>Ga0307479_10001480_pt1 | contig 21385 bp, 14 predicted proteins | sample atmos_gasesECM4C_FD_203743 | JGI IMG/M metagenome (GOLD analysis project Ga0307479, IMG submission 203743) | Hardwood forest soil microbial communities from Morgan-Monroe State Forest, Indiana, United States - atmos_gasesECM4C_515 | ecosystem: Environmental > Terrestrial > Soil > Temperate...
GCGATCATTAATCTCGGCATTAAGTCCGGCACGAACGAACTTCACGGCACGGCCTACTACTTTGCCCGCAACAACTGGTTTGACGCGCGCAACTTCTTCAACGCGGCCGGGACCGATCCAACGACCGGAGCGCCCCTGCCGCAGAAGGCCGTGCGGCAGCACCAGTTTGGGGGGAGTCTCGGCGGGCCGATTATCAAGAACAAGACGTTTATTTTCGGCGCGTACGAAGGCGTGCGTGCGCTTGTGGCCAACTCGGATGTGATTCCCACACCCTCGACTGTATCCCTAGGGGGAGACCCGACCAACAGCATCCCGGATGCGCTGACCGCGCTGATGGCGCTACAGAACCAGGCGCCAACATTTACCTGTGCCGGAGTGCCTGTAAACAACAATGCACTAAACGCGCTGAGCGCCAATCTGATCGGCTGCGGCGCGTTTACGAAAAACGGCGCGTACCCGGGTCTGCTGCCCAACAACAACACACAAAGCACCCTCTTCGCGACGGGCTTTCCGAACCAGAACCGCGGTGACAACTTCCTCATCAAAGTAGATCACCACTTCAATGCGAACCACATGATCGCGGGGCGCTACTTCTTCGGCGACAGTTTGCAACAGGAACAGGATATTCCCGTGCGTGCTGCGGAGTGGCGCTCGCAATCGAAAATAAAGGTGCAGGTCTTAGGCACCAACTACAACTGGATCATCAACCCGCGGTTGGTCAATGAAGTGAAATTTGGATATAACCGCTTCTGGCAAACGATTCTGACCGTTGACAACAACAAGGATCCGCTGGCCACGTATGGAATCAACTCGGGCGTAAGCGCGCCGAACCTTGGCATGCCAACAATCGTCATTTCGGGTTTTGGGCAGAGCAGCGCGCCCACGCTGGGAGGGAACAAAGGCTGGCCCCTGGAAACCATACCGAACGAGACGTATGTTTTTTCCGACAGTATTTCCTACACGCGCGGACGTCATACCTTCCGGTTCGGCGGCGAGTTCCGGCGCGGCAAGACAGATAACTTGAGGGACCGCGAGGGTAAGGGTCTGGTTTCGTTTGGGGCCAACAACGCCTTTGCTGGTGCCACTCCCTTAGAAGACTTCTTGTTGGGGAACTCGGGCCTCGGGAATGGGCAAATTTTTGTGGGAAATACCGAGCGCCACATCCACATGAATTCCTTCGGGACATTTTTCCAGGATGACTGGCGCGCGACGGATCATCTGACCGTCAATGCCGGGCTTCGATACGACCTGAGTCTTCCGATCAAGGAGAACAAGAATCTGCTGGGGAATTTCGACCCGGTGAAAGGTGTTTTGCAGCAGGTCGGCGTCAATACCGATTCTCCCTACAACGCGGACTACAAGAATTTCGGCCCGCGGCTGGGCATCGCTTGGGACCCACGGGGTAACGCCAAGACGGTAATCCGAACGGGCTTCGGAATAATTTACGAAATTCCGCACTTCGCCGCGTTCATCGGACAAAACGGCGTCAACAATGGCACAACGACGGGCCTTAACGTCATACCAACGGGAACCCCAGGGGTAGCGATCCCGGGAGGCACGATTGTCGGTGCATCGCCGAGCGTCACTCCGAACTGGACCGTCGCAGGACCCGTGTTTCCCCAGGCCGCCTCCTGCTCTGCAGCCAGCCCTTGCGACATCCTGGGGGTGCGGCGCAACCTGCGTACACCGTATGCCATGAGCTGGAACCTCAATATTCAGCAGGCGCTCGGCAATTCCTTGTCCTTGCAAGTCGGCTACGTCGGGAACCGAGGTGTCCAGCTTTACAGCGTCCGTGATATCAACCAACTGGATCCGACCTCGGCGGCGGAGATTGCGTGCAATCATTGCGAGGCGAATTCTGATCGTCCGTTTGCGGCGCAGGCCCCATTCCTGCGCTTTATCAACTTTATGCAGAACAATTACACGTCGATCTATCACGGGTTGCAGGTCAGTCTCACCCAGCGTACATGGCATGGTTTCAGCTATGTCCTCGGGTACACTTGGTCGCACGCCATTGATGATGCCTCACTGAACCGCGCGCCGCAGCCGCAAAACAGCTTCCGGCCTGACCTGGAACGCGGGAACAGCGACCTGGACGTGCGGAACCGCTTCACTTTTTCGACGACTTACGATGTGCCTGGGAAGAAGGGCTACGGGCAGCTGCTGGAAGGCTGGCAGGTCAACTCCATCATTGTTCTGCAAGGTGGGTTGCCCTGGACTGCCTTTGACTTTGGCGACGATGTCAGCCATACGCTCGAGTTCAGCGATCGCTGGGACGTCAAGCCCGGCGTGAACGTGAAGGACATTCCAGGCTTCACGCTGAACCAGCCCTATCCCATTAGCTCTTTTTTTCAGCAGCCCACATGTCCGCCGTGCTTCGGAAATATGGGACGAAACATTTTCCGCGGGCCGCACTACCGAAACTGGGATTTCTCTCTGGTTAAGAATTTCCGAATTACCGAGCGGTTCAATGCGCAGCTTCGCGGTGAATTTTTCAATGTCCTAAATCATCCGAACCTGGGCATTCCGGGAAGCCTCTTGGTGAATGCGTTTAACAACGACCTCAGTTCGCCCACCAGTTTCGGCCAGGTTCCTGGCACACCGGACGTGGTGGCAGCCAACCCTGTGATCGGCACGGGTGGATCGAGAAACATCCAACTGGGTCTCAAATTCCGCTTCTGACCGGAAGCGCCGGGAGAGCTTGACTGGGGGATCGAATGAAATCGAACTATACGATGTGTGGCCGCGAAGTCGAAGATCCCGGCCTTGCCGGGGCGGTCGGTACGCTGAAGTCTCCTTCCATGACCATGAAGATGCGCAGGCTGCGCGCTTTGTTCATTGCGAGCGTTGCTGCATTCCTGCTTTTCTACGCCAGCCCAGGGAAGGGGCAAACTTTCCGAGGGACAATTCTCGGCACGGTGACGGACTCGTCCGGAGCGGCAGTGGGCGGTGCAAGCATTACCGCACGTAATATGGACACGGGACTCGAGCGCACCACGCAAACCTCCTCCGACGGCAGTTACTCCATTCCGGAACTTCCTCTCGGAGTATACAAAGTGACCGTCGCGAAGGACGGTTTTCAGACTTCCGTCACAACAGACGTCAAGGTGGATGTTGCCGCCGAAAGCCGCGTGGACGCTGTTCTGAAACTCGGCAGTGTAAACACTCAGGTCACGATTTCCGCCGAGACTCTGCCGCAGATCGAAACAACGTCGGACACTCTTGGCGGCACGCTGACCTCTTCGGATATCGGGAATTTGCCGATCAACGGCCGGGACTATACGAAGCTCATCTTTCTGACTCCGGGTATTGCCGGTTCGCCGGACCAGATCACCGATTCGCCGGGGAGTTTCGGAGTGTTCTCGGTGAATGGAGCCCGTGGCCGCTCGAACAACTTCCTTCTCGATGGCACAGACATGAATGACGGCTACCACAACATCCCCGCGCTGAACCAGGGGGGGGTCTTCGCCGTTCCCTCGGCACTTCTTCCCGTCGATGCCATCGCCGAATTGCACGTGATCTCGAACTTTGAGGCGGAGTATGGACGCAACGCCGGAGGGATCATCCTGTTCGTTACCAAGAGTGGCACGAATACTTTTCACGGGACCGCCCTTGAGTATTTCCGCAACAACGCCCTCGACGCCCGGAATTTCTTCGATCCCGCCGGGCCGGCGGGGCAACCGCAGGCGCCCTTCCACAACAATCAGTACGGCGGCTCGTTTGGCGGCCCCATCGTTCGCGACAAAACCTTCTTCTATGCCAACTATGAAGGCCAGCGCGAAACCGGAGGCTCGGTGAGCATAGATACGGTTCCGAGCATAGCTACGGGACATGGTCCCAACGGGTCGCTCACTTCGGCCGACGCCTTGAACCCTGTTATCTTTAACCTGTTATCGGCGGCGACGACAACCGCGCGTGGCGCGGCTCTCTGGCCGGCGGCCAATATCCCCGGCAGCTTCGGCGGTCCTGGCAGCTCGACAGGTGGTGCTGTTGTGATCACGCCATTCAGGAACCGCGTGGACAGCGCGATCGGCAAGATCGACCACGCCATTAACGCCAACAACAATCTCAGCGGCCGCTACTATTACTCCAACAGCGAACAGGCTTTTCCCCTAGCCCTCTCGCCCACCGGCGGCCAGCTCCCGGGTGGCAACACCGTGACGCCCACGATCGTTCATCTTGTTTCGCTATCTCTTGTCACTACATTGTCATCCACTCAGGTGAACGAAGCGCGCCTCGGCTGGAACCGCTTTTACGAAGCTTTTCTCCCAGAGGATGGGAGTTTTCGTCCCGACACGACCGGGCTTTGCATGGCAGTCACAGGAACGCCCTGTCCGACTTCCGGCCCGGGAGACTCTGGCCTGCCGTCCATTGTCGTCAGCGGCGTTTCAATACTCGGCGCAGCCGGTTCCGACCCGCGTCACCGCGTGGACAGCAACTGGCAGGCGCTCGATAACTTCGGATGGAAAGTTGGGCGCCACGACCTCAAATTCGGCTATGAATACCGCCGTACCACGATCGGTACTAGCGTGGATTCGAAGTTTCGGGGCACGCTCAAATTTGGTAGTGTGGCCGGCTTCCTCGCCGGCACGCCCAGCGGCGGTAACCTGGTGGCCGGGAGTAACACGAAGCGCGACACCGTTCAGAATTCGCACGGCTTATTCCTTGAGGACACTTTCCGCGCAACGTCTCGCCTGACGTTCAACGCCGGGCTCCGCTGGGATTTCTCTGGCGTCATTAGTGAGAAGAAAAATCTCGGGAGCGAGTGTGTTGTGACCACGGGGCCAACTTGCACGCTGACGCAACTGGGAACAGGCGGCTTGTCGTCGGGTCTCTATAACCCGGACTACAAGAATTTTGCACCCCGCTTCAGCGTCGCCTATGACGCGTTTGGCAAAGGCAAGACCATAATTCGGGCAGGATGGGGAATCTTCTACGATTCTCTTTACCACAGCCAGTTTCTGACCAATTCGGTCAGCAACAGCAGTTATGCTTACGGCCCGTTTTTGAACCCGTTCGGACCGGCGGCCGTCACCCTCATTACCAGTCTGGCGACACCTACACTGACGGCTGGCGTCCCGATATTTACCCCGCCCCCTGCTCCCTCGGGGGATATCACCACGGTGGACCGGCACCTGCGCACCCCGTATTTGTATAACTTCAATCTGAATATCGAACAGCAGCTCGCCAGCAAGGTCGCATTGCAAGTGGGCTACGTCGGGTCTGCGGGCCACCGCCTCCTCCGTTTCCGAGACATCAACCAACCCAGTCAAAGTGCGATCAATGCTGCCGATATTGCCTGTGCCGGCGGAGCTAATATCCCGCTGGTCGTCCTCTCGCCACCCGCCCCGCCCGCCGCCGCGCACAACTGCGTTACCGCGCCGCGCGTTTTCACTGTCGTGCCGACGAGCAACACCGGCGTTTTCTATATAAACCAGATCGAGTCTTCGGCAAAATCCTATTATCACTCGCTCCAGACCAGCCTGCACGTCAACGGCTGGCACGGCTTAACCACTGCGGCCAACTTTGTTTGGTCCCACTCCATTGATACTGCCAGCGACGGCGTAGACTTCATTCCCAACGGATCCCAGCCGAACGACAGCACACGTCCGAACCTCGAGAAGGGAAATTCCAACTTCGACCTTCGGCGGCGGTTTACCTGGAGCTACGTCTATGAGTTCCCGAACCGCAAGGGCAGTTGGAGCAAACTAACCGACGGCTGGGGTCTGGACGGTGTGCTCAACCTTCAGGACGGCCAGCCCTTCCATGTCAACTTCAACTTTGTTGATGACTACAGCGGGAGCGGACAGTTCTTCGACCGCCCCGATGTCGTTGGTCCGATTCACATTAATTCGAGCAATCCTGCCCGGTTCCTCGACCTGAGCTCGTTTGTGGTCCCTTGCACATTGAGCGGAGGCACTGCTGCCGGGAACTGCTTGTCTGGTACTCGGCATTTCGGAAACATGGGACGCGATTCCTTGCGTGCGCCGTCGTACAAGCAGCTTGACTTCTCGGTGTTCAAGGATACCAAGCTGGGAGAACGCGTAACCGTGCAGTTGCGCGCGGAACTCTTCAACGTCTTCAACCATCCCAATTTTTCCAACCCAGTTTTGCCGAGCTTCATCGCTGATGCCGGCTTTAATGGCATCAACGCCGGCGGGTTCCTCCCCATCACCACGACGGCGGACGTTGGCCCCGGCAACCCTTTCCTGGGCGGAGGCGCGCCGCGCGGGATTCAGCTCGCAGCCAAGTTCACATTCTAGCTGCCATCCAGTCAACGTTTAGCCAGAGGAGGCCCGGCAATTTCGCCGGGCCTTTTTTGTCTCTGGATGAAATGGCCCCGCACACCTGCCCGGGCCTCTCTTTCCATCGCGCATTGGAATGGGCCTTAGCCGCATATCCGATATCTGGTAAAGTTCTGGCACAAGAGAAGAGAAAGGTTGCTCCAATGGAGCTGGGATAGGATATCTGCCGGCGGTTGTTACGTTTGTGTAAGTTTTTGGGACTTTGCTGCGTATTAGCCTATGGAAGCGCCGAGACCAGGCCGGATGAGCGCCCCGGGTACAACCAAGCCGACAGAAGCAATCACCCGGGCCAAGGCCGGAGATGCCGAGGCCTGGGGCGAGCTCTATCGGGAATACGCCCCGGCGATCTTCCGGTTCTGCAGGAGGGCGTTGCCGACCCGCGAAGACGCGGAAGACGCTACGACGGAAATTTTCATGAAGGTGCGGGACAAGCTAGTGCAATACGACCAGAGCCGGTCGTTTTCGGCGTGGTTGTACAAGGTGGCGGCCAACCATTGCTGGGACACACTGCGGCGGCGAAAGATCCGGCAAGACAAAGAGACCGAAGACGTAGATAGTATGCCGCTGGAACACCCGGATGCGAATCAACTCGAGCGGTTGATCGAGCAGCGCACCAGCGAAGAGGTGCGCAAGGCGCTGGACAAGCTGGGAGGGCGGGCGCGGATGGCGCTGGTGATGCGCTGTTACTCGGACATGAGTTACGACGAAATCGCGGATGCGCTGGGCGTGCGGCGGGCTTTTGTAGGCGTAGTGCTGCTGCGCGCGCGGCATGAACTGCGGCAGGCGCTGGAGCGTACGAGCGCACTGGCCCGCCCCGGCGGGCTGGCCGCAGGAGGCGCTTCTTGAGCGAGACGACAGGACAAGGGATGAACCACCTGGATGAAATGACGTGCCTGCTGTACCTGGAGGGGCAGCTCGACCGCGCGCGCGCGCAGGATGTATCCGCGCACACGCAGGATTGCACCGCCTGCCGCACGCTGATGCGAGCCTTGGAGCGCGAATCGCGGCTGCTGACGCGCGTCATGCTCGAAGAAGAAGAGCCGTTGCCCGCGCGGCTGGCGCAATTTCAGGAGCGCGCGAAGCGTTCGCTGCAATGGATTTGGGGGGTAGCGTTGGGACTGGCGGCAACGGGCGCGTACGCTCTCTACACCGGCTACATCGAACCCTGGCAACAGCAAATGGAACAGGCGGGATTTGGCGGCACGAGCCTGCTGGGGCTACTAGTGTTTCAGGGCGCCTTGTGGAAAGGATGGCAATCGATGATTACGCTCTTGGAAGTGATTGCGTTGCTGACGCTGGCGGGATTGTGCGCGGCGTTCTTCGGGCGGCGTATCCGCATCCGCCGAAGTTCGGCTGTGGCGCTGGTGCTGTTGGGGCTGTGTGCGATCCTGGCCCTGCCGCAAGCAGTCTCGGCGTCGGAGTTCCGCAAAGGTCATTCCGTTGAGGTGAGGGAAGGAGAAACCATTAAGGGAGATATTTTCCTCATGGGCGACCGCGTGCGCGTCGACGGCACCGTGGACGGCGACGTATTTATTTTCGGTCATGACGCCAGCGTAACCGGGCATGTGACGGGCGACATCATAGCGTTTGCACACACACTTCGGATTGGTGGGCAAGTGGACGGGAATATTCGGTCAGCTGTGAATACTCTGACGGTCACCGGGAGTGTAAGGAAGAACGCTTTGACTTTTGCCGATTACGCGAATTTAGACCCGGCAGGCAAGATCGGCGGCAGCATAACCGCGTTCGTGGAGAGCTTGAACGTGGATGGCAAGCTGGGGCGGGATCTTCTTATCTTTTCGAAGCACGTAGGTATTTCCGGGGCAGTGGGAGGAGGCATCCAGGCAAAGGGCGGCACGTTGAGCATCGGCGCAACGGGCGAAGTCGACGGTCCGGTGCGCTTCGAGGGAGAAATCGCTCCGGAGGTGTCGCCCGGCGCGAAGTTGGCATCGCCCATGGAGTATAAGAAGTGGGAACACAAGCGATCGTATCGAGATGGCAGCTACTATGTCTGGCAGGTAATCTGGAGTGCGGCGTATATTTTATTTGGGCTGGTGCTGTTCGCCTTGATGCCGAAGTTTTCGGATGAGGCTGTAAAATCCGCTGAGCAATATGGCGCGGCCGCAGGGCTGGGAGTGCTGGTGGGATTCGGGCTGCCGATCGCGGCGGTAATCGCGTGCTTCACTGTCGTTGGGTTATTCATCGGAGTCTCGGCGTTTTTCCTTTGGTACGGGGCGCTGTATTTCGGGCAGGTCATTGTGGGTGCGTTGGTCGGGCAATGGATGATGGGGCGAACAAGCGAGCTTTGGCCCCTGATCGGGCGGATGGCTTTGGGCTTCGTGGTCCTGCGCCTGTGCACAATGATTCCCCACGTGGGCTTCTGGGTGAAGTATGGCGCGGCGTTTTGGGGCATTGGCGCGATTTCGCTTGCGGTCTACCGGCGCTTGCAGCCGGTGATTGCGCCTGGTATGCCGTCCCCGCCGCCGCTGCCGCCGAATACAACGGTTGGCGGGGTACAGCCTGCATGATTCCTTAGGACTGCAATCCGAGTGAGAAGCTAAAAGGGCCACTCCCCTTTGCAGGAGTGGCCCTTTCTATTTGCGGAGGCGGAAATTCCAAATTGTGATTTCGGCCTGGACGAGTCTGACTTCTAGTGCTTGCGAAGTTTCGCGGCGAAAAACGGGGAAGTCGGGAAGTTCGGGATATATAAAGCGCGCATGGAGACGGAATCTCCCACATTTAATCCGGTGATGCCGGTGACGCCATCGAAATTCGTTTGAGTGGAAATTTGCACGGGGATGTTCGGCGGAATCAACGGGCCCGTGAAGAAGGTCGGCAGGGTCGCGAAAGAAACGCTGAAAAACGGGGCCGGCGGGGTGGCGACCGTCGCGGTCACCCGGGAGAAACGCAGTACGACGGAGTTCGTGGTGACCAGGACGCTGGAATTGAGCCCCGCAGTGGGGGCGGGGTTGGCTAGTACCTGGATCCGTACTGTTTGTCCCGCGAATACATTTGAAAGCGTGGCGAAAGTGATGGAGTTGAAGGAGGCGAGGACCGCGCTCAAGCCCTTGGTGTCGACTGAAAATGTGGGCGTTGCGCCGAGCTGGGCCACGACGATGGTCCCTGGAGATGCGGCGGTAAGGAGAGAGTTTCCACTGGTTACAGTTTTGTCCGATAAAACGATAGAGATCTGTTGTTTTATCGGGTCCGTCAGGAAAACGGTGCCCTCGACTGCGTCCAACTTGTTGGCCAATACGGAAACGTTGTCCAGGAGGTCGGCCTCAAGAAGAGTCATGGTGCCATCCAGGTTGAGGGAAGCGTCGATACTGACAGTCTTGTTGGCGGCCAGACAAGTGATGTTTTGCGCGGGGCAGACGGTCGGATCGATATTGAAGGTGGTGCTCGAATTGGCGACGGCGGTGATGTTGCCTCGAGTGTCGGAATGGACGGTGACGCTATTTCCGCTGATTGTGGTAATGATGCCGGTGAAGTCTTCGATCAGGTCCAATGCGCCGGTGGGCGTACCAATGCGGGGCAGGGTAGCCGCTGTGAGCACTTTGGCCTGAGTGAAGTCCACAGAGACGGCGCCGTTCGTCATGGTAATGGCATTGTTGAGATTGAAGTCGAGCGAGAGGCCCGTTTGTTCGTTGGCGGTCAGAGTCAATGGGAACGGAGCGGTCGTGACTGTGATTGTTCCTGAAGAGGTCGGCTTGAATTCGCAGACGGCGCCAACCAAGCAGGCGGAAGTCGGAGTCGCGCCGGTGAGCGTGCCCCCGGTTTGATTGATGAGGACGATGTCTGGAGAAGTGAAGGAGACAGTGGCGCCGGTGTAATTCCCGCTGGCCACCGTGGAGGTGCCGAGAAAAGCGGAATCGCTTTGCAGGCGCGTGAGTTCGACAATGGGAGTCGTGGGATTTAGTGTCAGGCTGACCGCTTTTCCAGTGGAGGGAGTAAGCGAAACGCCAGTGACGGTCACTTTGAAAGAGAGGATCGAAGCGCCGGCCAGTGGCGTGTCCGTCATGGTGAGGCTCAATGTAGAATTGCCGCCAGGTGGTGGCGGCTCTGACTTTGGCAGGCCGCTGCAAGAAGCCAGCGAGATGATCGCCAATAAAAGCAGAGGAAAAACGATTTTGTTGCAAAGCATCGGGTACCCCACGCCGAGTTAAACTGCGAGCGCCCCTCATAGTGAACGCCCAGAACCGCAAAACAAACTTTACCGCCCGAAGGAGCTGTGATGCACTGCAAAACAGCGATGGTTGCACAACTACTTACTGCCTGGAACGAGGATGGATTCGGGCCAATTCGCCCCCTCCCGGAGCACCTAAGAGAATCCGCGGGATATGTTATCGTTTGAAGCGGTAATTTCTCAGAAGTCAGTGCGATCCGCCGAGCGGGCACTTGGGCGGACTAGGTGAGACTTGGCAAAGCGTTCAACGAATTCGGCTACCAGCTCTTCAGAAGCGACGACGAAACGCGCTGTCCCTGGTCCGGACCGCGAATATGCCTCCGTTGAGCAACTCCCTTCGGCGGAAGGACAAGCCATCGTTATTGGAGAAGAAGCAAGCCCCCGCGCCAACAGACAAGAAAAACCATCGATGCAGGATGTTTTTGGACCGGGGGGATTCCTCGAAAAAAGCATGTACGGCGGCTACGAGCACCGGCCGGGGCAGCTTGAGATGGCGGAGATGGTGCACGACGCCTTTGAAAAGCACCACCACGTCATCGTTGAGGCGGGCACGGGAACGGGGAAAACGCTCGCGTATCTACTGCCGGCGATCAGCAGCGGGCGGAGGGTGGTTATTTCGACGGCGACGAAGTCGCTCCAGGAGCAGCTGTACCAAAAGGACGTACCGTTCCTGCAGAAGCACTTTGCGCCCGATCTCCAGGTTGCGGTGATGAAGGGGCGCTCGAATTTTCTGTGCCGGGCGAAACTGCATCAATTGGCAGACCAGCCGATACTGAAAGGAATGGAAGAGATCGATGCGTTTCGGCAGATTCGCGATTGGTCGAAGCTGACTGAGACCGGCGACCGCGCCGAGCTGACTTTTCTGCCCGATGATTCCGAGCTGTGGACGAAGCTCGACGCGCGACGCGATACTTGCACGGGGCAGAAGTGCCCTGAGTTCGGCGGTTGCTTTGTCACCGCGATGCATCAGCGGGCGAGGGAAGCCGATCTGATCATCGTGAATCACCACTTGTTCTTTGCGGACCTGGCGCTGAAGCAGGACGATTTCGGCAGCATTCTGCCGGAATATTCTGCCGTCGTGTTTGACGAAGCGCATGAGATCGAGGACGTGGCCAGCGACTATTTCGGTCGGGAGATTTCGAACTTCCGGTTCGAAGAGCTGGCGCGGGATGCCGATCAGGTGCTGCGGATGCTGCATCTGGGCTCGCCTGCGCTGCTGCGGCGCACGCAGCGGATTCGCGAGCGCAGCCGGGCCTTTTTCGAAAAGTTTCCGCCGCGCGAGGGGCGCTTCCCGTTCGAACGGACAGAACGCGAGGCTTTTCTCGAACAGAATCGCGAGGCCTACGACTCGCTGGTGGCAGCTCTAAAGGGGCTCGAAACGGAATTCGCGGCGCTGGCGCAGAAACCGGAGGAATTATTGAGAGTTGCGCGGCGGAGTTTCGAATTGCGGCAGGAGATAACATTCCTCTTGGAATCGAACGAGCGGAATTTTGTCTACTGGTACGAGCGGCGGAATAAAGGAGTTTTCCTCGCGGCCACGCCGATCGACGTAAGCCAGATCCTTCGCGACCGGCTATTCGAACAGTTTGACACCGTGATATTGACCTCGGCGACGCTGACCGTGGGCGGACGCTTCGAATTCATCCGCCAGAGGCTGGGCTTGGATCACACAAAGGAACGGGCGCTGCCGCAGGAGTTCAACTTTGCGCAGCAGGCGCTGCTGTATCTGCCGCGCGCGATGCCCGATGTTCGCGACCCGGCGTTTTCGTCCAAGGCGGCGGATGAGATCGTGCGACTTCTGAAGCTCAGCAAGGGCCGGGCCTTTTGCCTGTTTACCAGCTACTCGCAGATGAATGATTTGTTCGAACGCGTGCGTGCGCAGGTGGAATTTCCGCTATTACTGCAGGGGACCGCGCCGCGTTCGGCGCTGCTCGAGCGGTTCAAGAACACGACTGGCGCTGTGCTCTTTGCAACATCGAGTTTCTGGCAGGGTGTTGACGTGCCCGGCGAGCAGCTTTCTTGCGTCATCGTCGACCGGCTGCCGTTTGCGGTGCCGAGCGACCCGATCGTGGCGGCGCGCGTGCGTACTTTGCAGGAAGAAGGGCGCAATGCCTTTGCCGAATATCAAGTGCCGGAAGCGGTATTGTCGTTGAAGCAGGGCTTTGGGCGTCTGATTCGGACGAAGACCGACCGGGGCGTGCTTGCCCTGCTGGATACCCGCATCCAGCGCATGGCCTATGGTAAGATTTTTCTGGAGTCCTTGCCGAGCTACGGAATGACTCACGAGTTGACGGACGTGGCCCGTTTTCTCGATGGAAAAGGTGGCCGAAAATCGGCCACCGCGGCAAGCCCCGCCTGAGCTGAACACGTCCCGGGCAATTCCGTGGAAAGAACGGCTGCCCTCGCCAAGCGGGGAAGACTTATCGTAGAGAAAAATGTTTCAAGTAAGCGTAGAAGAGACTTTTTCCGCGGGCCATGCGCTGCGCGGATACAAAGGCAAGTGCGAGAACCTGCACGGGCATAATTACCGCGTGCGCGTGACGCTCGAAGGGCCGCAGCTCGATTCCATTGGGTTGCTGGTCGATTTCATGCACTTGAAGCAGGTAATCCGCGAAGTTATGGGCAGGCTCGACCACCAGTTCATGAACGATCTCGAGCCGTTCAAGAACGTGAACCCTTCGGCGGAAAACGTGGCGAAGTATTTTTACGAGGAAGTGACACGGCGGTTAAAAGATTTGCCGCCCGGCGCGCGCATTACGGATGTGATTTTGTGGGAGACGGATACGAGCAGGGCGCAATACCGGCCGGGAGCATGAAGCGGTTACAGGTGAGGTGATGAACCGCGCCTTGATTATCATACTGATTCCGGCGCTGCTGGTCGCGGCGGGTTATGTTATCGTGCTGAGTGAAATGGGTTTTGCGCCGGGCTATCCGAGGTTGCTTGTTGCGATGGCGCTGTTTTTCGGGACGCTCTACTGGCTGTCGCGCAGGTCGGCGCGAAAAGCGGATTCCAGCCGAAGATAGACGATGAGGATCAGGGCGGCGCAGGTAAGGCGGTGACCCTCCCGGTTCCGCTAGCAAAGCCACCGTACTCCACAGTCATGTTCATCACGGAAATATTCAAATCGATTCAGGGGGAAGGTACGCGGGCGGGCTTGCCGTGTATTTTTGTACGGCTGACGGGTTGCAACCTGCGCTGCACCTGGTGCGACACTGCGTACGCGTTTCATGGAGGAACAAAGATGAGCGTCGAGGAAGTGCTTTCGCGCGTAGATGAGCTTGCGGGCCGCGACCCCGGCGCAGACACGTTACAGGCAAGAGTACCGCTGGTGGAATTAACGGGCGGTGAGCCACTCCTGCAGGAGGAAATCTATCCGCTGGCGGAAAATCTGCTCGCTGCGGGGTATACCGTGCTGATAGAAACGAGCGGAGAGCGGTATATCGGCCGATTGCCGCGCGAGGTGATCAAGATTGTGGATGTGAAATGCCCCGACTCCGGTGAGGCGGATACATTTGACCTAAGCAATCTCGATGCGCTTTCCGCTGAAGACGAAGTGAAATTTGTCCTCTCCACGCGGCGCGACTATGAGTTTGCGCGCGACTTCACGGCGCAGCACCGCCTTTCGGAGCGTGTAAAGCAGGTCTTGTTTTCACCCGTGTTCGAGGACCCGCAAGGGAAATGGCCAGGTCTCGAGCCACGCAGGCTTGTAGAGTGGATCCTTGCGGACGGGCTGCCGGTCCGGCTGGGATTGCAGTTGCATAAGTTTGTCTGGGACCCGGCGACGAAGGGCGTTTAGTTTGCAATGACGACAAGAATGACCGATGCGCGCAAAGCGGTGGTGTTGTTGAGTGGCGGGATGGATTCGTGCGTGTGCGCAGCGGTCGCGCGGGAACGGCACGGCGCGGGGAATATTGCGCTGCTCCATGCGGGATACGGCCAGCGCACAGAGCGGCGCGAGCGCCGCGCCTTTGACGACATCGCCGAATTTTACGATGTGCGCGAGCGGCTTGTGGTGCAGCTCGATCACTTTCGTTCGATTGGCGGCTCGGCGCTTACAGACACAAAGATCGCTGTGCCGGAAAACGAGCTGGGGGCAAAAGCACCGCACGGCACCTCCATCCCGGTGACGTATGTGCCGTTCCGCAACGCGCATTTTCTTTCGGTGGCGGTGAGCTGGGGAGAAGCGATTGGCGCTGGGGCGATTTATATCGGCGCGGTGGCGGAAGACAGCTCGGGATACCCCGATTGCCGGCCGGAATACTACCGTGTGTTCCAGGAGCTAATCCGCGTGGGAACGCGGCCCGAGACACAGATCGAAATAGTTGCGCCTGTGATTATGTTAAGGAAGAGTGAAATAATCCAGAAGGGCATCGAGCTGCGGGCGCCGCTGCATCTAACCTGGTCGTGCTACCAGAGCGAAGAAGCGGCCTGCGGCGCGTGCGACAGTTGCTTGCTGCGGCTGCGCGCCTTTGCAGAGGCGGGCGTGCCGGATCCCATCCCTTACCGGCAGAGCGTTGCCGCGCAGCGCTGAGGTCTTGGAATCCGGCCCAGATTAGAGATAATAGGGTGCAGAAGGCCTGGACATGCCGGACAGGGGCTTCCCGAGACAAATGGGAAAGTGAACTTGAAGCGGTTGACAGGAGAATAGAGCATGAAGCGATTTGCGTTGACTTCGATTAAGCCAGCGTCGCTGAAAATGATGTCTTGGGTGTTCGCTGTTGTTTTCCTCGCTGCAGTGGTTTGCGCGCTCGCGCCGTGCGCCCCAGCGCAGAACGACGGTTCAATCAGCGGACAAATCATGGATATCACCGGAAAGCCCTGGCCTGATATGGGTATTCAAGCCGTAAGCGACCAGGGCGTCAAGTCGGAAACCAAGACGGACAAGGATGGAAAGTATTCCGTCCGCAATCTGCGCGCTGGAGTTTATACAGTTTCGATAATTCTGCCCGCGCCGAACAAACCCTTTGAAGTGCAGTGCCGGGTGCAGGGCGGGACTGACGTAAAGGTCGACGTTAACTTCAAGGACGTGATCGCCAAGCAAGGCGCTGAGGCTCAGGAAGCGATCAAAAAGCAGGAAGAGGAGAAGCAGAAGTTTCAGAACATGAAGGGGCACTTCGATGCGGGCGTAGCGTTGCTCGATCAGGTGAAGCAGGGGAAGGCTGATCTGGGGAAGGCTCCGGCAGACCAGCGTGACGCGCTTAAGCAACAGGTCGCGGATCTTTCGGCCAAGGCGGTGACGGAATTGGAAGGAGCCAAGGCTGCGGCGCCCGAGAAAGATCCCAACCTGCATCTCATTTACGCCAGGCTGGCCGACGCTTACGATGCCGCTGGCAGGACCGACGAGGCGATCGCGGCGTATAAGCAAGCCATCGAGTTCAAGCCGACGGCGGCTTATTACAATAACCTCGGAGGAATCGAGGGGCGTGCGGGAAAGATTGATGAGGCCACGGCCGCGTATCAGAAGAGCGCGGAACTCGATCCTGTCAATGCCGCGCAGGCGTGGCGCAATTTTGGAATTACCCTGTACAACGCCAGCCGTTTGAAAGAAGCGGTCGATCCGCTAAAGAAGTCCACGGCGCTGGATCCGAAAAACGCGCAGGGGTGGTACTTGCTGGGAGCGGCGCTGGTTGGCTCGATGGAGACCAAGAAGGTGGGTGACAAGCTGGAGTTTGTCATTCAACCCGGAACAGTCGAGGCTTATCAGAAGGCGGTCGAGCTCGATCCCAATGGCACATATGGCGCACAAGCCAAGCAGGGGCTGGATGCGCTCCAGCAAATTGCTCCGGGCATCGAGATGAAGGTCAACACAAAGAAAAAGAAGAGCTGAGGCGTTCAGCGCACAGGACTTGGGGGCCGGTTCCGCAATGCGGGGCCGGCCCTTTCGTCTTTACCCGAAGCGCGCAACCTCAAATATTTGTTCGATGCGAAACTAGGCGCTTCATTTTCGGCGCGGGCGGCGGCAATTCGACAGTCAAGCTCATCTCGCTCCTGTTCCGCACGATGCCGAGTTTCACGGTCTTGTCCGCGCGCTTCGCGGCGAGCTTTTCATGAAGATCGCCGATGGAGCGGATACGTTCCCCGTCGATCTTCGTGATGACGTCGCCCGCCTTCAATCCGGCCTTCTCCGCTGGTGAGCCCGAGTTCACTTCGCGGACGAGCACGCCTTCGCCGTCCGGCGCGCCGAAAAAGGCGCCGAGCTGTCCGTTTAAGTCTTCCGCATCAATGCCCAGCCGCGGACGCATGCTCGGGGAGAACATTCCGCCCCAATCCATTTGAGGGAGATTGGGGATCTCGATCGTGTCAGGGATCTCCGGGACGCGGAAAGCAAACGTTCCGGGCGCCGCTTTCATCCAGGCGCTGTGGCGATCTTCGGCCTTGCCGAGCGTCACATTAAGGGTTTGCGCGCGGCCATCGCGCCAAATGGTGAACTGCACCGAACGTCCCGCAGGAATTTCATGAATCATCCGGCGAAACTGCATTGCGCCTTCGACGCGCTGGCCATTGATTTCACTAACAACATCATTTTCCTTAAGGCCAGCTTTGGCCGCCGGGCCGTCGCTAACGACGCGCTCCACGAGAACACCGCGTTCACCGGGCAGCTTCAGATCCTTCGCTTTGTTGGAGGTGACTTCCTGGATCTCGACACCAAGCCATCCGGACCCTTTCTCATCGGATAGATACACGGAAACATCGTCAGATTCGACAGCAGGCAGATCTTCGAGACTCTTGACAGCTTGCGCTTGTTGGACAAGCGTCTGCCCAGACTCCTGGAGGGCTTGGGCTTGTGCGAGCTGCGCAATTTCTTCGCGTTGAACTGCCAGCCTCTCGCGTAACTCCGCTCGCAGGTCTTCCAGCCTCTGTTGCAACGAGGAGATGGAACAGCTTGGCTGGTCTTGCGTTGTTGGTGTTGTCGCTGAAGGGCTGGGTAGCGCGGCAAGCACCACGCCGAACGCAAACAACCCACCGGCAAGAATCAGAATGCGGTATTTCATCGTCGTCCCTCCCTCACATTGGATTAGACGCGGCTGACGTTAAACCGTCGACCGCAGGGCGACCACTCGAATTCCACCATTGACGGTATGCAGCCGGATGGGCGCACCGCCATTCCCGAGCCGGCCATGCATTTCGCGGGGACGCAGCGAGCCTTCCAGGGTCACGGGTAACTCCGATAGGAAGTTGCCGTTCAGGCAGCGGGCTTCCAAATCGGCCTGAATGTCCGAAGGCACGGCTAAGAGCACGGAACCATTGGTTGTCTCCGCGGTCGCGCCCTTCTTATCCTGGATGCGGGCCAACTCGAGGTGCACATTGCCGTTGGTCGTGTGCGCGTGTACATTTCCGCCGCCTTCGTACACTTCGATATTGCCGTTTACCGTGTGCAAGTCTTCAGCAGCGTCCACTCCGGCGATTCGCAGCGTACCGTTCACGGTGCCGATGTGTTCCACGCGGGCGCCGTGTGGAACGTGCACGGTATATTCTACGGCCACTTCTACGCCCTCGTTTTGCGGATAGTGCGTGGCAACCGAGATGGCATCGGGCTTGGCGTCGACTTCAATGGAGACGCGTTCCAGGTCGGATTCCTTCTCTTTGGAGGTCTTCACCGCGCGAATCTCAACGGAATCGCGGTCCCAGCCCTGCACTTCGACCCCGCCATTGACGTTCTGAAGCTCGAAGGAACCTCCGGGCTGCAGTGGATAAGATTGGTTGAATTCTTTGCTGATGGCGAAGCAAGGAACGGTCCAAGCCGCCGCTAGAATGAGGACGAACAATCCAAGCGATCGATTAACCCCGCGAAGCATAACGTTCTACCTCCTTCGAAGACGTCTCAACAACGAGAACAAAGGATCCGAACGAAAATTCTGCGCGTTTGCGCCGGCGCGCCCGGCCGATCAGTGCAACTGAAAATTAAACGTTACGGTCGAGATGACATCAATCTGTTTGCCATCCATCCAAACAGGTTTGGCTCGCCAGCTTTTGACTGCATCCATCGCCGCATCGGCGAGAACGGGCGCGCCTTCGAGCAATTTCTGCACTTCCACCCGGCCGTCTTTAATCACTCGGACCTGGAGTTTGACAATGCCCTCCACACCTGCGCGGCGTGCGAGCTGGGGATAAGACGGCTTCGGGCAATAAACAAGACGTTTCTGAAATTCGCCCGCATCCTCACGCAGGCCGCCCAAAAACGTGATTTCGAGCTTGTCTATCCAGCTTTCAAGCCAGTCGCCTTTTTCTTCGGTATTGGAAGCGGCCGTTCCTGTCCGGACAGCTTCCCTGTTGGCCACGGTGAAGACTTGCGGTACATCGCTGAACCGCTCCGTCAGCCGTTCTTTTTCTTCGCGAATGAGCGATTCGCGCAGGCCGGTCTCGGAATCGAGATATTGCAGGCGGATTTTTCCGGCAATAGTGCGCAGCTTAAGCAGCGGGCCGCCGCCATTCAGTGCGCCCACAGCGTGCAATGGACTCCCACTGGGGCTCGCCGGCGAGTCGAAGGTCAGACCGAGAGCAGGATCCGCATCGATCTGGCGGAGGCCGCCGGATTCGACGCTGGCCTCGATATTGGCCGCAAGATTGCGCGGCAGGAACACGACAATATCCCCGTTACCGGAAGAGAGTTGCGAAGCGCCGGCGAGATGTACTACGCCATTGTCAAAGTGAGCATCAGGATTAATCCACGCAGTGATCGAACCGCCCGCAGTTGCCGCGCGCAGGGAACCTGCGACGCGCGTCAGGCAAATGCTTCCTGCGCTGGACTCGACCTCCATGGGACCAGAGACGTAGATCACGCGGATACCGCCGCCGCCAGTCCGCGCGCGCACCGATCCTCGCACTTCGCCGAAATCAATCTGGCCGCCGCCCGTGTGCACATTCACGACACTCTCTGCTTTTCCGACGGTAATATTTCCCCCCTCGGTATCGAGTTCGGCACGTCCAGCGATATGCTCTGCGCGGATGTGGCCGCCTCCGCTGCGCAGCACGGCGTCGCCCGCGATATTCCCAGCGATGATGTGTCCGCCGGCGGTGAAGGCGTTGATATCGCCGGCGACATCGAGCACTTGGATGTGCCCCCCTTCTGTTTCTAGTTTCGCTACGGGATGGCCCGCCGCGGCTCTTCGCAGACCATTCACACCGATCCTTCCGGTACGGATGTTTCCACCCTGGGTCACGAGGGTGGCTGTGCCGCCGATGTCCTGCGTCTCGATGTCTCCAGCCTGGGTATTGACGTCCACGCTGTAACCTCGTGGCACGCTCACTTCGAATTGCACCCAGAATTGTGTGCCGCTGACTGCATGGGCGGCCTGGGGCGGCAGCGCGCCGCTGATCTCTACTCCCGATGAAATGGATCTCGCCGTGAGCGAATACTGTTCCAACAGATGCTGGGCCAGCGGAGGAGGAGCGTCAGTCTCGAGGTGAACTGAGTAGCGGACGACCGGTGCGGCGCCTTCCTCAAGCGGCACAATCCTCGCAGAGCCGAGGTCGGCCGTGAGCCGGAGAGTGAGGCCGTCTCTGGTTTGCAGAACGCCGGTACGCTCCGCAGAGCTATGTTGCGAAGCAGGCTCGCCGGGCTTTGCGACTTCGATTGCGGAGGGATTTGCTGCACGCGCGGCAAAGGCAGAGTTGGTAAGGGTAGCGGCGCAGAGGAGAGAGGCGAGCAAGCCGAAAGACGGAACGAACACGACGCTGCGAAAGGTCCGGCGAAGAGTGACAGTGGTCATTGATCTTGCAGCATTTTCTCCCGTGTAATGCACACGAACTAGTGCAGTTCGTGAGGCCCGATCTGCCGCAGAGCCGCTGCGCTGCGCAGACGGACATAGCGGTTCGGGTCATGCCGCTGCAAATCCTCGAGAGTTTGGATGACACGCGCAACTGACGGATCAGTGGGAATGGAATCTTCCCTAGGCGCGGATAGAGATGGCGAAACGTCGCTGGAGCTATTTTCCAGTGTGCGCACCAGCAGATTGACGGCCTCCACGCGCACGCCCGGATTCGCATCGTGATCGAGCGCTTCGAGGAGCGCTTGCCGGACGGCTTGATCGCCCGCCGAATCACGGAGTAATTCAATCGCTTTCATGCGCACGGCGGGATTGTGATCCTTGCGGACTGCGGTAAGCAGGGCGTGGCGCACTTCCGAATCGCTGGTACGCGATTTCAGCGCTTCCAGACAATCAAGGCGCACTCCGGGATCAAACCGATCACCGTTTTCGGTGACATAGGTAAGCACCCGGCGCACGTCGCTGTCGTCCAGGCTTCCGGAAAGAACCATCGGTTGCTCGGCGCGGAGCTGAAGCTGAACGGTGCCGGGCACAGCATCCCGCCCGGAAGCAAAATTGATCCCCGCTACGGACATTTTCGAGAGCTGATCGTCTGTGATTTGCGGTCTGGCGAGGATGTTAACTGCCGGGCCTGTGGCGTAGTTGCCGTTGCGGGAGGGGATCCACTGGAGGACTTGCGTGCCGAGCACCGCTCCAAACAAAACCATCGCTGCCGCGCACCAGGCGGGGTGCAGCGCCATCCAGCGGCGCGCCCAGCCGAACGGCATCCAGTGTTCGCGCACTCGCGGGGCCGAAAGATCGTCGAGCATTTCAGCAAGCTCGCTGCGGCACTGCGAGAGCAGGATTCCCGAGGCATCAAGTTGCTCGGAGGGTTGCAAAGCGTCCGCAAACGCCGCATTGAGGGCTTTTTCTTCCGCAAGCTGGGCCGCGCAAGCCGAACAGCCAGCAAGGTGTGTTTCGATCGCGGAACGTTCGGCAGCGTCGACTTCCTCGCAAGCGTAGAAAACCAGAAGCGGCGCGATGTCTGAGCAACTCGTGCTCTTATAGCGGGCGCTCACCGAAGGCCTCCCAATTGACTGCGGAGTTTACGGGTGGCGCGGAACAATGAATTTTTCACGGTCTCTTC
>Ga0307479_10001483_pt1 | contig 21357 bp, 13 predicted proteins | sample atmos_gasesECM4C_FD_203743 | JGI IMG/M metagenome (GOLD analysis project Ga0307479, IMG submission 203743) | Hardwood forest soil microbial communities from Morgan-Monroe State Forest, Indiana, United States - atmos_gasesECM4C_515 | ecosystem: Environmental > Terrestrial > Soil > Temperate...
CGAAGAAGTCTGCGCGGGTCTTCGCGGTGCGCAGGTGGAAATCGAGCGACGACTGGATGGCTCGTACTGGCTACGCTTCCGCGGTCGTTATCTCCGCCTGCGCCATTGCCCAAGCGCCACGCCGCGCGCGGTAAGTCCTTGCGGCCTCCGGCCTGCAGGACTCACCGCCCATACCCCCTCAAAAGTTTACAAAAGTGCTCCTCCCAACCACCCATGGCGGACATTTCTACTTTGCGTTGACACGTCGCGAGCTAAACTTGACGGGCCTACACCCCGATGCTAGATTTCGCTCCTGCGCGATAAACACGAGGACTTTCACTGATCCGGCGTTCCAAGAAACGCAGTTCCATCGGTATCAGCCGCCGCGAATTCCTGCAATATTGTCAGGCTGCTCCGCTAGCTTTTTTGCGGTCACCGATCTCTTCATTTCCATTCGTGCCGCCGCATTCTCTGTGGGAATCGAACACGCCCGATGCATTTCATGTCCATCCGCAGTATCGCTTGCCGCGAGGAATCGAAGCGATATTGCGAAAAGTGCCCGCGGGTTTCGACGAATTTGTCGCCGAAAAATATCAGGATCGCATCGCGACGATTTTTAGCGAGTGGAGCTCGCAGCTTTTACAATCCCCGCGTAATACAGCGGCGTTAGAAAACACTATCTCCGCCGATTTTTCCTGTGAATCGCCAAAACCCAGCGCATGGAGGCCGGTGTACGAAGCATCTCCTCTTCAGGTGTGGATGGGACAGTTTGCTGGCGAAGCAATGTTGGGAGGCCATGACTTTTTTGCCGAGTGGCGTTCCTCAGTAAGCGCTTTCGCCAAAATCATCACCGCTGAATTTCAGGTGACATCGATTCGCTCCACGCAGGAAGCCGCGTCCGCGTCTGGGCAATCTCAACTGCTGGAAACGGTGGTGCGTTTTGAATTGGTGGCTTTAGGGGCGGATTTCTACCGGGAGCAGCGTGTGGGCCTCTGGGAAATATCCTGGAGACTTTCGGCTTCGGAAGAATTGAAGCTGCAGAGCTGGAAGGTCCTCGAAGAAACGCGCAGCCGCTCTATGGCTCCCGTGTTTATCGATGTCGCTGAACACGCGTTTGGAGGCAACCAATCGTACGCTGCCCAACTTCTTCATGGCACGGATTATTGGCGGACGGTGCTTGATGGCGCCAGCGGCATCGATATTTACGGACACAACGGAGTTTCCGTCGCCGACATTGATGGCGATGGCTTTGACGATCTTTATGTTTGCCAGCCTGCAGGGCTTCCCAATCGTCTCTTCCGGAATCGCAGAGATGGCACGTTCGAAGACATTACTGAGCTATCCGGGCTAGGTATGCTGGAAAATACGGCATGTGCGCTCTTCGCAGATTTCGACAACAGTGGCCGCCAGGACGTGGTCGTGGTGCGCGCCAATGGTCCGCTGCTGTTTCGCAATCTTGGGGGAGGAAAATTTCGCGCCAGGCCGGATGCGTTTCACTTTGAAAATCCGCCGCAAGGTACGTTCACGGGAGCGGCCATCGCCGATTATGACCGCGATGGCTGGCTGGACATTTATTTTTGTCTTTATGCGTTTTACCAGGGCACCGACCAGTATCGCTACCCGATGCCCTACTACGATGCGGAGAATGGTCCGCCCAATTTCATGATGCGGAACAATCGTGACGGCACCTTTGGTGACGTCACAAGACAATCTGGCCTCCATCAGAACAACACGCGTTTCAGTTTTTGTTGCGCGTGGGGCGATTACAACGGCGACCAGTGGCCCGATTTGTACGTGGTCAACGATTTTGGGCGCAAAAATCTCTATCGCGCCAACGGCGACGGCACATTTACGGACGTCGCGCCTGAAGCCAGAGTCGAGGATGTGGGCGCCGGCATGAGCGGTTGCTGGTTGGATTTTGACAATGATGGCCGGCCAGACCTTTACGTTGCGGACATGTGGACCGCGGCGGGACTGCGCGTGTCGCAGCAGGATAATTTTCAGAAAGAGTCGCGCACACAGATTCGCGATCTCTATCGCAAACACGCCATGGGCAACTCGCTGTTTCATAATTCCGACGCTGCGCGTTTCGCGGATGAGAGTGCGCGCTCGGGAACGATGATGGGGCGATGGGCGTGGTCAAGTGACGCATGGGATTTCAATCACGACGGCTTCTTGGATCTGTATGTTGCCAACGGGATGATTTCCGGGGAAAAGCGCGAAGACCTGAACAGTTTTTTTTGGCGGCAGGTAGTCGCCAATTCTCCACAGGAGCAAAAGCCAAACCACAAATATGAGCAGGGCTGGAATGCCATCAACGAATTGATTCGCTCCGACGGCACGTGGAGTGGATTTGAACGCAATGTTTTCTACCTCAACAATCGTGACGGCACATTTTCCGATGTTTCGGGAATCGTCGGGCTTGATTGCATGGAAGACAGCAGAACTTTCGTGCTCTCCGATTTTGACTACGATGGGCGGCAGGAGATGGTCTTAAAAAATCGCAACGGCCCACAGTTGAGGTTCTTTAAAAATGCTATGCCGGAGCTCGCTCCCGCTATCGCATTTCGCTTAACGGGTAAGAAGAGCAACCGCGACGCCATCGGTGCTTGTGTCACGGTCGAGACAGAATCGGGCCGACAAACCCGCTGGGTGCAAGCCGGGACTGGATTTCTAACGCAACATAGCAAGGAGTTGTTTTTTGGTCTGGGTGCGGCCAGGGGGTCCGTTCGCGCCACCGTTCGCTGGCCCAGCGGATTGCTGCAGAGTCTTGCCGACTTACCTCTCAATCACCGCGTTTGGATTGAAGAGGGAGCGCCACCATCGCGGGTCGAGCCTTTTGCGAAATCACCAAATTTGCCCACTGCACCAAGCGCTCAAATTTCAACATTAGAGATCCTACCAACCGCAATTCAAACGTGGCTTCTCTCGCCGGTGCAGGCTCCGGATTTTTCGCTTCGCGGCAAAGATGGGCGACCCGAATCGCTTTCTGCGCGACGCGGTAAGGCAGTGCTTATTTGTTTTTTTTCTCCATCGGCAGCCGGTTCTGAAGATCAGCTCAAGCAATTGGAAGAGTTAAGCGTTCGCTGGGGAAGAGAGGGACTGCAGCTTCTTGTTATAGAAGTTGACGCGGCGCGGGGCGGTGATGAAAGACAACATCAAATTCGTCCCGAGCTGAATTTCCCGATACTGCAGGCTGACCAAGATGTAGTCGCCATCTACAATCTCCTCTTTCGGTCTCTTTTTGATCGCCATCACGATCTGAGTCTGCCCACCGCTTTCCTGGTCGATGAAGCAGGGGATATGGTTAAGATTTATCAGCGAATTATTGAGAATGAACAGGTCGGCGAGGATTTCAAGAATATTCCGCGCACAGATGGGGAGCGCATTGCGAAGGCGCTTCCTTTTCCAGGCGCAGACACAGGCTATGAGTTTGGCCGCAACTATCTTTCCCTTGGGTCAGTGTTCTTCGAACGCGGATATCCTGAGACTTCGGAGGCTTTTTTTCGGCGGGCCCTGAAAGACGACCCCGCAAGCGCGGAAGCGCTGTATGGACTTGGAAGCGTTTATCTACAGCAACAAAAACTGAAAGAGGCGCGCGAGAGTTTTGAGCGGGTCCTGAAACTTCAGGCCAGCTATCCCGGAACAATTCCAAATGCCTGGAATAATCTGGGAATTCTTTCCGCCAGGGAAGGGGACACCGCTGCGGCCATCAACTTTTTTCAGCGGGCCTTGCAAATCGATCCGGCGCATTTGATTGCACTACTGAATCTCGGCAACGCCTATCGTCAGCGAAAGGATTGGCTGGAAGCAAAAAAGGCGCTTCAGCGAGCTTTCGATGTTGGTCCAGACGACCCCGAACTCAACTACAGTCTGGGCATGGTCTGCGCCCAACTGGAGGAATCGGACCGCGCCTATGAGTATCTAAAACGGGCCGTCGAGTTGCGTCCAGTTTATCCCGAAGCTTTGAATAATCTTGGCGTGCTTTATCTGCGTAAGAGGCGGCCGGAAGAAGCCATTCACAGCTTTGAAGCATCCATCCGAGTGGCGCCTGAGTACGATCAGTCGTATCTGAATCTCGCACGCATCTACGCTATCCAGGGCCAGCGCGAGAAAGCGCGCGAGGTACTTCTTCAATTGTTGAAGCAGCATCCTGATCATGCTCAAGCAAAAGCCGAATTGAAGCAGCTCGGCCAATAAATCAGCGTTAGAATGACGTTCGATAGAATTCGCGCTACGGCAGATTCGCGTTGACCGGCGCCCTGGAACGTATTTTCTGATGACCTCCTTAGCTAGCAGAGTTGTTCGGGTGTTCGGGGCATACGTTGCGCTCACAACTGTGAGCGTCGCGACAACCTGCAGCCGGAACAGAAGCGATGAGACATCGGCAGCCGTTACAGGAATTGTCAGGGATTCCAAGAATCGCCCGGTGGAAGATGCGACTGTTTCTCTCGAGAGCAATGACCACGCGCATAAATTCACGTTTCAATCCGATTCCCAAGGACGATACCATTTCGAGGTGGTGCCGGCCGGGAATTACGAGCTGCGGGCTAGTAAATCGGGTTATGGCGTTGCTAAGAACGGCCCGTTTGTTCTCCATAAAGCGGAGAGCAAGTCCGTGGAGCTGCGATTGCGTGTAGGAGCGGCTGCCGCAACGCCGAGGGACGATACGACGGCAGTAAACTTTTCCGACGAAATCCATTTCAAGGTGGCAGGTGTTAGCGACCCCAGCAATCTTGGAGGACACGGATCAGACACTGTGTTGCGGACGAAAGAGACACTGGCCAAAGAGACCGCTTCGTTGAACCGGGAAGCGGCAATACAACCGAATAACAATTCACATTCCAGTGAAAACGGTGCGAATGCGCACGTCCGGTTAGGGGAGGCCGCGGAAAGTGAAGGGCGTCCGCTAGACGCGGTGCGTGAGTATCAGCAAGCAGCAGAGCTCCAACCCAACGAAGCCCATCTTTTTGCTTGGGGAGCGGACTTGCTATTGCATCGCGCATTTGAGCCAGCGGTCGAAGTGTTCACGAAGGGTTATCGGCTGTATCCCAAGTCGGTTCGAATGCTGCTCGGTCTGAGCGTCGCTACTTACGACCAAGGTGAGATGGAAGAAGGGAAAAAGCTACTGCTTGAAGCTTGTGATCTGAATCCTGCCGATCCGACTCCGTATTTATTTCTCGGTAAGTTACAAGACGTTGAGAAAATCGAACCGCCGGGATGGACCGAAAGATTCAAGCGCTTCGCCAGCCTACATCCTGAAAATGCGCTCGCGCATTATTACTATGCCGTGGCACTTGGTAAACAAGAACCCGGTAACGAAAACACCGCGATGATGGAGTCTGAGTTGAAGAAAGTCATTCAAATTGACCCGCAACTTGGGAGTGCTTACCTGGAACTGGGCGTTCTCTATTCGCAACGGAAGAATTATACGGAGGCAGTCTCAGAGTTACAGAAAGCAATTGAGATCACACCTCTTCCTGCCGAAGCTCATTATCGTCTCGGGCAAGTTTACAACCACATGGGAGAAGCTGAAAAAGCCGGCAAGGAAATTGAATTCTTTAAGCAAATTTCAGAACAGAAGAAAAGTGAGGCGGAACGCGAGCGGCATAAAATCCAACAGTTTGTGTATACACTGCGAAGCCAGAGCCCTTCGCCAACTCCGCCAACTTCTGAACCTCATTAAAGAGAAAATCCAGCCGGGAACTAAAGAACGCGATCAAGCCAAAATAAAAACGACCCACTGATGCGATGGTGGGTCGTTTGTTAGTTACCGAGTCTGGATCAGCTGGGAGCCGGACGCTAAAAAGTGAGCTTCAGGCCGAATTGGATGAGACGCGGGTTGTTTACCGTCGAGTTGACCGCGCCGAAGCCGGGGGCACTGATATCGTTGACCGGCATGCCGAATTGCGCATGGTTAAAAAGGTTGAAGAATTCTGCGCGGAAATCCAGTCCCATGTTCTCCCATGGCAGCGCAAATCGTTTGATCACGGAGAAGTCGGTGTTGACGAAATCTGGACCTACCACCGGGACACGGGACGCGTTTCCGAGTTGACCAGAAGGCGGTGCTGCAAAGCAGGAAGAGTTAATCCATTGAAGCTGGCCATGGTTAGCGGCATAAGGATTGCAGTTCGCAAGCTGGTCCGGACGGTTGAAGTTGTTGCCATTACCGCCGGCGTTGAAGGCCACGCCAGAGGAGTTCGCGCTGTCGATGAGGGGAACCGGGAAGCCCGAAGTAATCTTTTCGATGAGCGTCAGTTGCCAGCCCCCAAGCACGGAGTTGGTGACGTTACTCCAGCTACTTCCAAACTTCTTGCCCCTGCCGAACGGCAAGTCGTAAATGACGCTCGTGGTGAAGCTGTTATTGAGATTGATTTGCGACAACGCCCAGTCCAGTTTCTCCCAATTCGGAAGTGGGAAGTAGGGCGCACTAAGCAAAGAGCCCAGGCCGTCGCTTAGGCCATTATCGTACGTGTGCGAGTAAGTGTACGCGACGAGGGCGTAAAGGCCATGCCGAGAGGACTTGGTCTCGGCTTTTATTTGAAGCGAGTTGTAGGTGGTCTTGCCAATATCGCCGAATTCCAAAATAGCGTTGCCGACCCCAAACGGCGAGATAAACGGACTGCCATTGGCGTTACATCCGAGAGTGTAACCGGTAACCGTTCCGCAAGCACTCGGGCCAATCCCGTTCGCGTTATTGGGGTTGTTGGTGTTGAGGTTGTTTCCGGAAATCAGGATGTGTCTGCCCCGTGAACCGGCGTAGCCCACTGTAAGAACAACGTTCCATGGTAACTGGCGCTCGACGTTCACATTGAACTGCTGAACCAAGCCGATCTTGAAATCTGTCGGTTGGAAATAAAACGTTCCGGTAAAAGTGGCGATGTTGGGAGGGGTGTTAAAAATTGGAAAACCCTGGGTGGTGGTAACACCAGTAACAGCCGGAGCACCCGGTCCAGTCAACGAGGCGCAGAACGAGGTGGAGGTGGGGCAACCAACTGGTGTGGTTGGTCCGAAGGTTATTCCGGAATTTTGGGCCAGGCCAAAGTTATCACCTTCGGCGAAGAACGGAGGATTCTGCCAAAGGCCCTGGGCACCCTGGCTCCAGGCAGAATCGTGATAGATGGAATAGCCGCCGCGCACGACGGTCTTGTCGCTGCCAAGAAGCTTATAAGCGAAACCGACGCGCGGCTCAAAGGCCGTCCAACTCCTCTGAATGCCTGCCGACGAGTTCACTCCATTCTTATTGGCAATGAGAAGCTGGCCCGCGCCAGTCGAAGGAACGTAGTCTGCCAGACGCCCAGCGGATTCGCTAATGGGGGTGGTGAGATCCCACGCCAGGCCCAGATTGAAGGTGAGGTCTTTCGTAATTCTCCAGTCGTCCTCGACGAAAGGCCGGATGACTTTCCATCGACGCCCGGTGACCGGTCCGTTGAAGGTCTGATCGTGCTCCGACACGCCCACTAAGCCGAGAACAAGATCGGCTTGAGGATTACCGGGAATAGTGGCGGCGGGGGATTTGTAGCCCGAAAAAGTACCAATTGCACCAGGAATCCAGAATCCGTCCTGGAAGGCTTCGGTACCGACGTTCATTTGGTTTGCGCGAACATCAATTCCGACCTTGAAGTCGTGCTTGCCGCGGATCAGGTCCAGTGACTCTCGAAAGGAGAAGACGTCTGTGCCGCCCTGGAAAGGAGTGAAGCCGCGATCGCCCACAGACCAGTAGCCACCTACAAGCAAGGTACTGACCAAACCGCAGCTATAGGCGCCCGGAATGCACGTAGCGCCGCTGCCCAGGCCGGTGCAACCCAAGTTCGCGCCTGGAACGCCGAGCTTCGCAGATTCGCAACTCCCGGTGCCCTGCGAAGTGATGTAGTTGAAGATGCGGTTGTAACCGAAGCTAGCCTGGTTGACCGTCGAGGGAGAAAAGACGTGAGTCTCGCCGATGGCGGCGTTACGCGCGTGGTTGATAATGCCCTGGTTGCTGCCGAAGGCGTTGGCCTCGGCGAATCCGCCGGTGTCGCCGCCGGGAACAAAGGAGACAGCGCTGTCATAGCTAAAACGGGCGAAGACGTTGTCGCTGGTCGACAGAGTGTGATCCACACGGACGTCAAACTTGGTTTCGTCAAGTTTGCGGACAGGCTCGCTCACGAAGTTGAATCCCTGAGCGGCGTTGTTAGCGTTTGGCGAGGGGTACAAGTTAAGCAGGGACCCACCGATGCTGTTGACCAGATTGGCGGGTATTTTGGCGCACGGCGTCCCTTGTGGTTGGCTGCCATTCGCGGCGGCCGGCAGTGGATTGCCACTGCCGTCGCACTGGAAATAGATATTTGGAAACACGGCGGGGTTCGTCGAAGTTCCGACCATATTGGGATTGGAAATGCCAGGCACCGTCACGGGATTTCCGCCAACGGTTGCGGTGCCGGTTACGGCTTTGCCAAAAGGATCGTTCGTGAAATCCGCAAAGGGCTGCGCTGCACTCGGCCGCATGGCCACCGAAGGAACCAATCCCGTAAAGGTTATGCCGTGGCGCTGAGACTTTTGTTCGCCATCGACGAAGAAGAAGGTCTTGTTCTTTCGAATCGGTCCTCCGATGGAACCGCCATATTGGTTTAGATTGAATTTTTCCGGCGCGGTGGCGAAAAAACTCTTGGCATCCAGCGAAGTATTGCGCAGAAACTCGAACAGCGATCCATGGAAGTCGTTGGTGCCGGATTTTGTTGTGACCAGGACGGTGGGTCCGGCGCGAGTACCGTATTCGGCAGAGTAGTTGTAGGTCAAAACCTTGAACTCCTGAATGTCATCGATCGAGGAAAAAGTTCCGATGCCGCCGGCAGTCAATTCGTTGTTGTCCACGCCATCCAGCAACCAATCGGTGCTGTTGGGACGGGAGCCGCCGACGGACAGTGAAAAGGAGCCGCGCGCGGCGACCTCACTGCTAGCGGCGGAGGTGAAAAAACTATTGGGGTTCGACTCTGCCGTAGCGCCGGGGGTGAGGGTGGCGAGCTGCACGAAATCGCGTCCATTCAGGGGCAGCTGCGCAACTTCTTGTGCAGTGATGACTTGGCCCAGCGAGGGGCTCGCCGTCTCCACTTGCACTTCCGAAGCGACTACTTCGACCGAGGTGCTCACCGTGGACGGTGACAGAGCAAAATCCAATTCCCGTTGCTCATCCACCTGCAGTTTCACGTCTCTGGACTCGACAGGCTGAAAGCCCTGATATTCGACACGGATGGTGTAAACGGATACCGGCAATAGATTAATGACGTAGTGGCCCGTATCATCCGTGGTGGCTTCGCGAGTGGTGCCCGTCGCTTGCGAAGTGACGGTGACCCTGGCCCCAGAAATGCTTGACCCAGACTTATCGGTCACCACGCCCAAAAAACTGCCTGTGGCCTGACCGTGGGCCATTTGTGCACAACAAAGTACGCCTAGAATAAGCGCAGCCACAAAATAGAATCGTTTCCCCATCTTCCACCCCCCCCAAAAAAAACGGACTCGTGAGATCAGCTCGATCGTGATGCAGACTGAGACCCTTGTAGCCCCCGACGCTGAAACACCCGTTGGACTAGAGCACAACGATCAAGCCGCTTGGGTCCCCGAACCAACATCTTGATCGTGACAGCTTCAAAGCCAAAAAATACTCATGGCTCAACAAAAAATATTGAAGCAACGTACTTTCCATCCGCGCCTGTGTCAAGCGGTTGTTTGTGAAAGGCTGTGCTGACTTTAGCCGGTTTTATCGCGGTGTTCTGGCGGTAGCAATTTATTGAGTTCTTAGTATGCGTTCTCCCGTTTCAGGCCGTCGCGCGAGCGGCGAATGGCGGCTTCGAGATTCTATTGTTTTCAGAATAGGTTATCTGCGTGTATCGCTAACGCTCGGCATCTCGGTAGCGGTTGCGGTGGATGAGAGCTTTTCGAAAGTGATGTTCAAGATCGGATATTTTTGCCAATCGCCGTAATCGAAATGCCACCATTCGAATGGATAGACGAGAAATCCTTCGCTTTCCATGACGCGACGCAATAACTCGCGACGCCAGCGTTGCCGCGACGTGCCGCCTGGATATCCAGCGTAAGAGCGCTCCGACATTTCGTCATAAACGCCTACCATCTCAACCGCCTTGCCGGTCGCGAGTTCGTAAAGGCTCAAATCCACGGCGCACCCGCGATTGTGCCGTGAGCCCTGGCCGGGATCGGCGACAAAAATTTTCTTGTCATCGGGAGTGGCGTCCCAAAATATTTTCGTGACGTACCACGGACGGTAGGCGTCATGAAGCAGGCTATAGCCCATCTCCATCAGCCGTTTGTGAGCGCGTAACAGCGCTTCGGCAGCAGGCCGCTGCAGGAAGGCTCGCGCCTCGGAGTAGACCAGCGTACTCAGAAAATTATTCGTGGTGGCATAACGGATATCGAGCTTGATTTTGGGGTCGAGCTTGGCAAGTTCGACAAGATCGGGCTTGCGAAACTCGCCAGTTTCGACGGGCGGCTTATCCGCCAGAGCTTGCGTGCGGAGATTGTCGAAGTTTTTGACTGGAGGAATTCGGAAAATACCACCGGAGACCCCACCAATCGAACAGCGCTTGAATACCACGCCGCTGACCTGCACCTGCGTAGCGTTGCCGGATGCATCGCGCGTAAATACTGCTTTTTCGCCGTCGTATAAGCCGCGCGGCGGAAAATTGAAAACCTCCTCAGTGACCTGTGTCAGCGCATCAAATTCCATCCACTCAATCAAGACATTCAGGCGATGGTCCTTTTCAAATACATAAAGGATGTCGTGATCCCACCCGTATTCGCCGACCAAGCCGCGCCATTCCGACGGAATATCCGAGGGCATTGGGGTGGCCAGTTTTGGCAGGGTCTTGGACTCGATGCGAATACCTTCGGAAACGGGCGTCACTTTGAGGCCGAAGCCCGTCACGATGAGGTCATCGCCCGATTGGCGAGCTTTGCGGAGCTCCAATTGTTCGCCGCCAATCAGAGTAAGCATGCTCAGATGTCCATCGAGATAGCTCACGTCGAGTGCATCATCAGCGGTTCCGTAGCGGCCAGCGAGTTTGCGGCCAAGATCCAAGGGAACCGGGGCTGTTGGCAGAGGGAGTTCCAGCGGTTTGCCAGAGCCATGCGCGAGAATCAGCCGCAGAACTTTTTCGCCGATGTGTTCGGTGACAGCGTTAACGGCGTCCTTAGTGGCGACGACTACACCGACTTTGTCTTCGGGCAAGAGATCGAGCGTGGTTGCAAAACCATAGATCGCTCCACCGTGGCCAACCAGGCGATGGCCGTCGAGCGAGCGCACCTGGAAACCTAATCCAAAACCGCGGCCGCGCGGGTCAGGAAATTGAGGCGACCACATTGGTTCCAGAGTTGCCGGCTTCAGCAGTGCGCCATTTTCCGTTTTGCCCTGTGCCAGAAGGACGCTCACAAAATGTCCGAGGTCGTTCACGGTGGAGTACATGCTGCCGGCAGGAGCCATTCCAGGAGCGTCGATGGGGAAAGGCGCGTATCACCGGAGGAATTCTGTTCTACCGGCGGGCGGTTTTCAAACACGCCATCGCGGCATTGTTCGCTTTAAGACGCGGGAGACACCTTTTTGGCTATCGTAAAATTCACACCGGAAGGACTTTTCGGACTGACGCGGCCGTGGTTGGAAGTAGAGAATGCTGAATTTGACGCGATACGATATCGATTTCTTCGCGCATTGAAACGTTCTCGTTTTGGAATCGTTGCTAAATCCGTTTGCCATCCCCGCTATTCCGTCATGCGCAATCAAGCCTTTGTCTTATGGGTGCAAAGCCTCAGATATTCGAAAGGAAGTCGGCGTCACCGGCTTGAACTAGTCTGAAAAGTTGGAATCAAAAATGTCTGTCTTTTTGCTCGCAAGAGCATCCAACGCTCTCGCAGCAGATTGCCATTGTTAGGAATGACGAGTGGGAATAGGATGTTGCCCCCGCGGGGTCAAAGGGCTTTGGACAAAGGAGGTAGCCTTGAGGATTATTTACAACTTAGGTTACACATTCCTGTTGGCCGGAGTTCTTTGGTCCTGTGCACCGATCGTGTTGGCGCAAACGCCGCTCCCGACGGCTCCCGGTCCAAGCTCGCCCGGAGCACCTTTACCAGGAATACCTGCAAGTGGTTCGTTCGCGGGGTCGGTCCCGGCAAAGCCTGTTCCTGGCGTTATTCCGCTCTCTTTACAGGAAGCCATCGACCGCGGCCTGAAGCAGAATCTTGGGCTGTTGCTCTCAAATACCGATATTCGCTCCGCTCGCGGCCAGCGCTGGGAGCAATTAAGTGCGCTCTTACCGCACGCGGAATTGTCGCCGTACGTGGCGGCATCAAAAATCAATCTCGGCGAGCTGGGCCTTGTCGGTCTGGGAACTCTTACTATTCCGGCGTCGATTGGCCCATTTTCTTATTTTGATTCGCGTGCCACTGTGACTCAGACGTTGTTCGATTGGAAGTCGATCAACGCCACGCGCGCAGCCACCCAAAGTGTTAAATCCGCGGAATATTCCTACAAAGACGCTCGCGATCTTGTCGTTCTCGCAGTGGGTTTCGTATATCTGCAAGCCATTGCGGATGAGGCGCGCATCGAAACATCGGAGGCGCAGGTGAAAACCGCCCAAGCTTTATTCGATCAAGCAACCGATCAAGTCAATTCAGGCACTTCGCCAGCCATCGACGCGTTGCGAGCTAGAGTAGAGCTGCAGATTCGACAACAACAACTGATTCAAGCCAGGAACGACTACGCCATTCAAAAGCTTACTGTCGCTAGAGTGATAGGGCTCGCGCCAGGACAGGAATTCGAACTGACGGACAAGTCGCCCTATCAACCGATTGAGACCATCACTGTTGACGAAGCCTTGAAACGCGCTTACGAATCGCGCTCCGACTATAAAGGGGCCATGGCTGACGTCCGAGCCGCGCAATTTTCCCGCAGAGCTGCCACGGCGGGCTATCTGCCGTCGTTCTCCTTCAATGCTGATTATGGCGGGGCCGGAGCGCATCCCTCGACAGCTACACAGGTGTTCGACGTGCGTGGAACGCTGACCATTCCGATTTTTCAGGGCGGCTCCGTACATGGCGACGTTTTACAAGCCGACGCCCGACTCGAACAAAGCCGTGACCGCCTGGAAAACCTTCGCGCACAGATCGACTCCGATGTTCGCACCGCCTTGCTGAACCTGCAGTCGTCAGCAGAACTGGTCAGTGTCGCGCGCAGCAACATTGATTTATCGGAGGAGACGCTGGTGCAGTCGCGCGATCGCTTCACCGCGGGTGTCACCGATACCGTAGAAGTGGTGCAATCGCAGCAGGCCGTGGCTGCCGCGCACGAACAATACATCTCCAGTCTCTATAGCTACAATTACGCAAAAATCTCTTTGGCGCGCGCACTCGGTATGGCTGAAGCGGGAGTCAAAGAGTATTTCAGAGGGAAATGAAATGGCGGAAGAGAATCCACCTCGTTCGGCGCCGGAGACGGAACCGCGGTCAACCGAAAATGCGCCATCGTCGGCGAGTAGCAGGACTACGTCTCGGCCATACACGGCTCCCAAGAAGCGCAACAAAACTGTGATTCTTGTCGTGGTGATCTTGGTTGTTTTGGTTGGAGGCATTTTTCTGTGGCGCTACCTCAGCACCTATGAATCGACCGACGATGCGCAGGTAGATGTGCACCTCTATCCCGTGAGTGCCCGGGTCTCTGGCTATGTAGTGAAAGTGAACGTCGACGACAACCAATGGGTGCAGCAGGGTACGGTGCTGGTAGAAATTGACCCTAAAGACTATGAAGTTGCGGTCGCCCAGGCACAGGCCAATCTCGCCAATGCGGAAGCCACCGCGCAATCCTTGAACATCACGGTGCCGATTACATCCACGAACACCTCCAGTCAACTGCGGTCCACCGCATCAGGAATTGAAAACAGCCAAGCGGGAATCATTGCGGCCGAGCGGCAACTGACCGCCGCGCGCGCGCAAGTAGAGCAGGCTGAGGCTAACGATGTGCGAGTGCAGCAAGATTTACAGCGCTACAAGCTGCTGGTGGACAAACGTGAAATTGCGCAGCAGGTTTACGACACAGCCGTCGCTTCGGCCAGAGCAAGTACCGCTGCGGTGGATGCGGCTCGCGCGAACGAGTCCGCCGCACAGCAATTCGTAACGCAAGCACAAAGCCGTCTGGTGGAGGCGCAGGCCAACCATGAGTCCGCCGAGACCGGCCCGCAGCAAGTATCGTCAACCCGGGCGCGCGCTCGCGCGGCAATAGCTGATATGGAAGAAAAACGAGCCCTGCTCGAACAAGCACAGCTAAACCTGCAATACACGAAGATTATTGCCCCAGTCAGCGGCGAAGTGAATAAGTCAGTGGTGGTGGGAATGAATGTGCAAGCCGGGCAGCAACTGCTCACCGTCGTGCCTCTGGATGAAATCTGGATCACCGCTAATTTCAAAGAGACGCAGCTCCGGCACATGCGAGTTGGGCAGAAAGCCAAAATTCATGTTGATTCCAGCGGGCGAAGCTTGAACGGGCACGTGGACAGCATCGCGGGCGCAACCGGTCCAACGTTCAGTTTGCTTCCACCGGAAAATGCCACCGGCAATTACGTGAAAATCGTGCAAAGGATTCCCGTCAAAATAATCCTGGAGCAGGGAGAAAATCGCGATCATCTTCTGCGCCCGGGGATGAACGTGGTGCCGGACGTGTATCTGCGATGAGCACCGCGGCACTCACCATGGATCAGGATGTTTGGCGGCCTCGTTACAATCCCTGGCTGATCGCCGTGGTTGTGGCGTTGGCCGCGTTTATGGAAGTGCTGGACACCAGCATCGCGAACGTGGCCTTGCCGTACATGGCCGGGAACCTGGGCGCCAGCAACGATCAAAGCACCTGGGTGCTGACTTCTTATCTCGTCTCGAACGCCATCATTCTGCCCATCAGTGGTTGGATTGCCGGCGCAATCGGGCGGAAGCGTTTTTTCATGGCCTGCTTAGGCGTGTTCACGGTGAGTTCCCTGCTATGCGGAATAGCTCCGAGCCTTGGTTTTCTCTTGCTGTTTCGCGTTTTGCAAGGCGCGGGCGGCGGCGGATTGCAGCCCATGGCGCAAGCCATTCTGGCCGACACTTTCCCGCCTCAACAGCGCGGTTTGGCGTTCGCTCTGTACGGCATCACCGCCATCATGGCGCCCACCATCGGACCAACGCTGGGCGGCTGGATCACTTTCAATTACTCCTGGCGATGGATATTTTTCATTAATTTACCGGTCGGCGTGGCCACCTGGTTCCTGGTGCGCCGCTTCGTCGAAGATCCGCCGTATTTAAGCAAAATTAAGGGTGCGGGAGTGAAGCTGGACTATATCGGTATAGCTCTTCTGACTCTTGGCGTCGGCGCGTTGCAGGTTTTGCTCGACAAGGGCCAAGAAGATGATTGGTTCGGCTCACGGTTCATCACCACGTTGGTTATCGTCTCAACGGTGTCGCTGATCGCGCTGGTGATTTGGGAGTGGTTTCAAAAGGCGCCCATCATTGACGTGCGCATGTTTAAAAGTTTCAATTTTGCGAGCGCGAACTTGATGATGTTCACGCTGGGGATCCTGCTCTTCAGCTCGCTGGTGCTCATGCCACAGTTTCTCCAGACCCTGGTGGGCTACACTTCGCAGTTGGCCGGTTTCGCGCTTTCCGCCGGCGGTCTGGTGTTGTTGTTTGAGATGCCGGTCATGGGTAAACTTACGACGAAAGTGCAGGCGCGCTACCTGATCGCCTGTGGTTGGCTGGCGTTGTCCATCGCCATGTATTACTCCACCAAACGCATCGACTTGTTGATCAGCTTCAATGCCGCGGTGTGGTTGCGCATCGCGCAGGTTATCGGTTTGGGATTTTTGTTTGTGCCCATTACTCTGGCCGCCTACGTCGGAATCCCTCCGGAAAAAAATAACTCGGTCGCGGGCATCGTTAATTTTATGCGCAATATGGGCAGCAGTGTGGGAACCTCGCTGGTGACCACCCTGATTGCCCGGCGCTCGCAATTCCACCAGGAGATTCTTGGCGGCTTCGCCAGGCCCGAAAATCCTAATTTCCAAAACTCCCTGAATGGGTTGACCCAGCAACTGGCGCACTCTGGATTGGGCCTCCATGAGGCGCGCGCGCAGGCCTACGCCAGAATCTACCGGGAGGTGCAAGCGCACGCCGCGAGTCTTGCGTACATCGACACCTTCATGGTTCTGGCGGTGGGCGCAGGAATTATGTTCTTTCTTGCTTTTATGTTGAGACGCAACGATCCGGGCGGCGGTGGCGCAGAAATGGCGGCGGGCTGAGCAAAGTGGAATTATAATCAACATGCGGCTCCCGGTGGCCGCACGCCTCGAGGACCAACGTGATTAGAATAATAACGATTGAACGCGAGTACGGCAGCGGCGGCGGCGAAATCGCCCAGCTCGTTGCGCAGCAATTGGGATGGAAGCTTTGGGACCAACTATTAACCGAGGAGATCGCCAAGCTCGCGAATTGTCCGAAAGCGGTGGTCGAGGTGCGAGAGGAGCGCTCCGATCCGCTGTATTACCGGCTCTTCAAGTCGTTTTTGCGAGGCAGCTACGAGGGCAGCCTCAATGCGCATAAACTCAATGTCGTAGACAGTGAAAGTATCTTGAGAATCACCAGACGTGTTGTTGAACAGGTCAGCAAAGAAGGAAACTCGGTTCTTGTCGGGCGAGGATCACAGCAGTTTCTCAGGGATCGCCAAGATGCCCTGCGCGTATTTCTGTATGCTCCGAGAGAAGACAAAGTGCGACGCTTGTTGGATCGCGGCAAGAGTCAAACTGAAGCGGAACAACTGGTAGATACCGTCGACCGCGAGCGCAAGGATTTCATACAAAAGTATTTTGGCGTGGAATGGCCGGACCGTGGCATCTACCACACCATGATCAACACCACGATCGGCAACCGCGCCGTGGTTGACATGATTCTCGATTCCGTGAAGATCGTTAACGCTAGTCTCGCCGCCTAAGCGCTTCGGTTTATGCCGCGACAAGCGGACTGCATGGGGAAACACCGTCATGCTAACTGCCGCGCCCGCTCCTAGTGTGCTGCCGCAGCAGCTGCCATCCCATCATTGAAGTTTTTGAAAAACGCATCGTACTGTCCGCTTTTCTCCGCGAAGCGCAGCGGCTTCACTCGCTCCACGCAGACCTCCGTAGCGCTTGGCGAGTTCTCGAGGATATTCATGGTTTCGGAAATGAAGTCCGCAAGCGGCATGGCATTCGGATCGCTTGCCTGTCTCGGTCCCGTTAATTCCGTCTGCACGTAGGGCGGGATGAGCTCGAGCACTTGCGCGCGCGTGTCTCTAAGTTGGTAGCGCAACGATTGCGTATACGAATGGAGCGCGGCCTTCGTGGCGCAATAACTCGGAGTCATCGCCAACGGCACAAACGCTAAGCCTGACGAAACGGTCATGATCACCGGGTTCTGCTGCTTGAGAAGAAACGGCAGTAACGCCGCGTTGAGGCGGATTGGCCCAAGTAGATTCGTCGCCACGGTGGTCTCCGCATCTGCAACCACGCCGTCCTTCAAGGGCTCTTGTTTCATCATGCCGGCGTTATGGATGACCACGTTGAGGGCGGGATAGTCCGTCTTAAGTTTTTCCGCGAAACTCCGAATCACGTCGCTGTTTTCAATATCCAGGACTGCCGCCTTCATCCCTGGATTGGCCGCGACGGTCTCATCCAGCAGCTTTTTGCGCCGGCCTGCAATGACCACTTGATTGCCTTTCGCATGCAAAGCCTCGGCCAGACCGCGGCCAATACCGGAACCTCCCCCAGTTATCAAAATTGTGTTGCCAGTTATTTTCATGGTGTTTCTCCTTCGCACCGAATAGTAGGACGAACACGAACCAATGGGAAGCAGGCACTTCAAGGCGTTTCTCCGAGAGTCCCCTGGTGAAGATCCCCATTATGGAGAAGGGCGGCAAGCTTTACCCGCGTGATGTTGGCCGGCTCAGGAAGCCTACGCCTTCTTTAGTAGCTTCAGCGCATTGTCAGTTATGTCCATCTCACTGATTCGGGGGAAAATCTTCTGGACGCTAAGTTGGTGCGCTTCGGCGTCCCGGTCGGTTATAGCATCCACAACAGTGACGACATTGTAGCTGTAATCGTAGGCGTTACGGGCCGTCGCTTCCACGCCGGCAGAGGTCGCAACGCCGGTCAAGAAGACCTGGGTCACCCCGCGCTTGCGCAAGATTTCATCCAGTGACGTGCCGATGAAGGCACCCACCCGTTTCTTGGTGACAAGGTAATCGCCGGGCTTTTGCTCCAATTCAGGAACAAGCTCCGCCCAATCGGCTGGAAGCCCGGACAGATTGAGAGGTCCAGCGTCGGTGCGGCCGGGAGCCGCAGCTGTCACGTTGACGAGAACGACCGGCAAGCCTCGTTCGCGGAAAGCGCGCGCGAGCTGGGCGGAGCGAGCAACGATCTCAGTCGCGGGGTGAACGGTCGGTAGACCCACAATGCCTTTTTGCAGGTCAATCACGATCAGGGCCGCTGTGGTATCGAGTTTAGTTACAGGCACGGTTTTTCCTTTCGGCGTAGTGGCACTTGCGAAGATTTCGCTGCGGCGGTTACTCTGTCTGTTTTTTTGCAAATCGCACGCTTAACATGAGGCTCAGCGCAGCGATGCCGACGAAGAAAATGACAATTTCCAAAGTCTCTCCGCTCGAAACTTTTCCGGCCCGAAACAGCATGTAACCGATAATCAGATTGAACAGCGCCCAGACCACATTCACCGTCGGCGAAGACATTCCTTTTCCGGGCGGGTGAGCGAATGGAGTGGGAAAACGGTCACCAGAAATGCCATAGACAAAATGGGGCACGACATTTGTCAGAAATAATCCGGCGAAGAAACACGCGACGTAGTGGTACCAGTGCAAAGTGGGCATCCTTTCGATGTGGTTCCTTAGAGAGATCAGTTAGCCGCTCCCGTGTGTGTCTGAAATCAGTTGATGTCAGATACAGGCAGCAAACCCAGCTCCTGGTAGATTGGCCGCATGATCGGTCTGATTTTTGACAGCTGTAGCGTGAACCAGAGCGCGCCGGCGATGCAGAACGCGCCAGTAATGATGACGGTGTGTGGCGCGCCTATCCGGTGAGCCAGCATTCCGGCCAGCAAACTGCCGAACGGCGACGCGCCGAAGAAAGCCATGGTGTAGTAGCTCATCACCCGGGCGCGCTTGTCCTCTGGCACCAGCGCCTGAATGATCGTGTTGCTGACGGACGCGGCCTGGATCATGCCGAAACCCACGAAAGCCATCAACACCAACGACAGCCACAATGTATGCGACAGGCCGAAGAGAATCAGCGCTGCTCCCAGCATCGCGGACGCCATCTGAAGCATTCGCGTCAGCCCGACGACCGATTTGCGAATCGCGAGAGAAAGCGCCGAGGCCAGCGCACCAATTCCTGAAGCTGTCGTTAGCCAGCCGAGAGTGTACGCGCCGCCGTGCAACACCTGGGCGGCAAAGATCGGCAGCAGCACGGCGTAGGAATAGCCCATGAGGCTGACAATCGAAAAGAGCAGCAGGATGGTGCGGATGGGCGCGAATGTGCGCACGTAATCCCAGCCCTCGCGCATTTGTTCCCACAGGCCGGTCGCGTTGCGGCCGATATTTAACGGCTTGATGCGCATCAACAGCAAAGATGCGATCACTGCAAAATAACTGACGCCATCGATGAAGAAGCACCAGCCCTCGCCAACCGCACCGATCACCAAGCCGGCGATGGCCGGGCCAATCAGCCGCGCACCATTTGCCATCGAAGAGTTGATGGCGATGGCGTTACTGAGATCGTTACGATCGTCAACCATTTGTACCAGGAAGGATTGGCGCGCAGGCATGTCGAACGCATTGATCAAGCCCTGGAACGCCGCGAGGGCAATGATTTCCCAGAGGGTGATGACGTGCGCTAACGTAAGCGCGGCCATGGCGAGCGACTGCACGGCGGCAGCGCCTTGTGTCCACACCAGCAGCTTGCGGCGATCGAGGCGCTCGACCCACACGCCTACGAATGGTCCAAGCGCAAACGAAATAATCTGTCCCGCGAAGCCTACGACGCCGAGCAGCAACGCCGAGTGAGTGAGCCGGTACACCAACCAGCTTGTCGCCAGCCGCGTCATCCAGGTGCCGATCACAGAGATGCTTTGACCTGCAAAAAAGAGCTGGAAGTTGCGATATCGCAGCGCTCGCCAGGCGTGCGACATCGAACGTCCTGCGAAGGGTGTTTCCGGTGTGGTTGGTCTGATGGCCGGCTTACTCATGAGGCGTGCATCCCGCGTTGCTGCTCACTTCGCCGGTCACTTTTCCGCCAAGCGTTTAATGATCTCGCCCGCTTTGAACAACGCTTCCCGTTCCTTTTCGTCGAGCTGCGTGATGGCCTGCGATAGCCACGTCTGCTTCGCATCCTTGGCACTCTTCCGCACCGCCGCGCCTTTGGCGGTTAGGCCAATATTTACTTGGCGGCCGTCGCTCGGATGCGGCTTACGCTCGACCATGCCCATTTCTTCGAGCGCCGCGATGGTCGTTCCCATCGATTGCGGTTTCATGCCTTCCGCGCGCGCCAGATCGGCGGTGGTGGCGGGTCCAGATCTCGCGAGGCGCCCCATGACGGACGCCTCGGTCAATGAAAGTTCATGCGAGGCGCCCGCAGCGCGCACCCGGCGCACCAATAGTCCGATGGACTGAATAAGGTCGGTTACAGCGAGGTCCAAAGTTTTTCGCGGCATGGTTCATGTTAGCAAATAACAGATAAACTTGCAAGTTTATCTTGCAAGTGTGACTGTCGAGCGCGTTCCGGCAGCAGCGCTTACTAAATGTCTTTTGCGGGTATGGCGTGAACTCCCGGAGGCGCCGCTTTTCCCTCGGCTAACATCCGCGTCGCTAACCTATCCACGTCGGTAATCAGGCTCTTGCCAACTCGAGTTGGCAGGAGGCGCGAAAGGGGAATCAGCGTTTTGGCCGCGATGCTTTCCGCCAAACGCCGTTCGTGGTGAGGTCCAACCAGGAGTGCAGGTCTGAAGATGACAAGGGAGCGCAGTTCAAGCGCCTTAACATCGTCCTCAGTTCGCCCCTTGACCTGGTTGTAAAAGAACATCGAGCTGGCGTTGGCGCCCATTGCGGAGACGAGCGTGAACGATTTTGCATCATGCGCCCTCGCGATTTTCCCAAAAGCGACAATGGCGGTGTGATCGACTTTCTCAAAGTTCTCTTTGCTGCCGGCGGCCTTGATGGTCGTGCCGAGACAACAAAAATAAAGCTCCCCGCGAATCCTGGATTCAATCGTCGGTAATTCCGCCAAATCGGAGATTAAAACCTCGGCAAGCTTGGTGTTCGCGATATTCAACGGCTTG
>Ga0307479_10001485_pt1 | contig 21355 bp, 16 predicted proteins | sample atmos_gasesECM4C_FD_203743 | JGI IMG/M metagenome (GOLD analysis project Ga0307479, IMG submission 203743) | Hardwood forest soil microbial communities from Morgan-Monroe State Forest, Indiana, United States - atmos_gasesECM4C_515 | ecosystem: Environmental > Terrestrial > Soil > Temperate...
CGACGCGGGCGCGCCGTTCGGCGGGTTCAAGCAGTCGGGGATCGGGCGCGAGCTCGGCGAGTACGGCTTGGCAAACTACACCGAAGTGAAGACAGTCACAATTAAACTTTAGACCGCTCGGGAATAGATGGACGGCAGGGGCGCCCCGACCAGATCGGGGCGCCCCTGCCGTCTTGCGGCGCTCGCGACCCAGTGAAGCGTACAATCGCGCCATGGCGCTGACCCTCCGCTCGTATGAGCCGCACGACTTCGCCGCTCTCTATCGCTTGGATCAGTCCTGCTTCCCTGCCGGAATTTCCTATGCGAAGACAACACTGCGCTATTTTCTGACGATTCCGTCGGCGGATTGCGTGGTGGCCGTGGAAGAGGGCAAGATTGTTGGCTTCATCGTATCGGAAGAGAATCCACCGCTCGCGCACATCATCACGCTGGATGTGGATGAAAGGCTACGCAGGCAGGGAGTCGGCGCAGCCCTCTTACAAAAAAACGAATCGAATCTCGCAGCGCGTGGCGTGAGGTCCATCCTGCTCGAAACAGCAATCACGAATGAAGCCGCGGTTGCCTTCTGGCAGCGCCACGGCTATCGTATCGAAGCGACGCTGAAGCGCTATTATTTGGGCCGGCTGGACGCTTACGAAATGCGAAAGATCCTGCCAGCGCCGGTCAAGACAAGCGGCACAAAACCGGGGGAAACAAATTGAACGACTACTTGCTGTCCGTTCTTTTAGGAATCGTCGAAGGACTCACGGAATTCCTGCCGGTAAGCTCCACGGCGCACCTGAGGCTGAGCGAGGCCTTTTTTCACATCGACCTCGCCAGCGGCTACTGGAAGATGTACACGATCGTCATCCAGTTGGGCGCCATCCTGTGCCTTCCTGTCTATTTCCGTGAACGAATCGCCAAGTTTTTCTCCACCTTTCCTCGCGGCGAGCGCGGCGACCGCACGATCTTGACGCATCCCTTGGGGCTGACGGCGGTTGCGTTTGTGGTCACGGCGATTCCAGCCTTCTTACTTACCAAGGTCATCGGCAAACATTTGGAGAGTTTGTACATCATCGGCAGTTCCTTGCTGATCGGCGGAGTGGTGATGTGGATCGTGGATGCGATGAATGAAAAATCTGAAGCTGCTGGGCCAGGTGCTTCTGGAGGCCGCATTCACACGTGGCACATGGAGGACATGAGCCTCGGCCAGGCCATCTGGATTGGGGCCTGCCAGATCCTGTCGGCGGTGTTCCCCGGAACCTCACGATCGATGTCGACCATCGCCGCAGGCCAGTTGGCGGGAATGTCGCGCGCGTCGGCACTGGAATTTTCTTTTTTCCTGTCCATTCCCACGATGGTGGTGGCCACATGCTATGACTTATTAAAATCCTTGAGAGGTAAAGGCGAGAACGCCATCGGCGTTTCCCATATCGACCCTCACGGCTGGGTTGTGCTGGCGATTGGATTCGTCGTTTCGTTCATCGTGGCCTATGTTTCGGTCGCATGGTTTCTTGGCTGGGTCCGTAAACACGGGTTCGTTGTCTTCGCCATCTATCGCATCATCCTAGGTGCCGCCGTGCTGGCCTGGCATCTCGGATAGCTGGATAAGCATCTTTGGATACAGGGGGTTAGAAACTAGTTGTCCTCGGCGCGAGTTTGTCTGGTATATTCGAATCGGTTTGGCGTTCCTCCAGGCGGGTGCACGCTAGCGCCAGTGCACCTGTCGCAAGACTCAGCCTTCCCCAAAAGCTGAGGAGAATCCTGTGCGCTTTCTAACACCTACCGAAAACAGACGGCTCAACGAGCTGATTGGATTTTTGTGCGTCACGCTGGCGATACTCATGGCGCTGGCGCTGATTTCGTATTCCCCGCGGGATGCGGCGTTCAATGTATCGGCGCCAACGCTGGAAGGCGGACCCGCGCTGAATTGGATCGGTCCAGTCGGAGCGTATAGTGCAGACATTCTTTTTCAGCTGCTTGGGTTTGCAGCGTTTCTTCTTCCGGCGGCCATTTTAGTCCTGGGCTGGCGGTGGTTTCGCAATCGAGCGGTGGGATCGCAGGTGGCGACGCTCGTCGGCTTTGGACTCCTGCTGCTGTCCCTGCCGGCGCTCCTGTCTTTGTGGCACTTTCCCGAAGTGCGCGGCGCTGTGCCGCCTGGCGGATTGCTTGGCGCGCTCATTTCGTCAGGCCTGCGCACGGGCCTTAATCTGTGGGGCGCAAACCTCGTCGGCGTAGCTCTTCTCATTACCGCACTCTTCATGACTACGAGTTTTTCGTTCAGCGGCGCGCATGCATGGGCCAACGGCCCGCGTGGACCGATCGGCGCGGTCGAAAGATTGGGCATTCTCCAAAAGACGCAGGCACGCTGGCATGCCTGGCGCGAGGAGCGCGCACAACGCCGCATGCGGCGGCGCGTTGAAGAAACGCGGATCTCAGGCCGCAAGCCGGTTTCGCCGCAATCGGTGGGCAATGCAGCGGTTCGTTTACGGGACGAAAGCGAAATCGATGAAGCGGGCGAGGGAGAGGAATCCCGACACAGGGCGCCGATTCTTTTTTTGAATCCGGAAAGGACAGAAAAGGGACAAGCGAAGAAAACGTCCGACCCCAGAATCGCCCGCGGAACTGCAAGCTACAAGCTGCCTCCGGTAACTCTGCTGCGTGAGGGTGAACGCAGCCAGAAGCTGGATGAAGACGAGCTGAAGAGTCGCGCGCGAGCGATCGAGGCGAAATGCCTGGAGTTCGATATCGAGGGCCGCGTGACTCAGATTAATCCGGGGCCGGTCGTCACGACCTTTGAGTTCAAGCCTGAAGCCGGCATCAAGTACACGCGCATCACCAGCCTGACGGAAGACTTGTGCTTGGCGCTGCAAGCGGAATCCATTCTGATCGAGCGCATCCCAGGCAAATCCACCATCGGCATCGAAGTGCCAAACATCAGCCGGCAGACGATTGCGCTGCGGGAAATTCTTGAGGCGCCAGAATTCATCAATTCGACGAGCAAGCTGACGCTTGCTATGGGACGCGATCTCCACGGCCGTATGCGCGTGACCGACCTGGCGCAGATGCCGCACCTTCTGATCGCCGGCTCAACGGGGACAGGCAAGAGCGTGTTCATCAATTCACTGTTGATTTCCATGCTCTACAAATCGAGCCCGGAGGAAGTGAAGGTGGTCCTCGTCGACCCCAAGCGGCTGGAACTCAATCTCTACGACAACATCCCGCACTTAATCGCCCCGGTGGTTACGGACCCGAAGATCGCTTCGAACGTCCTGCGCAACGCCACCCGAGAGATGGAGAACCGGCTGAAACTGCTGGCGCAGCGCGGCGTGCGCAACATCGATCAGTACAATCGGACATTTCAGAAGGCACAATCGCTGTCGCTGTTCGAAAACGCCCAAGAGAGCGAGCACAAACCGCTTCCCTACCTCGTGATTGTCATCGACGAATTGGCCGACCTGATGATGGTGGACACGAATGGCGTGGAGGAGTCCATCACGCGGCTGGCGCAGATGGCGCGGGCGGTGGGCATCCATTTGATCCTCGCGACGCAACGGCCGTCGGTCGACGTGATCACCGGATTGATCAAGGCGAACTTCCCTGCCCGGATATCCTTCCGCGTGGCCAGCAAGGTGGATTCGCGCACGATTCTGGACGCCAATGGATCGGAATCGCTGCTTGGAAAAGGGGACATGCTGTACTTGCCGGCCGGGTCGGCGAGGTTGCATCGAATCCACGGGCCGCTGGTGACTGAGGACGAGATTACCGCCGTCTGCGACTTCTGGAGGAAACAGGCGCAGGCAAAGTACAACGAGCACCTGCTCGAAGCGCCAAAGGACGAGAATGGAAAGGCTGGAGGCGAAACGGAGGAAGAGGCCGAAGGCGGTGAGGAAGTTGACGACGATCTGTATCATGATGCGGTGCGGGTGGTCTGCGAGGCGGGACGCGCTTCGACGTCAACGCTGCAAAGGCGGCTGAGGATTGGTTATGGCCGCGCGGCGCGTCTGATTGATTTGATGGAGAAGGACGGCATCGTTGGCCCGCCGGACGGAACCAAGCCGCGCGAATTGCTCAAGAATCGCGCATGGATGAAAGAATTCGACGATTCCATGCAGTAACTCGATCATTTGACACATTCTGTTATCGCCACTTACAATTTTACGACCACGTGTGCCGGGGTAGCTCATTGGTAGAGCGCCGCCCTGAAAAGGCGGGCGTAGCCAGTTCGATTCTGGCCCCCGGCACCACCAATCCAGCCAGGCAAGTAAACAGAGAACGAAGCGCCCCTTACCAGGGAGTTAAATAGCTTCCAGCGCAGGGCAAATCGGTGTGGTTCCTGTCAGCAAACCTGTCTATAATTCGCAAAACCTTGACCCTATTCCTCGAATGACTACGCTTGCCCGCAAACTGAATCTCGTCGATTACTTTGCGCTCGGCTTTGGCGTGATGGTGGGAACCGGCTGGCTCGTTGTCATGGACGATTTGTTTGCGCGCGGCGGGCCGCTTGGCGCCATACTCGGCTTTACTTTCGGCGCCCTGACGTTGCTGCCCATCGGCTATGTTTACGGGCAGTTAGTGAAGGCGATTCCCGATGCCGGGGGAGAGGTCGCCTACACGGCCCTCTTCTTTCCCAAAGGCGTCAGCTTCTTGACCGGCTGGATGATGCTCCTCAGTTATTTCCTAACCTGCCCATTCGAGGCTGTCGCTGCCGGCAAGATCGCTGCTTACCTATTCCCTTCCATGGATTCTATGGAGCTGTATCGGTTGGGGGGTCGACCTATCTATTTAGATCATGTCATTCTCGGGCTGACCATCACGGTGCTTTTGACCTGGCTGAACTATCGCGGCATACAGGCCAGCGCGAGGTTTCTGAAGTGGACGACATTTACGTTTCTTGGCTGTGTCGTCATTTTCGCAGCGGCGGGGTTCGGCCACGGGTCACTCTCCAATTTTCGTCCGATGTTTGCGCATGCCCCCTTGATTTCCATCTTCCTCGTCTGGCAAATAACTCCCTGGCTTCTGTCAGGTTTCGAATCCGTCGGCAAGGGAGCCGAGGAAGCCAGTCCCGATTTCCAGGGAAAGAATTTCTCGGTTGCCATTCTCATGACGATCGTTGTGGGACTCGTGTTCTTTTGGGTGGTTATCGCAGGGGTTGCCTACGTGGCGCCCTGGCAATCGCTCGCCAATGAAAAGTTTTCAACTGCCATTGCTTTTGAACGCGCCCTGCACGCGCATTGGATTGTCAGCCTGATTATGGGGGCAGCGTTTATCGCTCTGCTGAAGGCCTTCAATGCAAACGTAGTGGCCTCCTCGCGAATGTTGTTTGCAATGGGACGCCGCAATCTGCTCGACCACCGGCTGGCACGCGTTCACGTCATCAATCAGACGCCCTCAGTGGCGGTAATTAGCGTGGGAGTGGCCACCGCAATTGCAGTCCTGCTCGGTGAGGCGCTACTCGTTCCCGTCTTGGAAGTCGGCGCGGTCGGTTCCGCGATCGGATGGATGGCGGCGTGCGCCTCCTATTTCTGTATGAAGCCTTCTTTTCTCGGGCGCGCCGCTGCGATTTTCGGTGTGCTGCTCACTTCCGCGATGATCCTGGCGAAAGTAATGCCGTTTGTCCCGGGCCATTTCAGCCGCCCTGAATGGATCGCGATGGGCATCTATGGATTTCTGGGATACCTGCTCTGGACACGCAGGCACGAAATCCCAGGAACCCCTCGACAATAAATTTGTCCTCGCAAAGGATATGCTTTTGCGCGGCGCTCTCCGACTTCTCAGAATTCGTATCGCAGGGCGAATTGCATCACCCGCGGCTGCGTCAACAGGCCGGTGTAATCACCGAAGGCGGGTGGCACCGACTGAAGAGACGTCGTGGTGGTATCGCCCAAACTAGCCTGGACATTGAAGCGCTTGAGATTGGGAACGTTAAAAACCTCCCAGCGGAATTGCAGGCTGTGGCCTTCCGCGTAAGGCATTTTCCAGCGCTTGCTCAGGTTCGTGTCCCAGCTTGCAAAGCCATCTCCACGAAGGACATTCCGCGAACCGCTCTGACCAGGGAACGGGTGGATGTAGTCGTTTAACGCCGCGGCAGGATTGGCAAAGACGCTGACGCTGCCATCCGGCTGTTTGAAAGCGCCGGTCCTTGGAATGGCGATCAACTGTCCGCTGCCCTGTTCGTCCCAATTCGTAGCCCAGAACTGGCCGTTATCGATGGTGAAGGGAAAGCCGGTAGTCCAGCGGGCCAAGCCAGAAAGCTGCCAGCCGCCGATAAACGCATCAACCAGGCTACTGCTATTGCGTCCGAAATGCCGGCCCTTGCCGAAAGGAAGCTCGGCAATCCAGTTGGCGTTGATCTGGTGCGTGGTGTCGAAATCGGAGACGGCGCGAACCTGATTCGGCGAAAATGCATTCACAAGACGGCTCCCCGGCGCTCCGATGTTTGCGGTGCCGCTGAACCCGAGCCGCGCGGCTCCGGAAGTGAAGTCAATGGACTTGGAGTAAGTGTAGTTCAGGTCAAACTGGAGACCGTGGCTGTACCGCTTCCGCAAATTGACTTGCAAGCCGTTGTAGTTCGAGCGGCCGACCGAACTCCAGGCGTAATCGGTTGTAAGTTGCTGATTCAGGAGCTCTCCGGTCTTGCCGTTGATGAAATAGCTGTTCGGAGTCGCGGCGTTATCCTTAAGAAAGCCGAACAAATCCACATTACCCAGCCCGACTACCTCATCGCCTGCAAATGCCCCAGAGGTCACATAAAGGGCGTAAACGGCCTGGGCGATATCGGGCGTTGGCGTTGGAGCGACAGTCCCGTTGGGCCCGGGCAATGGCATAACGTAAGCGCTCGGCGCGCCGGGCGCGCCTGCGAGACCTGGCGTGCCTGATCCAGACGCGTTCAGCAGGTTGCTCCAGTAGGCAACCGTCGGGCCAAGCGCCTGGTCGAATTGACTGGGGGTTAATAGGGTCGGGGCAACTGGATTTTTTTGACTCCGGGCTAACTTCGAGATGGCCGTAGCAGCTGTGAAGTAATCGATCTTGCTCTTGGAATCGACAAGATCGAGTGGCTGGGCCAAATCCCGCTGCGTGAGCAAGCGCCGGCCCAGGCGTCCTACGTAAGACAACTGCAACGAAAATCCTCTGGGCAATTCTCGGCCGATCGAAAAATCCATCGCATAGGCATAGGGGGTCTTGAGAGACTGGTCGATTCCCCAGGTGATGGCCTCGCCGAATGGTTGTGGGGTTTGCGGAAATGCTCCTGACGGTAACGGACTCGGAATATACACGTCACTCGGACTGAAGCCGGTAGTGGGAATGGTGTTGATACCCGTTGTGCGCGCCACCTGCTGGGCGCCGTCGATACAGCAGGAGTTTTCCAATGTCGAGGACAACCCGGCGGGCTCCACGGCGTCGAACGTGTTGAGGATTTGCATGCCGGGCCGGTCATAAACAGTGCTGAAGCCGGCGCGAATGACGGTTTTGTCGCCCTCGCCGAAGAGAGACTTGAGCCAGCCGCTGTGAGGACGCGGGGAGTAAGCGATGGAGATGCGCGGTGAGAGATCTGTTTTTTCAAAATGATAAAGCCCCGGCCCATTGTTCGCCGATCCGCCGAGGACGTAAGAGACGAGTGGCCCGTCCGCAAAACCCAGGCCATTCCCCATGTTTTTCATATTTTGATTGAAGTATTTTCCAAGGTCGAAAGTACCTGGCGGACAAGATGGCGTTCCCTTAGCTGCATTTACGGCATTCGAGCATGTGGGGGACGCCTGGAGACCGTTCACCTCCCAGGGCGGAGGAAAGAGCGACCAACGAAGGCCGTATGTAAAGGTCAAATTAGGTTTTATCCGCCAGGAATCTTGCCCGTAAAATTCATACCAGTTAAGTCCCCAGTCCCGCTTGATGGGCGTGCCCTGGGGCAAAATATTACCTTGACGATCGTAGTTGATGTTCGTCTTCACAAGCGAAACCATCCCCAGCAGCCCCAACATCGGGTAGTCATATGCGCTTGTGGATTCCGGCTCAGGAAACTTGCCGTTGACGGGATCCAGGGGACTCTGGCCGCCCGTATTTGCGAATGCCACGGGGGCCATCCAAAATGTTGCGCCCTCCCCCTGGTAGAACGAGTGTAGCGTGCTAACACGAGGATCACGCACAAACCCGATATTGGTTCCGAATTGAAGGGTATGCCCTGCTTTCGTCCACGAAAAATCATCAAGCAGATTGTGAACCGGCACCTGAAAATTGTGGCTGTAATTGATGCCCTGATCGAGCGTATAGAACGTGTTCCACGGCTGGTTGGTGTTTCCTACAAAGGCGATGCTTTGGCGAGTAAAACCCCAGTGAAACGTATTGGCAGTGGACGAGCTAAGGACAGCGGTGTATCCAACAACGAAGCCCTTGCTGTGATCCAAGATCGTTTGCTCAGGAGGTGTTCCGGGCAAGAAGGGTACCTGGGGGTAGGAAAGATTTTGCAGAGCGCCGCGCCAGAACAGAAGGTGTTTGCCGTTCTGGGTGAGATGGTAGTCGAGGCGGGCAATGAACACGTTATTATCGAGGCTGACCGGGGCGCGAAAGCGGAATCCGACGTAGTTGAAACCGTCTCCGACGGAATTATCGTTCCCGACCGTATTGTTGTAGGTTTGATTGAAATAATTCAGCATTACAGGGCTTGGGCCGAGTTTGTTGGGGTCGAGGTTCGTGATATCGGTCGGGCCGAGCGCAAAGGAGCCGGGTAGGGCAGTGTACGTTTTCCCGCTTATCCCCTGCACTGTTGTTGTGTTTGGGCAGGCCTGGACAGGGTTGGGGAGCGGGCATCCATAGATCATGACGCCATCGCGGAGCGAGGGACTAGGAACGTTTCGGAGGGCGCTCTGTTCTTCCCTCTCGCGGGTTCCTTCATAGTTGGCGAAGAAAAACAGCCGGTCTTTGTGGATTGGCCCTCCGAGAGATGCACCGAAGACGTTTCGGATAAGCTTTAGGGGTTTGTTCGGCTGATTATCATTAAACTCGGATCGCTGAATCAAATAGTCGTTGGCGCTGGTGGCAGTGTTGCGGTTGTATTCATAGAGCGAACCATGAAAATTATTCGTCCCGCTCTTGGTCACCAGAGCCACCTGTGCCCCCGAACCGACACCCTGTTCGGCGTCGTAATTGGCTGTGGTAACGCGGAATTCCTGGATGGAATCCTGGGTTGTAGGCAGAACGGAAGTAAACGCATAGCCGTTGGATTGGTCGTTGACGTCCACGCCGTCCAGCGTGATGTTGCTCTGGTCGCTGCGCGCTCCGTTCACCGCGCCGCTGCGAGTGTCTTGATCCTTGTAAGCAGGTATTTGCATGTCGGGACGATTGCCGGTGTATGCCACACCAGCCTGAAGGCTCAACAGGTCGGGCACGTTGCGGCCATCGAGAGGAATCTGCAGCACTTGCGTCTCGTCGAAGGAATTTCCCAGAGACGCGTCGACCATATTCAGCGCGGGAGCTTCGCTGGTCACCGTGACGCTCTGCGTGGTTTGCCCAAGTTTAAGCTGTATGTTCGCCGTCGCAGGAGTATTCACTAACAACTGCAAGCCTGTTTGTTCATAGCCCGCAAAGCCCGTGGCCGTGACCTTCAGCGTGTAGGTTCCGGGCGGAAGGAACAGAAACTGGTATTCTCCTTGCGGTCCGGTCGTCGCACTGCGCTCGGTTTTGGATTCATGGTTTGCGAGAAGGACGTTAGCTCCGACCACGGCGCTCCCACTTGGGTCAGTTACCGTGCCGCGAACCGATGTCGTGGCCTGCCCGTAAATCACGCTGCCACCAAACAGAACCGCAATCAGCAGGATCGCAAATGCCCTGAAAATTCTGGCGAATGTTGGTTGAACCGTTTCTCTTTGACGGGGTGCCATGGTTTTGTCTCCTTCACTCGTAATTCAAACCGCGGCCCAGTGGTATGTTGACGGATTAGCTCCTTGAACCGGAAGCGCTGACGGGAAAAACCACCAATCGGTGAACGAAGGAACGTAGCGTTCCGTCGCCCGCCCCCTCGGGACATCGGCGTTTCACGCTCACTTGAGCTAACCCGGAATAAGCGGTTATTTCCAATCGTTGATGCTGGGTATCACATACCCAGTCAAATCTGTCAACAAGAATATGGACCAGCCCGCGAAACCTTCTAACTGAAGGCGGATGTAAAAGAGAGCGCGGGAAATACTCGTTGGTTCTTAGGAGCGGTAGCGCCACAAAACTTGTCGGGCTGAGAAGCGCGGAGTAGACTTTCGCCTGTGTTTGTGGGGTGAGATAGGGTGACGGATCGCCGCGATGAGTAACACACAAACGGGTTTGCTTGCCGCTGAAACGATTCGCAGCAGCGGGCTCTACAACAAGGATCTCGCGCCCGTGGCGAGCGAGCGCCGCACGTGGCGTACGTACAATTACGCGGCTCTGTGGATTTCCATGAGCGTGAACATCCCCACGTATATGCTCGCGAGCGGGATGATCGCCGGCGGAATGAACTGGAAGCAGGCGCTCTTCACCGTTTTCCTTGGCAATGTGCTCGTGCTGATCCCCATGCTCTTGAACGCACATGCCGGAGCGCGCTACGGAATTCCCTTCCCCGTTTTTGCGCGGGCGTCGTTTGGCGTCCTCGGCGCGAACGTGCCGGCCATTCTGCGGGCGCTGGTCGCCTGCGGGTGGTTCGGAATTCAAACGTGGATCGGTGGAGAAGCCATCAATGCCATGATTACCGCGCTCGCGCCAGGCTGGGCTCATTTCCGCTACGGCGTGGCGCTTTGCTTCTTGTTTTTTTGGCTCCTCAACGTGATTGTCATCCTCCGCGGCATCGAAACGATTCGGTTCCTGCAAGGCGTCTCCGCGCCTTTTCTTCTCTTGATCGGACTCGCCCTGCTCCTCTGGGCGCGAAACAAAGCGGGCGGCTTCGGCCCAATGCTCGCGTCCCCTTCCAAGTTTCAGAGTTTCGGCGAGTTCTTTCGATTCTTTGTGCCCTCCCTCACCGGCGTCGTCGGTTTCTGGGCCACCGTTTCCTTGAACATTCCTGACTTCACCCGCTATGCGCACAGCCAGCGTGATCAGATGGTTGGCCAGGCCTTGGGCCTTCCTGCGACGATGACCTTTTATTCGTTCATCGGAATCGCGGTAACTTCAGCCACGGTCATCATTTTCGGCCAGGCTTTGTGGGACCCCGTCGCCGTGTTGTCGCGGCTCGGCAATCCCTGGGCCGTTGTTTTGGCCATGATCGCGCTGTTGATGGCCACCCTTAACGTCAACGTTGCTGCGAACGTGGTCTCACCGGCGAATGATTTTTCAAACCTGTCTCCGCGGCGCATTAGTTTTCGTCTCGGCGGCTTGATCACCTGCTTCGTCGGGATTTTGATGCAGCCGTGGACTCTCATGTCGAGCTATAGCAATTACATTTTCAAATGGCTTGTAGGCTACTCGGGTTTCCTCGGCCCCATTGCCGGCGTGCTGATCTGCGACTATTTCCTCATTCGCAAGAAAACTCTGCTGCCGGAGGACCTCTACCGGCGCGACGGACAGTATGAATACTCGCGCGGTTTCCATTGGCAAGCGATTGCCGCGCTGGCCGCCGGCGCTGGAGTCGCTTTCATTGGGCTCGTAGTTCCTCCGCTGCGGCCTTTGTATAACTACGCTTGGTTCGTTGGCTTCGCGGTCAGTTTTATAACCTATTTCGCACTCGCAAGCACCGCCGTGCCCGTCGCACAACCCGCGGACTGAGAAGGAGCACTCATGGATTTCGGGATCACCATTAAGCCGGACATGACCATCGATCGAATCGTGAGTCTAACCCGCCAGGCGGAAGCGGCGGGCTTCTCCTATGGCTGGGTATTTGATTCCCACGTCATCTGGATGGAGCCGTTTCCTCTTTTGACTCTCATGGCGGAAAACACGAAGAAGATGCGCCTCGGCACGTGTGTGACGAATCCCGCGGTTCGCGACGTCACTGTCGCTTCCAGCCTGTTCGCAACGTTGAACGTCGCTTCGCATGGACGCATGCAGATGGGCATCGGCCGAGGCGATAGCTCCCGTCGCGTTTTGGGCAAGAAGCCCACAACACTCGAAAATCTCGAGGACTTCGTCGCTATATTCCGCAAACTGAATTCCGGTGCAGCGATCGACTACGACGGAGTCAGCACGCGTTTCCCTTGGGCGAATGCGGGAGTTCCGCCGGTCTGGGTGGCTGGCTACGGCCCGAAAGCGCTGCGCACGGCCGGCCGCATCGGCGACGGCGTGATCCTCCAGTTTGCCGACCCCGACTTGATCGATTGGTGCCTTGGGTTCGTGCGCCAAGGCGCGAAAGAAGCTGGTCGTGACTTCACCAAATTTGAAGTCATGGCGGCTGCTCCCGTGTGGGCTTCCGACAATTTGAAAGTCGCCCGCGAACACGTGCGCTGGTTTCCGGCATTGGTCTCCAACCACGTGATGGACCTCATCTCCAAATACAAGCCGGAAGAGTTGCCGCCCGCACTGACTTCTTTCGTTAAAGACCGCGGCAAGTACGACTATCTCCACCACTGCGAAGTCGGCAGCGACAACGCCGAATTCGTCAGCGACGAAGTCGTGGATCGCTTCTGCATCATCGGCCCCATCGAGGAGCACCGCAAGAAGCTGGATCGCTTGCGCAAGGTCGGCGTCACGCAATTCAATATCTACCTGATGTGCGGCGAAGAAGAAAAAACGCTCGATGTCTACGGGAGCAAAATCCTGCCGCACTACAAGCGCTAACATGTCGAGCACCAACCCACGCCGGGATCGTCATCGAAACGCCGCCATCCGGGGTGTCATTCTGAGTGTCCCGATTCCTGTCGGGACCTGGAGAACCTCAGCTGAAAGTACCTGCAACCACGTCGTCCGTTTGAGCGGGGACCCGGCCATCTGCGGCTCGATGCAAGCCCGCGCTCGTCTTGCAAATTCCCCTTGCCAAACTGTTATTTGTCTGGTATACTACTTTCCGTATAAATCTCTGGCCGCTCTGTTACTCTCGCGGCGTCTCCCATTTATCGCAAAAAGAACTCCCCAAATTGCACAATTCTTGTGCAATTTAACTCCTTTAGAATCCGCACTTATACAAGTGTTGATTCTAATCAACTTCTTAAAAATCTTTAGAATGAACACTTACGAAAAACAGGGGGAGGGGGGTACCCCTCGTTTCGGCCCCCTCGCATCCGGTTCCGGGTCACTCAAACCCGCTTCCTGAGGAGAGCAGATGCGCCTTGACACCCTGATCCGCAACGGCACGATCGTAACCGCGACAGACACCTATGCCGCTGATATCGGCATCAACGGCGGCAAAATTTCTGCCATTGCCGCACAACTCCCCACCGAAAACGCGGGCCGCATAATCGATGCGGCCGGCCGCCTTGTCATGCCCGGCGGGATTGACGTTCATACCCATCTCGACATGCCTTTTGGCGGCACCACTAGCGCGGACGATTTCGAGACTGGCACCATCGCCGCGGCCTTTGGCGGGACCACCACGCTGATTGACTTTGCCATTCAGTACAAAGGGCAAACTCTGCGCCACGCATTCGACACCTGGATGAAGAAGGCGCACGACAAAGCGGTGACGGACTACGCATTTCACTGCATCATCACCGATCTCGGCGCTGCGCAACTCGAGGAAATGGGCCAGCTCATCCGCGAAGGAGTCACGAGCTTTAAGCTCTTCATGGCCTACCCCGGCGTCTTTATGCTCGATGATGCCACCATCTTTCGCGCGATGTCGGAGGCTGCCAAGCACGCCGGATTCATCTGCATGCACGCGGAGAATGGCGGCGCCATTGATGTGATCGTGCAGAAGGCGCTTGCTGAAGGCAAACGCGCGCCGAAGTATCACGCGCTGACCCGGCCCACCACCGCCGAGGCCGAAGCCACTTCGCGCTCAATTGCGCTGGCGGAAATGGCTGGCGCACCGGTCTACATCGTCCATCTCTCCTGCAACGAAGCTCTCGAAAAAGTACGTGAAGCGCGCGACCGCGGCCTGCCGGTTTACGCCGAGACCTGTCCGCAGTACCTCTATCTTTCGCTCGAAAATTTCGACGTTCCCGGCTTCGAGGGCGCGAAGTACGTCTTCACGCCGCCGCTCCGCGAAAAATGGCATCAGGAAAAACTCTGGCAGGGCCTGGCCCTGGATACCCTGCAAGTCGTTTCCACAGACCACTGCCCTTTTTGCTTCAAGGAGCAAAAGGAGCTGGGTAAAGACGACTTCACCAAGATTCCCAATGGCGGCCCGGGTATCGAACACCGGCTGAGCCTCATCTACACGGGGGGAGTCCACGGAAAGCGTTTCTCAGCAAACCGTTTCGTCGAGCTGGTGTCCACCGCCCCGGCAAAGCTTTTTGGTCTGTACCCCCGCAAAGGAACCATCGCGGTGAGTTCGGACGCCGACCTGGTGATCTTCGATCCCGATGAACAGCAGATCATCAGCGCAAAGACGCACCACATGCGCGTGGACTATTCGATGTTTGAAGGAATCCAGATAACAGGTGTGCCCAAGACAGTGCTCTCGCGAGGTCGCGCTGTCATCGATTCCGGCAAATTCGTTGGGCGCCCCGGCGCGGGCCAATTCCTCCGCCGCCAAACCTACGCCGGCCTTTAGCGACGCCAGTTTCGATCGGCTGTGCGATACTCGATGCCAGAAGATGAGTTCTTATCAAAGTCAGTGGAAAAGTTATAGAGCGCGCCGAGCAAAGGTCATAGCCTTGATGGTCGCCGAGTTTTTAGCGTTCATTCCGTTCGTAGCGCTAGTGGTAGGTATAGAAAGAAACTTACTTTCAACCTCATATTTAGGATTGCCAGCAGCCCTGGTATGGGCAACGGTTTATGTCTATACGATTTTCCGCTTACGAAAATTCCCTTGTCTACGGTGCACCAAGAACTTTTTTGGAAAGGTCGGCGGGCCTCAAGCTTTATTTGACCAGAGATGCGCCTACTGCGGGTTGCGAATATACTCCGACGCTTAGACCTTGTCACTCGGCCAGGGCAAGTTCTTTCTCAACCACCTCTTTATGGGTCTGCGTGAATTTGGCCTTTGCCTCCATGCCGAGACGTCCGGCGTAATAAAGCAATTTGTCTACGCTCTTGTTGGCGATCTTCCCATTCAGCAGTTCGCTCACACGCGGCTGAGGCTCGTCGAGGATGATTTGCAATTCCTTCTGCGAGTACTTTTTCGCGATTCTCAGGATTGCTTGGTATAGCTCGGCCTTGAACTTCAGCGCCGTTGCTTGTTCCGGTGAAAAACCGAGATCGTCCAGCACGTTCCCGCGTGTTACATGGGTTGGCTTGTTACCCGCGCTTTTCATGTTTCTTCCCCTCTGCCAAACGCGCCTTCACTGCTTTGAGCCGCCGCTGCGCTGTCTCAAAGTCTCTTCTGGGCATTTCCCGGCTCTTTTTCTCGAAGCAGTGAAGAACGTAAATAACATCGTTGATCCGCGACAAGTAAACGACGCGATACCAGGCCCTTTCATCCTGATCTCGCAACTCAAAAACGCCCGTGCCAATCGAAGGCAACGGTCGATAATCAGCCGGTCTCTCGCCCTGCTGCAACTGCCAGAGCTGAAATCCCAAGTTCTGCCTAACGCCGTCCGGAAAAGATTGAAGAACCTCCCTGGAGTCGCCCTCCCAAGCGACGGTTGCGTATGGGGGGCGTTCGGGTTGGTCGCTCACGGAAAGCGACTATAGCAGGAAAGCCCAATCCAAATATACACCTAACTGTATATCAGCATCCACATGAAAAACCAATCAAATTGTTAAATTCCGCACCAGCCTTTCCAGGTGCGGGACAGTTTGTCCGCCGGCAGACCTATTCCAGAGTGTGAGAGCCCCCGTCCTATTCGCACTCCGCCACTAGTCTGGGAAAACCTCGTCGAACGAGTGGATCACTGCAGAGCCCAACTTGCCTTCGCCGATTCTTCCCGAGCGGTTGCACAGTCCTGTCGAGAAGCCTGCGGCCCTTGCGGCGTCTACTTCCTTCCCGGCGTCGGATAAAAAAAGTAGCTCGCGTGGAGCGCGATCAAGCAAAGCTGCAATTCTCTTATAGCTCCCGCTGTCTGACTTGTCGCCGATGCGGGTGTCGAAGAATTCCTTGATATAGCCGGTGAGATCGCCGAAAGGCGTCGTTTGGAAGAGCAGCCGCTGCGCCAGGACGCTGCCGGAAGAATAGATGCAGATTTCTCTCCTCTGCCGCCGCCAGCGTTCAAGAGCTCGTGGCACCTCGGGATACAGCTGGCCGCGCAGCTCTCCGCTCGCGTACCCTTCCTGCCAAATTTTCCCTTGCAGCGACTTGAGTGCCGTGCATTTGCTGTCCTTTCGGATCAGCCATCGGCTATAAGCAATGGCGCTTTCCAGCTCTGCTGCCACGCTTTTCTCCGCCCACACCGGAGGCTGGAGCCCTTGGCGCTCGTCTTCCCGGTGCTGAGCGCGCAAGCCCCTAATGAGCGATTGGATCTGCGGGTCCTGGAAATTTTCTCCAAGGAAACTCTCTAGCTTGCGGCTGACATAGGGGAAGAGGACTTGGGTGACAAATTCGATGGGCGTGGTCGTGCCTTCAATATCGAGGAGGACGATTCGGACGTGAGGTTCGTCAAGCAGGGTCACGCAACTTATTTTGCCACCGGCTGCGCTGGAATATATTTAGGCCCCAGGCAGACGGGTTCGTAATTTCGATCCGCAGCACTATGAGTGTACTGGGGAGTCCAGCCGGAAACGTCCTGAAACAGCCGGATCGCACGAATTCGCCTGTCCCCGCAAAGATCAAACCAGTGAAGTGTACCGCGCGGAACGCGGATCAAGTCGCCGGCTTCCACCTCAATCGCCACGACCGGCCCGTTTTGCGGATGCACGTGAAACAAACCACGCCCGGCGATGATGTAGCGAACCTCATCTTCATCGTGCCAATGCTCGGCGTTGAATCTGGCAAGCATAGCATCCAGGCCCGGAGTTTCCGGTCCCACGTCGATTACGTCCGCCGTCACATATCCGCCACGCGCCTTGAGCTGGTCAATCTGCATCGAGTAAGCATGAAGGATTTGTTCAGCAGAAGCATCGGGCGGCAACTCAGCGGGCGAGTGCCAGCGTTCATAATCGATGCCGATTCCGCTGAGAAAATCGCGGACCTGATCCGGTTCGCGGAGAGAACGATTTTCTTCTGGAATCCGAACAACGGCCACGGTTCTCTCCTTTCTCGTCGTTGGTCCAAGTGTTTCAGGAAATCTTCACCGAAGCGCGCGACCGGCCTACGACCTCCATCAGAAATTCCAAAATCTCAACGTGGCGCTTGGCTTCCTCTAAACTCGTACCCCAAGTATATAACCCGTGCTCGCGTAGAAGAAACCCATGAATGCCGGGTCGCTCACTCAGGGTTTTCGAAACAACTTGCGAGAGTCCGGCCATGTCCTGCGAATTCTCTAGAATCGGCAACCATTCGCGATGTTCATGGGTTCGAACGCCCTCGAGCCCCTTCAACATCTCATACCCTTGCAGCGCGACTCCGCCCTCAGCTGCGTGAGCGCCCGAAAGAACCGTGCTCCACACGGAGTGAGTGTGTAGCACCGCTCCCGCTTCCCGGCTGCGCACGATCGCAAGATGCAGCAGCGCCTCCGCAGATGGCTTGCCCTTTCCGCGGATGATCTTCGAATCCGCGTCCATCTCAAGAAAGTGCGCGGACGTAAGATTGCCCTTGTCCAATCCCGTGCAGGTAATTGCCAGCCGCAGCGGGTCGCGCGAAACCACCGCGCTGAAATTTCCACTCGTTCCCAAAACCCATCCTCTTAAGTAGAACCCCTTTCCAATCGCAGCGAGCTCTCGCGCAAGTTTCGCGAAGTTCGGGGCGCGCGATTTCCCTGATGAAGTCTTCGCGTCCGCCGCCGAACCCCTACCTGCCATCGCCGGTGTCTCTCATCGATTCCGGCTGCACCAGCGAATCCGTTGCCGCTTTACCGGTAATCAAGCGCGCCCCGCGGCTGAATGTCAAAAACTCGAATCCCCATTGCACGAAGACAAGGATGCGACTCTGAAACTCAACGATGTACATCAGATGGATAAAGAGCCAGGTAAGCCACGCCAGCAAGCCCGAAAGGTGAAGGCCGAATATATTCGCGATAGCCGCGGCGCGGCCGATCACCGCCATGTCGCCCTTGTTGAAGTAGTGAAATGGCGGCAACTCCTTTTTCCCGCGCAGGCGCGCGCGGATGGCCCTGGCGGCATAGGCGCCGCCTTGAATCGCGACCTGGGCAACGCCGGGGAGCGGCTTGCCATTTTTCCCTTCTGCCAGAGCAAGATCGCCGATGATGAAAATATCCGCATAGCCCGGCGCCGTCAGATCGGGATTGACTTTGATGCGTCCGGCACGGTCGCTCTCTGCTCTGGTGCGCTCCGCGAGCTTCCGGCCGAATTCGTTGGCCATGACGCCGCCAGCCCACAGAACTGTTTTTGCCGCGAACCTCTCGGAACCGTGAGCGGTATTGTAGGTGACGCCGTCTCGATCGACCTCCGTCACCATCACGTTTTTCAACACAAGAACGCCAAGCTTTTCCACCAGGCGCTCGGCTTTAGCAGACAGGTCTTCTGGAAAGCTGGGTAGGACCCGCGGGCCGCCTTCCAAAAGCAAGATTTTCGCTTCCCGCGGGTTGATTCGCCGAAAATCGTTTTTCAGAGTTTCGTTTGCGATTTCGGCGAGCGCCCCGCCGAGCTCCAGCCCCGTCGCACCCGCGCCGACGATAACGAACGTCAGCCAGGCTCGCGCTTCTTCTTCGCTCGCCGCGCGTTCCGCGCGCTCAAACGCATAAAGGATTTTGTGCCGGATCGCGGTCGCGTCTTCCACGCTCTTCAAGCTGGGAGCCCACTCTCGCCAGTCATCGTGTCCGTAATAGGAACTCTGCGTACCCGTCGAGACAATGAGCGAGTCATATTCGAACGCTGCGCCATCTCGCAGGATAACGCGCTTGGCTCCGGGATCGATATCCGCCGCTTCACCCAGCAGGACGCGCGTATTTTTCTGCCTGGCCAGCACGCCGCGCAATGGCGCGGCGATTTCACCGGGCGAAAGCGAACCCGTTGCAACCTGATAGAGTAAGGGCTGGAAAAGATGAAAATTGCGCCGGTCGATCAGCGTCACTTCAACGGGCGCGCGCTTGAGCTTTTGCGCGGCATTCAATCCGCCAAATCCGCCGCCCAATATCACGACACGGTGTGCCTGTGCCACGCTAATAACTCCAATGGCGCAACCTGGCGAGCATGTCTATCATCCCATACAACGGGATTTTGTCATTCTTGATGCGCCCGTTCAGGCCTAAGATTTCCCATGACCAATAATCATCCGCCCATCTCCACCGCGCGCGCGAGCTACGAAACGAGATTATCCGTGATTCGCCAACGCGCCGCACTTCCGGAAGCGCTTCTCTTCTCCGTTTTCGTGATGGCCTATATCTGGCGGCTGCAGTCGAGGGAATTCAACTGGTGGATTGTATTTCCGGTATGGCTCATTCTCAGCTTTGTCTACCACGGCGACACGCCGAAGACGCTTGGCTGGCGTGTCGATAATCTTTGGCCCGCTACGCGCCAGGCAGTCTTGCCATTTGCTCTATTCATCGCCGCGATATCCGTCACGGGGCTTTTCCTCGGTGGGCCCCATCTTCCGCCCGGTCATCTGATAGAGCCTCGCCGGCTCACCGGCTACTTCGCTTTCTGCCTGCTCCAGGAAGTGGGCCTGCAATCTTTCCTGATGAATCGGCTCCTGGCTGCGTTGGAAAAACCGCTTCCAGCCGCCCTCGTCTCTGGAGCACTCTTTGCCATGACCCATTGGCCGAATCCCGTCCTGATGCCACTCACCTTCATCGGGGGAACCACGCTGTGCTGGCTTTTTGCCCGCGAGAGAAACATCGTTCCCCTGGCCATCGGCCAGGCAATTCTGGGTTCTATTGTGTGGTGGGCCATTCCTGTGGCGTTGCACCACGGCATGCGCATTGGTCCCGGTTACTACTCGTTTCGGCTACCCACGCACTGATGGATAGTTCTCCTCTGGTCGCGGGGATTCACTCTTCGGATATTTATCCCCTCGGCCAAAAGCTATAAATTAATGTGTTCGTAGTTTTGTGTGACTTTGCGGATGTCCCTCGGCCGGATCTTCGAGGATTTCTCCCACACGCCGGGAATCTTTGTCCCACATGTCGCGCAGGCCCCATCCTGCAAATGATTTTCCAGCACATCGTGCCAGGAACGCCGAATCAGCAGCGTCGCGCACTTTGGGCAGAGAGTATGCGCGCCATCGCTGTAGATGTTGCCTTCGTAGACGTAATGGAGGCCAACTTCACGGGCAATCGCGCGCGCCCGGTGTAGCGTCTCGGGAGGCGTGCGAGGCTTGTCCTGCAGCTTAAAGTCAGGATGAAAAGCCGTGAAGTGCAAGGGCACATCCGGCCCGAGATGCGTCAGAATCCACTCCGCGAGTTTGCGAGTCTCCGGGGGATCGTCGTTCAGCGTAGGAATCATCAGGTTGGTTATCTCGAACCAAACGTTGGTTTCATTTTTGAGCCACCCGAGCGTATCGAGTACCGGCTGCAAATGAGTCAGCGTGATTTTTCCGTAGAAGCCTTCGGTGAAGGCTTTCAGGTCCACGTTTGCGGCGTCGATGTGATCGTAAATGTCATGAAACGCCTCGCGCGTGATGTAGCCATTCGTCACCATCACCGTCTTGAGTCCGTATTTCTTCGCCGCCCGGCAAATATCAATGACGTACTCGCCCCAGATGGTCGGCTCGTTGTAGGTGAACGCGAGGGAATCGCAGCCATACCGGAGCGCGAGCAGCGGAACATCTTCCGGCGCGACATGCTGTGAATGGACCTGGTCGCTGCGCGATTTCGAGATGTCCCAGTTCTGGCAGAAAAAACATCCCATGTTGCACCCGGCGGTGCCCATGCTGAACACGTGGGTACCCGGAAGAAAATGATTCAGCGGTTTTTTCTCGATGGGATCGATTTGCAATGCCGCCGGAGAGCCGTAACCCAAGTTGTAGAGCTTGCCGTCCTGATTGACGCGAATGAAGCAGAAGCCAGTTTGACCGGGACGAATATGGCAGTGGCGGGGACAGAGGAAGCAATGGACGCGGCCGTCAGCTTCCGGCTCCCACCACCGGGCTTCGTGCAGCGTCTCGGTTTTTTGGAGGACCTTGAGTTCTTCCATCGATCCTCCTCTCTTTTGTTCTGATTATACTCCCACACTGGCCATCATTTGTGATTTGATAGCGTTTGCGCAATCCCGGAGCACGAATATGATCGAACATCGGCAAAAGGGGCGGCTCGCGGCACTGACCCTAATCAGCGTGTTGTCATTTCCAAGATCGATGGCCATCGGTCAAGCAACTCGAACAGATCGGACCGCG
>Ga0307479_10001486_pt1 | contig 21350 bp, 18 predicted proteins | sample atmos_gasesECM4C_FD_203743 | JGI IMG/M metagenome (GOLD analysis project Ga0307479, IMG submission 203743) | Hardwood forest soil microbial communities from Morgan-Monroe State Forest, Indiana, United States - atmos_gasesECM4C_515 | ecosystem: Environmental > Terrestrial > Soil > Temperate...
TGGGATTTGCCGGTTCGCAGGGGAATTTCCAGCTGAACGTTTTCAAGCCGGTGATCATCTACAACTTCCTGCACTCGGTCACGCTGATCACCGACGCCTGCCACGGCTATGTCGAGTACATGATCAAGGGTATCGAGGTCGATCACGCCAAGGTGGACTGGTATGTGAAGAACTCCCTCATGCTGGTAACCGCACTGGCTCCAAAGGTCGGATATGACGAGGCGGCGAAGATTGCCCACACCGCGCACGTCGAGCACATCAGTCTGCGCGAAGCGGCGCTCAAGCTTGGCCACCTTAGCGGCGAAGAATTCGATCAGCTAGTGCGCCCGGAGAAGATGACAAAACCGTAGAACCGGTTCGATTTTCAGGTTTGGGGTTTCGAGAACACCCTCCGAAATCGGGGGACATACCACTCGAACCTGGAACCCGACACTCGAAACCTCCTCAGTAAGCCCAGCGCAGCAGCGTTGCTCCCACCGTGAACCCCGCGCCCACCGAAGCCAGCAGCACCAAGCTCCCCTTCTTCAATTTCCCTTCCTGGCGTGCGCTGTCCATAGCCAGAGGAATCGTTCCCGCCGTCGTGTTTCCGAAACGGTCGATGTTGACGATGACGCTCTCCGGACGCAGGGCGAGACGGTCGGCCGTGGCCATTATGATGCGGCGGTTGGCCTGGTGGGGAATGAAGGCGTCGATGTCACTACCCTTGAGGCGGTTACGCTCCAGCAACTTCTCGCACAACTCGGTCTGCTTGCGCACAGCGAACTTGAAGACGGCCTGTCCATCCTGGTGCACATAGTGCATCTTCTTGTCGACCGTCTCGTGGCTCGACGGATTCAGGCTGCCGCCGCCGGGCATGTACAGGGATCCCGCCCCCGAACCGTCCACCTCGTGCGCAAAGTCGATCAGGCCGAGCCCGTCTTCGTCGGCCGGTTCCAGGATCACCGCGCCCGCCCCATCACCGAAGATCACGCAGGTCGCGCGGTCGGTGTAGTCAATGATCGACGACATCACATCGGACCCGATCACCATCACCTTCTTGTGGACGCCGGTTGCCACGAACTGTGCCCCATTCTGCAGGGCGTAGAGAAAGGCAGAACACGCGGCGGAAAGGTCGCAGCCCCAAACCCCTTTCGCCCCGAGCTTGTGCTGCACCAGGCACGCGGTCGAGGGAAAGAACATGTCGGGGGTGACCGTGGCCACGTAGATCGCTTCGAGGTCTGAGGGTTCCAGTCCTCGCTCGGCCAGCGCTTTCTTGGCTGCTTCGACCGCTAGGTCGCTGGTCGCGACTCCCTTGTCAACCAGGTGACGCTCACGAATGCCCGTGCGCTCCAGGATCCACTCGTTGGAGGTTTCGACCATCTTTTCCAGGTCGGCGTTGCTTAGAACGCGAGGCGGAACATAAGTACCGAGGGCGCTGATCTTCACGCGCACAGGCTTGGTCACTCTCCGGGTCTCCGGTCAGGAAATAAGAACCGTTCATTGTGCGGCACCGCCGCCTGCCCTGTCCAACCCTATATGGCGAATCGGCTTGGATGAATGAGTGGAAGCATCGCTTCTCCCACGCACGTCGCGAACGAAGTTACTTCCGGACGTGTACAGTCACGGCACACGTGCCCTTCTATAGTGGCCGGAAACTCCCGCGGCCTCCCGCCCTCCAGCCCGCAAAACCCGCGCCGGATAACGGGTTTCGCGTGCACTCCTGAGACCTACTGGGACCGGTGCGACTTCGACTACGCTCCTCGCACCGCAAAGACTCTGAGCTCGGGTTGCTGGGAAAGGGAATCAGAGATGATGAGGATGGCAGGAATTCGACCCGCTCGCAGCGTATCCAGGCTCGTCCTTTCGTTGGGGTTGGCGTGGCTCACGGGCTGCGTCGCCATGGGCGGAGGCGGTTCCAGCGGCTCGTCATCCTCGGGCGTAACGGTAACTCCAGCGACGGCCGATGTGCGCGCTGGAGACACGCAGCAGTTCAGCGCCAAGGTCTCCACCATGGACCAGACCGTGATCTGGGCCGTGAATGGAACCACAGGAGGCAATGCAACCGCAGGCAGGATCAGCACGACTGGCGTTTACACGGCACCGGCGGCCCTCCCCACCCCCAACTCCGTCAGCATTGAGGCTACCTCCTCCTCCAACCCTTCGCTCTCCGGCAAGAGCAGCATTACGCTGGAGAATCCGGTGCCGACCGGGACCGCGGTTTCCCCCACCGCGGTCCCGGTCGGTAATTTCTTGATCACCGTAACCGGAACCAACTTCGTTGACGGCGCGAAGGCGATGTTCGGCGGGCAGGCGTTGACCACGCAGTTCGTTTCGTCGACGCGCGCCTACGCCGGCGTTCATGGGTTAGGGTCGGAGCAGGTTCGATCACTGCCATGGTTGCAGGGGATCGCGAATTCTCAACCTAAGAACCGCCACGCCTGCGGAAAGATAGGCCAGCGCAATGAAGCCGAAGCTGGCCATCAGCGAGTGCGTCCGATCGTTGAGAAACCCGATCACGTACGGTCCTGCTAACCCACCGAGTTGCCCGACGGAATTGATAAGTCCGAAGGTCGCTGCAGCTGCGGATTCGCTTAGCATCATCGTTGGCACCGACCAGAACGCCGGATAAAACGCGTAGAAGATCCCGCTGCCTAAGAGCAACAAGAGAATCGCTAAGGGTACGTCATGGCGGGCGAAGATCACGAGCAAGTAGATCAGGCCGGCAAGCACGAGCGGAGCGGCAGTGTGCCAGCGTCGCTCACCAGTCTTGTCGGAATGCCAGCCGTTGACCATAATTCCAGCCATCCCGACCAGAGCTGGAAACAGCAGCAAGGAAGTCACCGCACGATCACTCAACCCCGAAAGGCGCTTCACAAAGGTAGGCAGCCAATACATGTTCCCGAGAACTCCCGTGAGAGCCAGGAACCAGGCAGCAATCAGCCATAGGGTTCGCCGGTCGCAGAATGCTTCCCGGATGGTGTAGTCGCGAATTTTCTTCTTCGCTCGAAGCTCGGCATCCAACTTCTTGGTAAGCCAGTCCCGTTCGTCCGCAGGAAGCCAGCGCGCTTGTGCAGGCCAATCCGTCAAGTAGAAGACGGTGATGATCCCGAGAACAATCGCGGGAATTCCCTCCAGAATGAAGAGCCAGCGCCATCCCGCAAGCCACCGCCAGTGAACTCCCAGTAGCCAGCCCGCCATAGGGGACCCGATGAGAGAGGCTGTCGGAACCGCTGCGTATAAGCACGCAATCGCCCGGCTGCGCTCGCGCAGGCGGAACCAGTGAGTCAGGTAGACGATCATGCCCGGGAAGAAGCTGGCTTCTGCCACTCCCAGGAAGAAGCGCGCCGCGTAGAACTGCCCCGTCGTGCGCACAAAACCCGTCAGGATCGTGACGATCCCCCACGAGATCATGATTCGCGCAATCCACTTCCTTGCGCTCCAGCGCTCGACGATGATCGCTCCAGGTATTTCAAACAGGACATAGCTGATGTAGAACACGCCCACGCCGAGACCGAAAACGCGGTCACTGAAACCCAGATCGGCGCTCATCCTGAGGTTGGCGAAAGAAACGTTGACCCGGTCGATGTAGTTCACGATGTAGAGCAGAAAAACGAAAGGAAGCAGACGATAGGCAACTCGCCGCCGCGCTCGCATGTCGACTTCGGGCAAGTCCGTTGTCAGAGTCATTGGGGGCCAGCGGCTAGGCGCGAGCCTCGGCCACGTACATCATTCTGGCGAGCGCTCCTCTTTGAGATAGCCCGATCACAGTCTCCACGTACTGTTGCTCACGTTCAAAATGAGCCTTGCCCTCAAGTTGTTCGAGTTCACCTTGATGAGCAAGCCTCGCTGCGAGTCGTCCCGTGGCGTTCTTCAGCAAACCCGCACTCCGGTCGATGCGATCGAGTAATCCTAACCCGGCGCGTTCGAGCATGGTTTCATTGAAGCCAGGCGGAACGAACTGAGTGTATCCGTGGATAGCTCTCCGTCGGATCTCCTCATCGGAAACCGACCCGGTGATGACTCCCGCATCTGTAAACAGAAATCTTCCTCCCGGCGCAAGCACACGTGCCACTTCCCGGAACACTTCTGCACGGTCACGGAGGTGAAGCACCACATCCAGTGACATCACGGTATCGAATGAACGACTGTCGAACTGAATCGGCTGGTTCAGATCCACTACAAAGAGCGTCACTAGCTCAGCGATCTGCATGGAGGCCGCACGCGCCACGCCGGCAGCGATCGCGTTCGCGCTGAGGTCCATGCCGGTACTCTGACAGCGAACCCGGCTGGTCACGAACGTCAACGGGCCACCGGGACCGCAGCCCAGGTCGAGAAGGCGGCTGGCGCCTGACAACTGAAGACGAGCAATATCCTCTTCGAGTTCCTCGGCGGTAACCCAGGAGTGTTGGCCGATGTCTCTTCCATGGGCTTCCTGCCTGAGCCGTTGCATCAGGGGCGAATCGAATTGGCCGTAGAAGTCGTCATAGCCTCGACTCTCGGACTCAGCTGGCAGACTCACAGGAACCTCAGCGGTGCGAACCCTGATTTGTGCGGTGCGAGTATACACGCGCGCCCAGCCGAGGCCCGTGCAGTCGTCCAGTGTTTACGACCGGTTCTCCTGATTGTTTCGGGTTGAAGCGCCGCGCGCTCGGTCGGCAGTTCTGGCCTCGTGTTTCATGTGCATCCGCACCGGCAGCAAGTACTTTAATGAAACGCTGGAAAACTAACAGAGACCGTATCGTCCCCTACGAAACTGATCGTGATATTTGTTTCCGCCTCGACGGCATGGCCTTCCAGCTCATGGCGACCATACCGCCAGTGCCGCACCGCTCGCGAGGCAGCAGCCGCAAGTGCGCGGTTGCCGCTCAGAACATCGACTTCCCTCACCGTTCCGTCGGTGCCAATCACCGCTTTCAGGCGGACTTTTCCAGTTAAGTTTGGCATCGGGGCAACCGGGTAGCTAAAGCCGCCTTTCGGCGATTCTTCAACTTGCACGCGTTCCGCTGGAGTTGAATCCTCGGTCTGGACTGGTGGCTTGGAAAGGATCGTCTTGCGCCGGCCACGCTCACGCTGCATGGACGACGCAACCGGGGAGGCTAATTCGAGGGTCGCTGTCGGGGTTCCGCGTTCCGCGGGCAGGGACCGCTCGACGTTCTCGGGACGCGCCACGGTCGAGAGCACGCTCCCCCCCGACGCAGGGTTGGGAGCCTCCGTCGCAACCTGCGAAACGCTTATGGGCGACTTCAACCGGCCTTCTCGAAAATAAAACAAAATCCCCAGCAGAGCAGCAGCACACGTGGCTACCAGCGCCCATCCCACCCTGCTGCGACTCCATGACCTACCTGCATCCCTCGGCACTGGTGCCGGGCTCGTTTCCTTGGCCTCGCTTCGCTCAATAGAATCTTGTTTGGGTGTCGAAATGTTTTGAACGCTGCGATTGCGAAAACGCCCAAAGCGGGTTCGGTTGTAGGCCGCACGACTCAATCGGACCGAAATCCGTTCCGAACCAACCGCGCGAGACGCACGAGCGCTTGCGCTAGCTGAGCTCATCTCGATCAACGTGCCGGTTGTCGCGGACGTGTCCATCTCACTACTTTGCTTCAGATAGACGTTTTCGACTGTCCCGATGACGACGGCCTCTGCAATGGGCTTTGTACGACCGACGATTTCTGTCCGACACAACTTGTCGATTAGCTGCTGCTCGCGGCGATTCAGCACCTGCTTGGGCAGGCTGGGAAAATTGCGGAACGTCCACAGCAAGTAGACGCGTTCCCAAAAAGAGGGACTCACGTACACGGATCCGCCATTTGTGCGCAACTCGACTAGACCCGTACGGATCTTCTTCGGTATTGCCGGCATAACGCTTTCCAGGAGGGATGGGGCTTGGGCTTGTCTGGTAGAACCAGCCAAACCCTGGGGGTAAGATTATTATACTGATAACTACGAGGGCGAAACGTCCATTTTTTGCCCCTGGCGGATGCGACCCGGTTGGGCGGAGTAGCGCAAACCGGCATGGCTTCCAGCTTCTTGCCACGCCTTCCACAAACAAAAGCCAGGCACCGGGAACCCACTGCACACGTAAGAGCCCGTTACCGTTGCTTCCTTCCGGACCTGGCGGGGTTGGCGGGAGTACGTCGCGTGGGACCGATACCTGACCCCCAGTAGTTTATCATCGGCTTCTCAAACCAACGTACCCTTCCCTTCTTCACCCGGATAGCGAAGAATGGACAAATTCCATGTCTGCAGCGAGCCCAGCAACGTCCGGAAGCATCCCCTTGCCGGTGGCGATCGAGCGCTACTTTCAGGTTTCGCTCTATCTGCTCGTCTTGACGGGTTTTGGCACCCTCGCCAGCACCGGGGCAGTGGATGCCCCGACCGTCGCACTCGTCGGTATGGCGCTGTTCGTGCGCGGCTATCTCCTGAACAAGCGCAGCGATGTTCACATCCCCATCCGCTGGACCAACTTCCTCACGCTCGCTTATGCCGCGTTTTACTTGCTGGACTACACCATGCTGTCCGGCAGCTTCCTCACCGCGACGGTTCACCTGGTGTTGTTCGGCATGGTCATCCGGATGTTTTCGGTGCAGAAGGAACGCGATCTGTACATGCTGGCCGTGCTCTCGTTCCTGATGGTGCTGGCCTCGGCGGTGCTCACGGTCGATAGCGTCTTCCTGTTCGCCTTCGCCGGATTCCTGTTGATGGCGGTCGCCACATTTGTGCTCATGGAGATGCGGCGTTCGGCGCTCACCGCAGCTATTCCCGCCCGCGAATCGACGGATCCTCGCACCTATCGCCGCATGGCGTTCTTTCTGGCCGGCGCATCGCCGGTGTTGGTCGTGCTGATTCTCATCGGCGCCTTTGCCATCTTCTTCCTCTTGCCGCGCACCTCGGCCAGCTACCTTGGGTCCTTTGCCACCAGCAACGAAATGTCGGTGGGGTTCAGCGACCGGGTGCGGCTCGGCCGCATCGGTCAGATTCAACAATCCAATGCCGTGGTTATGCACATCGAGATCGAGGGCGACACCCGCGGTGCCCACGAACTCAAGTGGCGAGGAGTTGCATTGGGGGTGTTTGACGGGAAGGTTTGGTCCAACCCCGCGGACCAGATTGTTCTCTCCCGCTCCGGGGACGGACAGTTCTCCCTGCCTCAGTTCCTGGATGAAACCCAGCGCAGGACCGCCCGGCCGATTCACTATCGCGTCCTCATGGAGCCGATCGGGACCAACATCTTCTTTCTGGCGGCGCGGCCGCGCTCCTTGCGTGGCGAATACCGCCTGGTCGCAAGCGATCGTGCGGGCGCCGTCTATGATCTCGACCTCGAGCATCCGCCCAGCGTATACGAGGCCGATTCCGACATCTCCGAGCCTCAACCGGATCAACTCCGAACGGTCACCCAGCCCGCACCTGCGGAAATCCAACTGAACTACCTGCAACTGCCGGCGCTCGATCCCCGCATTCCCCGCCTGGCGCAACAGATCACCGCTTCCGCGGCCAATGACTATGACAAGGCTGCCGCCCTCGAGCGCTACCTGATGACGACCTATGGCTACACGCTCGAGATGCCTCGCACCATGCCGCAGGACCCGTTAGCCGACTTCCTCTTCGTCCGCAAGCAGGGACATTGCGAGTATTTCGCGTCGTCGATGGCCATCATGCTGCGCACGCTGCGCATCCCTTCGCGCGTGGTGAACGGCTTCCGCACCAGCGAGTTCAACGACCTCACCGAAAAGTACGTGATTCGAGCCCGCAGCGCGCATTCCTGGGTGGAAGCCTATTTTCCCGGCCACGGCTGGGTCAGCTTCGATCCCACGCCGGCCAGTCCCCTTGGCGACACAACCGGCTGGGGCCGCGCCATGCTCTACCTGGATGCCGCCGCGTCGTTCTGGCGCGAGTGGGTAGTGGACTACGACGCCAATCACCAGCGAGCCTTGGGCGAAGAAACGATACGCGGCAGCCGTTCCCTGATCGACCAAATGAGAGACTGGACCCAGCGCCGCTATGCGGAAATGCTCGACAAAGCGCGGCACACGCAACAGAAAATGGTCGAGTCTCCCCGCGGTTGGAGTGGGCTTGGCATCTTTCTAGGCGCTCTATTGCTCCTGGCCGCGAACGCTCGCGGGGGGTTGCGCTGGCTGCGGGAACGACGGCTGAAAGCGCACCCCGAGGAAGCACCCAGTCAGGCGGCGGCCCTGTGGTATCAGCGCCTGACTCGCTGGCTGGCCCGGCGGGGCTGGAAAAAGACCGCCGTGCAGACGCCCACTGAGTTTCTGACGCGCATTGAGGATCCCACAATGCGAGCACGAGTCGAGCAGTTTACTCGCGCTTATGAAGCGGCCCGATTCGGGGAGTCGTCAGATGAAGCGCGGCGCCTGCCGGAACTCTACGAGGAAATCACCACTGCGGATCGGCGCTGAGGCCTACCGTTTTCCGAATTGCCACACAACGCCGCCGCCAACGTTGAAGTTGTGCTGCCTGCTCTTGCCGGTATTCACCCCGAGGTTCGGTGTACCCGACCAGAAATCCCGAACCTCCCCGCGCAATTTGAGCGAACGCCAGAGCCTCACGTCCAGGCCAATTCCCAACTGGAACACGCCGGTCGTCGATCCCCCGTTGGGATTCTTCCCGCCAAATTCGAGTTGCGAGCTAGGGCTGAACCGCCCAACTCCGCCCCCAATGCTGACCCCGGGCGACACACCTGTGGTCGCAAAGGCGTTTGCCCGTAGCGATGGGTCACGAAGTACGCGCGATAGTTTCCGGGAATCACGTTCGCATCAAACTGCAGGTCCTGATCCCAATCCACCACCGGCACCTCGAAGGTCAGATGGGCGAACGTATTTCCATCAAAAAATGCCCGTAGTTCACCTCGAACGTCAGTCCGTTTCCGAAGTGCAGGTTGTTGTTTGGCGAGGCTAACGCCCTTCACACCCTGATCGCTGGCGAAGGTACGTCCGATAATGCCCGTCAATTCATTCCTCGCGGCAGGTGCTAAAATAAGAGGATTGCATGCCGGATCCGCATACAACCACAGCGCTGCTCGACCGCGAAAATACTGCTTCTTCAGAAGCTTCCACGCCCAAGAAGGTTGGCTTCGTCAGCCTGGGTTGCCCCAAGAACCTCGTCGACAGCGAGGTCATGATGGGCCTTCTGTCTCAGGCTGGGGCGCAGTTGACCTCGCGCACTGAGGACGCCGACGTCATCGTGGTCAACACCTGCTCCTTCATTGACAGCGCTCAGCAGGAATCGGTCAACACCATCCTCGAGATGGCTCGCCACAAGAGCGCTGGCCGGGCTCAGAAACTCGTCGTCGCTGGCTGCCTGGTGGAGCGCTTCCGCAGTGAAATCCAGAAAAGTATCCCCGAAGTCGACGCGGTCGTAGGAACCGGAGAGTTGGAGAACATTCTTACCGCGGCCGGAGTCGCGCCTGCTGAAGCTAAGAATTCTCCGTTCCGCATTCTTACCTCGCGCCCGGAGGGCGACGCTCGCGAAGCACAAGGCCGTTTCGCTCGTGATGGCTGGGACGGCGCCATCGCCAACCTGCCCAATTACCTTTACGACGAGACCACGCCCCGTGTGCTGGCGACTCCTCGGTACATGGCCTACATCAAAATCGCCGAGGGCTGCGATCACCCCTGCACCTTCTGCATCATTCCCCAGCTGCGGGGGAAGTTCCGTTCGCGCCGGTTTGAATCGGTGGTGGCGGAGGCTGAGCGCATGGCGCGCTCCGGCGTCCGAGAAGTCACACTGATCGGACAGGACACCACCTGCTACGGCGAAGATTTCAACCTGAAGGACGGCCTGGCCCTGCTGCTGGAAAAGCTTGCAAAGATTGAGGACCTGCGTTGGGTCCGCTTCCTGTACGCATATCCAAACAAGATCACGACTCGTCTGCTCGAAACCATCGCCACGCACGACAAGATCTGCTCCTACGTAGACGTGCCCCTGCAGCATGCATCTGCCACCGTGCTCAAGCGCATGAAGCGTGGAGGCGGCGCAGATATCTTCATGCGCAGCATCGAGAAAATGCGCCGCACGATCCCGAACGTCACGCTACGAACGTCATTCATCGTCGGCTTCCCCGGCGAGACCGAAAAAGAATTCGACGAGCTCTGCGATTTTGTGCTCGAAGCTCAATTCGACTGGATGGGCACCTTCGGCTATTCCGACCAGGATGGTGCGGGCGCCTATTCCCTCGAGAAAAAAGTACCCGCCCGGGAGATCGAGCGCCGCCGCAAGCGGTTGATGCAGATCCAGCGGCAGATCAGCAAGAAAAGAAAAAAAACGCTGCTCGGAAAGAAGTTCGATCTGCTCCTTGAAGGCATTTCCGACGAAACCGATCTACTGCTTGAGGGGCGCACCGCGATGCACGCGCCCGAGATTGACGGCAAGGTGTTCGTGAACGAATTCCCGGAAGGCGAACCACCGCAGGCGGGCCAGTTCTACCGCTGCGAGATCACCGAAGCGCACGACTATGACCTGGTTGCGAGAATTCTCTAGATCTTAAAGATATCCATTCCGCTGGCTATGGCGAAGCGTACTCTCAAGTTGCGTTGCCCGATCTGCGGGAATCCGGTGAAACGTTCTGATCCCGAGTTCCCCTTTTGCAGCGAGCGTTGCCGTACGATTGATCTGGGTAAATGGGCCAGGGGCGACTACGTCATCCCTTCCCCGCTGCCCGATTCCGACCAGGAACTCGAGCCATCTCCCGACCCCGGCCATTCGGATGACGAATAAAACCAGCGAGTCCAGCACGCCCGCACCAAGTTCCGGCCCTGAACTCGTCACCACTCGTCCGCGAGCCCCCCTCTGGGCGACGCTGGTGGCTACGTTTTTCGGTGCCGGACGGATCAAGCCCGGGCCCGGAACATGGGGATCGCTGGCGACAGTGCTGGTCTGGCTCGTCGGGTCGCGCGCCCTCCCCGGTCCGTGGATCATTCCAGTTAACGTTGCCCTGGCGGCGCTTGCGGTTGCCCTGGGCATCCCGGCCGCAACACGCGTGGCCCGCAGTTCAGGCCTCAAAGACCCGCAGTTTGTGGTCATCGACGAGACCGCCGGGCAACTGATCACGCTCATCGGCGCTCCGCTCGCTTGGAAATCTTTTTTGGCGGGCTTTATACTTTTTCGTGCGTTCGACATCGTGAAACCGTTCCCGGTTCGGCAACTCGAACGCCTGCCCGAAGGAACTGGAATTGTGGTCGACGATGTTGCGGCCGGGCTCTACGGTCTGGCCGTCATGCAGCTTCTTCTGCATTTCGGCCTCCTTCGCCATTAGCCGGCGTCTAACCCGCGTTGAGGAAGCTGAGACATGGGGATTTCGAACCGTTTGCTGGGCAAGAAGAACGTGAACGGGAAGCCGCACATCGAAAGTGTCTCTCCGTCCGCTGCTTTGCCCGGGGGCGAGATCCGCATCAATGGCACCAGTCTGCGCCCCGCCGAACTCAAACGCCCGCGCGTGCAGTTCGGCGAGGTAGAAGGCTCCATCGTCATCAGCTCCGACGAGTTCGTGGTCGCCCGCGTTCCCGACGGCGCCACGTCCGGCCCGGTCGTAATCGCCACCAACGGTCACGTCAGCAACGCTCAGCTGGTAAAAGTCGCGGTTCCGATCGCCGACAACCTGCACCCCGTCACCAACCCGGCCATCGACGCCGAAGGCAACATCTACGTCACCTTCTCCGGTTCGCGCGGCCAGCAGGTCCCGGTATCCCTCTTCAAAATCGACACCAACTACACGGTGAAGCCGTTCCTCACCGACATGATGAACGCCACCTCGATCGCCATCGATCGCGAGGGCCAGCTCTACGTCTCCTCCCGTCACGACGGAACCGTTTACCGGGTCGCACAGAACGGAACCATGTCTTCCTATGCGGAAGGTATGGGTGTAGCAACGGGCATCGCCTTCGACCGCGAGCAGAACCTCTACGTCGGCGACCGCAGCGGGACCATCTTCAAAATTGCCCGCGACCGCCAGATCTTCGTCTTTGCCACGTTGGAAGCCAGCGTCTCGGCGTACCACCTGGCCTTTGGTCCCAGCGGCGACCTGTTTGTGACTGGACCAACCACTTCCAGCTTCGACGCCGTGTACCGCATCGACAACCACGGCACCGTCAAAAACTTCTTCCGTGGACTCGGCCGGCCCCAGGGTTTGGCCTTCGACGTCGAGGGCAACCTCTACGTCGCGGCGTCGCTCGGCGGCAAGCGCGGCATTGTCAAGATCACCCCCGACAGCAAGGCTTCTCTCGAAGTCTCCGGGCACGGCCTGGTGGGCCTGGCATTCGCCCCCGGACGTTCCGCCGTTCTGGCCACCACCGGCGCCGTCCATCATCTCTCGTGGAATATTCAGGGGCTGCCGTTGATACCGGAGTAGGTTCCGCTCCACGAAAACCGATCTTCCCGATCATTTAGACTTCTACCCGTGAACGCCGAGATCATCGCCATCGGTTCGGAGCTCCTCACGCCGTTCCGGAAGGACACCAATTCCCTCTACTTGACCGAACGCTTGAACGAACTGGGCGTCGAGGTCGTCATCAAGACCATCGTTGGCGATAGCCAAGAACGCCTGGTCTCGGTCGCGCAGCATGCGCTGTTTCGCTCTGACATCGTGATCTTCATGGGCGGCCTGGGCCCCACCGAAGATGACCTGACCCGCGAAGCCGTCGCCGCAGCGCTCGGCCTCGAACTGCATCGCGACCCCGAAATCATCACCCGCATCGAACAGCGCTTCGCGTCCCGTGGCTACAAGATGACGCCCAATAACTACAAGCAGGCCGACGTCATCACCGGCGCGGTAGTTCTGCCCAACCCGAATGGCACCGCTCCCGGCCAGTGGCTCAGTGGAAAGTACGACGACCGCGAGCGCATCATCATCCTGCTGCCCGGCCCCCCGTTCGAACTCAAGGCGCTGTTTGACCAGCAGTGCTTCGAGCGCCTGCGCGCCAAGCTACCCGCTTCTTTCATCGCGACCCGCGTCCTGAAAGTCGCAATGCTGGGAGAGTCGGCGGTCGACGCTCGCGTCTCTCCGATCTACAAGCGCTACCCCGATATCCAGACCACAATTCTGGCCGGGGCCGGAGATATCCAGTTCAATCTGCTTACTCGCGCCGACTCCATGGGAGCCGCGCAGGCGCTCGTCGACGAGTTGGCCGGAAAGATCGAAGACGAACTCGACGACGCCGTTTATTCCAGCAAAGGTGAATCCCTAGAACAGATCATGGGCTACTATCTGCAAATGCGTAATGCCACCCTCGCGGTGGCGGAGTCCTGTACCGGAGGCCTGCTCGGCGAACGCATCACCTCCATCAGCGGCAGTTCGCGCTATTTTCTAGGCGGCGCCGTTGTCTATTCGAACGAATTGAAGACGGAATTTGCCGGTGTCCCCGCCGCGTTGATAGCGAAGCACGGCGCCGTAAGCCGCGAGGTCGCAGCCGCCATGGCGGAAGGCATCCGCCAGCGCTGCCACGCTACCTTTGGGCTCGGCATCACAGGCGTGGCCGGACCCACCGGCGGTACGCCCGAAAAACCCGTGGGCCTCGTCTACAACGCGCTCGCGAGCGAGAATGGGACCGAAGTCGTGGAAAAGAACTTTCCCGGCGACCGCAAACGCGTCCGCTGGTTCGCCTCCCAGCAGGCGCTCGACATGGTGCGCCGGAAGCTGATGTGAAAGAACGGTCGTCAGTCGTTAGTCGCTGGTCGCTGGCTACCGGTCATTAGCGGTTGGTCGTTGGCAAAACCAGGATCGCGAGGCTCGGAAGCAAAACTGACAGGCCCATGAGGATTGGGTAGGTTTTCTGTGCGTCCTTTGCGGTCTCTCTTCGCGACCTTTGCGGTCATCGGCTTTTCTCCGCGTCCTCCGCGAGACCCCAGCGTTCTCCGCGGTTCGAGGCTTTTTGCGAAGGCCGCCTAAGAGCCGGAGTCATAGTTGAGAACCTTCATCGCGCTCGATATCGACGAAGCCATCCGCGCCCGCATCTCCAGCTTTCTGGACGGCGTGCGCAATTTCGCTCCCGACGCCGGCTGGGTGCGCCCGGAATCTCTGCACGTAACCCTCAAATTCATCGGTGAAAAGCCGCCCGAGCGGGTCGAAGAAATCAAGCATGCCCTGGCGCGTATTCGAGCGACTCCTTTTGAGCTGTCATTTCGCGGATACGGGTTCTTCCCCACTGCCAAAACCGCAAGGGTCTTCTGGGTCGGAATCGAGGCGGATTCACGGCTAACGAAACTAGCCACCACCGTAGAAGATGCCACCGCGGCGCTCGGCATCCCCAAAGAAGATCACGCCTTCAGCCCGCACCTGACGCTCGCGCGCCGCCGGGGTGGTTCAGGCGCTCCACCTCGGGACAAGAACGACGTCCCGAACCAAGCCTTCCAGCGCCTTCAACAAAAATTGGCCGCGATGCCGGCACCGGACTTTGGTACCATGACGGCCCGCGAGTTCTTTCTGTATCAAAGTCAGCTCTCGCGGTCTGGAGCGCACTACACCAAGCTGGAACGTTTCGCTCTGCGCGAAGACGATCCACCGCCCGCCGTACCCCATAACCCGTGACGCCTTACCTCCTCACCGCCGCCCTCAGCTACCTTTCCGGATCCATCCCCTTTGGCTACCTTTTGGTGCGACTCGTCCGCGGTGAGGACATCCGGAAGACTGGCAGCGGCAACATCGGCGCCACCAATGTCTCGCGTAAATCGCCTGCCCTCGGAGTCCTGACCCTGCTACTGGACGCTCTGAAAGGCTTTGCGCCGGTCATGCTCGCCCTGCGGTGGGCTCACCACGGGTTCTCCGCCAACGCTTACGCCCTCGCCTCCGTCGCTGCATTCTTTGCCATCGTCGGCCACACCTTCCCCGTCTGGCTGAAGTTTCGTGGCGGCAAGGGCGTCGCCACCGGACTTGGTTCCTGGATCGGCCTTGCGCCTCGCGGAGTGTTGGTGATGGTCTTGGTGTTCGTTCTCATGGTCGCTGTGTTCCGCTACATTTCCCTGGGCTCGATCACCGCCGCGGCGATTTTCCCCATCGCGGCGCGCATCCTGCACGACTACCACGGCACACCTGCCATGCTCTGGTGGATGGCCGCGTCCTCGCTTTTGATCGTCGTCAAGCACCACGCTAACATTCAACGGTTGCTGTCCGGAACAGAATCCAAATTCCACGCGGGACGAACATGAGCCAGATCGCGATCATCGGCGCCGGCGCGTGGGGCACGGCGTTGTCGATCGTTGCCGGGCGCAAGGGTGGTCATCACGTCCGCCTGTGGGCCCACGAACCGGAAGTGCGCGAGTCGATTGAGACCCGTCGCGTGAATGAACTTTTCCTCCCTGGCCAGTCGATTCCCGAAGCTGTCTCCGCAACCAACGATCTGCGCGAAGCCTTGCGCGACGCCGAAATCGTGGTCAGCGTCATGCCTTCTCAGCACTGCCGGCGCCTGTTCGAGCGCATGCGCCCCTTCCTAAAGCCGGAGATGATTTTTGTCAGCGCGACCAAGGGGCTCGAGGAAGGCTCCAACCTGCGGATCACTGAGGTCATCTCCCAGGTCCTGGCCGCTGACTTTGGAACCCACCTCCGCATCGGGGCTTTGAGTGGTCCGACCTTCGCCAAGGAGGTCGCCCGCGGCGATCCTACGGCAATCACCATCGCCTCTGCTGACGCGGCGCTCGCCCAACACGTACAGCAGGCCTTCAGCGATCCTCGCTTTCGTCTTTACACCAACGACGACGTGGTCGGCGTGGAGTTGGGTGGGTCGTTGAAGAACGTAATCGCCATCGCCGCCGGCGTGTGCGACGGGCTGGGTCTGGGACATAATTCCGCCGCCGCCCTGATCACCCGCGGCCTCGCCGAAATGACGCGCCTGGTCATTGCCTGCGGAGGTCAGCGCGAAACCATGGCAGGACTCGCCGGCCTCGGCGACCTGGTCCTGACCTGCACCGGCGGCCTCTCGCGCAATCGAACCGTTGGCGTGGAGTTAGGTCGTGGGCGGCAGTTGCGCGAGATTATTGCCGGGATGCACGGCATGGTGGCAGAGGGGGTCTTGACCACCAACGCAGCCGTTGGCCTGGCGAAGACCTACGGCGTCGAAATGCCCATCACGGAAAAAATGTACGCCGTTCTGCACGACGCCAAACCTCCCAAAGCTGCCATCCACGAACTAATGACGCGAGAGGCTAAAAGCGAAAGTGGTGCCTGAACAAAGTTAGGACCCGAGCCTCTCAAACCTCCCCAGCTCCGCCTCGTGTTCTGTCAGCGCCTCACACTGGGCGTCAATCGCCTGATACTCGGCTGCATGATGGGCACGAAAATTGTCATACGCTGCCTTTGAAACCCACAGATCCAGCGTTAGGTAGCGCCCGGGGTCCTTCAAGTCTCGGTTCAACTCCGTAGCGATAAAACCCTCGCTTTGCTTGAAGAACCTGGCCCATATCCCGTGGGGTCCATACGCCGCTTCGAAGCGTCCCTCAGCGCCCGACTTAGGGCGAAACTCCCATGCAATCATGTACCTCCACGACGCTTCGCGATCGTCAGTCACTTTTGTCCTCCTCACTTGCCCTGCCAAACCCGGCTGAAATCTTCCCTCCCGCCGGCACTTTCGTAACCGGTTCGCTTCCTCGCGACCGCTCGAACCGGCTGAATCCAACGTAAAATTTTAGGAGCAGCATCACGATCTCGCACTGTCCCCCAGTGCCACAGGACCATTTTGTCGATCCGACTGCCGATTCCCGCTCGCATCCCGATCCTCTACGTCATCCTCGGCGTGCTGGTCGCGATCAGCATTGTGCCCATGTATTTTTACTCGGCCAAGGTGGAATCCATCAACCGCGACCGCCTGAAAAGAAACGAGATGCTGCTGCAGAATACCGTCACCCGCTCGCTGGCCGATGACATTTCCCAACACGAAGCTTCGCTGCGCATGATGCTGGCGAACCTAGCGTCCGCGATTCAGGTCACCAGCGGCGGAGACATCGGGGCCGGCCACGTGGAGACCCCCGAACTCCGTGCCCTGCTAGAGAACTTCGTCTCCTCCTCCGATGACATTGCCTACGCCACCTTGCTCAACTCGGGAGCGAAGGGGATCTCGGCCGGGCGCAGCATCGCCCCCGACGCGTTCCTTCGCCGTGAGCTCGAACGCGGCTTCGCTGCCGCCCGTGAGGGCCGCGCGTACAACGGACAAGCGCTGGTGGTGGGCAGTGGAAAATCCTCCCGCACCGTGGTCCTGGTCAGCAGCCCGGTGATGTATGGCGGGCGCTTTCTTGGAATGATCGGCTCCGTGATCGACTTGCAGTTCCTGATCGGGCGACTCGACGAGGTCAGCCGCTCCGGCCTGACCCCCTACGTCGTGGATGCCCAAGGCCGTCTGGTTGCCGCCAACCGCGCGGACTACGCCACCGGTCAGGACATGAAGCACCTCGAAATCGTCCGAAACTTCGTGGACGAAGGCAGCAAGGCTCAACTCGCCGCCACCAAGGAATTCACCGTCCAGGAAGGCCACCAGACCACCGAGATGCTTGGCACCTACAGCCCCGTATCCAATCTCGACTGGGCCGTAGTAGTTCAAAAGCCCCGCCTCGAAGCCTATGCCGGCGTCTATGAGATGCAGCGCACCGCCCGCCTGCTGGCCCTGCTCGCCGTATTCGCCAGCATGATCGTCAGCATCTACGCGGCCCGCCGCATCACCAATCCCCTTGAGGTGTTGACCGAATCCAGCCGCGCGATCGCCCGCGGAGACTTCTCCAAGCGCGTCGAGCTGACGAGCCGGACCGAAATCGGCGAACTCGCCGACACGTTCAACTCAATGTCCGAGGAGTTGCAGCGGTTCGTCGAAGACCTGAAGCGAGCCGCCGAAGAGAACCGCGCCCTGTTCATCGGGTCGATCCAGATGCTCGCCGGCGCCGTCGACGAAAAGGATCCCTACACCCGCGGGCACTCCGACCGCGTCACCCGTTACTCCCTGATGATCGCCCGCGAAATGCAGCTGGACGACGACTTCCTCGAGATTCTTCGCGTGTCCGCTCAGCTCCACGACGTGGGCAAAATCGGCATCGAGGACCACATCCTCAAAAAGCCGGGCGCGCTCACTCCCGAAGAATTCGAAATCATGAAGACGCACACCACCAAGGGTGCCAACATCCTGCGCGAGGTGAAGCAGCTGAAGGAAATGCTTCCCGGCATCGAACTGCACCACGAAGCCCTCGATGGTCGCGGCTACCCCTACGGATTGCAGGGCGACCAGATCCCCCTGCTGGCGCGCGTCATCGCCGTCGCCGACACCTTCGACGCCCTGACCACCAACCGTCCCTACCAGCGCGCCTACGAGCCGAAAGAGGCTTTGCGCATCATTCACAACCTGGCCGGCAAGCGGCTTGACCCGGCTGCCGTGGTCGCGCTGAACGCCGTTTACGAGCGCGGAGAGATTCGCGTCGCCCGCATGATCCGAACCCAGGCTGCCGTACCGCCACCGGCCCCCGCTCCGGCCGTCGCCGCTGCCGCTGCCGCCGCAGCATCCCCTTCCGCCACAAACGTGGCTGTTCCAGCCCCTCCAACAACCGCACCCATCGACCCCGTGGTCGAAACCACCCGCTTCTAAGCACTCCATCCTCCCTAAACCGCTATAATTGAGCCTGTTCCGCGCAACCCAAGGCCTTATGATCCAGACCCTTTTTGGCAGCCTCGAAGAGGAACAGAAGAAGCCCAGCTTCCTCGACCGCATGAAAGAGGCGGTCACGCGCACCCGCGAGAACCTCGCCGAACGCATCGAGGAAGCCGTCTCCTTCAGTAAAGAGATCGACCGCAATACGCTCGACGATCTCGAGGCGACCCTGATTGGCGCTGATCTGGGCACCACCACCACCCACGAAGTGCTTGAGAAGCTCCGCGAGAAAGCCGATCGCAAACAGATAAAAGACGTTGACGAGTTAAAGCGTTTGTTGAAGGAAGAATTGCTCGCGATTCTTACCGCAGCTGATTCCCGCCCGGTACAGAAAGTCGACGGAACACCCGAGGTAATCCTCGTCGTAGGCGTGAACGGGACCGGGAAAACCACGACCATCGGCAAGCTCGCGCACGTGTTCCGCTCGCAGGGGAAGAACGTCCTGCTAGCGGCCGCCGACACCTTTCGTGCCGCGGCCATCGAACAGCTCGAGGTCTGGGGCCAGCGCACGGGGACCGAAGTGATCAAGACCAAGGCCGGAGGTGATCCCGCGGCCGTGCTGTTTGACGCCCTGCAGGCTGCCACTGCGCGCAAGACGGAATACGTAGTCGTCGATACCGCAGGCCGCCTGCACACCAAAACCAACTTGATGGCGGAGCTCGACAAAATGCGTCGCACCGCCCAGCGCATCATCCCCGGCGCACCCCACGAGACGCTCCTGGTCATGGACGCCACCACCGGTCAGAACGGGCTACAGCAGGCCCGCCAGTTCACCGAAGCCGCCGGAGTCACCGGCATCGTTCTGACCAAGCTCGACGGAACCGCCAAGGGCGGCGTGGTCGTCGCGATTTCCCGCGAACTCGGAGTCCCGGTGCGTTATGTGGGCGTGGGCGAGAAAGCCGGAGACCTTTTGCCCTTCGACCCCAGGGAATTCGTCGATTCCCTGTTCGCGTAAGACTCAGCACGCTCGCGCACGGAGGAATACATGCCTGAGAATCCACATCGCAAGTCTAGATTGTGGGCTCTGTGGGATCGGGTGCGTCGCTGGACCAAGCGGGAGCCCGACCTCCCCGGAGATCCCTATGCATCCCGTATGGCCCCATTACGCCGAGGCCCTAAAGGACGCAGCGGCGCGGCCGCTGTGGCCGAGCCGGAAGAAGAAAACCGTAATTTCTTCCGCTCACCGAGATAAACGAAGAACGTCGTGAGGCGCCGTTTCTCCGCGCCTCCGTAGTCCCCGTTTTCCGAAATGCCCGACCATCACACGGACGAGAAACGTCTCCGCCAGGCGCTCGAACTGGCCCGGCACGGCATCGGACTGACTGCGCCCAGTCCCAACGTCGGCGCGGTCATCGTCGACGATCGTGGCGAAGTGGTGGGCTCCGGTTTTCACACCTACGACGGGGTGAAGCACGCGGAAATTCTCGCGCTGGAGCAGGCGGGTGAACGCGCCCGCGGCGCGACTCTCTACATCAACTTCGAGCCGTGTTCGCACCAGGGTCGCACTGGACCCTGCGCCGACGCCCTGATCGCCGCCGGGATCCGCCGCGTGGTCGCCGGTGTGGTGGATCCGAATCCCCTGGTTCGGGGTCAGGGATTCGCCCGCCTGGGCGAAGCGGGCGTGATCGTCGCATCGGGGTTCCTCGCGGACGAGTGCCAGCGCCTCAACGAAGCCTTCGCCAACTACATCCGCCGGCGTATGCCTCTGGTCACCCTCAAAACTGCGATGACGCTCGACGGCAAGATTGCGCCTCCGCCCGGCGAATCTGACAACCCCACCGCGCTCGGTGCCGCGTCCGCCAGCGGAGGCTGGATCACCAGCGAGGTGGCCCGCGCCCACGTGCAGGAACTGCGTCACCAGAGCGACGCCATCCTGGTGGGCGTGGGCACCATCATCGCCGACGACCCCCTGCTCACCGACCGCAGCGGTCTTGCCCGCCGTCGTCCGCTCTTGCGCGTCATCGTCGACACCCGCCTCCGCCTGCCCCTCGAGTCTCGACTCGTCCAAACCGCACACGACGACGTCTTGGTGGTCTGTTCCCTCGCCGAAGAGAAGCGCAAGCAGAAGCTGCGCGAGCACGGCATCCGCATCGAGCAGGTGCCCACCGCCACTCCCGATGGGCGTCCGAACATGGAGAGCATAGTCCGCCTTCTTGGCGAATTGGAAATCACCAGCCTCCTCATCGAAGGCGGGGCGATGATCAACTGGGCCGCGTTGCACTCCGGCGTCGTCGACAAGGTCTTCCTCTACTACGCGCCGAAAATCCTGGCTGGAGCCGGCTCCGTGCCGTTCACCACCGCTTCAGGTTTTGCCCGGATGAGCGACGCCGCTTACATAAGATCCATCCGCCTGCACCGCTTCGGAGAAGACTTCGCCGTCGAAGGATATTTGCGTGATCCGTATCGGGATTGAGGCGCCATTCTCGAATCGTTGGTAGCCTCTCCCTTACCGGTTTTGCCGACTATGGGTCGACTGTCAAGACATCTACTGCCGCCGCCTGTCTCGCACCGTTTGTCTGCGCCCCTAGCAGTCGTGAATTCGAGAATTTGATGTAATTGGGTCAAGTTTCAGGTAGCCAAATTAGCCTCCTGGATGTAGAGGCCGATGGTGTCGTCGAGTTTTTGAAACTGAAGGGCGAGGCGAGAGTTTTGTGGAGGAGCCTTGGTGCTGAATTGAGTGACGCTGGGGCGATAAAGGCGGGCATGGACGCGAGTAAAGAACAGGGCGGCGCGCATGCCGAATGG
>Ga0307479_10001487_pt1 | contig 21342 bp, 23 predicted proteins | sample atmos_gasesECM4C_FD_203743 | JGI IMG/M metagenome (GOLD analysis project Ga0307479, IMG submission 203743) | Hardwood forest soil microbial communities from Morgan-Monroe State Forest, Indiana, United States - atmos_gasesECM4C_515 | ecosystem: Environmental > Terrestrial > Soil > Temperate...
ATCGAGATCTTTAGAAACGGCCACGGTTCCGATCTGAGATAGAAAAAGAAACCGCGAAACTCCCCAACAGGAAATCACCCTAGCTCAAAACTCCGGCCGATCAGCGCGTTTTTCAACACCCACTCGTGAATACGACTGTTGAGAACCGGTACAACCGAGCGCTGGGAAACGCAATACAAAGGGAGGCTCATGTTCGTTCGCCTCGGCCTCCCCGAGGCCAGCAGATGGACTTGCGATGCCTGGATTGCAACAGCACAGACCTAAAGAGGTTTTCCCTGGCCTACCAGGAGAGCGTCCGTCACGTAGACACCCGAACCCGCCTCCGCGCGTTTCTGTTCGGGAGCGACGGGCCGAATCTAATTGTCGGCAGAGCAGACACGCAGGGCGTTCACTGGACGCGGCTTTCGAGGGTTCTCAGTCCACCAAGGAAGTGGTCGTACGTAAGGCTCATTCTTTGGTCCCTGATCGTTACGCTCGCAGCTCTTTTCGCTTACGTCGTTTTCGTCGCGTCCAGTGTTCCGCCAGTATCCACTTTTCCTATGAAGATGTACGTCTTCGTCGCCCCGGTTGCGTTCCTGGTTCTTGGTTTTGCCGTGTGGCGGCACAATCACCTGACATTCCCAAAAGAATATGCACAATGGAACCGCTCGTTCATTTGCCAAAGGTGCGGAGCGGTCAGCCAGCAGGAAGTGCCGTAGATTCATTTTTTCTACGGACAACGGTGTGCTCCAAGACGGTAAGCCAGAGTTACGAGCGCGGCTATCAGAAGCAGTATCGAGGCAAATGACATCCAGATATGCGGCCAGACGTCGGTCCGCATCCGCCGAGCGCTCCGCACGCTGAGCGGAATGTATTCGCTTGCTTCGCTAGGCACTCGCCGCTGACCGCTAGACACCGCGCTTTCTGGGATCATTCCCAACCCCGATCGTTGGAAGCATTACCCAACGTGTCTTCAACCTGCTGTATCGCATTCCATTCCGCATCCTCGTCGTCGCCCGCTTTGCCTGTGCCCCGGCGACCGCGCCCAATGCTTTGTCTCCAACAGCGAAAATAGCGCTGACTTTGGGTATGCTTTCTTTGACGGGATGGCAATCACTCGCCCACTCGATTGCCTCTTGCATGAATTTGAGGTCGTGTTTGTCCATTTGGTTTCGATACTCGAACCGACAAATATCGGTCCCAGTCCCACCTCTCCACTACATTCCCGCCGTCTATCGATAGCGAGCCCTGCCGCTCGAAAATTTGGCGACGCTCGCTCTGTGCCGGTCGGTGGAGGCCCTAAGAGTCGTAACTAAATCCACCTCAAAAGTTCACCGTTTCGGAGCACGAACTATCGTGAGGTCGTACTCTGGCCGGCAATCTCGGAGGAAGCTGCATGCGGGGAAGAAGCAGCACCGTGCACAAATCTTTGAATCATCGGCGAGGATCTGGCGTTCGGCGCGCGCATTACTGGGGGACCGCCTTATTCAAGGCGGCGTCCACCGAGGAACTGACCGTTCGGAGATCTTGGTTTAGGCCGACCTCTGTAGGCACCGAAGCGCCTTCGATGATTTTCTTCAGATCAGGATACAAGTGCGCGTTTGAGAGCAAAGTCGAATCCGAGTAGAGGCTAGCCTTTGCTGGCAATAGATAAGCCGGAATCGGGAATGGGCCGTTCGGACTGTGCAGAAAAGAGGGACGGTCGGGCAGAAGAAGCTTCAGGTAGATGTCATCGCGTTGCATAAACTTGATGAACTTTGCAGCGCGCTGGTAACAGTCTCCCATGCAGTCCGTTCCGACAGCGAACGAGTCTACCCAAGAAATGGGAACGGCACCCGCATCGTCCAGAGGCAAAGAGGCGACCTTCAAGTCTGCATCGGATAGGGTCCCATCCGTAATGCCTTCCTTGAGGACGGAGTGAAGCAATTCCGAGTAGCCGATCAGGGCTTTGGAGCGCTTGAGCGCGAATTCTTGACCATAGATCCCGGTGATTTCATGAAATACCTGATCGCGACAGCTTCCGGTTGGACACATCTTGAGCACTCGCACCAAATCCGCCTCAACGCTAGGGTCTGCCGGATTGATGTGATCTTTCACTGCCGACCAGTCTTTGTACTTGGCGTAGGCGGAGGCCAGGTAAAACTCTCCCAGCGTGAGCCTCCCTCGCAGATCGACCAAGAGCCTGAACTTCGGATCGGAACCAACGAAGTCCTCAACGTCCTTCAACGTTTTGAGATCTCCGGCCGGCCCACTGTCCTTGGTGTAGAAGAGAAAATCTCCACAGACCCAATGGGCTGAGCCGTAGCGCGTCCCGTCAAGCATCGAGCCAATATATGCATTTTTCAGGAGCGCGCCCTTGGGCAGAAGGATGTCATCTTTCAGGGGCTGAATTTTCTGATCCTTGACAAAGTCCGCTAGGAAAACGGAATCCAGCTCATATACGTCCGTTTGAACGTTTCCTATGTATGTCGGATCCGTTTTGCCAGGTTTCGGAGGAGCGTAGTAGTTGTCGCTCAAATCCAAGACAACCAGCTCGATATCGGGATTCTCAGCTTCAAAGAGACGTTTGACGGTTTCTGCTGCATATGTGAACTCGGGGATGAAAGGGTAGAGCACTACGCGGAGCTGCTGTCGGTGTGGTTCTTGCGATTCCGCAGGCCGACAGAGCCCTAGTTGAGTGGACGCTATCAAGCCTGCTACGACTAGAACCAGACTTAAGCAACGAACACGGCGCATGGTGTGTGCTCCTCAAGATCGGATACACCCGGAGTCGCGCCATTATAGGACTATGCATCTTTGCATAGCAATCTTCTGGTATACCCTCGAAAGGGAGCGATTCGAGATTTCGATCATTTCATCGCCATCTCCAGCAATGCCGCCTCGTACTGAGCTGAAAGCGCGAAAGCAGCTTCCGGTTCTGCCGATGGCTCAGCCAGGCCGATACGGTCCCACACTTCCACAATCTCGTCTGCCCACCGATGCGCTTGTTCTTCCGTCGAAACACATCGCAAACACTTCTGCAGGGTCTCCGATTCAGGGGCCATGCTGCGGATCGAGGTCACTAAGAATGGATAAAACAGATAACACGGCAGGATGCTCAAAATACCCTCGCGGACTCCGTTACAAACGCTTCGACGCTGATGATCGATGTAGCCGCACGTGGGCGGGCGCGGGCCTTCGCGCACAAGTTCTGGGAGCCCCAACTCTCGCGCAACAATCGTCCGTGTCACATCTGGTAAGGCGCCAGCATCTCGGCTGTGTTGCCGTAAAATAGATCGGGCCCCAGCGTCTTCCACGAGTTGAGCCAGGTCCAGAAGCCGATCCCGAAGTGCCAGCACGTAGTGAGCATCCTGTACAAGGTACGTTCCGACCTGATGGGGCGTAATCGTGCCATTTGCCACAGCAATAAAGAACTGTTGGTTCTGAAACGTCGCGTAAAGATGGGCGAAGCGCCCTAACAGTTCTTCACTTTCCATACGCTCCTCAACACTCGTTTACATATCTAGATCGGCGCATCTATCTATCACACCCAAACGACTCGTCCGTCAAAATTTGTTGGCAGGTCGGATACAAGACGCTCATCAGAGTCAGGGCCAACCGCGTTGAAGTTACTCCATATAAAATATCGAAACGCAGCGGCCTATCTCTTTCACAACGCTAGCCAAGTATCCCAAAACCTGGCGATCCTCGTCGCTCCGACCGCCGTGCGATGGCCTTACCATTCCTTGGCGAAACTCGTCGCGCCGAGGCTGCCGAAAGTATCGCTTCCGCCGGCGATTCCCATCACTTTTGGCGGCAAATTTTCATCCCTTCTGCGAGTCTTTTCCGTTTACCCACCTTTATGTCAATGAGGGGAGTTCTCATCGCTTCTTCCCCGTGACCCGGTCGGAGCCGCACCACCTCGGTTAACCGCCCTGGCACAGCGTGCCGTTCGCAAGTCCCGAGCCGGCCGCCAAGCTAGAAACCCTCTGCATGGAGCATGTGCTCTACGTGTGCCTTGAGAATGACCAAGGCACTTCCCGCAGTCCAGTGGTTCTTGCTTGCACCCGGCTACCGGAGGCTCCGGTCCCACGGACGCGGCGAGAACTCTCCATGATTCTTCGTGAAAACACTGTGCCTCGAAGGAGGAAATTCGAATGAGCAATTTGTGGCAAAGCACTATTTCGTTCAAGCAAACAGCGCGAAATCTCGCGGGCATCGCGGTCACTTTACTTTTTGCCGCACCCGCGTTCGCGCAAGGGAGTTCCCCCTGGGAAAATGCCGTCAACGTCTTGATGACGGCCTTCACCAGCACAATCGCTCGCGGCCTCTCACTTGTGGCCATTGTTGTGGCTGGTCTTACGTTCGCTTTTGGTGAAGGTGGCTCGAAGCGTGTGCTTGCCGGCGTGCTTTTCGGTGTTGGCATGGCCATCGCCGCCGTCAATTTCCTCGCGTGGCTTTTTCCCGGCAATTGAAACAACCGCGTCCGAACGGAGATGCGCATGGCCGAAGCTAGACGAATCAACAGAGTGCATCGCTCTCTTTCCCGGCCCCTGACGATCCTCGGGGCCGAGCGAAAGCTCTTTTTCTTCGCCATGTGCCTGGGTGCGGCCACCTTCAACCTGCTTAACAGCTTGTTCGGTGGGCTGCTGATGTTCTTGCTGCTGTATTTCATGGCCCGTTGGGTCACTCAAACGGATCCGCAAATATTGCGGTTTCTGTTGACGGCCCAAAGGGTGCGCGCTCAATACGACCCCATGAAATTCACCCCGATAGCAGTTCGAAGGGATGGCCATGCTCAGGCTTAACCGAATCTTCAAAAACTACAACGAGACCGGCTGTCTCTGCGACCAAATCAATCTCTACGGCTTCATCAGTCCACAAATGTTTCTGACCAAGAGCGGGGACATGGGCGTCATCCTCGAGGTGCGCGGGGTGGACTACGAATGTCTCGACGACGCATCCATTGACGGCCTCACCAAGCGCCTTGAGTCGGCGTTGAAGTTGTTCGACGAAAACTATCGCCTTTACCAATACCTCTTCAAACGAAACAACGAAGCGATTCCCTACAAGCTCTACGCCAATCCGATCGTAGACTCTGCGATCAAGAATCGTATCGCGTACCTCGAAAGCAAAGCTGACACGCTCTTTTCCTTATCGATTTATTACGTGGTCCTCTATCAGGGCTTTCAGGCCTTAAAGAGGCTCGGGAGTGCGCTCGCCGAGTTTTCCAAGAGTCCGAAAACGGCCATTGCCAATCTGCGGGCGCAATTCTCCTCTCAGAAACAGGCCTTCGTTCTTGAGCGGCAGGCCAGCACCGCGCAGGCGGCGTTGCTACAAAAAACCCGAAGCTTCATCCACCAAGTCAGCGACTTCCTCGCGGTTAGAATGCTCGACAAGCAGGAAGCTTTTCGCGTTCTCAAACGGACACTCAATTTTCATCCCGACAAACTCGAACTTGCCAAACTCAAACACGACACGTTTCTCGATTACTACCTCCCCGAATCCCCCATCGAGTGCCACCGCGGGCATCTGCGCGTGGATGATTACTACGTCAAAGTTTTGACGCTCAAAGAACCTTCTGCCCAGAGCTTCCCGCTCATCTTCAAACGGTTACTCGAAGTCGAAGCGAACTATTACGTAGTGACGGAATGGAAAAAAGAAGATTCCGGCAAGATGCGCCGGGTCATCCAGACCAAGCGCCGCCACTTTCACAACACCAAGCGCTCGTTCGCGAGTCAGGTCAGTCTCAACGACGCTCCCACCCAAGACGTGCTCCTCGACGATTCCAACGAATCCCAGGTCCGGGAACTCGGCGAAGGCATCAAGGAGATCGAGTTGCACGGGAATTACTTCGGCCAGTTTTCCCTGACCGTCGTGATTTACGACCTCGACATGGCCAAGGTGGACCGAGCCTGCGCCGACTTCTATAAGGTGTTCAGTGTCCACGATGCCCAGCTCTATGAGGAAAAATACAATCTGCTAAACGCTTTTCTCGCGGCGGTTCCCGGCAACCACGTCTTTAACCTGCGTTCGCTATATCTGCTCAATACCAACTACGCGGATTTCTCGTTTCTCTTCACTCTTCACTGTGGCGAGCCTCGGAATCTCCATCTCCGGCAGGAGTATCTCGCGGTTCTCGAGACGAATCACCACACCCCTTACTACCTGAATCTCCATTACCGCGACGTAGCGCACACCATGATTCTCGGGAGAACGGGCGCAGGCAAAAGTTTCCTTTTGAATTTTCTCATCACCAATCTTCAGAAATACGACCCGCACACCTTCATCTTTGATCTGGGGGGAAGCTTTGAGAGTCTTACGCAACTATTCGGAGGCTCGTATATTCACGTCGGCCTTGAGTCCGAGGATTTCAAGATCAATCCGTTTTCGCTCCCGCCCACGAAAGAGAATCTCGACTTCCTTGCACTCTTCCTGAAAGTGCTGATCCAGGGACAGAGGGCTGGCGAACTCGATCCTGCCACCGAGCGCGATCTCTTTCACCAGGTCGAGAACCTGTATGCGGTCGACCCGGCGCTCCGCACGCTGGGGGTGCTCGCGAACACGCTCGGGCACGACATTGCAGGCCGCCTTTCCAAATGGACCCGCGGCGGCCAGTTCGGATTCCTCTTCGACAACGCCGAGGACACGATTTCATTTTCTCGCTTTCAATGCTTCGATTTCCAGCGCATGACCCAGTATCCGGAACTGCTCGAACCGCTGCTCTTCTACATTTTGCATCGCGCCAATGCCGTTATCGCGGACCGGCAGATTTCGGCCGTTTTCAAGGCCTTCTTTATCGATGAAGCCTGGGTCTTTCTCAAGAATCCCGCCATTCAACGGTACGTCGTCGAAGCCCTGAAGACGTGGCGCAAGCACAACGCCGCCATGGTTTTGTCCACACAATCGCTCGATGAACTCAAGCGCTCCGACATCCTCGACGTAATCATCGAAAGCTGCGCCACCAAAATCTTCCTCGCCAACCCCGACATGGATCGCGATCTTTACCGCCGCCAGTTTCACTTAAACGACAACGAAGTTGAGCTGATCTCGGGCCTGATTCCGAAGCAGCAATTCCTGATAAAGACTCCGGAACTAGGGAAGGTCGCGAACCTAAACGTCGATCCCAAGAGCTATTGGCTCTACACCAACGATCCCTACGACAACAAGAAACGAAGAGAGGCTTTCGAGACCTATGGCTTCGAAAAAGGTCTCGAAGTCCTCGCGGGAGGACAGCCTTGATTCTTGTCTTTCGTCTCCTCGCATGGACGGCGAAGTATGAATCGTCCCACCCGATGTTGCTTGTGCTGGCGGGCGTCTTCTCTGCGGCACTGTTTTTGGGTTTGTTGATGGTCGGAGCCTATAACGATCATGACCGGAGTTCTCCAAGACAGGGAGATTTTCTAAAGGAGCAACCATGAAACAACGCATTGCCAGTCAGTGGCAGTTGGGTTTTCGTCATGCGGTAGGGATTGTCGTTTTGAGTGCTGTGGTTTTCCCGCTCTCGCCTGTGCACGCCGAGACCGAAGCGGCAGCGCGTGTCGTGAAGTATTCGAAGGAAGACATTGTTCCGGTTCGCGCCAAGCTCAGGTTTTCAACCCTCATCGTCCTTCCCCAGGACGAAGAGATCCTCGATTTCACCACCGGCGACAAGGAATTCTGGGTCATCAACGGCTCACACAACCTCTGCTACGTTCATCCGGCCCAGGCCGGCATTCGCAGCAACCTGAATCTGATTACCGCCAGCGGCCACGTCTATTCGTTCCTACTGACCGAAATCAGCAATCAACCGAATGTCGAACCCGATCTCAAAATCTTCGTTGAGCCCAAAGAAGGTTCGGGTGTCGCAACAAACACCGGGCTGCGCGGCTATGTGAGCGCGGGCGAGGCGGAAGCCTACAAGAAGGAACTCGAAACGCTCCGCTCTCAGACGGCGGATCAAATCCACGCGGCGCTATCCCAGTCCGCCGAGCAGGTGGGACGTTTCCGCTCGAGCTACGCAACCAAACTCCAATTCGATTACTCCCTCGACCCGAAGGCGGCGCGGGAACCGTTCCTGGTTTCCGTCATCTATCATGACGACTCGTTCACCTATATCAAGTGCGGCGCGCGGGAAAAACCTGCTCTCTATGAAATCAAGGACGGCAAGCCGAACCTGATCTCTTTCCAGTTCGAGAATGGCGTTTACATCGCACCAAAAATCATCGACTCGGGCTACCTCGCCATCGGCAAGAAGAAAATGTCGTTTGCGCGGCGCGCTGCGGCGAACTGAGGACAAGTGATGAGCCAACCTGCCGACATTCAGGAAAAAGCACCCAAGCCGCAAGGCCTTTTGCCCAAGAACGTACAGTCGTGGCTTCTCATCGGGCTGGCGTTTCTCATGGTCGCCATCATGTGGCTCACGGGAGGCAAGAAGCCGCCAACGCCAGCCAAAGCAGCGTCGTCTGGCGCGCCCGTTCAAGTGCCCCTCGAAGTCAACGAAACCAAAATCAACGAGTTGCAGAACCGGATCGAGGAATTGCAACGCCAACAGTTGGTGGCGCAGAGCGCTCTTGCCCAGCAGACTCGCTTACTCGGTGCCGCCCCGCAAGATTCACAGCAATCTCAGCAGCAAAGTTCGTCCGGCAATCCCCCTGACCAGCGAGCGGAGGATCCCATCGAGGCGGAGCGAAAGAGGCGCGCCTATGTGTCGCTGTTTTCTTCGAACGTCGCTCTGACTTACCGCAAAGTTCCGCCTGCTGCGGTCGCACCTGAATCGGACACAACTCCAGCCGCCCAAAACCTTGTCCCTGTCGGACCCGACTCCCCTCAGGTCGCGCAACTCTTGAAGGAGATGGAAGCGAATCCGGTATCACCCGTGGCGGGCACTCCGTCGCCCGCGTCGGTGCGAAACGTTTCCGCGGAAGCCAACACCGAACGAAAGGAGGTTAAGCGCCCTGCCGCCGTGCCAGGTGGTCCTGCCAACACGGCGGCGGGCAAAGACTACATGCTCTTTGAAGGAACCATTCTTGAAACCGTTCTTATCAACCGCCTTGACGGGGGCTTCGCCGGTCCCGTCGAGTGCCTGCTCTCAACCGACGTATACTCGAATGACCGCCAACATCTCCTGATCCCCGCGGGATCCAAGCTGCTCGGTGAAACCAAAAAAGTCGACACCTTCGGCGAGACACGTTTGGCCGTCGTGTTCCATCGCGTGCTCATGCCCGACGGATACTCCGTCAACCTCGATCAATTCAAGGGGCTCAACCAAATCGGCGACACCGGGTTGCGGGACCAGGTCAACAACCACTACCTCCGCATATTCGGAGTTTCGCTCGCCATCGGCGCTCTGGGAGCAATTGCGGAGGCCGGAACTTCCGGCTCTCTCAACGCATCCAGTTCCGACTTGATGCGTCAGGGATTCGCGCAAAGCACCGCGCAATCTTCCGCGCAGATTCTCGACAAATTCCTAAACATCATGCCCACAGTGACCATCCGCGAAGGTCACCGGGTCAAGGTCTATCTTTCGGGCGATCTCGCAGTACCCGATTACAACAACCACAAGATGCCTTCCGATCTCTAGAAGGCCAAAAGGAGAGCAGTTCAATGAAAAGAAAGATTCTGATTTGCGTTCTCGCATTGGGATTAGGAGTTGGTACCGCAACCGCGCAGTTCGGGAATGGCGTCGTTTTTGACCCAACCAACTATCACAACGCTTTGCTTCGTTACTACCAGCTCCAGCAGCACCTCCTCCAGTTGCAGAAGAGCTACGCGAAAATCACCGGCCAACTCAATCTCGCCTTGCAGATGGCCCAGTTCGTCAAAAACATGCCGGCCCGTTACAAGGCACTATTCTCGCAGTGGCGAAAAGTCACGTCACTCAACAGTTTTGGGAACACGGTCTCGTGGATCAACGGCATCAACACCGGCGTACTTCCCAACATCAACACCGGATACCTAAAGGCGACCACTCCGCTCGCCCAGTACAGTCCGTACGAACTGTCGGGGATGGACGCCTCGGAACTCGGGCGCGTGCAATCCCAGTACGCGTCCATCGAACTCTCCGACGGCGCGAACATGAACGCGATGGCCACGATCGGTTCAATCCGTGGCACTGCTGACAACATCCAGACGCAAATCGGAAACCTCGAACAAGATTCTTTTTCGGGCGACTCCGGTCTCAATAGCGAAGTTTCTGTCCTGAACAAAATCAATGCGGCCGGTGTTTTGACCCTCCGCACGGTCCAGGACTCGAACAAACTCCTCGCTTCGCTTTTGGAACAGCAAACCATCATTGCCAAACAACAGCGCGACGCCGCTGCCAACGCCATTAACACCGATATCGGTCGCCAAGAGAGTATGGCCGGCAACATGGCCCAGGTGACCGGAACCATCACCGATTCGCTCCAAAACTTCCGCATGCCGTAGGCGTGCGGAGATGGATACACAGCGTCGAAGGAGCTGACGGCAATGCAAACCGATTTCCTGCAGTACATCTTTCAGGCAATCAACAATTTGCTCAGCCAGAACCTCGGCTTCTTCGACGCGATGGGCCAGAATCTTTTCCGGTCATTCGCCACAATCCTTATCGCTTGGTTCGGGATCAAGTCAGCTCTCGCCTCCGCCAGCGGCAGGCCTTCCTTCCAGTTCGACCATTTTGCGAGTTTGCTTCTCACCATCAGCTTTGGCTTCGCGATGGTCAATTACTACAGCACGCCCATCCCCGGCGTTGGAATCAGCTTTCACAACCTCGTCACCAATGAGGCGCAATTTCTGTCGAGCCAGATCGATCAGGCGCAACTCCAAACGGTAATCTCGCAGGTCGCCGATTTCGAGTCCCGCATGGATTCCCCCAGCTGGGGAGATTTTCTGGGAACTGCCATCTACGTCGTCGTGACGATCCTGCTCGCTGCGGCCCAAGCGATCGCGATTGTGGTCATCGCCTACGGCTTCATCGCTACTGCGGTTTGCGTGCTGGTCGGACCTGTCTTCGTTCCGTTTTTTATCGTTCCGAAAATGGAGTGGCTCTTCTGGGGATGGTTCCGCTGCTTCATCCAATATGCCTTCTACCAAGTCATCGCTGCGGCTGTAGTTTATGTGATCGGAAACCTCATCCTGGGCGCGCTTCACCTCCCGCCTGCGGGCACGCTCTCAACCGCGCAGCTGATTGGCTGGTTTCCCGTTCTCTTCATAACATTTCTCGCGTCGATCTATGTCCTGCTGAAGATCCCTTCGCTTACCAATCACATCTTCAGTGGCACGGCCGGAGGGTCGTCCGCTGGCCTTCTGGAAGCGCCCGCCGCGGTTCTGAACAGGGTGGTGTGATGGATCGAGATGCCACATTCCACGATGCCAAGCGGCTCTACCTCGAACAGTACGGGGATCCCATGGTGACGAATACCTATCTTAAGATTGCCCTCGCGCTGCTTTCCATCGTTTGTGTGGCCCTCGCGCTCATCGACCTCAGGACCATCCGCACCTTCCAGAACTTCCGCCCGCTCGTCATTCGCATCGACGATCTGGGCCGCGCCGAGGCCATCAACTATCACAACCTCGAATACAAACCCCAAGACGCCGAAGCGAAGTATTTTCTCTCCGAGTTTTGCGCCCTTTACTACCGCCGCAACCGCTACACGATTCAGAATGATTTCTCGAAGTCCCTGTACTTCCTCGACGGCAAGCTCGCCGATGGCATTTTCGATGCCTACCGCAAGGACGACATCATCAAGAAATTCATCACGAATACGGCATCACCCGAGATCGATGTGGACGTGAAGAAAGTCGCGCTCGAGGAGATGCAAACGCCGCCCTTCCGCGCGCGGGTGGACTTCTACATGGTCTATTACTCGCCCGCCGACCATAGCGAGCTCAAGCGCGAACTGTACACCGCGAATTTCGTCTTCGTTTTCAAGTCCCAGGTGCCCAATGGATTGATTCCCATCAACCCGCTGGGACTCACGATCACGTACTTCCGTGAAGACCAAGCGTTCAAGTGAGCCATCATGATTGCCAACGCACTTCTTCTCACGATCGCCATCCTGCTGGCCTACGGCTTTTGGCTCCTCGACCAATTGAAGTTCATGGCCCGCTATAAAGCTGTTCTGTACCACGCCTACGGAACAACGATCCTGATCTTCCTCACCGTCCTCTTCCTCAACCTGTTTGGTGCGGCGCTGGCCATTGGCCGCCGCTTCTTCCTCAAGAATACCGGGCGCAAACTCTCGCACCTCGACAAGCAGTTCAACGTCAGCCATGCGGACTTGCCCGTTCCCGTAAGCGAGGAGGATTTCAACTAGTGTCGCGCGACGCCTTTTCGCACGATCCGCAAGACGCGCTGGACACGCGCGACACTTCTACGCGCCCCTCCAGCCGCCAACGCAAATCAACACCTCCCGACAACCGAGACAGTAGGAATCCCGCGCCGGAAGCCCCGGACCGCCGCGATAGGACTGACGCTCGAGAGCAACAATCCAGTCGCCATGAACGCGGTGATTCCCCACGCGCCTATTACGTCCGGGACCGGGCCTATCTCCTCCGCAATTCCGAGTTGCACTCCATCAAGGAAATCGGCAAGTTCCGCGTAATTGCGGTATCAGACCTCGCAAAGTATGCCTACAGCGGCAATCGCGAACGGATGGACGGGGATATTCGGCGGCTTGCCCAACACTCTCTCGTCAGCGACAAGACCGTTGAAATCTCGCAGAAGAAGACCCTGCGAATCGTAACGCTCACGAAGACTGGTCACCGCCTTCTCAAGAACACGAACCAACTTCCCGATGATCAGCCCATCTACCACGGTTTGCTGAAACCGCGCGAGGTCAAACACGACAGCGATCTCTACCGGCTCTATCAAAAGGAGGCAGCCCGCATCGAGCGCGGCGGAGGCCGCCCGGTCCGCGTGCTTCTCGACTATGAACTCAAACGAAATCTGAATCGCGACCTGGCCCAGATGGCGTCGGAAAAAGATGGCCCGGACGCGAAGGAACGAATCGCCGAAAAGCACGGCCTGCAGGTTGTGAATGGAAAGATTCCCGTGCCCGATCTGCGCGTCGAGTACGAAACACCAGAACTCGAATTGCGTCACGTGGACCTGGAACTGGCGACCCGCGACTACAGACCCCGAGCGATGGCGGAAAAAGCGGCCGCAGGCTTCTCCCTGTATGGGCGTTCCGAAGACGCATCGCGCTTGCGCCGAGTCCTCGACGAACGCGAAATCACCGCGCGAATTCTCACGCTATGAATATCTCTCCTGCCCATCTCGACGCTCTCCAAGCTCTCGGCTACACCGAAGCGGAGGCCCGCTTTCTCTACATTGTGGCGACCCATTCAGGCTACTTTGTTGCACGGCAATTCCTCGCCTTCACCGGCACCCACTGGGGACAGCGCACGGCCACTTTCTGGAACAAGCTTCACACCAAGAAACACGCGAGGATCGAGTGCTTTCCAAAGAGCGGAACGTTCTATCATCTGTTCTCCCGCCGTCTCTACCGCCAGATCGACCGCGAGAACATCCGCAATCGCCGGCAACACGAACTCGACTACATCCATCGGCGCATCGGAATGCTCGACTTTGTTCTCTCGAACCCGCAATGGAAGTACCTGGAAACCGAGCCGGACAAACTCAATTTTTTCTGCGACCAGCTGAAAGTCCCGATTCACTTCCTTCCCACGAAGATCTATCACGGGCAGAAAACTTCCCAGCCCACCGTTCGCTACTTCGTCGACAAGTCTCCAATGTTTCTCGCGAGTGACGCTTCTCCGACCATGGTGACGTTCACCTACCTCCAGGGTCGGGAGGCCAGCCTCACCGAATTTGTGCACCATCTCGAAGACTACCTCGCGCTCTTTCGGCAGCTCTCAGCATTCCGATTTCTTTACCTCGCGAGAGTCGACTCCCATTTCCACAAGGCCAAAGAACTTTTCGATTCTCTGGTGACCATTCCGCTCGGATCGGACGTTGCTTTGGATGTGCTCCGCTACTTCCAAATCCGCAAGGCGTGGGACCTCGGTCGGTACACGTCTCTGACCGAGGCCGACTTGATTTTCCGTAATCAGGCCAAGAGCCGATTCACGGGCCAACGCTTCGAGCATCTCTATCGCGGATGGAAAGTCGGACGAGTCGCGGATTCCGACATCCGCCACGACTTCGACGGTAGCAACCGCCATGTCGCTGTGCATTTCGCTGCTGAGGTGCTTTGCCGCTTTAAGGTTTCCGAACACGAACCTGAGGAAAAACGATGAAGACGGTAAGAACTACACACTTCAGCTTCGTCTTCGCCAAGTTCTTCACCCTGTGGCGCGAGCAATTTCTTTGAAGCGTGGGAGATAGAAAAGCAATGCAACCGAAGTCACCGTGGAAAAAACACCAAATCGGGCGGGAGCGACCCAACTTTTTCGGCTTTCAGCCGCCCAAAAAGTTCGTGGGGTCGCTCCCGCCCTGCGGCACGGTAAATCGTGCCGGCCGTTTTTTCCACGGTGACAGGGAGTGCGGAAGAAGCACACATCGCCAGAGGAGGAACAGTATGCCGATCGTTAAGAAGGCACCAGGAATCATGACACGGGAAGTAAAACTCGAAGAGCCGGTCAACGATCTGCTCGAAGACTATGCTCGGTTCATCGAGAGCAACGCGGATCACGTCATCAATGCGGTTCTGAAGAAGGTGCTCTGGCGGGATCAGGACTACCGTAAGTGGCGCGAGGCGCGACGCACGGCCCAGCAAGGCACCGACAAAGTTCAATCCACAGACGCGCGCGGGAGAGCCTGATGCAGCGAGTACTCGAATCGCGTGCTTTCATCGCGGCCATCCTCGCAATGGCCATCGGGGCGTTTCTGTTCTACACCCAGCCTTTCCCCGAACAGCAAATCTTTCTGCGTGTTATTGCCGTGCGTGCTCCGCAAGCCTTCTTGAGCTTCAAATACCTCTATTACGCGCTCCTGTTCACCTCGCCCTACCTGGTCTGCTCGACCGCGCTTTCGGGACTCTACATCTTTACTCTCAAACCGCGCCGCACCGTCTCGCCGGGACGCCTTCCCCTATACCCCGATCCCGGCACGAGATCCGACTTGTTTCTCGTCGTAGGCGAAGTGCACAACCCGCGCAAGCCGGTGCCCGCGAAGGCTCCCTCTTGGCTCACGATTCCCGAGCGCGGTTTGTTCACGGGAATCGCCATCTTGGGCGCTATCGGCAGTGGCAAGACTTCCTGCTGCATGCTTCCGTTCGCGGAGCAGATTCTGGCCTACAAAGCCGCCGACAAAGAAAAGAGGATCGGCGGAATTGTCTTGGAGGTAAAAGGCGACTTCTGCCGAAAAGTAAAAGACATCCTTGCACGTCACCAGCGGGCCGAGGACTACATCGAAATCAGCCTCGATTCCGAATACTGCTACAACCCCCTGCACAACGATCTCGACGCCTACGCTCTCGCGTACAACATCGCCTCGCTCCTAAACAACCTGTTCGGGCGTGGCAAGGAACCGTTCTGGCAGCAGGCCTACACCAACCTCGTCAAGTTCATCATCCTTCTTCATAAGGTCGCCTACGACTACGTCACCCTCTTCGATGTCTACCAGTGCGCGATCTCGCCGCCGCTGCTCGAAGAGCGAATTGCCGAGGCCGAGGAGATCATTCTCGGCCACCATTACGTGGCCGTCACGCCGAAGATTTATGGCGAGCGTACCGCCGACCTCGCGGGCCTCGGCTTTGCGCACGACGAGAAGGAAGACCGCTTTCTTGCACCCGCTACGCACGAGCTGCGAGACATATTAAGGATGCGAGGGATTCAGTCCGAGGCTCGCACGGTTCTCGACCCTGCTCAAGCCAATCCCGAAAAGCTTGCGCAATTGGAGGCAGTGAAGAGATGGTTCCAGGACGACTGGAGGAGGATCGAGCCGAAATTACGGACTTCCATCGTCGAGGGTGTTTCCGTCTTCCTCTCGCTCTTCGATGACAGCCCCAAAGTGAAAAGAGTCTTCTGCCCGAAGAAGGAGTGTTACGACTCCCAGAAGAATGCCAACGGCCAGTTCGGAAAGCCCCTGCCTTCGTTTAGCTGGCTGATCGAGCATGGGGCTGTTTGTGCGCTCAATTTCCCAATCGGCATGAACGCCGGACTCGCGAAGGCTTTGGGCGTGATGATGAAGCTCGATTTCGAGCGCGCCGTGCTCAATCGCGTCCCGAATATCGAAGCGCACCCCGAGCAGCATTTCCGGCAGGTCTTATTCCTCTGCGATGAGTACCAACACTTCGCGACCGTGGGTGAGAGCGATCCGACCGGCGACGAGAAATTCTTCAGCTTGTCGCGTCAGCCGAAGTGTATCCCGATCGTCGCCACCCAGAGCATCAGCTCGCTGCGCTCCGCGCTTCCCGCTGAAAGCTGGCGTACGCTTCTTCAGACCTTTCGCACCAAGATTTTCCTTTCGTTGTCGGATGATTTCTCCGCAAGAACGGCGAGCGATCTGTGTGGCCGCGAAGACCAGCTCAAAGTCAGCTACAGTTTGTCGGAAAGCGGGCACGACACCAAGGTCAGTTGGCTCACCGGAAAGGCTCTCTCCTACAAAGCCAACATCATCGCTTCCAAGAGCTACAACACGCAGAGCGACTACCGCTTCGACATGAAGACCTTCACGGAGTTGCGTAACGCACAGTCCGTCATCATCGCCTACGACGGAATCAACCCCACGCCGCCGATGTTTTGCTACCTCAAGCCCTACTACAACGACCCCAACGATTCTTACTTTGTCCAACTCGCCAAAGGGAGACTCTGATGAACGGATTTGAAATGATTCTGCCGTTTTTAAAGCCCATCGAGCACCTCATTCTCGACGATTCGATCAGCGAGGTCATGGTAAACGGTCCCGACCGCGTGTTCATCGAAAAGCAGGGCTTCCTTCAACACGTGCCGGGCGTTTCCATCGGCGAGCGATCCCTTATGGTCGCCGTCAAGAATATCGCCCGGCGTCTTGGTGACGACATTTCCGAATCGAAGCCCATTCTCGACTCCCGGCTGCCCGATGGCAGTCGGGTCGCAGCAATCATCCCGCCGTGCAGTTTGGGCGGCGTGACGCTCACAATCCGCAAGTTCAACACTCGCCATTTCGATATGGAGGATCTGATTCGGGCCGGCACTCTCGACCGCGGCCTCGCAAATCACCTCGAAGACTACGTGCTCGCGCGCAAGAACATACTTATTTGCGGTGGAACTGGCACTGGAAAGTCGACTCTACTTTCGATCCTCGGAAAATTCATTCCGCAAGATGAACGGGTGCTAGTGATCGAAGACACGGCCGAGATTCAATTGCCGCAGCAGAATCTCGTTCGGTTTGAAGCTCGCCGAGAACAGAATGGCCTTCCTGCAGTAGCGATTCGCGATCTCCTGAAAGCAGCCCTCCGACATCGCCCGGACCGTATCGTTTTGGGGGAGGTTCGGGGAAGCGAGGCGTTCGATCTCCTGCAACTCCTAAACACGGGACATTCGGGAACGCTATCCACCATTCATGCAAGTTCCGCGCAACAGGGTCTCGCGCGCTTCACCAGTTGTGTTTTGCAGAGCGGCGTCGAGCTACCTTTCAAGGCCATCAAGACAAATATCGCCGATTCGCTCAACGTCGTCATCCATCTCGAGCGCCGGCCTGGTCGGCGATACATTTCCGAAGTTCTCTTTGTCAACGGATACGACCCGGATACAGACCTTTTCGACTACGGCGCAGTGTTCCTCGCCAAACAGGATCACCCATGAGTATCGACACAGCATTCAGGCCGCGAGCTCTCACCGCTTCGGAGTATGTCCGGGAGCTGTTTGAACCCACCGACAACGCCGCGATTCTTGTAAGGAACCGTGGAACCGGCAAGACGGTTCAAAGGATCGCCAAGGCCGAAACGATTGCAAGCCCGGAGTTTCAAGCATGGCTCGCAGCACGCAATGCTGCTGGTTCCGATGTCTATGTGGGCATGAATCCGATCAAGGAGGGCGCATGCAGCCGGACCAAACAACATCTAAAGGATATCCGGCACGTCTATCTCGATCTCGACCGAAAGGGAGACGAAAGTCTCGAAGCGATTCGAAATTCAAACGAGGTTCCATCGCCAAACTTCGTCCTCGATACCTCTCCTGGCAAACACCAGGTCGTGTGGAAAGTCATTGGATTCAGCCAGGATGCAGCGGAGTCTCTCCTTCACAACCTCGCAAATGGTTTCGGCGGTGATCTCGCGGCAACGGACTCAACGCGCGTGCTGCGCTTGCCGGGATTCGCAAACCACAAGCTTCCTGAGGAATTTATCGTTCAGGCGCGCCAAGAGAGCGACGCGGTCTACACGCTGCGCGACTTCACGATTCATGAAGATTCCCCCGAAACACTCCGGCATTTAAGCAACGACCAAGAACGCCCACGGACGGTGCCCAGCGACCACAAAAGCCAATCCGAGCACGATTGGGCCTACGCCAAGCGCGCCCTCGCCCGCGGCGACGATCCCGAAGTCGTGATTCAGCGCATCGCCGACTACCGCGCGGAGGACAAAGCCGACCCGCATTATTACGCACGGCATACCGTCGCGAAAGCCCAAGCACAACTTGAACCGGAACGCCACGAGCCACACTCATCCGGGATTTCCGACTCTCCGGCTGCCGACAAGGGACCCGATCACTGAAGGTTTCAAATGGTTCAACTCCGTTCAAACAGTGCGAACCCAATAAACACTGACGTGAGCAGTTTCGCGACAGCGGATGACATGGTATCGTTCGCATCAGCGACACCAGATAGACGGCCAAGGAGAAAGTCAATGGCTCGTCGTTCTGGTCAAGTTGGCTATGAAGAAGTGAAGCGTGGTTGGTATCACGTGAGGTTTCGGATGGATGTGCCGGGACAAGAGAAAAGAGCTTATCTGAGCAGGCCGATTTGCCCTATCTCAGGTCCTGGTTCTCTAACGAAGCCGGAGCGTCTCAAGTTAAGGAAAGAAATCATTGCTGCGAGCGGCACTGACACCGAGGAACACTTCAATAAAGTGGAAGCCTTCAATCACGGTGGGACGTTCCGCAAGCAAGCGGAGTGGTGGCTGAATCACGCGCAGACTCGTAAGCGGAAGCCCATCAAACCGGCAACCGCACTTGGATTCACAAGCTATCTAAGTAAGTGGCTCTATCCAAATCTCGGCGACTTGCCTCTCTCGTCAGTCAACAACCTCGTCGTAAGGGGTCTGGTGACAAACATGACGAAGGCGGGCGTCTCGCCCAAGATGGTCAGCAACGTGGTTCAGGTGGTCAAGATGGTTGTGGCGTCCGCCGTCAATGAGAATGGAGAACAAGTCCATCCAAGGACGTGGAACCACGAATTCATCGATCTGCCCGAGGTAAAGGACCAACGGCAGCCCGCCCACTCCAGCGAGACAATGAAGGCAATCGCAGCTGGTTCTGAGGGACGAGAGCAAATGCTCTACATCCTCCTCGGTACCTCCGGATTGCGATTCGGAGAAGCGTTCGGACTTGAAATTGACAAGCACGTCTCGGACGACTTCTCTACCTTGCACATCCGACAGAAAGTATGGAACGGACGCGTTCAACCATTTCTGAAAACCGATAACGGGGTTCGAGACATTGATCTCCATCCGTCCATCGCTACGATGCTCAAGAAGTTCATCGGGGACCGGGCTTCGGGTTTGTTGTTTCGCTCGAAGAATGGACTCCCGCTTTTACAGTCGAATGTCTTGAGGCTTTCTTTGCATCCGCTTCTCAAACGATTGCACCAACCGAAGTCGGGTGCTCACGCATTTCGGCGGTTCCGCGCGACGTGGCTGAGGAAGCAGCACGCGCCAGAAGACTTGATTCGTTTCTGGCTCGGACACGCAAACAAGAGCGTCACGGACCTATACAGCAAGTTGAAGGAGGACGAGACGTTCCGCAAAAAGGTCGCCGAGCAGGTAGGCATCGGGTTTGAACTTCCAACTGAAAAGCCCGAAGTTGCACCCTATTGCACCCACACAGAGTTGTTGTCACATGTTGCGTAAGTGATTCTGATTCAAGAGGAAGAATGGCTCCCCGGGCTAGATTCGAACTAGCAACCCTTCGGTTAACAGCCGAATGCTCTACCATTGAGCTACCGGGGAGTAGCCGGCACGCCTGAAGTTGTGTGGCGCGCCGAACCAAAAAAGTGTAAACGACGCGACGCGCGGAGTCAACGCAATGGCGCACTTCACATCAGACGCGAGTGCGCAACTCAACGCGTGCACGAAGAGATCAAAGTCATATTGGCTCAAAGTCAGCAAGACAACGTACATTTCAGATTCAACGCAAGCGCGCAAAGCTCGAGGTCAACTTGCGCGCGACATCGGCGCAGGCGCTCGGGACGCGCTCCGAGAGCGCGAGGATTTAGAAACTTCGCGTGCAAAAAAACGGCGGGGGGAAAGCGCGCTACTGCAGTCTCTGCTTCTCGGAGTCGTGGCAGATGAGATTTTCAAAAATTGCGAGGACGTGCTGGCGGTAGCGCACGATGCGCTCAAGCAGCGGCCGCAGGGTCGGCTCACGCACTGTTTCGCGATCCCATTTCGCGAGCACCGCCGCCGGCACAGCAATGTCGCGCCGGAGTTCATCGGCGGTATGACCGCGCAGGAACAGCCCGTAGAAAAACGCGGCCTCTCTCTGCGGGAACTGGAAGTCCTGCAGTGGGTCGTCGAGCGGATTGGGCTGGGTCGCCATTAGTGAAAACCGCAGTTTACAGATTTCGTTGCCGCCGTCAAGGGTACACGCAGCGTAAGCGAAAATAAGTAAACATCCAATAAACTGGCCATTTGACGCGGTAAATGGAACGAAAGTTGCTCGCGCCAGCAAACTCCTGAATCGCGCATAGTTACAGGACTCCCATGCCTGCAACTTTTCCCGGCACGCCGGGTTCCATATCTGTGCCGCCCGGCGCGCGGCGAAACGGGACGCGCCTCGCGATCGGCGGCGACATTTGCAGCACCGCTGCAACCCACTGGGAGGCTCGCCCCCCGAGCCTCCCACTCTTTTGGAGCGGCAGTTTCGCGCTGCATTGATGTTTCGCGCACGGCTTTACACGCCTGAAGTTTTTCGCTCGTTGGCGAGTTAACCTTACTAGAGAGGCAGCCATGAACATCACTCGACGCACCGAAATTATTCTGGCCACGGCAATTTTTCTGCTGGCATCGCAAGCGCCCGCACGCACGCAGGAACAGGCCGAACCCCGGCAATCGCAGAAGCCAGGTCCCGCCGACATGCCCGGCATGAATATGAATGAAATGCAGCATGACGCGGGAAGTCATCCCGACGCCGCGCAGTCCGCGCACGAAGCGATGTCGGGCCATCACATGGACATGAACGCGCACATGTTCATGACCGCGTTGCGACCGGAAAATCCCGCGGACGACGCGCACGCCGCGGCGATTGTTGTCACCGTGCGCAACG
>Ga0307479_10001489_pt1 | contig 21341 bp, 19 predicted proteins | sample atmos_gasesECM4C_FD_203743 | JGI IMG/M metagenome (GOLD analysis project Ga0307479, IMG submission 203743) | Hardwood forest soil microbial communities from Morgan-Monroe State Forest, Indiana, United States - atmos_gasesECM4C_515 | ecosystem: Environmental > Terrestrial > Soil > Temperate...
TCAATGGACGAGGCGGTGAAGTTGGTGCTGGGGGCCGCGAAGGAGGCCATCCTTGCCGCCTCACCCCAGCGCTGATCACTTCGCGACCGGCGTCCTCAACGTCAACAAGCCGGCCGGCGACACCTCGTTTTCGGTAGTCAACCGTCTCCGCCGCCTGACCGGCGCGCGCAAGGTCGGCCACGCCGGAACGCTCGATCCTCTCGCCACGGGCGTGTTGCCCATCCTTTTCGAATCCGCGACCCGGCTGGCGGAGTTCGCGCTCCAGCTCGAGAAAACCTACGTGGCCGACGTGCATTTTGGCTTCACGACGCCCACAGACGATGCAGAGTCAGAGCGCGAAGTCGTCGGTGACCCCGGCCACCTGACGGCGGCCGGCGTGGAGGACGCCCTTCGCGGATTTGTCGGCAAGATCGCGCAGCAACCGCCGGCGTACTCGGCGGTCAAGGTAGCGGGCACACGTTCCTACCGTCTGGCGCGGGGCGGCGAGGTATCGCGGCCGCCGGCACGTGAGGTCGAGGTTTACGCGGCGGCGGTCATCGAGTTCACGCCAGGCGCTGAAGCCGTCGCGCGGATCGAGGTCCGCTGCAGCAGCGGGACTTATCTCCGCTCGATCGCCCGCGACCTGGGTGAAAAGCTCGGCGTGGGCGCGTATCTCGGCCGCCTTGTCCGCACCGCCTACGGACCGCTGACCCTCGACCGCGCCACCGATCTCGAATCGCTCACAAGCCCCGACGCCGTTCGAGACCTGATGCTTCCGGCGGAGGTCATACTGCCGCACATGGAGCGGGTGCGGCTCAACGTCGAGCAGGAGGCGCTCGTGCGCCAGGGCAGACCGGTACGCGTACTCCCGGAGCCGGCGCCGGGCCCTGTCTGCGCCCATGACTCGCATGGGCGGCTTGTCGCGCTCGGCCACACCGACCCGCTGCGCCGCACGTTCGTGCCGGAGAAAGTCCTCAGCTGAAGACGCACCTCGGCCTTCCTCAGGACCACATCGGCCCTGTCGCGCTGACGATCGGAAGCTATGACGGCGTGCACCTCGGACATCTCGACGTCATCCGCCACGCCGTGCACGGAGCCGGGGAGCTGGGCGGCCAGTCGGCGCTGATCACCTTCGAGCCGCATCCCCGCTGCGTGCTGGACCCAGCCAACTGTCCGTCCTCGATCACGACTCTGCGCGAGAAGCTGGAGCTGATCGAGCACGCGGGGGTGGACCACGCGATCGTGCTGCGTTTCGACCGCGAGCTCGCGGGTCTTTCACCGCAGGAGTTCATCGACCGCCTGTCCGCGGCGATGAACATCCGGCGCTGGGTGATCGGCTTCGACTTCGCCTTCGGCCGTGGACGCACAGGCAACGCCGATTGGTTGCGCAGCCACGGATTCGACGTGGAGGTGGTCCCGCCTTTCAAGATCGACGGGCGCGACCTGCACAGCTCCGAGATCCGCCGGCTCGTGACGTCCGGAGAGGTAGACGAGGCGAACCAGATGTTGGGCCGCGAGTACTCCATGTCGGGTCCGGTCGAGGCCGGCGCTCAGGTGGGACGACAGCTTGGTTTCCCGACCGCCAACATCAGCCCCGAACCAAACAAGCTCGTTCCCGCCCTCGGTGCATACGCAGGTCGCGTGCACGCACCGGAAGGCAATTTCCTGGCTGCTCTGTCCGTGGGCTACCGCCCGACTTTCGGCGGCACGGAGCTCAAGGTTGAAGCGTTTCTGCTCGACTTCGAGGGCGACCTCTACCAGCAGCGCCTGGAGCTGCGGTTCGTTCGCTACCTGCATCCCGACATCCGTTTTGCGACGCCCGAAGACCTCGTCGCGCAGCTCAAACGCGACGTCGCCGACACCAGGCGGCTCGTGTCGTGTTGAGGAACGAACTCGAAACCATCGTCGGCGCAGCGAACATCGACGAACGCCCGGTCCGCGACCTCTGGCCGGAAGGGATCATTCGGGAGCGGATAATCGACCACTCGCCGCGGGCGAAAGCCGGGGTATCGCGCGCGTTTGTCGTTCGCCCTTCGGGTCGGGAACAGTTGAAAGCCGTGCTCGAGGTGGCGGCGAAAAACCGTGTTTCGATGACGCCTCTCGGCGGTGGAACCGATGTGTGTGGTGCGATCGGACCGTGGGGAGGCGACCTGGTCGTCGATATGACTTCGTTTGATCGCATCCTCGAAATCGACGAAAAGAACCTGATCTGTCATTGCGAGGCCGGCGTCAACGGCTACGCGTTGGAGAAGGACCTCAATTCACGCGGCCTGACGTTGGGGCACTTCCCGAGCTCGCTGCCCGGGACGACCATCGGTGGCCTGATCTCGACACGCTCCTCCGGGCAGGAGTCGAGCCTCTTCGGAAGCGTCGAGGACATGGTCATCTCCCTCGGCGCCATGCTCCCCGATGGGACCTACGCCGCCCCGCGTCCGGGACCGCGTTCGGCGGTCGGTCCGGCGCTCCACGAGCTGTTTCTCGGCGCCGAAGGTGGGCTCGGAGTCGTGGTCGAGGCCGTGCTGCGCGTGCACCGGCTTCCTCCGACGACGATTGGGCGGGGATACGCCTTCCCCACTCTGCGTTCGGGACTCGATTGCATGCGTGAGGTGAGACAGGCGGGCATCCGGCCGCGGGTCATGCGCCTTTATGACGCCGAGGACAGCGTCTTCAACGGTTACGACGCCAACGGCGGCGAATGTGTGCTCGTCGTCGCCGTCGCGGGCCTCAGCGAGGTCGCGCAGGCGGAATCCAGGGCGGTGGAGGGCCTTGCTGGGAATACGAGACCGCTGGGGCCGGAGGCGTGGGAGCGCTGGCTCCGCCACAGGTTCGACCTTTCCGCGGAAAGGCTGAAGGCGACGCTCGAGCCAGAGGGGTCCTACCTCGACACGATCGATCTCGCCACCTCATGGACGAAGCTCGAGGAGCTCCACTCTCGCGTCAAGACCGCAATAGCAGTCGGCGGTCTCGCGTTGTGCCATTTCAGTCATGTGTACGAGCAAGGCTGCTGTGCGTACTTCACGTTCGCTGGACACGAAGAGGTGGAAGCTGACGCGCGAGAGGCCTATGCCCGCGCGTGGGAAGGCGCGATGAGCGCAGCCCTCGAACTTGGAGCGACGATCAGCCATCATCACGGCGTCGGTCAGGTGCGATCCGGATGGGTGGCCGACGAGATGGGAGGTTGGATGCAGGTCTGGCGAGCGGTGAGATCGGCCCTTGATCCGAACGCGATCATGAACCGGCAGGCGGTCGGAGGCTCCCGATAGGCGCCCAGCCCGGCGCCCCGATCCTGTTCGTCGTCAACCCCGCCTCGGGGGCGGGGCGGGCTGGACGCGAATGGGCGGGCGTGGAAACATGGCTTCCGTCGAGCGGCCTGCCCTACGAGGTTGCGCTGACCACCCGCCCGCTCGAGGCGACCGACATCGCGCAGCGAGCCGTCAAGGAGTCGCGCCCGCTGGTGGTGGCGGTCGGTGGAGACGGCACGCTGAACGAGGTTCTCAACGGGTTCTTCCGCAACGGCGCGCCCATTCCAACGACCACCAAGCTGGGGATGGTACCGCTCGGCACCGGGGGCGATTTTCGGCGCACACTGCGCATTCCGTCCGACCCGAGGCTCGCGATCGAGGCCCTCCGCACCGGCCTTGTCAGGCGCCTCGATGCCGGATACGTGACCTACCAGACCGACGATGGACAGACTGGGGTTCGCCACTTCATCAACATCGCCGACGCTGGGCTGGGGGGCGACGTCGTCTTCCAGATGGGCAACGGGACCAAGAGATTCGGAAGCGCCGCCTATACGCTCGGCGGCGCCCGGGCGCTGCTGAGCTACAAGAACAAGCCGATGACCGTCAACATCGACGGCGCGACCCACGAGCTTCCGAAGGCGCAGCAGGTCGTGGTCGCCAACTGCCAGTACTTCGGAGGCGGGATGCAGATGGCGCCGTCGGCGTCGCCCACCGATGGAGTGTTCGACGTGATCCTGATCAAGAACGCGGGCAAAATTGAAACGATGCGAGGCATGAACGATTTCCGCGCCGGCAAGCACCTGGACCAGAACAATCCGAAGATCGAGCTCATGTACGGCAAGCGAGTGTCGGTCAGCTCTCCGGAAAGGGTGCGCGTGGACATCGACGGTGAAGCCGTTGGATTTCTGCCCGCGCTGTTCGAGATCCAACCGAGCGCGATCGAGTTCGTCACCCCACGATGACGTTTGGGGACTAAGGGGGTCATCGCGACCCCGCACCATCTGGCCTCAGAGGTCGGGGCGCAGATCCTGCGGGACGGTGGCAACGCGATCGACGCGGCGATCGCTGCCGATGCGGTGTTGTGCGTCGTCTATCCGCACATGACGTCGGTGGGGGGCGACCTGATGGCCATCGTGTGGGCGAGGGGCGAAGGCGCGCCGGTCGGACTCATCGGCGCGGGGCGGTCGGGCGAGCTCGCGACCATCAACGCCGTCCGCGAGCGCGGTCATCAACAGATGCCTGATCGCGGAGCGCTCTCCGTCACCGTGCCCGGGACGGTCGAGGCGTGGGGAAGGCTGCTCGAGCGATTCGGCAGCGTCGGTCTCGGGGCCGTCCTGGAGCCCGCAGCGGGGCTGGCCCAGGACGGGTACGTGATCACTGCCCACCTGTCCGAAGCGCTGAAGTCGGCGGCGGGACTTCTGGGCCGGGAACCGAACGCCTTCGCGCTCTATCCGCCCATGGAAGGCGGGATGGTGCTGCGCAATCCAGACCTCGCGACGATGCTTCGCGATCTCGGCCGAAACGGCATCAACGGCTTCTACCGGGGTAAGATCGCTGACGCGATCGCGGCCGCGTTGAAACGTCGCGGTGGCTTTGTCACCAAACAGGACCTTGCCACGCATCGCTCGCAATGGGTCGAACCGGTGGTGTTCCCGTACCGGGACACGGTGGTCTACGAGCTGCCTCCACCGACGGTTGGACTCGTCGCAGCCGCGATGGCGATCCGGCTCGAGGCGGGCCAGGACTTTCGCGCGGCGCACGCGGCGAGCTACGCGCTGCGCGACCTCTACATCACCGACCCGGACTTCACTCCGGCGCCGTTCGAGCCGTTCCTCGACTCGAATGCAGCGGCCTCGGGCAAGGTGGACGCCACCGCAAGGGCCGGCGATACGTGTTACCTGACCGCGGCCGACGAGCACGGAAACGTCGTGTCGATGATCCAGAGCGTCGCCTACGACTTCGGATCGGGCGTGGTCGCCGAGGGCACCGGGATGCTGCTGCAGAACCGCGGCGCGTACTTCAAGCTCGACCCCACCCACATCAACCGGCTCGAGCCCAGGAAACGGACGATGCACACGCTCATCCCGGCCATGGCCGCGCGCGATGGGAGGAGGTGGGCGTCGTTCGGAACGATGGGCGGCCCGCGCCAGCCGCAGCTCCAGGTGCAGCTGCTGCGCAACCTGATCAACGAAGGAATGGACCCCGCGGAGGCCGTGGCCAGGCCGCGGAAGATGATCCTCGATGATGGCGTGACGCTCGCCGTCGAGGCCGACTACCCAGGCGCCGCGGAGATGGCTCGCTCGGACTCGAGGGTGATGCTCATGCCTCCGCGGCACCAATCGTTTGGACACGCCCATGCGATCGTCATCGATGGTCCGGGTGAATGGCGCGCCGGCGCGGATCCGAGGTCGGACGGCTCGGTCGAATACAGCCGGTAGCGAGCGCCCCGTATACTTGCCAACCGAGTTTGGCAGTAGAGAAAGAAGTCAAGGGCAAGCTGATCGCGGATCACAGGCGCGCTGATGGGGACACAGGTTCCCCCGAAGTTCAGGTCGCGCTGTCGACCGCCCGCATTCGGGAGCTCACCGAGCACCTGAAGACGCACGCCAAAGACCATCACTCCCGCCGCGGCCTCCTTCTCCTGGTCGGCAAGCAACGGCGTCTGCTGAACTACCTGAGGGACACCGACGTCGAGCGCTATCGCGCCCTCGTCGCCAAGCTCGGGATCAGGAGATAACAACCAGGGAGGACCCGGCACGGTAGCGCGGGTCAGCCTCTTAGAAGCTCTCGCTTAGCGGTACATCGCTAACCGGCAGCTGCTAGGAAACTGACCCAGAGTCGCACCGCCAGGGCTCCTCCCACATATGGAGGTATTGGCGTGGCAACAGTCACGAAAAACGTAGAGGTAGCCGGCAAGCGGATCTCGCTCGAAACCGGCAGGGTGGCCGAGCAGGCCAACGGGGCGGTGATCATCCGCCAGGGCGACACGGTGGTGCTGAGCACCGCGGTGATGTCGAAGGAGCCGCGCGAGGGGATCGACTTTTTCCCGCTCACGTGCGATTACGAGGAGAAGCTCTACGCGGCGGGCAAGATCCCAGGCGCGTTCATGCGCCGCGAGGGCCGGCCGAGCGAGCAGGCGATCCTCGCCTCGCGGCTGACCGACCGGCCGCTGCGGCCGCTGTTCCCCGATGGTTTCCGGCTCGACGTGCAGGTCATCTCGACCGTGCTGTCGGTCGACCAGGAGAACGACCCGACCATCCTCAGCATCAACGGCGCGTCCACCGCGCTCGTCATCTCCGACATCCCCTTCCAGGGCCCGGTCGGAGCGGTCCGCATGGGCTACATCAATGGCCAGGTGGTCACGAATCCGCCGATGTCACAGATGGTCGACTCGGAGCTCGACCTCGTGGTCGCCGGCACGGCCGACGCGATCCTGATGGTCGAGGCGGGTGCGAAGGGCGTGAGCGAGCAGGTCGTGCTCGAGGCGCTCGCAACCGCGCACGAGGACATCAAGCGCATCTGCGCTGCACAGCTCGAGCTGCGTGACGACGTGGGATTGGAGAAGCGGGAATGGGTTCCGCCGACATACCCCGAGCAGATGCTGGAGATCGTCGGCGAGTATCTGGCGCTTCGCCTGGACCAGGTCCTGTACAACCCGGACAAGGCGGTCCGCGAGCAGGCGATGGACGACCTCCGCACCAAGACCGTCTTCGAATTGGGAGAGCGCTTTCCCGAGTACGCCGACATCATCGGCAAGCTCTTCGACAAGGCGGTCAAGGATCGCGTGCGCCAGCGTGTCGTGGACGAAGGCGTGCGGGTCGATGGTCGTGGTCTCAAGGACGTCCGCCCGATCACGGTCGAGGTTGGCGTGCTCCCGCGCACGCACGGCTCCGGCCTCTTCACCCGCGGCCAGACGCAAGCTCTGTCCATCGCGACACTCGGCGCGATGTCCGATCAACAGAAGCTCGACGGCCTGACCGTCGCCGACGAGTTCAAGCGATACATGCATCACTACAACTTCCCGCCGTACTCGGTCGGTGAGACGCGCCCGCTGCGTGGTCCCGGTCGCCGGGACATCGGGCACGGCGCCCTTGCGGAGAGGGCTCTGCTGGCGGTGATTCCCCCCGTCGAGGACTGGCCCTACACGATTCGCGTGGTCTCAGAGATCCTGAGCTCGAACGGCTCGACCTCGATGGCATCGGTGTGCGGTTCGACGCTGGCCCTGATGGACGCGGGCGTTCCCATCAAGTCCCCTGTCGCGGGCATCGCGATGGGACTGATCACCCGCGAAGGCAAGTTCGCGGTGCTCACCGACATCCAGGGCGTCGAGGACGCGCTGGGCGATATGGACTTCAAAGTCGCCGGCACGAAGGACGGCATCACCGCGCTGCAGATGGACATCAAGATCAAGGGTCTGACGCACGAGATCATGGCCCAGGCCCTCGAGCAGGCGCGTGAGGCGCGGCTGTTCGTGCTCGACAAGATGCTTGCCGTGCTGCCGAGACCGCGTACCGAGATGAGCCACTACGCGCCGCGGATCACGACCATCCTCATCAACCCCGACAAGATCCGCGACATCATCGGCAAGGGCGGCTCGACGATCCGCAAGATCGTTGAGGAGACCGGGGCCCAGATCGACGTCGAGGACGACGGTCGGGTCTTCATCGCGGCGGTCGACCAGGAAGGCGGCCAGAGAGCGATCGACTGGATCAAGAGCCTCACCGACGAGGTCGAGGTAGGCAAGATCTACCAGGGCAAGGTCGTGCGCATCATGCCGTTCGGCGCCTTTGTCGAGGTGCTGCCGGGCCAGGACGGCCTGGTTCACATCTCCAAGCTCACCGACCACCGGGTCGAGCGTGTGGAGGAGGTCGTCAACGTCGGCGACGAGATCGTCGTCAAGGCGGTCGAGGTCGACAGCCAGGGCCGGTTGAACCTCAGCCGGCAGGCCGCGATCGAGGAGCTCACCTCCAAGGGGGAGCCGATCGAAGAGAAGATCAGCGAAGAGGCGAGGGTCGCCGCGCTGGCGTCACCGGCACCGGTCGGCGGCGGCTACAGCGGCGGGCGCGACCGGGGCGGTCGCAACGGCGGAGGCAGGGACCGAGGCCGGCGCCGGGATTAGCTCTTGAAAGTCGGCCCCTTCGGGCGCTGCGCGCCGCCTCCCCGCGAGCGGGGAGGCAACCCTGATGGCTGACGCCATCAGGGCGCCCCTCCTGGCGCTGCGCGCCGCCTCCCCGCGAGCGGGGAGGCAACCCTGATGGCTGACGCCATCAGGGTTTGTATCGCCGGTTACCGGGGCAAGGTCGGCTCCGTGCTGGCGGCGGCGTTCCAGACGGAGCCCGAAGTCGACTACGTCGGCGGTGTCACGAGAGGCGACGACCTCGCGTCGTTTCTCCATGAGAAGCGGCCGCAGGCGCTTGTCGATTTCACGCGTCCGGCCGAGGCCCTGCACAACGCCCTCGCCGCAGTGGCGGCGGGTGCGGCGCCTGTGATCGGCACCACCGGACTCTCGAGCGCTGATGTGGACAAGATCGCGACTGCCTGCAAGGCAAAGCACCTCGGCGGAATCGTCGCGCCGAACTTTGCGATCGGGGCCGTGCTGATGATGCACCTCGCCGAGATCGCGGCCCCCCATTTCGACGCCGTCGAGGTCATCGAGCTGCATCACGCGGGAAAGGTCGACGCGCCGTCGGGCACTGCGCTCGCGACGGCGCGACGCCTCAGCGCGCGCCGGAAGGACAAACCGTTTGCGCATCGCAAGGCCGAGAAGGAGACGCTCGCGGGTACGCGAGGTGGGGAAGAGGGAGGAGTCGCCGTCCACAGCATTCGCCTCCCTGGTTTCGTCGCCGACCAGGAGGTCATATTCGGACTGCCCGGGCAGACCCTGACCATCGCGCACCGAACGACGAGCCGTGAGGCGTACGTGCCTGGCGTCTTGCTGGCGATCCGTCGTGTGACATCAGAGCCGCGCTTCTATCGCGGACTCGATGAGCTTCTCGGACTGAGACTCGAATAGGTGATCAATCGCGTCCTCTGCCGGCAAAAGCACCGAATCGGGGCGAGGATCAGCGCCGTTTGCCGGCAAAAGCACCGAATCGGGGCGTGCATCAGCGCCGACCGCCGGCAAAGGGCGAACGAAGTAAACTGACGCCGTGCCCACCCCCAAGCGATTAAACGTGGCTGTCGTCGGCGCGACAGGGCTCGTCGGCAGAGAGATGCTGAAGATCCTCGCGCAGCGTCAGTTCCCCGTGGAAACGGTGCGCGTCTTCGCATCGGAGCGATCGGTGGGCAAGGAAGTTCCCTTCGACGGGAGGTCCCTCAGGGTCGAGCATCTCGAAGAGACATCATTTAAAGACGTCGACATCGCGATGTTCGCCGCGGGAGCAGACATCTCGCTGATGTATGGCCCGATCGCCGCGGAGGCGGGCGCGCTCGTGATCGACAAGAGCTCGGCGTGGCGCATGAAGGCGAATGTGCCGCTTGTGGTCCCGGAGGTGAACCCGAACGACATCCGTGACAACGAGGGCATCATCGCAAGCCCCAACTGCACGACGATCCCGTTGACGATGGTGCTCGAGCCGCTGCGGCAGAAGGTGGGTGTCGAGCGCGTCATCGTCTCCACGTACCAGGCCGCGTCCGGCGCCGGCCGCGCGCTCGCCGACGAGCTCGAGGACCAGACGGAGGCAATCGCAGCGAAGCGCGAGCCCGAGGTCAGCGCGACGACCCACCAGCTCGCGTACAACGTCATCCCGGGTGGATGGAAGCCGCAGCAATACGGTTACAACGAGGAAGAGATGAAGCTCGTCAACGAGACGCGCAAGATCCTCCACGAGCCAGAGCTGAAGATCGCGGCGACCTGCGTCCGGGTGCCGGTGCAGATCGGGCACAGCGAGTCGGTCACGATCGAGACCGGCGAAGCCATCGACCCCGACGAGGTCCGCTCCATCCTCGAGCGTGCCAAGGGCTTGGTGGTCGAAGACGATGCCGCGGCGCGTGTCTACCCGACGCCACTCCACGCCGCCGGTCGTGACGAGGTCTTCGTCGGAAGGATTCGCAAGGATCTGTCGTCGGACAAGGGCATCAACCTCTGGATCGTCTCCGACAACCTGCGCAAGGGCGCCGCGCTGAACGCGGTGCAGATCGCCGAACAGGCAATGGAAATGGGAGTGCTTGCGGCGGCCGGCGCCGCCCGCTATCGAAGGACGGACGAGAAACCATGAGGGTGTCGGGGTTCATGCCTCGTTTCGACATGATGGCGTGGAATATCCAAGCCATCAGGCGGCGCGGGCGATAGATGAGGAGCCATAAAAAAATGAGCAAAGAGATCGGACGCCTCCTGACTGCGATGCTGACGCCCTTCAAGGCGGACGGCGCGGTCGACTACGAGGCCGCGCAGCGTCTCGCTGTGATGCTCGTCAATGACGGGTCGGACGGAGTCGTCGTCTCGGGCACCACCGGCGAATCGCCGGCGCTCAGCGACGTGGAGAAGGTCGAGCTGGTGCGCGCTATCAAAGAAGCGCTTCCAAAACACGACGTTGTTGCGGGGACCGGCAGCAACAACACGCATCACTCGGTCGAGCTGTCGAGGCTCGCGATGAAGGCGGGCGCGGACGCGCTGCTCGCGGTGGTGCCCTACTACAACAAGCCTCCGCAGGAAGGGATGTATCAGCACTTCAAGGCGATCTCCGAGGTCGGCCCGACGATCATGTACAACATCCAAGGCCGGACGGCGGTCAACATGACCGCCGCCACGACATTGCGGTGCGCCGAGCTGCCGGGCATCATCGGCGTCAAGGAGGCGAGCGGCGACCTCGACCAGATCGGGTTCGTCTGCTCCGGCGCTCCCGAAGGGTTCAAGGTGTGGAGCGGGGATGACAGCTGGACGCTGCCGGTGCTCTCTTTCGGCGGTTACGGGGTCATATGCGTCGTCTCCCACATCGCCGGGACCTCGATGAAGCGGATGATCCAGGCGTACTTGAAGGGCGACAACGAGATGACCCGCGACATCTACGCGGGCCTGCTGCCGGTGATCAAGACGCTCATGACCACCGCGGCGAACCCGGTGCCACTGAAGTCGGCGCTCAACGCCATGGGCTTCAACGTTGGTCCTTTCCGTCTGCCGCTCGTGCCGCTGACCGACGACCAGCTGAAATCGGTGCTGAAGACCATTGACGAAGCCGGCGAGTACATCACGCTTGCCAGGCCCGGAGTCAAAGTCGCTTAGCGTCCCCACCGAGCTGAACCAGCTCCACGAGACCATCCGGTCGTGCAAGAACTGCGGGCTGCACGCCACGCGCACCCAGGCGGTTCCCGGAGTGGGGCCGTGCCCCGCCACGATCATGATCGTCGGCGAGGCGCCAGGCTTCAACGAAGATCGGCAGGGAGAGCCGTTCGTAGGCGCCGCTGGGAAGCTTCTCGACACCATGCTCGCGCGGATCAGCCTGAGCCGGTCGGACGTCTACATCACAAATGTGCTGAAGTGCCGTCCGCCGATGAACCGCGACCCGATGCCGAACGAGGCGGAGGCATGCTCGCCTTACCTCAAGCAGCAGCTGGAGCTGGTCAAGCCGAAGGTGGTGCTCATCCTCGGCCGGCACGCCCTCGAGCGGCTGATGCCCGGTCAGGGATCGATCTCGCGGATCCACGGCAGCATGATCCGGCGTGGTGACATCGCGTACGTGCCCCTGTACCACCCGGCAGCCGCGCTGCACAACGGTTCCGTTGTGGCGGACCTGGAGCACGATTTCGACGCGTTGAGGCGCTACCTCGACCAGCTGCTTGCGCCGCCACCGCCGCCTGCGACCGTGGCGTCACCCAAGGCGGAGTCCGAACAGCTACGGCTCTTGTAGCTCCAACACGTCTCCGCTACCTCCCGCTCGGCGGACTCGGCGAGGTCGGCATCAACATGTGGGCGCTCGAGTGGGGGGAGAAGGTCCTCGTCGTTGACGCGGGGCTGATGTTCCCGCAGGAGGACATGCTTGGCATCGATCTCGTGCTGCCCGACATCTCTTACCTGTTGCGGCAAGATCGGGAAGTCCTCGGCATATTTCTCACGCACGGCCACGAGGACCACATCGGCGGCCTTCCGTTCGCGTTGAAGAAGCTCAACGTGCCGGTCTACGGCACTCGGCTGACGCTCGGGCTCCTGAAGCCGAAGCTCAAGGAGCACCGGATACTTCGCGAGTCGGACCTGCGCGAGGTTCGCGTCGGCGATTCGGTGCAGCTCGGGCCGTTTCGCCTGGAGACCATCGCGGTGTGCCACTCCATCCCCGACGCGGTTGCACTGGCGATCGACACGCCGGTCGGACGCATCGTTTACACCAGCGACTTCAAGCTCGATCCTGCGCCGCCAGATGGCTATCCGACGGACATGGAGCGCTTCCGGCGCCTTGGAGACGACGGCGTCCTGCTGCTCATGAGCGATTCGACGAACGCGGAGCGCGAGGGTCGGTCCGGGTCGGAGCGCGACCTGCACGGAGCGTTCGAACGCATCTTCAGCGAGGCGCCGAGCCGGATCGTGGTTGCGAACTTCGCCTCCAACATCCACCGCGTGCAGAACCTGATGCGCATGGCGGCCCAGTTCGGCCGTCGCGTCGCCGTGGTCGGGCGCAGCCTGCAGCAGAACGTCAAGACCGCGCGAGAGCTCGGATTCCTGTCCGTGCCTCAGGGTCTCACCATCCCGCTGGCCGACTACGAGAGCGTCCCGCCGTCCAAGCTGCTTTTGCTGACGGCGGGGAGCCAGGGCGAGCCGCTCTCGGCGCTCACGCGCTTCGCGGCCCAGCAGCACCCGTTCATCAACGTGCACAAGGACGACTGGGTCGTCATCTCCGCGCGCCCGATTCCGGGCAACGAGCGCATGGTCCACCAGACCGTGAACAACCTCTACCGCCACGGCGCTCGGGTCTTCTATTCCGAGGTCGGCAACGTCCACGTGACCGGGCACGCACAGCGCGAGGAGCTGCGCGAGATGCTGGACGCGGTCCGGCCGCGATTCTTCATCCCCGTGCACGGCGAGTACCGGCAGCTGCTGCTGCATTCGGAGCTCGCGCGCGAGGCGGGCGTGCAGAGGGAGAACATTGCCGTGGTCGAGGACGGAGAGACTGTGGAGCTCACCGCCGACTCGATGGTGCGTGGCGAAAAGATCAGCACAGGCCTGGTCTATGTCGACGGACTCGGTGTCGGTGACGTCGAGCAGGCGGTGCTGCGCGACCGCCGCCACCTTGCGGAGGACGGAATTCTGGTCGTGACTTTGACCCTCGACCGCGACACCGGGTCCGTCCGCGCCGGCCCCGACCTCATCTCCCGCGGCGTCATCGAGCCCGAGCTGTCGGTGCGGCTGATGGCCGACGCGCGCAAGGAGGTCCTGGAGAGCATCGGCCGGCTGGCGGACACGCGCCTCGATCTGACGCTGCTGCAGGAGACGATCCACGACGCCGTCTCCAAGACCGTCTACAGGCGGACCCGACGCCGTCCTATGGTGATCCCGGTGATCACAGAGATATGAAGCTGCCACCGGCCGCGCTGATCGCGCCGAGCCTGTGCCCGCGTTGCGACCAGCCCGCGATGATGCTGAACAACTCGGAGGAGGGGAGATGCGCGCACTGCGGCCTCCAGATCCACCAGTGCGCGAACTGCCGCGGGGTCGCGGGGCCGTTCGACCGGTACTGCGGCTTCTGCGGCCACGAGATGGTGCAGGGTGAGAGGCGGCCGCTGTGGTGGCGGCTGTGGTTCCTCGCCGCGCTGCTGCCGGTGGCCCTTGGCCTGGCGTACGGAATCGCGCAAGCGCAGGTGAGGCACTAAACAAAGAGCATTCCTGGCGTTTGGCGTCAAACGCCCCTTTCGCCAAGAAAATTGGGAGCGTTTGACGTCAAGCGCCCGCAATTTCGAGCCAGGCTCAGCTTGGCCGGTTCAGGCGGTGACCGCACTCCACGCAGAAGCTGTGGCGTCCCAGGTTGTGGTGCCCGCACGACGGGCAGACGAGCCGGCGCGGTGGATCCGCCTGCAGCCATCGCTCGTTCTCGCGGCGATACCAGATGCCATCCTCGGGTCCCAGCATCCAGCGCCGGCCCTCACTGTCGAGTACCGCGAGGTCGCGCACTGCGACGCGGTACGCGCGCGGTTGCAGGTTGCCGACGCGGCGCTCCTCGACCAGGAACTTGTATCGGACCTCAGCTTCAGCGAATGGATCGACGGCCATCGAGTGTCCAAGTGTATGGCGTAAAATCCACTCGGCTCTAGGGCCCGCAGCATGCGTCGCACCACATCCCGAAGCTCAGCTCGATCCGGCGGCCGTCGCGCTTCCTCTTCACGCTCCAAGCGGAGCAAGCGGGCGACTCGTCCGCGGCTGAGCTCGCGACAGGTCCGCGAGATCATCGGCGTCCTCCTCATGCTGGCGGCGCTCCTCGGGCTGCTCGCGATCTTCAGCCATGCCGGAGAGATCCTGGGCGCGATCCGGCAGTGGATGTACACCTCGTTCGGCACCGCGTGGTTCGTCCCCGTCATCGCGGCCATCGCCGCCAGCGCTTACCTGCTGTGGCCCAAAGCGCCGAAGCCAAATGGGATCGACGTCGTCGCCGGTGCCGTGACCGTGCTCTCGCTTGTCGGTCTGTTCGGTATCGCGGCCAACGCCGGCGGCGGGATCGGCCGCGGAATCGATTCCTCGCTCACCGGTCTGTTCACCTACCCAGGGGCGTGGGCGCTCCTGATCGCAGGGCTGGTCATCGGCCTCATCGTCACCGTGCACTTCAGTCCCGGCACGCTTGTCGTCGGAGCCGTCGGCGCGCTGCGGTCGGCCAACGCCGAACGCGCGCGCCTGGCCGAGCTGGTCGCGACACCTGCGGCGGAGAAGTCGAGGTCACCCAAGGCGGTCTCGGCCACAGCGGACGCGCTCACCCGGTCCGCCGCGAGCTTTGCCACGGCCCCGGCGTCAGCGGATCAACGCAACGTGTGGGATGTCGACGAGCCAGAAGCGAAGGAGCTGGAGAAGCCGCCGGCCGAGCCGTTTGTTGAAGAGCCCAAGGCGGATGCGGAGGAGGCCGTCTCTCGAACGCCGATCATGCGCGTTGTCGCCGACCCCGAGGACGAGCTGCCCGAGATCGATTGGAAGCTTCCGGCGATCACTCTCCTCGACACCGTCACCGCGCGCCGCGAGCGAATGGCCGACGAGATCAAGCGCAACGTCAAGGTCATCGAGAGCACCCTTCAGCAGTTCGGCGTCGAGGCCAAGATCATCGGGGTCAATCCAGGTCCCGCGGTCACGCAGTACGAGGTCCAGCCGGGTGCGGGCGTGCAGGTCAAGCGCATCACCGCCCTGCAGAACGACCTGTCTCTGGCGCTCGCGGCCGCGCCGCTGCGAATCGAGGCGCCGATTCCGGGCAAGTCTGCGGTGGGCATCGAGGTCCCCAACAAATCGGCGGCGCTGGTCACGATCCGCGAGGTCATCGAGACCGCGGCCTTCCGCGAGGGCAGCAACAAGCTCGCGCTGGGGCTTGGCAACGACGTCTCGGGCCAGTCGATCGTCGCCGACCTCACTCGCATGCCGCACCTTTTGATCGCCGGCGCAACCGGCCAGGGCAAGAGCGTGTGCATCAATGCGCTCATCACGAGCCTTCTGTTCCAGGTCACCCCGGACCGCCTTCGCCTGCTCCTCATCGACCCCAAGCGAGTGGAGCTCACCGGCTACAACGGGCTGCCTCACCTCGCGCTGCCCGTGCTCGTCGAGTCGCACCAGGCCGCGGCCGCGCTGCGGTGGGCGGTGGCGGAGATGGACCGGCGTTACAAGCTCTTCTCGGCCGAAGGCGTGCGCAACATCGCGGCCTACAACGAAAAGGCCTCGCAGAAGCTCGCGCGCCCGCTGCCGTACGTCGTCATCGTCATCGACGAGCTCGCGGACCTGATGATGGTGGCCGCCGGGGAGATCGAGGAGCTGATCTGCCGCATCGCCCAGCTCGCGCGCGCGGTCGGCATCCACCTGATCATCGCGACGCAGCGGCCGTCGACAGACATCATCACGGGCCTGATCAAGGCCAATATCCCCTCGCGCATCGCGTTCGCGGTGGGATCGCAGGTCGACAGCCGCGTCATCCTCGACTCGGGCGGGGCCGAGAAGCTGCTGGGCCGCGGCGACATGCTCTACCAGCCGGTCGACGCGGGCAAGCCCACGCGCATCCAGGGCGCGTTCGTCAGCGACCCCGAGGTCGAAGGCGTCGTGAGCTTCTGGAAGTCGCAGGGAGGCCCCCGCTACATGGAGGAGATCCTCGAGGAGGGCGCGGGCATCGAGTGGGACGGCGAGCGGCGCGAAGAACGCAAGCTGGACCCGCTTTTCGCGCGCGCGGCGCGGGCGGTGGCGGCGGAGGGGGCTGCGTCCGTCTCGCTCGTGCAGCGCAAGTTCAACGTGGGCTACTCGCGCGCGGGGCGCATAGTCGACCAGCTGGCCGAGCACCGCGTGGTCGGCGGCTATCAGGGCTCGAAGTCCCGTGAGGTGATGATGACCCTGCCCGATGTCGACGACCTGCTGGAGCGGTTAGGACTCGAATGAGCCGGGGGTCACGGCCGAGGATCCTCGACGGATCTTCGGTGTCTAGGCGACCCATCTGCGTCGTTACGGCCTCCGCTCCTCGCTCGCGCACACGCGAGTGCGCTCGCTGTGGTGCTCGGCCGTGCCTAGCATCTGGGCCGCCGATCCACCGAATCTCTCGCCGAGGCCCCCGGCCGTGACCCCTGGGGCCGAGCTGGCTGCGAAGCGCGGCGAGCGCGGCCTCTCGATCGATCAGGTTGCGGCGTCGACCCGCATTCGGCCCGATTACCTGCGCGCGCTGGAGGCGGACGACTACACGCCCTTCGCGGCAACCGTCTACTTGAAGGGCAACCTGCGGACATACGCGGTTTTTCTGGGCCTGGACCCAACGGAGCTGATCGCGCAGGTTTCCAAAGCAGGGCCTGCGCCGGACCTTGCGATCAAAGTCATGGAGAAGGAGCGCCGGCGTGGATTCGCCATCACGACGCCGGCCGTCGCCGCCGCCGGCCTCGTCCTGCTCGCCGGCGCCTTTGGCGGCTACGCGTGGCGGCAGATCACAGTCGACCAACGGGCGATGGTCGCAGACGCCACGCCGTCTTCACTTGCCGGTGCGCCCGCAACTCCTGCCGCCTCGCCGGCGATCCAGGCGCGCCCCATCGTCGTCGGCCTTCGCGTCACCGATTCGGTGTGGGTCAACGTCACCGTGGATGGGAGCCCGCAGTACGGCGACTCCGGTCGCACGCTGGCGGCGGGTTCGGTCGTTTACTTCACGGGTCTCGACGTGAAGGTCACGAGCGGCAAAGCAGCCTCGACGTTCATCACGATCGACGGCCGCAACCTGGGAGCAATGGGGGTCGGCGTGGCGACGAGGGAGTTCTCGTCGCAAACTTCGTCCTGACGCGATGATGAATATTCCCAACGCTCTAACCGTCAGCCGGCTGCTGGCCATCCCGGTGCTCATGGCCCTGCTGCTGCTTCGGTTTCCGGGGCACGACCAGGTCGCGGCCGCGCTCTTCATCGCCTTCTCGCTCACCGACACGGTGGACGGGCAGCTGGCGCGCCGCAGCGGAAAGGTGAGCGACCTCGGGAAGTTTCTTGATCCGCTCGCGGACAAGCTCTTCGTCCTGTCGGTGCTGATCGTGCTCGTGCAGGAAGGCCTGGTCGCCGCGTGGGTGGTGGTCGTCATCTTTTCCCGCGAGCTGATCATCACGATCCTGCGGTCGGTGGGCGCGAGCCAGGGCCGGGTCATCGCCGCTGCACCCCTCGGCAAGACAAAGACGGTGATGCAGATGAGCGCGGTCGCTCTGCTGATCCTGCAGCGCCCGTATCCGGTGCTCGCGCCGCTGGCCGGCGTCGCGGTCGCGGTCGCGGTGGTGTTCACGCTGTGGAGCGGCCTCGACTACCTGTGGCGGTTTCGCTACCTGATCGGTCCGTTCGACACCTCCCGCGTCCGCGTTGCGAGCGGCGCGGCCCCAGACCCTTCACTGGCGACCGACCTCGGCGTGGTGTTGCGCTCGGGCGGCCTGACGGTCTCGGTCGCCGAGTCGTGCACCGGAGGAATGGTCGGGGCGGCGATCACGGACGTGCCCGGCAGCTCGGCCTACTTCGTCGGTGGCGTGATCGCTTACTCCGACGAGATCAAACGCAAAGAACTGGACGTGCCTGAAGACGTCCTCGAGAAGTTCGGCGCCGTCAGCCGAGAGGTGGCGGAGCAGATGGCGAACGGCGCCCGGTCGCGATTCGGCACGGACCTTGCTGTGGGCGTCACCGGGATCTCGGGGCCTGACGCCGACGGAACGAGCAAACCGGTCGGCCTGACGTACGTTGCCGTGGCATCAACCGAGCGCACCTCGTCGACCGAGTTCAATTTCCACGGCGACCGCGAATCGAATCGCCGGCAATCCACCGCCGAGGCGCTCCGTATGCTCCTCGCGGAGGCGCGGAGCATCCAGGGAACCAAGATGAAGAGCGCTTGACGCCCAAACACCTGTTCGCTAGACTTCGCTCATCTCTTAACAGGCGCAGTTGAAAGTCCCCGCTCAGACGTAGAACACTCGCCGCAACGACATAGGAGGCACGCCGAAAAAGCAATGGACAAAGACAAAGACAGAGAAAGGGACAAGGCACACGAGGAGAAGGACCGTGCCCTCGACTCGGCGATGTCCCAGATCACGAAGAGCTATGGCAAAGGCGCAATCATGAAGTTGGGCGAGCACGTGGCGCTGCGGGGCGAGGTGACGGTGATCTCGACGGGCGCGCTGCCCCTCGACCTCGCCCTCGGGGTGGGCGGCCTGCCGCGCGGCAGGGTGACCGAGATCTACGGACCTGAATCGGCCGGCAAGACCACGCTGGCCCTCCACGTCATCGCCGAGGCCCAGAAGGCCGGCGGCGTGGCGGCGTTCGTGGACGCAGAGCACGCCCTCGACCCCCTTTACGCCTCCCGGATCGGCGTCAGGATCGACGACCTGCTGATCAGCCAGCCCGACACCGGCGAGCAGGCGCTCGAGATCGTCGAGGTGCTGGTGCGGTCGAATGCGGTGGACGTGATCGTCATCGACTCCGTCGCGGCGCTCGTGCCGAAGGCCGAGATCGAGGGCGAGATGGGAGACGCGCACGTCGGACTCCAGGCCCGACTCATGTCGCAGGCGCTGCGCAAGCTCACGGCTGCGATCTCGAAGTCAAACTGCTCGGTCGTCTTCCTCAACCAGCTGAGGGAGAAGGTCGGGATCATGTTCGGCAACCCCGAGACGCAGCCAGGTGGCCGGGCGTTGAAGTTCTACTCTTCGGTCCGGCTCGACATTCGCAAGGTCGAGGTCATCAAGAACGGTCTCGACTCGGTCGGAGCGCGGGTCAAGGTCAAGGTGGTCAAGAACAAGGTCGCACCGCCCTTCCGCGCCGCCGAGTTCGACATTCTCTTCAACGAAGGCATCTCCCGCGAGGGCTCGCTGATCGACGCCGCGGTCGAGTATTCGGTTTTCGAGAAGAGCGGCACGTGGATGTCCTACGGCGACCAGCGGCTCGGCCAGGGACGTGAGAACGTGCGCAACTACCTGCGCGAGAACCCGAGCCTGGCGGCCGAGATCGAAGCCAGGGTCCGAGAGAAGGCTGCTGCCGCCGGAAGCGTGCCGCTCCGGACCGCGGTGCCGGTCAGGACTGGAGCGGGTACCGGGGAGGAGTTCTAGGACGGGGACCCGCGCGGGCTACCGGCGCCGTGGCCGGTCGCCTGGGCCGCGCAAGCCCACGGTGAAGGCGTTCGACGCCGGCATCCGGCTCCTGGCGCGCCGGCCGTACGGCGGCGTGGAGCTGGGCCGCCGCCTGCTTCGGCTCGGCTACGCCGAGGACGAGGTAAGGCCGGCCCTCGACACCTTCGTCGAGCTGGGCTACATCAACGACGCCACGTTCGCTGAGCTGCACGTCACGCGCCGAGCCGGCAAGCGCGGGCCGCGAGCGCTCGCCGCCGAGCTGAACGCCAGGGGTGTCGACCGCGAGACCGTGCAGCAAGCCGTGAGCCGCTTCGACCGCGACGCCCAGGTCCGGCTTGCGGCTCGGCTGGTGCGCCGAGATGTCGGCTCCAACCTCCCGCCAACCTACCAAGAGTTGCTCGAGGCGGAGGGCCCGAAGCTTCTCCGACGGGGGTACTCCCACGCCATCGCCTGGGCGGCCTGTCACGCCGTCTGGACCGGCTCCGAGGACATGCTCCTGGGCGCATAGGCCCGGCCCCGCACCTCGGCCGAAGCCTAAAATCAGGGTCACGCGGGCCCGTTTCAAGACCCGCAAGTCATAGAGCCAACCCGAGGCGGGGCCGTGCTGCCCTGCCATGGTCACGCACTTTGACAACCGAATACACGAGGTGCATGCCACATGTCTGTTTTCGTCTTCGTCTTGCTAGTCGTGGCGGTGGCAGTCGTGGCCCTCGGCGCCGGCGTCCTGGTCACGTACCTGGTCGTCAGCCGCCGCCAGAGCAACGGGCATCAGGCCCTTGAGCTCCGGGCCCAACAGACCGTCGCGGACGCTGAAACCCAGGCCAAAGAGAAGCTTCTCGAGGCCAAGGAAGAGGCTGTCAAGATCCGCACCACCGCCGAACAGGAGGCTCGCGAATACCGAGCCCAATCGCAGCAGATCGAAAAGCGCCTTCTCCAGAAAGAGGAGAACCTTGACCGCAAGGGAGAGGACCTCAACCGCACCGAGCGCGAGCTCGCCAACCAGAAGAAGTCGCTCGACGACACCAAGGCCCAGCTCGAGGAGAGCTCCCACAAGCAGGAGCTCGAGCTTCAACGCGTCGCCAACATGACGCGGCAAGAGGCACAGGGAATCCTGATGGCGCAGGTCGAACAGGACCTGCGCAACGAGGTCGCACGCAAGGTCCGGGAGTCGGAGCTTGCAGCCCGGGACGAGAGCGAGCGTCGCGCTCGCGAGATCGTCACCGAGGCCATCCAGCGCATCGCCGCCGACCAGACCGCTGAGGTCTCGGTCTCGGTCTTGCCGCTGCCGACCGACGAGCTGAAGGGCCGCATCATCGGAAAGGAAGGGCGCAACATCCGCGCCCTCCAGCAGGCCACCGGGATCGACCTGATCGTCGACGACACACCGGAGGCTGTGATCATCAG
>Ga0307479_10001490_pt1 | contig 21324 bp, 16 predicted proteins | sample atmos_gasesECM4C_FD_203743 | JGI IMG/M metagenome (GOLD analysis project Ga0307479, IMG submission 203743) | Hardwood forest soil microbial communities from Morgan-Monroe State Forest, Indiana, United States - atmos_gasesECM4C_515 | ecosystem: Environmental > Terrestrial > Soil > Temperate...
TCAACTTCTTCACCTTGGCAGTTTCGGGTCTCCACTTCGCCTCTTTCAAAGGAAAGAAGCGATTGCGGACGAACCACCCGAAGGTGACCGCGCCATCATTCATGACGCGGCCTGCCGGAGTGTGGCCGTTCTGTTTTGCGATCTCCTGTTCCAGTCGCTCCCTAGCCTGAAATTTCGTCAGCTGAGATTTTTGGCCAAGTACGACAGGAACTGTGTCCACTTTCTGTTCGTTTTTGATCGGATCGAGCACCGTTCTGCGGTAATACCCGTACCACTTCTTACCCCGCAGAACGACCCAACCCCTCTGATGCGATGTTCCCATCCGTTCCTCATTCTTCTGTGGGGGAACAAGTGGGTGTCGCTATTCTACGGCCAGACCTGCTGTGCCGGGCTGCGGAAAACCGCTCCTGCTCCGCAATAAATTCCTCGATCTTGCTGGCCCGGTAGCGAAGAATTCCAGAGCGCCCTGGCCCCTCGCCAAAGCGGATCACCGGCAGCAACGGGGACTTCCGGGATGAGTGGTCCCAGACCCAATCAATGGACGTGTTCAGCCACTTTGCAACTTGTTCTGGCGTGAGTAATGGGTCGTAAGCGACAGCCTCTTTCTTGTTCTCAACGATCTTTAATTCAGCTGGCGTCATAAACACTCCCAAAAGGAAAAGAAACGGCCTGAAAGAGGCCGCCCGACGGCAGTATTGAACGCCGAAGGCGAGTTCGAATCAGCCGAAATGCAGCGTCCGTTCGAAACAGTCGGAGGGGTGAGCGTCTAGCTTCGCTTACCACTTCAACTGAACATGGTCCTGACGGGGTGAACCGCGGCGTTTGGCTGGATTTGTCGGGAACTCATGGGGCCCTTCATAAGCGGGATTGCTCCGTCTGTCAAAACGCAGACTGGAAGAAGGAGCGTGGCTCATTGTTGACACGCGCGCCTGGTATCTGCGTGCCGGTGGCATCGGCGGACGCAGCGTAAAAGCTGAAGGGACCCGCTTGTCCAAGCAGCACAACGGGTTTGGTTATAAAGAAACGTGCAGTCTGTCTCGCGACTTCTCGCGTTGTCGAGGCACAGGCTTCGACTCGGATTACTGCAAGCTATCGCGCGACCGATCCCGGTTTGCCTGAACCTGCGGATCTCTTTCGGGGCTGTCTGGGCCTGCGTGCGGACAGCATTCGTTGGACACGCTCAGCCTCAGAGGGCGATGCCCCGAGAATGCGGGCGGTCTCTAGAAGGGTTGGGAACGGTGTCTTGATTGTGACGCGGTGCCTCATCTTATTCCACCATTTTCCCTTCAAGCCAGTCGGCGACCTGATGTGGGTCGAAGCGGATCGAACTGCGAATGCGGAAAAATGGGATTCGGTTGTCTTCTACCTCTTTGTACACGGTTCGTATAGCGACACCGAGCAGATCAGCCAATTCTTCGACCGTGAGGGCCTTGTTCTTAGAACGCAACCGTTCGGCGAGGGTCATTAGTGAAGTCCACGGAAATCGAGGCAGCAGGCATCAACGAGAGAGCTGGGGCAGAGGCCCTGTGGGAATCAAGATGTGCGCCAAATGGTCCTTCAATGAGCTTCAGATTTTCGTGCAGGAATTCTATGCTCTGACATCGGGCGATCAAGTAAAGGCCCCAGAACACCCCCTCAGCCCGTGCCCTGGGGAATCTAGCACGGGTCTCCGAGGCCTTCCTGAATTATTCGCATGAGAGAGCCAATTTTGTATCACTCGAATTCAGCTGCACGTGTCCCAACTGGAATGATTTCCACCGGCGGATCGTTAACGCAAACCGGCGCCGGGCGAAGGAATGCTGACAGTCCTCGGTTGCACCTGAGCAATTCGGTGTGCAAAGCCAATGACGCGGCCTACGATCTCCGCGTCCTGCGGGTATCGAAGATGCCGGATGGATACCGGCGATTTGGGTGACGGGACAAGGAGCAGGTAGTTTCCCTCAAGCTCGCACCAACTGCAGGCATAGCGGTTGTCGCGCAACTCCACAAAATAAACCGGACGCTCGTGTTCACTCGGCCAGACACCTTTGGTGACCCTATTCTGCTGCGGGTCGATCTGCACGAATGCTTCTGGATGATCGATGCCGAAACCAAGAAGGCCCTCTTCGTGAATCCCGCTTATGAGACGATCACAGGCCGCTCCTGCGAGTCATTGCACGAGAACCCCACCTCGTATGAAGAACTGATTCACGCTGAAGACCGAGTCCATGTGCTCTCGAAACTCGACGAAGCTACCCGAACCGGGCACTTCAACGAAAGATTCCGGATCGTCTGCGCACAAGGCGAACTTCGGTGGGTTTGGGTCCGCGGCTTTCCCGTTCGAGACGCCGAGGGCAAGATTCGCCGGCTCGTGGGTACCGCGCTCGAAATTACGGCGCAGAAACAAGCGGAAGAGGAAGCCGAGGCGTTGCGCAAGGCCACGCTTTCGCTCACTCAGGACTTGCGGATGGATTTCATCATGGAAACCCTGCTGAGGTCTCTTGAAGAATTAGTCCCGTACACTTGCGCTCGGGTGCTGGTACCCGAGAGCGGCCCGCATATGCTCGCCCTTGGAGAAAGGACCTGCCCTGAACAGCCGAAGAAGCCGGGAACCCGCTCTCCCCTGACCTTTGTCGCGGAGGAGTCGACGTTTCTCCATCGGATTTTGACCGAACAAAAGAGCATCTTAATAGCTGACACAAACAGGGAGGCAAAATGGCACACCTTCAAGGGGCACAGGCAATTGCGCTCCTGGCTCTCCGCGCCGCTCGTCGCATCGGGAGAATATCTCGGGTGCCTTTCCGTCGGCCATATCGAACCCAATCTTTATACCCAAGAACATCTCCGCCGTGCCGAACTGCTCGCTGTTCCCGCAGCGGCCGCGATTCAAAATGCGAGGCTCTACGAAACCGCATGCATCTACGGTGAGACGCTTGAATCGAGGATTGCCCAACTCAAACGCACGGAAACCGCTTTGGCACGGTCCGAAGACAGCCGTAAGTCTTTCGAGGAAGAATTTGAAAGGGTTTTTGAGTCGTGTCCTCTTCCTTTTTCCATCACAACGCTGAAGGAAGGGCGGTTTGTCGATGTCAATGCCGCCTTCGAGCACAGATATGGCTACTCCCGCAACGAGATCCTGGGGCGCACCGTGCAAGAGTTGAGGATCTGGGAAGACCCCACCGATCGGGGACTCATGCTCGCCCGTCTGAATCAGGGCGCGCCGATCCGGAATATGATGGCGCGGCTTCGCACAAAATCCGGGCAGATCAAGCTGACGGCATACTCGGCCAGCAAAATCCAGTTCGAAGGCGAAACCTGCATACTCGCGATTTCCGAAGACGTACATCAGTACGATTCTCAAAGAGCAACTGAGCTTGGTTGCGAGCACTCGCCGGCAACAACAGAAATTGGAAAACGGCCCGGACTCCGATAAATGTAAGGCTTTTCGGGCACCCAAACTCTCTCCGACCTTGTCGCGCAGCGGGGTAAATTCTCTATTTTGAGTGCTTGCCTGAAATACCGACCACTCAGCAGAAAACTCATCGCACAACAGCAAGTCCCCGTCAATATGGCCGTAATTTCCGGCCGAATTGCTGTGGGGTTTCTGTATGTTGGGCGCAGTCGAACAGGTTCGAAATCCAGCTGCCATCAATCCTCGTCTTCTACCAGCCATCGATCAGTTACTAATCGCCGGTAATAAGCTTGGACCGAACAAGAAGCACGAGGCCATTAACAAAATCCTCAAACTAGTTCCGGAGTGGAAGCGAGGCGACTGCTGGCGGCGCATTCGGCAATTGCGCAGAACACCCGCGCTCGCCGCCGATGCACCGCAAGAAGTGCGGAAAGCCAGAGATACTGGCTCATCGCATCGCGCAGTTTCACGTCCCTGGCTTCCGGAAGATGATGCCGCGCTATTAGATTTGGCGGGCTATGAACCCGTCGACAGAATTGCCGAGCGACTCAATCGCTCGGAGCGCGCCGTTCGCTTCCGTCTCGGCGCGCTCGGAATGAGCGCAAGAGTCACTGACGGCTGGTCCCAGCGTGCGTTGCGGAAGTTATTACGGATGAGCCGCACGCGGCTGATGCAACTTATTGCAAGTGGCATGCTTCGAGCTCGCGATCCACGGATCACCCGACCTTCACTCGCTACTTGCTGTGCGAGGAACCGCTGCCCGGTAACGGATTCCACATCCTCGTCCGCGATTGCAGCCGTCCCCAGGTTGCCCGACGGGCCGTTCTCCTGGAAACGAGCGGCCAAGATCTTGAATCTGAAAATCGTGGATGTACAGAAACTGATTTCATCCGGGCAACTGAAACTTGTGGACACGTTTGTCACGGATAGGGCATTTGAAGAGTTCTGCAGAAAGCATGGCAGCGCCGTTAATCTAGCTCTCATCGATCCCTCGACACGGCGATGGTTAGTTAGCGAATACGGTGTTGCAGACGCTGACAAGGGAACGGCGGTTCCACGCGCTCAAAAACATGTACTTGTTGTCAGAGAATGTAACTGTGGGCGAAAGATAGCCGGGAATGTCTACTTCAGACATGTAAGGCATTGTCTACAAGTAGGACGACTCAACTATGCTAACTTTCAGATTAAGGTCGGCGAAAAACCAGTCATACTACACCAACAGACTAAGCCGCAAAGTTAATTCAACATTCTGTTACGAAAAACGGAATGGCAATCGCGGCCGTGAACATGCGTCACAAAGTATTTGTTGACATTCAGTAATCCAATACATATCTTGATCGCGTTCGGCGAGCTGAAGGATGAAGCGACACTAATCGCTTCTCATCCGAGGGGGCTTCTACTCGCCGCTTCCCCAACCAAGGACAGGTTTGTTTAACTATCGCGGAGTAGTCCGCTAGAACGTCGGTCGTATCTTTGTCAAATGGGGGGCGGCTTTTGCGTCGAGGCACGAACCGCTCGCCTTTCGGCGACAGGATGAACTCTGGCTCGGGCACCGGATCAGGTCTCTCAACTGCATTGCACCGGAGATCGGCCGGACTGGCCTGGTTGGAAGTTTTGGACAAAGCTTGAATTTGGACAAAGCTTGAATATTGATATCCAAGACAAGTGCTTCCCCCTCTCGTTGGCCGGAGGAATCCATGATTCTACGAATGTCGATCCCCATCATTTACGCACTGGGTGTATCCCTCACCTTCGCTCAGTCAACCTCAAATGAGGTGACCAATGGCGATATTGCCAAAATGCTGAAGGCCGGAGTCGATCAGAAGGTGGTCAAATGGGTGGTTGACAACAGCGACGGAACAAAACTTGATTCTCGACCGGCAGCCATACAGGCCTTGAAAGCTGCAGGCGCGTCCCAATCCGTGCTTGACGCGGTATCGAGAAAGGCCGCGAAGACAAGGAATGTGCCCGCCGCCCGGCAACGAGGGGCTCATCCGGCGAAGGTCACGCACGCCGCCTCCACCGTCAAACATCTCAAAGATCCGAACTCCGCTTCCCGCACCGCCAGCGAGATTGATTCGCTGCAGCCGGAAACCTGCGCAGATAACTTAGAAACCGTGGACGATTGCCACGACAACTATAAGGCCGGCTGCACCCACAGCGCGAATCCACGCTACGATGCCTATTTGGACTACCTGAAGAACAGCATGCCAGATCCGGCTTCGTCACCTGCGGACCTTAACCATGGCAACCCGATTGACGCTGTCTTTCTGGCCGACCGTGAAAACAACACTCCCGATACGCTTACTGCCTACAATCACGCTCAGCATGGCGCCGATCTTGCCGACATGGGCGAAGGCCAAGTTGTCTCTGTGGTTGGTACGCTCTACTACGCAATTCACGGTGGAGCGGAATCGGTCAATTGTCAGTTGAGCGGCGATGATTCGCTCGTGGACTTTCACATCGGCTTCTCCGACTTTCCTCTCGGCGCAGGTGTCCTCGACCAACTTCGCAGTGGCAAGGATTTTCGGAGCGTTCTCCAGCAGGGCGATCAGTTGACGCTTGAGCAGAACAGCTTCGTTGTGGAAATGACACCCTGCTATCGCGAACAATTCAAGTCCGGCTGGACCCTGAGCAAAGTGCAGGGTGTCACGGGCCGGCAGGTCAGGGTCAACCCTCAACTGATGATCGACAACTTCCACCACAAAGCATCGGACGACTGCGGCCTCGCTGATGCCAACCCGGACAAGTGCTGGCGTCTGTCGGTCTGGGAATTGCACCCGGTGACCAGTTTCCAGGTATGCAGTGCTGATCATTGTGACGCCAATTCCACTAACTGGGTAAACCTGGAGGAGATGTAAAGGCCGGCGATTTGCGGTTGGAGAGGAAAACATGAGCACACGTATCGCGGGGCTTTTCCTCGTTGTCCTTTGCCCCAGCTTGCTGACCGGCTGTTTCTGGCGACGGCATGTCGAACCCTGGTCTCCTGGCCCGATTCATGTCCCTCCTCAGACAGCCGGAGAATTCAACGTGCTTTGGGACAACGTTGATGAGAATGGCTTGCCTCGCAATCCGTATTGGGAAGCCCAGACCCTGCGTTACGAGGGGACGCTGCCGCCGCTCACCGATCCACAGCACGATGCTTGCGCCCAGCGGCCTTACCAGAAAACTCCAGGGGGACCAGGCCAGGAGGCTTGTACTGTTCAAGACACCATCCTTGACACACCCGAAGATTTCCCGAATGTGCTTTGCTTCTTCTATCCCGGTTCTACCGTCCATGGACATGTTGATTGGATGGCGGCATCCGCGAATGGGTACGTGTCATGGCTTAATCTTGCCGACGATTGGGATTACAACTTTCGCCTGGTTCCCCAGCAGCAGGCGAGCGCGCCGCAACGGGACCGCGGGCTTACCACGAACAATAATCGCGTCTCGGACTCTAATTCTCCCAGGTACATGGAACTCGAGTTTGCCTCCAGTGAAGTAGCCGATCAATTCCGTACGCCCTGGTGGCAGGGTTTGGCGAAGCTTGTCGATCCCCTCGATCTGCCGGCACTCTCGAAATACATCCACCCCAGCAATCCCAATCAGGAGCCGTTTGCGGTCACGGTTGGACTTTTTGGGCTGGACTGTGAGCATGACTGCCGCAGTGAGTTTCATCCCGTGTACGCTTTGGCCATTCAAGTGGACGAAAACCCCACCAGCAATACCTGGGCGATCTTTGTTCGCAATTGGGGAGATGAAGGTTTCTGCAGCAGCCTCAACCACGAGATCAACCTGGTGAACCAAAAGATGTCTTTGCTTCTCCCCTGGCCCGGAGCAAAAGGGTTGAAGGCGGACGTTGAACAAATCTCCCCCGGTGCCCCTCTTCCTACTGTTGGCCTGCTGCAATCACAAGGTGGACAGGGAGAAGGAGCCCTGGTGACGTTTACCTTGCCTAAACCGTCCGATAGCGGGTTGATCGAAGCCCTGTTGCAATTTCAGTGGAGCGGTGGCTCGGCGGTCCCTGGTCATAAGAATATTGCAGGCCCGTCTCTCGCGGGTGCCGCACCGCACCCTGCGGGCGAAGGAGAGCAGGAGGCCGAGCAGGTCCTCGGTACTTTGAAAGCGGCAGCGGGAGTCACCAGATCTCGGGTCCCCACTGCGGCCGCCGCACCTACGACGCAAGTTGCAAAGCTCAAAGTGCAACTCTATCGTCGGCCAGCAAAGCCTTCCTCCCAAACATCAGGCTTGCAGGCGCAACCTTTTCAGATTCCGGCAGAATGCGGACTGCCCGGCAGTGCGAGCCCGTGTTCGGTAGATGCGGCAAAGAGGAAACGGGATATTGATCTTTGGAAGAGGATTTGCGCGGGATTGAAGGGAAATTATTCGGACCAAAGGATCGCAGACAATTGCGCCAAGATCGAGACTCTACGCTGAAACAACCAAGTAAGCCCGAAATAGAGGGGTAGGATATGGCAAAGATCACAATTAATGGAATTTCCGTTGACCCTCAGGCACAGCAGCCAATGATGGCAGCGGCCAATTTGGTCAGCGCTGACAGCGCATCATCGAACTTTATCCTCGTCCAAACCAAAGCTCCGCTGACTGCTGCCCAAAAGGATCAGTTGGCCAAAGCCGGTGCGAGCATTCTCGAGTATGTTCCCGAGAACACATATATCTGCCGGTATCCGCCATCCGATCTCAATCCCATTCGGTCCCTTCCCTTTGTGTCGTGGGCCAATATCTATTTACAAGGATTCAAAGTAGCGTCCTCCCTTCGCCCCCATCCAACGCCTGCGGACAAGAACCTTTTGACAGCGGCTCCGTCAGAGACTCTCTCTAACGACCCTGTCACGGTGGATATCCTGCTTCACAAGCGAGAGGAGAGCGAAGCTGTCCGCGACAAGATAGCAAAGGCCGCAGGTTTGAGCACCGATACGCTGAAGACGGGCCGAAACAAGATCCGCTTGACGATCCAGAGACGCCGACTCAACGATATCGCTGCCATTGACGAAGTCCGAAGCATAGAGCCGTATATCCCTCCAAAGCTTTTCAACAATATTGCGCGGCAGATTCTCCATGTGGATGACACGCAATCGGGAGGATCTCTTCAAGGCGAAGGGCAGATCGTTGCCGTCGCCGACACCGGGTTCGACCAAGGCGCTACCAACAATGTTCATCCGGCATTCGCCGGACGCGTGCTCAAACTTTACGCGCTCGGACGAACCGGAAACGCCAGCGATCCGGACGGTCACGGCACTCATGTTGCTGGATCAGTTTTGGGCGACGGTACGATGCAAGATGGCACGAGAGTGCGCGGAACAGCGCCAGCGGCACAATTGGTTTTGCAATCTGTGCTTGATTCAACTGGACACTTAGGGGGACTGCCTGATGACTTACATGATCTGTTTGCGTCTCCCTATCAGACAGATGGAGCGCGCGTGCACACGAATTCCTGGGGCAGCCCTGTTTCCGGAGCCTATACATCGAATTCGAACGACGTGGACGACTTCATCTGGAACAATCGCGATTTGGTGATCTGTTTTGCCGCAGGAAACGACGGCAAAGACAGTCAGAGTCGCGGAATTGTGGATGCAGGATCTGTCGGATCTCCCGGAACTGCCAAAAATTGCATCACAGTTGGGGCCTGCGAAAACAATCGCCCCGGGTTTCCTCTCGGCAACGGCCAACCTTTATTGTATGGAAGTGGATGGCCTCAAGACTTTCCCGCCGATCCGATCCACTCTGATCAAGTTGCCGACAGCCCTGATGGCATGGCCGCCTTCAGCAGTCGGGGTCCTACAGGCAATGGACGAATTCGGCCGGATCTGCTGGCACCCGGAACAGCTGTCTTGTCGACGAGGTCCCGTGTAGCCACGGGCGGCGGGTGGGGACCATCGAGCGATCCACTCTATTTCTTCGAAGGCGGTACGAGCATGGCAACCCCGTTGGTTGCTGGGTGCGCCGCCGTTGTCCGGGAGTACCTACAATCCCAGGGCGTGAACAAGCCTTCTGCCGCTCTGGTGAAGGCCATGCTGATCAATGGCGCTGATCTGGTTCTAGGCCAATATGCGCCTTCCGAGGTGGGGACGCCTCCTGACATCTCGCAAGGTTTCGGCAGGGTGAATCTGCTGCGCACAATCACCCTGGCCTCGCAATCCGAAACTGTTCAGTTTTTTGAAGAGAAAACACTTCTGGATACCGGCCAGGAAGAAAGTCTCTTCAACGGGCCCGTTGGGAAAGCGGTGAAAGCCACATTAGTGTGGACCGATCCAGCTGGTGAAGCTCTGCAGAACGATTTGGACTTGATCGTGCGAAACACTGCCGGCGAAGAGCGGCACGGTAACATGCCGGCCGGATCCAACGATTTTGACCGACTCAACAATGTGGAGCAGGTGATTTGGCCGATGGACGCCGCAGATACGATCACCGTTGTAGTCCGTTGTTTTCGAGCTACAACTCCCCAGAATTATGCCTTGGTCGTAAGGGTCGAGAACTAGTGTAGACCTCGGCGTAGAGAGAGTAACGCAGCGCATGTTGTGCGATCCGGCATGCGAAAGATACGTTGCTTACGAAGTACGTTGGGCAGTCGAAACATTTTGGCAAGAAATTGACATCTGTTGGGGGAGCAGTTTGTGAAGCCCAAATGCAGCCTCGCTTATGCGTTCGCATTCAATATGGTCCTAGTGCTGTCAAGCCTTCCTGCCCACGCGAGGCACTCCCACGTGACCGTTATAACCTCGCGTACTGCACTCCCCGTTTCCACATCGGGAGCGGAGAAGATAATCATCAGATATATCAATCCATTGCACTACCAGTACTCATTGCAGGTGTCGTCCACAAATATCACGGCGCCTGCGCCTCCGAGTGCGATTGCTCCAGGTGCGACAACTACGGGGGTATTCCCGGGTCCTCCCAGCCCTCCGCCGCCACCACCTCCAACGCCCACAACTACACTACCCAAGAAAAACACTCCTGAGGAACAATGGGAAAAGATTCTTACGAATCTAGACGCCGTTCGTAAAACCGTCATCACGAGCAAACAGCAGACCGATAGCTTGCTCTTCGCGGCATCATCGGAGTCGCAGTGCTATAAAGACCGACTTTCTTTCTATTCCTCTTTTTTGCTCGATGATGCAACTGCAGAGTCTCTTCGACGATTCGCGATGAACAATCGCAGCCCCATCACGTCGACAAGTGCTCCGAACTCTCCATCTGATTCTTGTCGCCAACCGGATGTGCAGTGGCCGTTTACACAATTACAGACCCTGGAGCGAGATATTTATTTTCTTCAATCAGACCTGTTCGACATGACGACGATGACCGGATTCAAGGACTGGAAGGACAAGAACGGTGATGCCTACGCGGCCGTTACAACTTTGGTAGGCAATTTCCTCACTCAGGCTCAGTCGCTTGAATCCGGCTCCGATGTCGTGAAGAATTTCATCGCCGCCCAGTCGTACAACAATTTCTGGCGACTTAGGATTGAAGACATTGTTCAGAGCGAGGGTGAGGTCGCCCAAGCCGAGGCAGCCTTCCACCAAAATCCCTCCAGCAGTACCGTGCAGGCAGCCCGCGCTGCTCACCAAAGAAGTCGGCTCGAGTATGAGATCCCTATAACCTGCTCGACCAACTGGTATGGTCGTGGCCGGGTCGACACCATCACGCTCCACTACACGGATACCACTGCTGCCTCGCCCACGGACCAGAGTTCACAGATCGCGGTAAACAGCTGTCTGCCTCCTGCAACCGTGAGCACGGGAATTGGAATGAGCTTTCTGCGCAATCAGCAGTTCGGGTTCGTTTCTGGGCGGGATCCAAACAATCCTGGGAGCACAATCTCGGTGATCGGAGCAACCACCGATCAACAGGTCACTCCACTCTATGCGCTGCAGTACAACATTGCCATTAAAGATTGCGATAACGGCTTGGGAGTGCAAGGTGCGGTTGGTGCGGCTCTAGGGTCAAGCTCCGGCGCTGCGAATATCGAACTGATTGCAGGTCCTGCAATTTCAATCAAACATCGTGCGTTCTTCATCACGCCGGTTTTTCAACTGGGCCGTCGCGACAATCTGCTGCCGGGATTCAAGATCGGCGACCCGCAAGGGAGTCTTACCGCTGTTCCGGTTCATAGTAGCTGGAAGCCTGGCTTCGCACTGACTTTTACATTTTCAGTGGCTCAATAGGGGAACACGGCCCGCTACCAGAGGTGGGAGGCAATATCAAAGTGCGAAAGACGAAGGTCCGATATGAAAACGACAACGTTGATGGTGTCCACCCTTATTGCAGGGGCCATCGCTGGCGCAGCACCGCAGATTCCTACCTTCGTAAAAGGAACTTTGGCACCAGGATCGATGGTGACTTCGGGGGCTGTGGATCAGCGAGGCAGCACTGGTCTCCAAATTGGTTGGCCCAGCAGCCTCAAGCCCGTAGTACTCCGTCGCGAAGGGAATAACTACGTGGCCTATGTTCCCTTGCACAATTCTTCAACGCAGGCACAATGTGTTCGCGTCGATGCTCACGTCCAATGGTTTGAAGGCACAGATTCGCAGGCTGTGGTCGTCGCGCCTGACAAGCCTTTCCCGGTGTCGCCTTCGACTGCAATCGTTAAACGCGTCGAACTGACTTTGAAGACTGCTAACCCTGATCCTCTGTCAGGGCCAGCTACGGGATTTTTCCGAATTTCTTCCGCAGACGTGGCCGGGTCAGCGGACCAAAATACCTGCAGCCTCTCCGGAACGCCGAAGCCTTCGGACATAGAAATCCGTATTCCTGAACAGCCTCTGATGACTTGGATTTTTGTTGGAACTCTCTGTGTAGCCGCAGCTGTAGTGGTCATCGCTGGGGTGTTCCTCCTTCGGGCGGGGAAAGGCCTGTTTCATGTGATGGGAGGTGTCAATTGGTCTTTCGAGCGAAGTTGGGGAGCCAACGTGACCTTAGGCGGAGCTCTGTTGATCACTCTGCTCGGACTGACAATGTTTCCGGACCGGCCACAGTTGATGACGAAGGCCTCATATTCACTCTTGCAAGTTTTGTTTGGAGCAATAGTTTCTCTTGCGCCGCTGGTCTACAACTTGATTCACCGTGAAGTGCAGGTCAACGTAGGTGGTGTACCTAGGGTTGAAGTTCAAGGCTATGTAATTACCTTTTTGATCGCGGGTGGTTTAGTTTTGTGGGCTGCGATGGGGCAGGTCGTGACACTGTCGGTCGTCGCAGAAGAGTTGATCTTTGGGGGTGCTTTGGAACAGTCGGTAGGCAGAACATTACAGGGGCTGGCAACTCTGCTCTTCTTATTGTTGCTGGTTTACGGATTTCGTTCGCTATACCTGACGGCCAAGACGATGAGCGCGGCGCCCACGGCAATTGGCGGTGCGATGCCTGGACCACAACCCGCTGCCGCGGTGGCGGGGCTCCCCATCCCAATGACCGAGTGGTCTGTCCTGTGAAATAGAATGTCAGCAGGGGACCATGATGCAGGTTACGGTTCATCTCGCGCCACAGGTTGCGCGGGAGGTAGAACTCGGTGGTGCCGAATCGGGCGCTGCGCGCGAAATCATAAACGTCGTCAAGGAGATGGGCGTAGAACTGCGACCAATGCACCCGGGTTCGACCGACCCTCGAATGGCAGCGACTTTTGTCGTTGAAACAAGCGATGACGAAGCCGCCAAGCGGATTGCGGCACGCCTTCGGGATTTGGCAGGAACTGAGGCGGCGTATGTGAAGCCACCTCCTGCACCGCCATAACAAACTGGAGTTTTAATGGAGGGTGTATGCCAGAGAAGAAAGCACCCCGAGAATTGGTCGTAGTAACGACGAAACCACCAGAAAAGCCGGCTGTGGCCCTTGGAACCCTTCCCTATCCAACTCCGCCACTGGCTGAGGTGGTTCAGCAGAAAGGAGGACGCTTGCGTCCGCTCTTCGGGATCAATCCCCAGCGGATGCGATCGCGAATTCTGGCGTCTCCGATGGCTAGCGCGGATGTACCTTATAAATTAGAACATTTCTATCGCGTTGAGGCCGACGACAGCAAACTCGAGGCACTGGCCTCCGAACTCCGCCAACACCCCTCTGTAGAGACAGCTTTTGTAAAGCCATCCGCAGAACCGGCCGCATTGTTGAACACAATGTTGCCTCGAGCCTCAGAGCCTCCTTCTGAAACACCCGATTTTTCCGGGAGGCAGCTGTATGTTGAGTCAGCGCCCGGTGGGGTGGACGCAAGATATGCATGGACAGTGGCAGGGGGGAACGGTGATGGCGTCTCAATCGTCGATATCGAGGGAGAATGGCGTTTCTCGCATGAAGATCTGACCGAAAACCAAGGTGGCGTCGTCGGGGGTAATCCACCCAATGACATAGAGTGGCGAAACCACGGCACGGCTGTGCTCGGCGAATTCAGCGGAGATCGAAATCAGTTCGGAATCACCGGAATCTGTCCGAATGCAAATGTTCGTGCCATTTCTGTTTTCAACGATGGAGCGGCGGCTGCGATTCGCGCCGCGGCAGACATTCTCAGCGCGGGCGATATTATTCTGATTGAATTGCACTATCCCGGACCACGGTTCAATTTTCAGTCGCCGGATGGGCAACGCGGTTACATTCCAGCCGAGTGGTGGCCAGATAACCTTGCCGCAATCCAATATGCCACGCAACGCGGCATACTTGTCGTAGAGGCGGGTGGCAATGGTTCAGAAAACCTGGATGACCCACTGTACGATGTAAACCCCGCACCCCCTCAAGGACCGTTTCCAGCTGATTGGTCCAACCCGTTCAGACGGGTTGCACAGGACTCTGGCGCCATATTGGTGGGTGCCGGCGCGCCACCACAAGGTACGCATGGGAACGACTGGGGCCCGGATCGGTCGCGTCTCGATTTCTCGAACTTTGGCTCGATGGTTGATGTTCAGGGATGGGGAAGAGAAGTGACAACTTGCGGTTACGGAGACCTCCAGGGCGGCGATAACGAGGACCTGTGGTACACGGACCAGTTTTCCGGGACGTCCAGCGCCTCGCCGATTATTGTCGGAGTCCTCGGGTGTTTGCAGGGCGTGCTTCGTGCGGCGGGGCAGCCGCTCCTTACCCCGATTTCGGCGCGCGCTCTTCTTCGTGCTGGCGGTTCGCTACAACAGGACGGTCCCAACGGTTCAGTGGTCCAGCGCATTGGCAGCCGTCCGGATCTTCGAAGGTTTATACAACAACTGGTTCCGTCGGCGCCGCAGGTCACAGCCTCGGCATTGACCGAAGCTTCCGCTGAAACCATAAACATAAATCTCGGCGAAACAAGAGTCGATCGAGTTATAAACATCAATTTTCGCTCTTGAGGGATAGTGCATAAGTTGGGAGGATACAGTGGGCGGTTCATCTGCGGTTGGCCCCTACGAGACATTTCCGCTGCAGTCGGGCAATTCGGCGCCTCTCTATCTGATTACATTCGACAAAAATGGACAATGCCAGAGTCCTCTTACTCTCGCTCACCTGCTACAAGAAGCCGGCACGGGCAAATACACGGACGTACACGTTTTCTCGCACGGCTGGAACAACGTTTTCAAGGATGCGGTCCACCTTTATCGTGAATTCTTCGGGATTTATTTCCAATTACGTGATCGGTTGAAATTGAGTGATCCTGCCAGGTATCGGCCCCTTGTCGTTGGCGTGATTTGGCCAAGCACCTGGATGGTCCCGCCTTGGGAAGCGACTCCCAAAATTGCCGCGCTGCCCTCCGCAGCAGAACGCGACGAAGCGGCGACATCGGAGCAGCAGAATCTTCAGGAGGTGACTTCGGAAGTTGAGGCCTCCAAGGCGCAGCGGCTGTATGAATTGGTTGAGCGCGGTGCCACGCTTCAGGCTGAGGAGGCCCACGAATTCGCAAGCATTCTCTTGCCTATCTACCAGCGGTCAGCTCGTGACGGCAGCCAACAGGAGCTCGGCGACTCGGCGCCGAGTGAGCTTACGGCCGACGACCTGCTGGCGCTGTGGAGAAAGATATCGCCAACCCCGCACGTCGGCGGGCAGAAGCCGGGGTTCGCCAGAGACACACAAGAGCCTGAGCTCCGTGCCGCCGGCGGCCCGCTCACCTGGCTTGATCCACGAGGTCCGGTTCGCGTCGCCAGTGTTCTCATCATGAAAGACCGCGCCGGCGTGGTTGGCTACAACGGTGTTGGTCCCTTCCTGCTGCAGAAGTTGCTCGGCCAAAACCTTCGTGTTCATGCGATCGGACACTCCTTCGGCTGCAAAGTGATGTTGTCCGCGCTGTGTTGCCGCTCTCCGGTAGAACCGGCGGCAAGCCTGTTGTTGTTGCAGCCAGCAATTTCCTACTTGTGCTTCGGCGATAACATTGACGGCAAGGGCCGGGCCGGCGGTTACCGGGCAGCGCTGAAGTATGTGCAGAAGCCTATCTACTCGACTTTCAGCAGTCATGATGTTCCGCTGACCAGGCTGTTCCACCTTGCCGTGGTGCGCGACTCAGACTGGGGTGAGATAAGGATCGCGGGCGTCCCTCCCAGCAAGTTTGCCGCTCTGGGTGGTTTCGGGCCGGGGGGCCTGAGGACTGGAGAAAGCAATACCGTCGACGTGACCGTGCCGGGAACCAAGTATCCTGATAACGTTGGCTATCAGGTGATAGCTCTGAACGGCTCGGGCGGCCAGATCAAGGGTCATGGTGATGTAGCGACTCAATTCACGGCATGGGCACATCTCAACCTCGTGTCCGGGGAGCAACTCTAATATGGCCACACCTCCACCTATTCCGGCCATGGAACGGCAACTGAATATCGTAAACATCTCATTGGCGCTGACGGGCGGCAGCTCCCCGACCACGCCTGGGAGTGAGAGCCGTGTGCTGTTTGAGGTCAAGGTGAACGAAGAGAAGATCGGTTTGCTGGAAGCGACAGTCAGCGAAATTGGATTGCCTCTCGGCCTGAGCCAGGCCCTCAGCATTGAGAGCAGGGAAAGCAACTATAAGGTCCCGGATCATATCGCGGCGGCGCTGGGCCAGGTCGTCCAGCAAAACGCCCAGCCCTTGTGGCTCTCGTTTCCGCTGCCATCCGGATATCTGCCGGTTGTTCCCTGGGAATCCTTACTGCAAAGCCAGCTCCAGGTTCCAATCCTTCGTCTGTGCTATACCGAAGTACAACCGGTCGTTTCCTCCGGATCGCTCGATATTGTGGTTTGTTTCAGCTTTCCTGCCGCCAAGATGCGAATCCAGGCTCTGCAGCCCGCTGAAGTCATCCACTATTATTTTGATCATGTTCCGGAGAACATCCGTCAATACACAACATTTCACGTGTTTGCCGACTCCAGCGTCCAGTACATCTTGAAGGATGTGAGCGCGCGCCACTCCGATTGCAAAATCGTAGTCTACGATCCTGGCATGGCGTCCCGCTATGAAGTGCCCGAGCAGGATCCCACTCCTGAAGCCTGTACCACGGACCTGGAGAGCCCGTGGTTGCTCTGGATGCGGGACGCCATGGGTACTCTCAGCGCCGACCTCGTGCATTTCTTCTGCCATGGTTACCTGGGGCGCGAAGATGGGTTTCTGTGCTTTTCGCAGTCTCCTCTTCGCAATGATGATGAGTTGTACTCTCGCTTCGTGGGTGCCCGCCAGATATGCACTTTCCTGGACCAGGTCGGCGCCTGGTCGGTGGCCTTCAGTTCGCAGCCTGGCAATTACTCGGTAGCGGGACTGCGGCTGCTGCAGGACCAGATATCGCGGATCCGTCCCGGTCCGGTTCTTTTTCACGACATGCTCCTCGATCCTGCGGCGGTGAACCTCAATAGCGCCTACCAATATGCTTATGCGATTGAGGAGGCTCCCGCGCCGGAATCGGCTGCCATAAGCCTTTACTGTCATCCTGACTGGGCCATGCCGGTGACCGAGGATGAGTCAGAACAACTTCTCAACCAGTTGACTCTTGCTGGCAGAATGCCCAACGTCTTCAAGAGTGGGGAAAACACTCCGAGTTGGCTTGCCTCCGGCCAGCGTAACCTGGAGCGCTCCCTGGCACAGTTGATTTCAACTGCTCCTGGAGATCAGGCTGAAATACTGCAAAGCGGACAGGCCGAAGCGCTTAAGTTCACTGCCGACGTGTTTCAGAGACATGCCCTGAAACTAAAGGTGGGCGGTGAGGGAGAAGGCAATGGCTAGGACCGTAGTGCACTTTCAGGGAAGCAACGATGGCGTTACCCGCTTCTCGTTGGAGTCTCCCAAAGCATATTTGCAAAAGAACACGCTGTTCGCGCTTGCTTCCGTTCCCGACCAGCCTCCCTTTAACGAGATGCGCCAAGGGGACGGTTCCCCCGACCGCGTGGAAGCGGCGGGCAAGAAACTGTTTGACGAACTCCATGCTCATCCCGCCATTGCTCCTGCCATCGAGGCGGCGCTCCAGCAACAACATGGCGGCTGCAGTCCCATTTGCTTATACGTGGATGAATCTCCTCTTGCCGACGAACTTCCGTGGGAGGCGGTTTACGGAAAGGGTATCGAGGGAGCATCAGAGTTCTTTGGCCTCGATGAACGCTGGCCGATTGTGCGCGTGCGCGATGTCATCGAAACCGTACCGGTGCCTGTCTATACGCTGCAACCTCCATTGCGAATCACCGTGGTCCTCTCTGCGGCAGGCAGTACTGCTCTGACACGGGCGCCTGCCAAACCGCAGTGGGACCATGTTCGTGACACCATAGAAAAGCATTTGCAGGCTCCGAACTCTGTCCCGGTCAAGGTCACCGTGTTCGCCGGTGAAGAAGATCTTCGTAACGCAATACGGGCAGCGAATCTCCCCTGGGTTACGGCCGAATTGATCGCCGACAAAAGCAGTCTGCTGGATGCCATGAAAGACACCCGCCCGCAGATTCTGCACTTTTTCTGCCATGGCACGGCCGAGACCACTGCCTACCTTCGCATTGGCAGTTACACGGATTGGGAAGCAGAACGAGATCCGACCATCGCGATCACAGCGCGTGAGTTGCGGCAAAGCGCTGATCCCGATCAAAATACCTGGCTCGTTACCCTGAATTGCTGTGAGAGCGCCACCCGAGCGGCAGATGCGCGCAGCCTCGCCAGCAGTCTGGTCCGGGCTGGCTTTCCCGCCGCCTTGGGAATGCGCGAGGCCATCGATGTGCAGCACGCCCACCTGCTTTGCCAATTTTTTTATCCTAAAGTCATGGAGATGATTCGGCAGGTTCCTTTGGGTGGCGCCGGAACCGAGATCGAATGGGCGAAAGCTCTCTCCGTCGCGCGCTCCCGTTTTGTGGCGAATTACGATGCCGGCGTCCCACCGCAAGAGGCTGCCAGAAGCTTCAAGATATGGACGATACCGGCTTTGTATACACGTAGAGAGCCTTTTTTACTGAAGCGGATCGCGCCGGCTGCACCCGAATTTTCCCAAAAAAAGCAGGATCTCGTCGACTACATCAAGACCGTACAGCAACTGCGCGCCAAGACAGCGGAGGACTCCAAAGATCTTACTCAGGCTGCGCTGGCAGATATCCTGAAAGACTTCGACGATAAGATCGCGGCCAAGACCGTAGAACTGCAGGCGATATGAGCGAGCCTGTCTCCACTCCGTGGCCCAGCGTGCTGAGCATCAATGCCTATTCCGGCAAGGACAAAACTGCGTCAGGCAATGTTCCCGATGATGCCCGCCGCTGGCCGTTGCGCAACGCTCCACCGAAGATCCGCGCTTTCCTCAAGCCGCCCAAGCCTGTGGATCTGCGTGATTGGCGCAGCCCGAACGTAGGCTGGGGCATCGTCGCAGCCGAGACCAACGGGGCCAGCGATGCAGACTTGGCTGCTGGAAACGATTTGCCCGCGCCCATCCAGTCTCTTCGCCAAGAACGGGGCAACGCACCGATTTTCCGCTATCGTAAAGGATGGGAGCAGCGTTTCCGGCTTTTGAGAAACTATGCCGAACAGATCGACGTGGCTGTCGGGCAGTCTCCGCTCGGCGTCGGCCGCGAATGTATTCCGTACTACCTCCTGATTTGCGGCTCGCCGGACCAGGTACCGTGGGAGCTGCAATACGTTTTGAACGCGCACTATGCGGTGGGCCGTCTCCCCTTGTCGGGATCGGAGCTCGAAAATTATGTAAACGCCCTCCGTTCAGACTGGAAGGCCTCGGGCGCAGATGTCCGGAGAGCCTTGGTATGGGCCGTCAATCAGGGTGGGGATGACATTACTTCCTTGATGCGTGACGTCATCGCCGCCACGATTTACGACAAGCTATCGCACGACAAAGATTTGAATGGCGGTGTCCAGTTCCTGGACGGGGCAGGGACGGCTACCGCCACGGGGCTGGTGAAAGGATTGTCGAACAGCAAACCCGCAATCGTAATCACCACCAGCCATGGACAAACCTATCCGCTCGACAATGTGGAGACCCTGAGCAACCAACTAGGATTGCTGGTGGACCAGAACTACGCTTCAGTACAGGTGTCGGATCTGCTCCACGACTGGGAACCTGCCGGCGCGATCTGGTACGCCCATGCCTGCTGCTCCGCAGGCGCCAGCGCGCAAACCACATTTGCAGGATTGACCGAGGAAGGATCTGAGGTGGACCGTGTTCTGAAAGGAGTGGCCCAGGTGGGGAATAAAGTCGCTCGTTTGCCCGCAGCGTTGCTCGGGGTTGCAAACCCGCTTCGCGCATTCATCGGCCACATCGAGCCGACATTCGATTGGACACTGCGCAATCCGGACACCAACCAGTCGCTGACCTCGTCGTTGCAAGACGCTCTGTATGAGGAGCTGTATCAACCTTCTCCGGTGGGATTTGCATTTCGCCGCTGGTATGACCGGCTGGCAAGCCTGTTTGCCGCCTATGATCAGGAAATGCAGGCGTTCGGCCATGGCAGCAATACCCGCGCAGCAATGCTGAAGGATCTCCTGGCGGCAAGAGACGTACAAAGTACCGTCCTTCTGGGAGATCCAACAGCGACCTTGCCTCCACTCTGAGTTTCGCCAGAGAGCTCCAAGGTCGGCGTAAGTTAGTGGGTTCTTGTGAGCACACCAAGTGCACATAGGCGGATCTTGCTCATACTGATTTTTTTATGTGGCAAGGAGCCGACAGCAAGATGTTGCGGACCAATCGTCGATAATCGAGCAGTAACCACCGCCATCGAGCTTTCCGGACAGCGAGATCTCCCACCGTGCTGCTGACCTTTCGGGGCGGTCCCCGAAAACACACTTGAAGAGCTAGTCGCGGAACTTCGAGTCTCCGATTTTTCTCCACGGTTACTAGCTAACAAGGAGCGGTCGGCCGACACCTCGGGAGCCTGTTGGCACGGACGAAGAGTACCATTTGGACATGAGCAGAATACATCCAGAATGCCCCGACTTAGACTCTTCCGATCGGTCGGTAGCTGCCGATGTCCTCCTGCGACAGCAGCCAGACGAGGAAGAAGAGGAAGACGAAGGCGACGGCAAGGAAGATGACGAGGATGACGGTACAGACGACGGCTACTCGGAGTGAGCATGCCCTTTTTATTTCAATGACGAAGGATGAAGCGTGAACATTTACCCCTCGCAATCTTGACCAAAGCTGCAGGCTCAGCTTGGGCGATCAGCTGGTCAACGCCACTCTTTCTTGGCTTCGAGCCCGTCCTAGCAATGTCGGGGCAAATACAAGGGGCAGGTGATGCTACAGGATCAAAACGACGGTATGAAAATGCTGTGGGATCGAGACCCAAAAACGGGAGCAACACCTCGGGATTTCGAAGGTTGCAAGCCGCCGATCGAATTTTTGCGCATACAGGTTCCCCCTCGGGGGATCGCGAGCCCTTCTCTTGGACGATATTTCGAGGTTTTGGGAGGCACAATCGGACGCGCGAGCCCGGGCATACCATCGTTCCGGAGATTTGGGGCAAGCTACTAACGATTCTGTCCGCTCGCGGGGCGGAGGACAAACGGAAGGCCACGGGGAGCATTTTCCGTCACCGTGTTTTGTAGGTCGAGAGCTTCGAGC
>Ga0307479_10001491_pt1 | contig 21321 bp, 15 predicted proteins | sample atmos_gasesECM4C_FD_203743 | JGI IMG/M metagenome (GOLD analysis project Ga0307479, IMG submission 203743) | Hardwood forest soil microbial communities from Morgan-Monroe State Forest, Indiana, United States - atmos_gasesECM4C_515 | ecosystem: Environmental > Terrestrial > Soil > Temperate...
CTGGCGCGGGAACCAGTATGTTCGCGCTGTGAGTCTTTTTTACCGAAAGAACGGCCGTTATCCGCAAAGTCTCGAAGAGCTGGCAAAACCGAATGCGGCTAATGTCCACTTTCTACGTAAGGCTTATGCGGAGCCCATGAACACTGCGGACGGAAGCTGGAGGCTGATCTATGTTTCGCCGACCGGGCAGCTTATCGGAAGCGTACACTTTCGCACCTTGCAGGAGATGGCCGTAGCATATGCATTCAGTGGGCAGGGCGGTGGTAGTGCCTCAGCAATGGCGACACAGCTTTTTGGGCAACCGACCAGCCCAGGTGCTGTTGGCCAGCCCAGCCAGAGCCAGTCCCAAGGAACATCGAGTTCTGCCCAACCTAGTCCGGTGGGGAACTTGGCGCCCTTGGACGGCCCTGTCTTCGGGGGCTCTGTAATTGGCGTGGCCGGCAAGGAGAAGCAGGCTTCCATTCGTGTCTATCAGGGTGGCACTACCTATTTCGATTGGGAATTTATCTGGAATCCGCTGCTATATGCGAACACAGGACAGTTCCCCGGACAGAGACCAGGGTTTCCTGGAGTTCCACCGGCAGGTCCTGGAACTCTTACTACGGCCCCAGGTGTGCCTCTGCCAAGTACGATCAGCCCTCAGCCGCCACCCTCACCGCAACAGTAGTTCCACAATGCCTCGGCAACCGCGACCGTTACCTTCCTATTCCTCGATCCAGCGGAAGTCCGGCGAAATTGTTGGCATCAAAGATTGAGATGTTGGAAACGCACGGAGCAGCTTCTAACTCGCTCCTGCCGGGCACCCGCTTTCTGGTTTCGATGTGCAAATCTCCGGCGCTGTGGCTCCGACGACAGTAGATTGGTTCGCATTTGCGTATTCACCGACAGGTGACGCGTATACGGGTGATGAAAACTGCTGCGACAGTTCTGGGATCAACCTTGGTTTCGAGGGTACCGCGGCGCCAGTCCCGAACCGAGCTCGCTCATCGTCGCCTGCACGGACCTGCTGCCCTTGCCAGGTTTGATGCGGAGGGACGTCGCGACGTTAGCGTAACAATCATCCTGACCTTTCCGACCGTGCTGGGCTCCAATCCGTGTACCTCACTTAAGCAGCTGGATCGTCTCAACAGCTAGCGCTGCATTGTTCCGGAGTCAGCAGAACATCCCTTGTTTTACCGGAGCAGTTCGATTGTGCAACCGGGTTGCACAGCGCCAAGCGGTCTACCCCAAAGAGTGCAACCTCATTGTTGAAGGTGCGTATTTTGGGGAAGCAAGAGTGGATGCCGCTCGACGATTCCTCTACCCTCGCGCGCAACGATCCATTGATTGGCGGCGACATCTTTGAAGGTTTCCGTGGCGCCCTGCGGCCAGCGGATGGCGACGTCCACCTTGGTAAGGCGGCCGAGGCCAAAGTGGACGCGAAAGTCACCTTGGGAGATGAAATAGCCACCGCTGCGCACTTCATCGATCTGCTTGTGGCGTCCCGAGGTTGCGGTGATCCGCGCGCCGATGGCGTCGCGGCCCGATGCAGTTAGAGCCCGGATCAACAGGGCGTTGCCGCGCGAGCCAAAGTTCTTGAGGAGCGAAGGAGGCTCAAAAAGATTCACGACGACAATCTCTTCCGAGCCATCGTTATCGAGATCCCCCACGGCAATTCCGCGCGAGGCGTGTTTGGCGGTGATACCGGGGCCCGCAGTGGAAGACATATCGAAGAACTGTCCGTCACTTCGATTCCAATAGAGCTGGCGTGGCTGGCGAAACTCCTCGCCAAGGCCGTATCTTTCAACGAAGGGATAAACATGTCCAGACGCGACAAACAGATCCTTCCAACCGTCGTTGTCGATGTCCACAAAGGCCGTGCCCCATTTTACGTAGCGGGTCTGAAGAGCCAGACCGGCGCGGGTGGTGACATCGCTGAAGGTGCCATCACCCAGGTTGCGGTAAAGGGTGTTGGTGTCGTCTGAGAAATTGGTCTTGAAGATGTCGAGGTAGCCATCGCCGTCGTAGTCGCCGGCGGTTGCCCCCATGCCGGCCTGCTCCCTACCGTCCTCATTGACGGCTAGTCCGGTGCTGAGGCCGATCTCCTCGAACGACCCGTTTCCCTTGTTGTGGAAGTAAAGACTTGGAGTTGAATCGCAGGCCACAAAAAAATCAGGCCATCCATCGTTATCGAAGTCGCCGGTCAAAACCGTAAAACCGTAATACTCCGGCGGTGTCTCGATGCCGGCCTGTTTAGTGACATCGGTGAAGTGGCCGTGCCCGTCATTGTGGTACAGCGTCACGGTTTCGCCCTTGAGGCCCCTCGGTCCGCAGGGCACGGGAATGCCTTTCCATTTGCAACCGCTGCGCTCGCGCGGCCGAGGCGACTGCTGGGCTTCGAAGTCGATGTAGTGGGCCACCACGAGGTCGAGCCACCCATCACGGTCATAGTCGATAAATGCGCAGCCGGTGCTCCAACGGGAGGTGGGACGATCCAGGCCGCGATCGCGCGTCTCGTCGCGGAAAGTGCCGTTCCCCATATTGTGAAGAAATACGTTGTGACCCCACTGGCCGAGGAACAGGTCTACGTTTCCATCGTTGTCTGCGTCGCCAGCGCACACTCCCTGTCCCCAACCGGTATGCCCGATGCCGGCCTTCTCGGTGACGTCCTCAAAGCGAAGCCCGCCGAGATTGTGATAGAGATGCGGCGTGAGGACCTGTGCACCCGGGTTCAACCGGTCGCCTTGGACCAAGAAGATGTCCGGTAAGCCGTCGTTGTCGTAGTCAAAGATCGCCACGCCCGTCCCGGTATTTTCCACCACGGAGGTCTGGTCCACGTCGCCGGAGACAACCACTCCGTTGAGCCCGGCTTGGGCCCCGATGTCCCTAAAATTGACGGCCGGAGCTTTCATGCCTGGGGAGAGAGGGCGCACAGGCTGATCCTTAGCCCCCGTCGACGTCATCTGCGCCAGCCCATGGTGCTCGAGTGACAGCGTGAAGGCCGCCGCAAAGACAGTGATCACCACGGAGATGAACAATGACGTGCGCCGCGCGGGTCTGGGCATCAACGCTGCTTACCGGAGTTGGGGTGGGACGCTGCAGGCCTGCTGCGGATCGCGGCGATCCGCCCGAGAGCTTGTTCGATGTCGGGGTCCGCTGGTTTCCGAGCTTGGGCCAAGCGAAGCTCCTTTTCTCCATTCTCGATATCCCCCATCTGGCATTCGGTGAGGCCGAGCTTTTTATGCAAGTCCGCTTTGATGACACAATCACCGCAGACTTCGATTGCCTTTTGAAACTGCCGAATCGCTTCGGGCCAGTCATGCGTTGCGCCGGCAGCCAGGGCATCATTACCGAGAGTGCCAGCCTGGTCGACAATAAGGCGTTTCTTTTGCACTTCGCTATACCGGGCCGTCAGCTGCGCGGCTTCGTCCGGATGGTCAGGTTTGACGGCCCGCGCCAAGTTCCATAGCGCCTGAGTGTAGTCGGGATCGATCGCCACCGCCTGCCTCCACGCCGCAATGGCAGCCTGAGTCTGAGACGTTTGTTCGAGGCTTTGCCCCAGCAAATACCACGCAGTGGCGTTGCGCGGATCGAGCTTGACGACGGTCTGCAACAACGAGACAGCATTTTTGTAGTGGTCGGCTTGCTTCGCAATCAACGCCAGAAAAAAGTAGGGCTCCGGCATTTCTGGAGCAAGGTGGGACGCGGATTCAAGCTCGGGTTGCGCCTCCGCCTTGCGACCTAGATCGAAAAGCACACGGCCTCGGTTAAGATGGGCGAAAGCAGAAGACGGGGCTAGCCGAACCGCTTCACCGCTTTCGGTCAAGGCTCCTTCTAAATCGTAGTTCTCAGCGAGAATCATGCCAAGATCAAGATGCGCCGTGGCGGATTGCGGCGCTAGGGCGACGGCCTTCAGTAAGAGCGCTACGCCTTCGACGCTCTTTCCCACACGAGCCTTCACCCTGCCGGCCGCCTCAAGCGCAGCAACGTCCCCGGGCGCCAGTTTGAGAGCTTTGTCAACCTCCGCCTCCGCGTCGATGAACTTCTGCCGTTTAGCAAGAATCAACCCAAGATTGACGTGTCCCTGTTCGTAATTCGGATCGTCTTCGATTGCCTGCCGAAACACCCTTTCCGCTCCTTGAGTATCGCCCCTGTTGGCACGAAGGACGCCGAGATCGCCTAGCGCCGAAATGAGTTGGGGGTCGGCGTTCTCACGAGCAGCTTTGGCCATGGACAACTCGATCTCGCGTGAACCTGGCTGAACGGCCAGCGCCTTCTTCCAGTAACTGATGGCGGTCGCATAGCGGCGCTCGGAAGCGAGCTGCTGGGCCAAGTGGTCTAACGCAAATACTGAGTTAGGGTCCAGGCTTAGGGCTTCGCGAAACTCGGCTTCAGCCGCCGCCACCTTCCCCATATACATCAACACGGATCCAAGGGAGTCGTGGGCCATTGCCATTCCGGGTTTGTATTGCAGCGCGAGACGGAATTCGGCAGCCGCCGCTGGTAGCTCTTGTGCACGGGCGTGCGCTTCGCCAAGGCTGAAATGGGCTTGGGCAGAGTCGGGTTCTAGCCGGACGGCCTCTTCCAACGTGGCTACGGCGCACTTCAAGTCGCCTTGGTCCACGAACCAAGTGCCGGCTGCAACATATGTTTTGGCGGAAGGGTTGTCGCGGATGGCTTGCTCCTGGCTCGCTGGTGGCTGGCAGTGTTCCGGCAGTTCTGCTGAAAACGCGGTGAGCACGGATAAAAGAGCTATCCCAAGGCTCAGCGCAACGTTGAGTCTCTCAGGGCCCCTGGGATTCTGTTTGCTTAGGCGCATCGCTGCACTCAATTCCTGTAAACGAGAACAACCAATAGGTCGTTGCTCAATCCATGCCCAGATAGGACAGGATTGATTCCTGCTTCCGCGAAGAAGTTTTCACGCTGGCCGTAAGACCATCGCCAGAGCCTTCTTCTCCACAGGCGTTAATTCGGGCGCAACTCGCCCTTTCGACAGCGTTAGTTAGCGGCACGAATTCCTCGCCGCGTTAATGATCTCGATCGTGTAAAGCGCCGCACTTACGGTCACGCGCCGACGCTCCCGTTCCGACCCAGAGCAAACAAATAGCGAAACTGATGGTACGCTAAAATGGGACCGATCGCAAGCGTGCTGTCCAGCATCCTCCAGCATCTCCAGCATCCCAGCACCAGCCCTAAATACACAGGGATGCCGCCTAATGTTACTGAAGTCACCGAAGCCGCAGCGGTTGCCCGTGGCAATGTTGAAGAGAACGCTTCTGCGTCCTCACTTTGGTTCGACTACAACAACGATGGCCCCCGATCTGCCGGTAGGTTGACCGCCGTTCAGCGACACCAAGAAGGGCATGAACGCTGTGGGGCGATTACGATAACGACGGTTTCCTCGATGTTTTCGTCACCTGTCACGAAGGATGACATGAGGGAAAGCAACTTTATGTGGCACAATAAGGGTTACTTACAACATAACTCAGGGTCGGAAAACTGGCTGGAGCTGAAACTGATTGGGACTAATTTAACTGCGACGGCATCGGTGCCCTTCGTTCCAGTAAACAAAATCTCTATCATCCAGGAAGGGAGGCGAATAGTGTCGAAATGAGGCGCGCCGCTCTTATCCTAATCGTGGCTGGACTGGCGCTAGCGCTGTTGCGCCTGCAGGCTGCCCGTGCGGCGGAATCATTACAAGAGCAGATCGCGCATCATCTCAATCTCGGGAAAGCGTTCTACGAGAACCCCACCACCCATCAACAGGCGGTCGAGGAATTTAAAAAGGCCCTGGATCTGGCTCCGGAATCCGCCCGCGAGCGGGTCAATTACGGACTCGCGCTACTGCGCGCGGGGAAAACCGAACAAGGCGTAGCGGAGTTGCAGAATGCACAGAGACAGGACCCTAAGATTCCGAACACCTGGTTCAACCTTGGCATAATCTATAAGAAGGATTCGCAGTACGACCGTGCCATCGAGCAGTTCGAGCATATGGTTCGGATCGTCCCCGACGAGCCGGTGTCGCACTACAACCTCGGTTACCTCTACCGGCTGAGGGGCACATCAGATCTGGCGGTGAAGGAGTTCGAGACGGCCGAGCGCCTCGATCCCAATCTAGCCGCACCCCATTTTCAGCTCTATAACGCATACCGGCAGGCAGGTCGCCCCACCGATGCCGACCGAGAGTTGAAGGCGTACCAAGAAATCAAAAGGCGCCAGGCCAACGCCGTGATCCGGGAGGACATGGACTGGAGCTATTACGCGGAAATCTACGATACCACAGAGCCGCGTGGTGCGCCGGATCTGAGTGATGCCGCTGAGGTCAAATTCCACGACACGAAAGTCGCCTCTGACTTCGATCCGACGACCGCTGGTCTCGCTGTGCTCGATGCGGATGGCGACGGCCGCCCCGATCTCATCGCATGGTCTTCCAAGGGTGTTTTTCTCTTCCACAACGGAACGCAAGTGGTTGAGGGCTCCGGCCTCCGCGATCTCAAAGGTGTCACCTTCATTGCCCCCGGGGATTTCAACAATGACGGACTACCGGATTTATGTGTACTCACCGATTCCGGCGCGGCGCTCTACATCAATGAAAGAGGCCGCTTCCGGAGGTCACCTATCCAACTTCCGGAGGGGCACTACACCAGAGCCGTTTGGCTCGATTACGATCACGACTACGATCTGGATCTTTTCCTCCTCGGCGATAAACCCGTTCTGCTGCGAAACAATGGCAGCGCCGGATTCAGTGATCAAACCGCAAGTTTCCCGTTTATAACGGGAAACGCTACCGACGCGGTCGTGTTCGAGCGCGTAGCGAATTCGCCCGGCCGAGACCTGCTGGTCTCTTTTGCGAACCGCGTGGGCGTGGTTTACGAAGACAAGCTGAACGGCAAATTTGAAGCCGAGGATGTTAAGGCGGTGCTCGCGGGCACAATGGGCATCGCTGCGCAGGACCTAAGCAACGATGGATGGACCGACGTTGTTTTCGCACATCCTGACGGGTTTGGTCTGTTGCTCAATAGCGAAGGCAGCTTAGCAGAGGTTCGGCCGTCCTGCGAACGGGGTTGTTTCGGAAGCGAGTTCGTTGTGGGCCCGAATGGATCCTCCGAAGTTCCCGTGGATGCACGGCCTTTGACCGGGTCGTTGGCCTTTGCTGACATGGCGAACCGAGGATTCGTCGACCTGCTCGCAGGGGAAAAATTCTACCGCAACGTCGGTCTTCGCCAGCTGATGCACGAGAAGTCCTTTCTTGGAAACGCAACACCCGTGGTCGATGTGGAGACGAATTTCAGTCACCGTGGCAAGCCGGATCTCGCTGCGATTCTTCCCGATGGCACGCTGCACTTGTATACGAATCAAACGCTCTCGAACAATCATTGGCTTGAGGTAGGGCTCACTGGAGTGAAAAATCTGAAGCTTGCCTTCGGCGCCGAGGTCGAGGTCAAGGCCGGATTGGTGTACCGGAAGCAAATGTACACAGGCGTACCGTTGCTATTTGGGATGGGTTCGGCGACCGTGGCGGACACAGTTCGCATCACCTGGCCCAATGGATTGATTCAGAACGAAACCAACCAAGCGGCCGATAAATTCATGACGTACAAAGAAGCGCAGCGGCTCTCCGGCTCCTGTCCCATGATCTTTACCTGGAACGGGCGCGAATTTCAGTTCATCACCGACGTGCTCGGCGTCGCCCCGCTTGGCGCTAGTTCTGGAGATGGCCAATATTTCCCGGTGGATCACCAGGAGTTCATCCAAATTCCCGGCGAAGCCCTCGCTCGAAAGGACAACAGTTACGAAATCCGAATTACCGAGGAGCTAAAAGAGGTTTCCTATCTCGATCAGGTACAACTGCTGGCCCTAGATCATCCCGCAGCTACGGAAGTTTTCACGAATGAGAAATTCAAATCGCCTCCGTTCCCGGATTTCCGGCTCTTCGGAGTGCGCAAGCGTATTTATCCGATAAAAGCGCGCGATGACCAGGGCCGCGACGTCTTGCCGAGCTTGCTGCGCCGCGATGCGACCTACCCCGACAGCTTTCGGCGCGACTATTCCGGCGTAGCGGAGATGCACGCGCTGGAGCTGGATTTCGGAGCTGCCGCGCCTGATAACCGCGCCATTCTCGTGCTCAACGGCTGGCTCGATTGGGCCGACGGCAGCACGTATCTAGCGGCTTCACAGGAAGGCAAGGGCGGGCTGGTTCTGCCTTATTTGCAAGTCAAGGATGTGGCCGGACACTGGAAAACGGTGATTGAGGACATGGGCATACCCGCCGGGAAGCCCAAGACAATTGTCGTCGACCTGACGGGAAAATTTCTCTCTGCTTCGCGCGAGATCCGCATTGTCACCAACCTTTGTCTCTACTGGGACGAGATTTTCCTCAGCGACAATCCGGAAACTCCGGAGGCAAAACTGACGTCGCTCGAGATGGAAAGCGCCGAGCTGCGCTTCCGCGGTTTCTCAAGGCCGACAATCGATCCCGAACGCAAACAGCCGGAGTCCTTCGATTACCAAGACTGGATGCCAGTGTCGGCGTGGAATCCGACCCCCGGACTCTACACTCGCTACGGTGAAGTGGCGCCACTGCTTCGCTTGGTAGACGATCAGTCCGCCATTATGGGATCTGGGGACGAAGTGCGCCTGCTCTTTTCCACTGCTACATTGCCCCCCCTAGCCGCGGGTTGGAAGCGGGACTTCCTACTGAAGGTGGATGGCTGGGCCAAGGACCAGGATGCCAACACAGCCTATTCACAATCGGTGGAGCCGTTGCCGTTTCACGGAATGAGCGCGTATCCTTATCCCGCGATAGAGCATTTCCCGGACGATATCACTCACCAGCGTTATCGTTCCGAGTACAACACCAGGCCGGCGCTGCGCTTGCTCCGCCCACTCACGGAATCGCAGCAGCAAAGCCGAACCGCGACCGTAACGCCTCAGAGCACGCAGTCCGTGAGAAGCCCAAAGCCGAGACCGCTTTGATGTGACCCATGTCCAGGCTGGCAAAATTCACAGGTGTGGGTTTTATCGCGCTGCTGGTGAATACCGCCTATGTATCCGCCTATGCCTCGGCCAATGTTTTTTATATCAGCAACATTCTTCTACATTTAGTGCTCGGAAGCTTCGTCTCGGTCGCACTTGGCTGGCTACTCGTCCGCGACGCTGGGTTGCGGCGCCGACTTGCTCTCCCCGCGGCTTTCTTTTTTCTTTCGCTGGGGTTCGCCGGTTACATCGTGGGATGGGGTAATTTGCGAAGCCATCGTTGGGCGCTGTTGTCGCACATTGTGTTAGCGTCACTGGCCGTTGCCGCGCTGCTACCCTACCTGTGGCGGCAATCGCGAAGCGGCGCAGCCTGGTTGCGATTTAACCGGGCCCTGATGTTTAGTGTCGCACTGCTAATCCTCTGGCCCGCTTCAGCGGCCGTCTACCGCAAAGTGTTTCCGAACCCCGACAATCATATTCAGAATCAGCTTACGGTACCTACTGCGATGACCGAAGAAGGAGGCGGTCCGCAGTCACCGTTCTTTCCTTCTTCGGCGCAGACCAACGTGGGCGGAATCATCCCGTCCAATTTCTTCATGGACTCGGAAACCTGCGCTGAGTGCCACAAGAATATTTACGACCAGTGGAATAGCTCGGCGCACCATTTCGCCTCGTTTAACAACCAGTTTTATCGCAAGTCGATCGAGTACATGCAGGACGTAGTCGGCACGCAGCCAAGCAAATGGTGCGCCGGCTGCCACGATCATGCCGTGTTCTTCAACGGGCGCTTCGACCGGCCTATTAAAGAGCAGATCGACACACCGGAAGCGCGTGCCGGGCTCGCCTGCACGTCTTGCCATGCCATCATTCATGTACAAGGCTCCATCGGCAACGGAGGCTTCACGATCCAGTATCCACCGCTGCACGAACTCGCCAGCAGCAAGAACAAATATGTCCGTGCGCTGCACAATTTTATTACCTACCTTGACCCCGAGCCGCACCGGCAGACGTTCATGAAGCCGTTCATGCGCCTAAACGCCTCCGAATTTTGTTCCGCGTGTCACAAGGTACACCTCGATGTGCCCGTCAATCAGTACCGCTGGTTTCGAGGCTTCAACGAATACGACGCCTGGCAGGCAAGTGGTGTTTCGCAAGAGGGCGCCCGGTCCTTCTACTACCCCGACAAGAGCTCCACCTGCGTGGATTGCCACATGCCTCTGGTGCCTGATCAGCAGCCTGGGAATATCAACGGCCAGATTCATTCACACAGTTTTCCGGCCGCGAACATGGCGGTGCCCTACGCCAATCACGACCGGCAGCAAATGAGCCTCACCGAGAAATTTTTGAAGTCTGGTTTCATCACCGTCGATATCTTTGCAGCTGCTCCCGAAGAAGCGGAGGCCGGCCGCGCCCCAATGGTAAGGCGGGGGCCGGCGCAAGGGCCGCAGGCGATGTCGAGCTTCGCCGTCGGCGAAGAGGCGGAAGCGCAGCAACCAGTGTTTATCCGGGAGGTCGGCAGACTCGCAGCGCCACTCGATAGGGCTGGAGTAAAGTTCCAGCCCGGGTCCACAGTCCGCGTTGATGTCGTCGTCCGCACCCGCAAGATCGGTCACTTCTTCCCCGGCGGGACGGTGGACGCGTTCGACGTCTGGCTGGAACTAAAGGGCGAGGACGCTGACGGTAAGGTGATTTTCTGGAGTGGCAGGGTTGAGGGCGACAAAGGCCCGGTCGAACGTGGAGCGCATTTCTACCGCTCCTATCAGCTCGATGCTGGCGGCAATATGATCGATAAGCGCAACGCTTGGCAGACACGCAGCGTCCTATATGTCCATCTGATCCCCCCAGGGGCTGCGGATGTAGCGCATTACCGGGTGCGCATTCCACCGAGCGCACGTGGCCCGATCCGTCTGACCGCGAAATTGAACTATCGCAAGTTTTCTTACTATTACACGCAATTCGCATATGCGGGTCAGCCCAAGCCCAACCAAGATGCGTCGCTCGTCGGCCCGGATCACAACTCCCTGGAGTACACCTTTGACCGGGTGAATATTCCACGCAACGTCTCCGGCGAAATCAAAGGCGAGATTCCTGTTCTACCCATCGTGACTGTGGCCCAGGCCCAGACGAAACTCAATTTGACTGGCATTCCGAGCCGCGACCATAAGCGAACGGGCAGTGGGGAAGATGGTTGGAAGATCGTCGTGGATAGGCAAGATCGTGAACGGTGGAACGACTGGGGAATCGGCTTGCTTTTGCAAGGTGATTTGAAAGGGGCTGAGTATGCCTTCGAGAGAGTTACCGAGGCGGAGCCGGAATACGCCGACGGCTGGCTCAATGTGGCGCGGGCGCTCGTTCAGGAGGGCGAGAACGAAGCGGCCAAGCCTTATGTTCAGAAGGCGCTCACGATCAATCCCAAGCTCGGTCGCACTTACTACTTCAAAGGGCTTATCGAGAAGGCAGATGGAGACTACGACGGGGCTCTTGAATCGCTGCGAACGGCGGCGGAGATGTATCCCCGCGACCGGGTGTTGCTGAACCAGATGGCGCGCATTTTGTTCCTTAAGCGGCAGTACGCTCGAGCCCTGGAGACGCTCAACCGCGTCGCGTTGATCGATTCCGAAGATGTGCAGATGCACTACACCGCAATGCTATGCTATCGCGGCCTGGGTGACCCGGACAAAGCGGCACGAGAAGAAAAACTGTTTCTCCGCTTCAAAGCAGACGAAGCGGCCCAGGCCGTCACCGCCAAGCCGCGCCTGTTGAGTCCGGAGGACAATAACGAACGCCAGCAGATTCATGAGCACGACAGCGTATCGCTAGACGATGTTGTGAGCTGGATAGCGCGATCGGCTTCGAGCGCGCCAATCGGTCGCCAATGACGCAGCGCTGTCGCTGGTCCTTGAAGCTGCTAGGCCGCGGTGGGGTTCCCGCAAAACATGCTCTGTTCCTTGCCACATTCCTGTGGACCGGCCTGATGGTTGGAATACAGGATGTGTCCCCACAAAGTGGCGCCGTAACTTTCACGGATATCACGGCGGCAGCAGGCATCAAGTTCGTGCATAACAGTGGCAAGTCCGGCAAGAAGTTTTTGCCAGAAGCATTGGGGTCCGGTTGCGCGTTCTTTGATGCCGACGGCGACGGCTGGCTCGATATCTTGCTCGTTAACGGCAAAAACTGGCAGTCCGGTGGCAAAAAGTCGCTGCCGGCATTTTACCACAACAACCACGACGGAACGTTTACCGATGTTACTGCGGGTAGCGGACTCGATGTCGAGATGTACGGTATGGGTGTTGCCATCGGAGATTACGACAACGACGGCCGGGATGATGTCTACATCACCGCGCTCGACGGTGATCACTTGTTTCATAACGAGGGCGGCGGGAAATTCCGCGATGTGACCAAGGCGTCCGGCATAAACAACTTGGGCTTCGGAACGAGCGCAGCCTGGCTCGATTATGACCGAGATGGGAAGCTCGACTTGTTCGTCGCCAACTATGTGCAGTGGACACCCCAGAGCGATTTATGGTGTTCCCTGGACGGTTCTACGAAGTCCTACTGCACCCCTGAGTCGTACAAAGGAACGTCCCCGAAGCTGTACCACAATCTGGGCGGCGGAAAATTCGAAGATGTTAGCCAGAAGGCAAAAATCGCGGATTCGACGAGCAAATCTCTGGGAGTAACTGTGCTCGACTACAACAACGACGGCTGGCCGGATATTTTTGTGGCCAACGACACCGAGCCGAATAAACTGTACCGCAACAACAAAGACGGCACGTTCACCGAAGAAGGTCTTGAAGCTGGTGTTGCGTTTAGCGAGGAGGGGGTGGCCCGCGGCGCCATGGGTGTTGATTCCGGTGACTACGACGGCTCCGGCCGCGCGCATTTGCTAGTGGGAAATTTCTCAAACCAGATGCTGGGCCTGTATCACAACGAAGGTAATGACCTGTTTGTGGATGAAGCGCCGCGCTCGACCGTGGGCCGCGATAGTTTACTGACGCTGACGTTCGGCGCGTTTTTCTTCGATTATGATCTCGATGGGCACCTCGACATCTTCGCAGCCAACGGACACATCGAAGAGGAGATCGAGCGCGTGCAACCGAAGGTAAAGTATGCGGAACCTCCCTTGTTGTTCCGCAACCTAGGTGGCGGGAAATTCGAGAATGTGACAGCGCAGATGGGTGCGGCCTTTAACCGGTCCGTCGTAGCCCGTGGCGCCGCGTATGGAGATTTCGATCAGGACGGTGACCTCGACATCCTGATCAGTACCAACTCCGGGCCGGCATACCTGTTTCGCAACGATGGAGGCAATCGCAATCACTGGCTAAGCGTACGAACCGTTGGCGAGCGCTCGAACCGTGACGGCATTGGAGCTGTCATCCGCATCGAATCCCCTTTGGGCCAGCAGTGGCGAATGGTCCGAAGCGGATTAAGCTATTGCTCGCAAAGCGATCTGGCCGTGACCTTCGGGTTGGGCAAAGATCCCATCGTCAAAACTCTCGAAATAGAATGGCCGAGCGGTGCAAAACAGAAATTCACTAACATCGCGGTGAATCAGCACCTTACGATCGACGAAGAGAAGGGAATCCTAGCGAATCGGCCCGCCAGATCAAAGTAATTCCGAACGAGATTGCTAAGCTAGCTGTAAGAGTCCGGGGGCTAGCCGGGGGCAATCGGCCCGCGGGTATCATCGGCGGCCGCGAGCCTCCCCCTGCTTCTCTTTGCTTATTGCCGATCGATTGATGAGTTCCTCAAGGTTTTCCACGGCTGACGATTCGCGTGGTGCCAGATAGCCGATCCGGCGCTTTGCGTCGTCGATTTGCCGCTCCAGATGGGAAACGGTAACGTTCTTTTTCCCTGTCTGGCCACCATGGGGATAAAACGATTGGTGGTACATCGGAAAGCATTCAGTCCGAAGGTGCGCCAACATTTGATGCGCCCGTCGGGCTTTGCGTTCGCGGCGAAGCATATCAACGTCGATCGGTGCGGTCACAATGCGCTCACCAGGCCCTGGCGTTGCCTGACTTAGGATGCGGCCATCGTAATCCACCACCATACTGCCACCTGGCCACGAGTAAGGAGGGTAGTGCCGTAAGCTGGCTCCCTGGTTGGATGCCACCACGTAGGCCATGTTTTCCAAGGCCCGGCACCGATTGACCACCGTCCACCAGTCCATCGGATCGGAGGTGCCCCAAGGATCCATATAGGCCGATACACGTATCAAGATCTCGGCGCCGTTCGCTGTCAACTGCCGGAGGGTTTCCGGGAACAGCCAATCGTAACAAATAGCCGTTCCGATATTTCCTATCGCTGTTCGAGCAACTGGAAAGAGTTCCGAGCTATATCCTTGAAGGTCGTGCGGGCTGGCATGGACCTCCCAGGGAATCCAGGGATTAACCTTGCGATATTTATAGAGAATGCCATCGGGCCCGATCAGACATGTGGTGTTGAAGACAGAATGGGGCCACTCCGGATCGGCTTCCAGCATGCTGCCGGTCTGGATGTAGATGCTATATTTACGGGCTTTTTCCTCGATTTTGTTGGTGTGTTCGTTGGGAATCGGAACAGCCAACTTTTCGAGCAATTCCTTGGACGTAAGATAGACCGGTGCCGAATGGGCGAACTCAGGAAAAACTACCAATTTTACCGGCAACAGCGGAGCGTATCCGACGACCGCATGGTCAATCATCTGAAGCATGCGGGCGGTATTGCGTTTCATTTCGGAGCGGCGGGTGGGATTGGGAAAATCCACCTGGCAGGCTGCGGCGTAATACCTTAGAGTCTCCTCCAAAGTTTGACCGTTACTCTTTTCGAGTGTTGTGATGACTCCGCTTCCTGCTCAAGTTTCTGGGACGCAACATTTGGGGTCCCCAGTTGCGCTAGTGATGCGGCGAATCGGCAGTTATATGTACCATAAGTCCTCCGTAAGAGCACAATGCATTCTTGATTTTCCCAGGTGGCCCGCGAGCGATAAGGCCATTGGGATCGACGTGGGCCTGGAGTCGTTTGCCGTTCTTTCCGACGGAACGGAGATCGACAATCCCCGATACTACCGTCAGGCCCAGGCCAAACTCCGGTGCGCCCAGAAGAAAGTGGCCCCCCGGCGCAAATGCGGTTCCTGCCGCACGCAAAGCGATCCAGCAATTGCAGCGGGTTCACGCGCACCTGCGGAGGCAGCGATCGAACTTTCACCACCAACTCTCTCACTACCTGGTTGCGCTCTATGGTCTCATCGCAGTGGAAAACCTGAACGTCCAGGAGTTCGCGGCAGGGATACTCGCCTCCGTGCAGGATGCCGGATGGTCCGGCTTCATCGCTAAGTTGCGCTACAAGGCTGAAAGTGCTGGTAGGCAACTGATCGAAGTCGATCCTCGCGGCACGTCACAGAGGTGTAGGTGCGGGCGGCCCAATCCCCAGACGATCAGCAAGCGTTGGCATCGTTGCGAGTATGGATTGTCAGTCAGCCGAGATCATGCTTCTGCTCTTGTGATTCTCTCTATGGCTCGGACGGAGCCTTCGAAACTCAACGTTGGTGCGGTAAGGCCGCGTGTCTTGAGAAGCCCTCGGCTTTAGCCGTGGGGAGTCGTCACTTTTTCCTGTACTGGCCGTAAAGTAACTCCTCGGCAAACTCCACGCACTTGAATTCCAGGAGCTGGGCGTTTCTTTCGACGCGACGGTAAAGTGGCATGCTGATCTTCCACGGCCGGCTGAAGACAGAAGGATCTTCCATGGCGGCTTCATATTGCAAGTGCTCGCGGTCGGTCCGTGTGAAGCGCTCGACGACATGTAGCTTGTCGCTGGCGAAGTCGCCGGCACGATCGAACCAGGCCAGACCGTTGAACCCGGTAGCGTCAACCACCAGCGTGTCTCCTTCCCAATGGCCGTTGTTGGTGCCCATCCAGGTGTCAGACACTGGCTTGACCGGCTTGCCCATGTTGACAAAGCGATTGGCACTACCATATTCGTAGACAAACAGGACGCCCCTCGGCGACTGCACGATCTGAAACGGGTAGGGCATATAGTTGGCGCGTGGGATGCCCGGCATGTAGCATTTGGCTTCGGGGTCGTTGGTGCGCCGGTTGGCGAAGTTAATTTTCTTTTCTTCGAGCGCGGCCGGAAGGTAGGGAATCACGCCGTCTTCGACGACACTCTGGCCGGCCGGCTCGGCGCCAATCGCTCCGGTTTGCCACATCGGCCCGGCTTGCGGCGAATGATCTTCGAGATCCCAATTTGCGGTGTTGAGGGCCTCCCAGATGCCGCTCAAGTCCGCGTGTCCGTCGGCGGCGCGCGGGGCTACGTAATTCTGCGCCCAGAGAGGAGGGAGTACGAAAAGTAACGTGGCCCCTGCGATTAGAGATATGGATCGATTTTGCAACGAATGTTCTCTCCTAAGCTCTGAACAGAACGCCATGTACCTTTGGGCTTTGAAAGTTCACTTCACAACAGATTGAACCTTTTCTTCGGCGCGGGCACCGCTCAGGATATTCGACATCGAGTAGTTGCCCTCGTGACACGCGTATTCGAAAATCTGGTACCCGGGCTCCTGGGTGATGGGGAACGCCACGGTCCAGGAGGCTGTGAAGGTCTTCGGGTCGAATACCGTTACTTCGTATTGGATGGATCGGTCACTCGTGCGCGTGAATCGTTCGACCAGACGCAGATCTTCGCTGTAACTAACGCCATCGCCATTAGTGCCGACGCCGAGCCGGCCGCCAATGAAGTTTGTAGTTTCGACTACGAGCGAGTTGCTCTCCCAGTGTCCGCGCGGGTCTCCCATATAGGTGCGCAGGCCCGCGGGAAGATGCGGATGTGGCTTGTTGGGCGGATCGATCGGAATCACGCGAGCTTCGTGGATCATCTCATAGCGAATCACGACCAGCCCGGGCGACTGCAAAATGTCAGTCCCGTTACTGTACATCACCGGGAGCATAGAACCTAGGACACCGCGCGTGATACAGCGGCCGTACATATTGATGTCCTCCCATGATTCCGGATGAGGCTTTCTTCTGGAGGCAACAATCGAGCCCGCTCGCAGCAACATCGCTTGTGGGGTCAATGGCGGGAGTTGGCCGTCCTCGGGGTCGACGATCAGGGACGTTTGGCGCGAAGTCCGCCGGGCATACTCGCTCCAGTTCGAAGGATACGGCTGGTAATCTACGCCGTCATGTTGAAGCCAGTAGCCCGCCTGGGGAGTGACTCCCGCCTGAATGCTCGTCGAAATCAGTTCATTTTCCTTCGCGCGCGCAGCATATTCGTCGTCGGTCAAAAACTTGCGGTTGCCATACTTGCGGGGCCGTTCGAATGGTACACCGAAAGAGTCATCGCTGGTCCAGACTCCCTGAAGGTCAGGATCGCCCCATGCGGTTTTCGGAGGCGTCCAGTTTCCGCTAGGCTGGTTCGCTTGTGCGAACGCCGTCCCAGCCACGATCACGCATAGGACCACGATGCGAACCAATCTGTGTTCTGGGAGCAAGGAGCACTTCTCCTCTACGATTGTTAATGTATCCCGCTGGTGTCTCGTGGGGCGCCTTTTTCTTTGTTTAGGGATATCAAGGGCGAAGCCCTTGCCCAGCCGCCGTGCTATTCCGCGATAAGTCCTTCAGGACTGATCGCCACGTTCATTCACTTTGGGGAAGCCTGTTTCTGTTGCTGCGCAGCACTACGAACAAGCGTTTTCTCGCGAAATTCTCGTCGCTGGCTGGGTGTCAGTACCTCGAAAGCCTGAGTGTTCTCCATATGCTGGTACCCCTGGATCATCGCTTCCTTCTGATACGCGTTTAACTTTTCGTCCTTAACCACAACATCCATACGCGATGTCATAATCCGGTGAATCTCGTCAATTCTTGCTTTCTGCTCATCCGTCAATTTCAACTCGGCAAAAACGCCTGTTTGACTAGCATCTCCCTTTGGTCTAGCTGCAGGTGAGACCTTGGGTGGACTCGGTACTGGGCGGGGCGGACTGCTCTGCGCACGGTTCAGCCCTGGTGCCGCACACGCAAGAAAGAGGCCAGCCGTAACTGCCACTCCTTTCGCAAATCGGTTCACGTTCATGCGTATCCCCCCTTGGGATTTTCCTTGAATGCTTTCATCCTTCGTTACCTCCGAGCTTCTCGACAGCTGGAATCTCCGATTCGTCGGCGCTGGTGGCTTTTGCTCAAGCGACTACGTATGGCGCACACCAAGATCTCGCGTATCTCTAATTTGTACTCGAGGAAGGCTCGATCCCCGCTTTGGAAAAGAACGATGGATCGAGCTTGGGATTCACCACTGCCTTATCGATGACCATCCTCTGCACCGGAAAAGGAGTACCCCTGAACCCAGGCGCATCGGTAACTGGCTGAACTCGCGTTTCGAGAAGGAAAGGGATCTGTAAGCCATCGACCGACCGGTAATCGCGATAGTAGATTTCTACTGGATGGTATACGCCATTGAGCCGCCGCGGTGCCCCTTCAATCTTCGTTTCCAAGAACGTCTGGGAGTCAATCCACACGTGCAGGTTCTTGCCACTATGCAGGGTCAGTTTAATCTTATAGGTATCGCGGCCCTCGACTTTTTCTATGCCATCCAGCTCGATATTGGTGCCCTTGGCCGCGTAATCAACCAGCGGGCCATCGAGGTCTGCCTGCTGGGAAGCTGCATCGATTTCTTCTTGCGTAAGAGGCTCAACCTCGCGCGGGTAGAGGAAGGGCCTCAGCCTCCAGCCCCCGGCGCCGTCAAACACCTGGACAGACGTTTGACCTTTGAATTGCAACTCGATCCGTTGTTTGCGGGGGCGCGCAAATTCGATTAGAAAAGGCACGACCGCCAAGGGCCGCACCGGCCGCTGCGGAACCAGTTGTGGCCGTTGAAGTGGGTGGCTACGCTTTGGCCCCGATGCAGGTATTCGGCGGGCAACCCGCGGGTCTGCAGCAGTGCTCAAATGTCCCTCATATGACAGCGTCTGAACTGCCCGCCATGCCTCTAAACCACCTCGGGCGGCGACGTTCTTTTCCACGATTTCAACTGCAGAAAGCTTAGTTTGTGGAAAGGGATCTTCCGTTGCCGCGGCAAGCGATATGCCAAAGGCCGTAGAAATAAGGATTGCCACTAGCTTTCGGAACATGTCGGCGCCTGTTTCGAAAATTGATACCTAGTCCATAGTCAGGCTAAGAGAAAACCGAAATACCTTCTTTGCGCCAAGTCAACTTCAGTAGAGGCGTGCAAGTCACGTCGAGTCCTATGGTGTGGAGTCGCCTGTGGGACCGCAGATCGATCTTGCGCATGATGGATTTCGGGTTGAAAAACTCCAAATTCCTAATGTCTTAGATCGTGTTCAGTGCGCGAATGGCTAGCATGCCGATCACACCGGACGTGTGAACCCTGCTTTGTGAACCAGGCCATCGCACGGCAACGTGACGCACGCTAGCGTGAAAACATTGCCAAGAACAAAGCTGCTGGTGAGGGATTATTTCGAGGGATCCTGTTCTTCGATAGCCTTAGAGGCGCGGCGTCCGCTGCTAATTTCTTCGAATTCAAGGCTCACGTTTGTAATTTTGATGATCCGATAGCGGCCCAACACGGTGTCGCCCTCGGCCACGATGAACACCGCGTCTCCATCGGTAAGAAACGCCCGTTGCCCCGAAACGCCAAAAAACTTCAGCGGAAGCTTCGGAGGAGGGGGCGGCGGAGGAGGCGGAGGAGGCGGCGGTGGAGGCGGTTCTGGCGCTGCCACAGGTTCTGGAACGTGAATGATGTGCGGAGGTGGTGGCGGCGGCAAGTGCCAGTTGAAAATATCGCGCCCGGTAGTTTGATATTCCGCCTGCTGACTTTCGGCAAGCCGATCCCAATGGATTTGCGGATTCTCGACGCCCATGGGCTTGTAACGGGTCGCAGATGAAGTGGCCCGCACTGATTGCGCGGCTGGATATCCCTCGTAGTAAAGGGCGATTCCACCAACCAGCAGGAGAACAGACAGCGTTCCCATCTGTGAGGTTTTCTTCTTCACGCGCGAGCCTTGAAGTACGATCTCAAATGCAAATTCACCCTGACGCTTGAAAGAGCCGCCTGTCCAGCCCGTTCGTTCGCCAGCGACACAACATCAACAATATAGTGATTCTGCGAGTGTTGAACACCATTCAAAAAGTGAACTATGTTTTTGTAATTGCCGCTAACAGTGGCATCCAGGGAAACTTCGGTTATACCCCTTCCGGCAAGATCCGCTGGATGGAACGAGAGCGTATCAATCAACAGTCCAGCACTGTGCCCGATTTGTTCAATGTCCGCCGATATCACGGAATAGCCTGAGCCCGCGGCCGGCAGAGAATTCTCAAAGCGCTCGCAATCCGCCTTCGTCGTTGGCATCTGTTGCTGAATCTCGCGGGCGCGGTTCACATCTGCCTGCAAGAGCTTCGATTGAATCGTCAGCGCATTAACTTCTTGCTGCGGGGACAACATCGAAGAAGCCATGCGAATGGAGTACACCGTCATGATGGCATCGGCGGCCAACAGAGTTCCAAGCACGCCAACGATCGCGTACTTCAGGAGGGTATATTTGCTCGGCCGGAAAGCGTCTTTCATCAAAGCCTCGAGTATGTGACGGTAAGATCCAGGACTATTTGGTCGCCGCCTGGACCCGCGCCTGTCAAGCGGATATTTGCCAACTCGACGTGCGAAAAAGCATTTGATCGTTCGAGCGCTTCCAGAAAGTCTTGCTTGGCTGCTTCGCTCAATGCGCCGACAGTGAGCCTCACAGAGGCCTGTCCACTCGCTTGCCTTGGCTCAATATTGATTACTCGGACGCCTCCTGGCAATATCCGCTCCAGATCCAGAAACATGCGGGTCCAACTAAAGCTCTGCGAGTCAATAATCGAATTGATAAAAGAGGCCCGGTCGTGGAGCTTGGCATTCTCTGGCAGCAAGAAAAAGTGGTCGAGCTGCTCGCGTTGATTGGTTAGCAGTTCGATTTGTGTCGTTAACTGTTCACTCTGAAGGTGGAATGTCTCGTTCGCCTTTCGGACAACATGAACGTGCCATCCTAGGAAAACGCACAAGAAAAAGGAGACGACCACCGAAGCTACGGAGAAGGTTAGGAAACGGCGATGCGTCTCCGTGGGCCTGCTTGCAAGGTTTACTGGGACTTTCATAGAAGCTTTCCGGCGCCGGAAACCCCCAATTTCAATTGGGGGAGGAGGCGTGCTATTGTGTGGCGGCAATTAAAATGGCTCTTGCCGCTTGTGTTTTGCTGGAGCGATCCGGACGTCCCGCGATGGGACCTAGGCGCGGTCACAAGCGAACGCTGCTCTGCCATCGTAGGTCTGACCAATGGCAGCGGGTTGGTCGCCCGTGTAAACCAGCACAACGGCTTCCCGGTGATGCGGAGCCTGACCGGGG
>Ga0307479_10001493_pt1 | contig 21304 bp, 19 predicted proteins | sample atmos_gasesECM4C_FD_203743 | JGI IMG/M metagenome (GOLD analysis project Ga0307479, IMG submission 203743) | Hardwood forest soil microbial communities from Morgan-Monroe State Forest, Indiana, United States - atmos_gasesECM4C_515 | ecosystem: Environmental > Terrestrial > Soil > Temperate...
CTGGGTGACCCCGTGCAGCATGAAGTAGACGTTGTAGTTCTTGCCGGGAACTCGATCCTGAAGGCGCGAATCGGGCAAGGCGGCCACTGTCTTGACGAGCGCCGCGTGCGTCTTCTTCAGGTGCGCGGCCGCTTTTTTCCAGGCTGCCTTGCTCTTGTCCTTCACCGGCGGAAAATTCTTGTCGCCCTTCAGACTGCCAGGTTTGTTGACTACGATCCGGCGATTCACCGCCTCGTCCCAGGCGGCGATGTGTAACACCAGTTCCCAGATGCTGTGCGCGTCGGGCAGAGGATGCGCGGCCGCAGTCGCGGCATCCACGTCAGAGAGGAGTTCGAGCACCGACGGGCCATGCCAGGCTTCCCCCTGGAAGGCGTAGCGGAGTTGATCAGCAATGCGGGCAGCTTCCGACATCTTCTTATTCGGCAACGATAGATATTTTAGCGCCGTTCGCCGCTTTCACGATGGCGTCTCCGTCCAGCAGGAGACACTTCCCCGCATCGAGAGCGAGACACGTGGCTCCGGCCGCACGCATAACTTCAATCGTTTTCACACCGATGACTGGGACGTCAAAACGCATGTCCTGATCCGGCTTCGCAATCTTCACCGCCGTTAGAGCCCGGCTCAGGGTGGAAGCATCACCTTCTAGAGAGCGCATCAGTTGCCCAGCCCGCTCGATGGTAGCGTCCGTTCCTTCCATGGCTTCGACCGCAACGCAGGCAGTCTCGGCGACGACCACGGTCTGGCCGATATCGAACTGCGCCAGGTGACGGGCGACAGCGCGTCCGTAAGTTATGTTCTTCCTCTCTTCATCCGTTGGAGCGCGCTCGCTCAGCACTCCAGGCCGAGCCAGCAGCGGCTCCAGAAACGATGTCGAGTTCTCGAGCACGATGCCCTCGTCACCCAAAACTTTGGCCACTGCTCCCAGCAAGGCATCGGTATTGCGAGTGCGCAGAGAGAGCAGCAGCTTGGCGAGGCGCCAATCGGGCTTGATACTCGAGAAAATCTGCTTGTGCTTGACCTGTCCCGCCATGATGGCCCGGCGGACCCCGGCGTTCTTGAACGTCTCAATCAGCTTCGAAAGCTCGCCGAGAGACAGCCAGTGCACCGAAGCCGCCCCGCTGGATTCAATTTCAGGCGCAGTCTCTTCCTTGATCGCAGCCACCACCACCTCAAACCCCTGAGCGCGCGCCGCGTCGAGAATGAGAAAAGGAAACCTGCCGTTGCCAGCAATCAGGCCGAGTTTTTCTCTAGACGACATAGTGGTTTGTGGCGGCGCGACTTGCTGAAGCCTGATCGATGAACAAGCTTCAAAACAGTGTGATTTGTATCAGGGCGCGCCTTCAGGTGCGCCGTGCCAGCGTGTATATCAACGCGCCTTTAGGCTCCGAGGTTGAGTTCCCGCTATTTAATTACCCCCCGCTCCGACGCCTCAACGAACCGGATAAGGAGCTCGACATCCTTTCCGAGTTCTCTCTCTGACTTCAATTTCTCCAACGCCTGCGCAGTGTTCAACTTCGACGCCAGCAGCACCTTGTACGCGTGATGAATCTTCGCAATACGTTCTTTGCTGAAGCCCCGTCGTTCCAGGCCCACGGAGTTCATCCCGAAGGCGTGTGTATTGCGCTCGGCGGACGTCTTCGAGAACGGCAGCACGTCCTGCGTGATCGTCGTCCCGCCGCCAATGAAGGCGTGTGTTCCGATGCGCACGAAGTGATGCACCGGGCACAATGCCCCCACCTGTGCCCAGTCCTCTACGACGACATGCCCTCCCAAAGTCGCGGCATTCGCCAGGATCACGTGATCACCCACCCGGCAGTCATGGGCAATGTGCGTGTAGGCCATGACCAGCACGTGACTGCCGATTCGGGTCAAGCCGCCACCCTTAACTGTGCCGCGGTTGATCGTGACGAATTCGCGAATCTCGTTGTGATCGCCGATCTCCAGCCGCGTCGGCTCCCCGGCGTAGCTCAGATCCTGCGGCGCGAGTCCAATCGAGCTGAAGGGAAAGAAGCAGTTGTCGGCGCCAATCTTGGTGGGGCCTTCGACAGCCACGTGCGAAACCAGTTCGCAGCCTTCGCCCAGTTCCACGTCGGCGCCAATCACGCAATAGGGGCCGATCTTGCAGGATGGATGAATCTTAGCGCCGGGGTCGACGATGGCGGTGGGATGAATGCTCATCAGGACTGAGTGCCGCGCGGTGAGAGCTTACTTCTGAGCGTCGTGCCCATCATGGCCCGCATGGACTAAGCTTCCGGCGAGGGCGGTACGCCGTTCGTGTCGGGTCCGGTCTGCGAAGCGGCTCTCGCAATGAGTTGGCAGGTCACGGTCGCCTCCGCCACGCGCTTTTCGCCCACGAACACCTTCCCTTCCATACGAACCGCATTCATGCGCCAGGATTTCACGTCCACTTCGATCCGCAACTGGTCCCCCGGAAGCACTGGACGGCGAAAGCGTGCGCGCTCGATCCCGGTGAACACCATCAGCTTCTGGTCGCGGTCTTCTACTTCCGTGAGCAACAGCGCCCCCCCGGCCTGCGCGATCGCCTCGACGATCAGAACGCCGGGCATGATCGGCAGGTTCGGAAAGTGTCCTTGGAAGAAAGGCTCGTTGATGGTGACGTTCTTGAGCGCGACGATGCGCTCGCGGCGGGTGAGATCGACCACCCGGTCGATCAGCAGGAACGGGTAGCGATGCGGCAGGATTCGTTGGATCTCGTTGATATCCAAGCTAGTTTTCGTCGCGACCGGAGCTTCGGTTTCAGGGTGAGGGGTATCGGTCATGCAGCTGTCTCAAACAGCCCGAAGATTATACTGTACCGCGCGTCAAGTAAGAGGAGCGACGTGCGTCCCCCAGCAAGCCGCGCGCCGCATTCACGACAACTTAACGACCGCATCCATGACGAAAAACAAGACTACCCACTCCCATTCGCGCTCACCCAACCAACGCCCGGACCAGATACGCCTCCGTTACTTCGAGGAACACCGCGACCAGATCGTCGACACCATCCGGCGCTTGGTGGAAATCGAATCGCCCAGCGACAACAAACAAGCTGTCGACCGCTGCAGCGCCTTCGTGGCCGAGGAGTTCGCCGCCCTCGGAGGCCGCGCCCAGTTCCACCGCGTCAGCGACTTCGGCAATCATCTTCAGGTCGACTTCGAGGGCGAGACGCAGCAGAAGCCCGTTTTGCTCCTAGGGCACTACGACACCGTCTACCCGCTTGGCACGCTGACCACCATGCCATGCCGCGTAGGCAACGGGCGCCTGCTGGGGCCGGGCGTGCTCGATATGAAGTCGGGCATCGCCCTCATGATCTATGCGATCCGGGGCCTGCAAAAGTGGCTCGGACGGCTGCCTCGTCCCGTGACCGTCTTGCTCGTGTCCGACGAGGAAGTCGGGAGCGATTCCTCACGGCAAATCACCGAGGCGCTCGCCAGGCAGTCTTCCGCCGTGCTGGTCCTGGAGCCGTCCTACGGCCCGAAGGGCGCGGTCAAGACCGCGAGAAAGGGCGTGGGTGAATACACGCTCAAAGTCACAGGGGTCGCTTCGCACTCTGGGCTCGATTTTGAGAAAGGCCAGAGCGCGATCCTGGAATTGGCTCGGCAGATCCTCGCGATCTCGAAACTCGTCGACCTGAAGCGCGGACTCACCCTCAATCCCGGCCTGGTGGAAGGCGGAACCCGCGTGAACGTAGTTGCCGCCGAAGCGCTGGCAACCCTGGACGTAAGAATCGCCCGCATGAAGGATGCCGCTGGAATCGACAAACAGTTGCATGCCCTCCGTCCTTTCAACCGAAAGTGCAAGCTGGAAGTGACCGGCGGCGTGAATCGTCCGCCCATGGAGCGCAACGTAGGCGTTGCTGCCCTTTACAAACGGGCGACGCTGATTGCGAAGGAACTCGGCTGGAAGCTCACCGAGGCAGCAGTCGGCGGTGGCTCTGATGGAAACTTCACCGCCGGCCTCGGCATCCCTACTCTCGATGGGCTGGGCGGCGTTGGCGACGGTGCCCATGCTATGCACGAATTCATCACCATTTCCGAACTGCCCCGGCGAGCCGCGTTGCTTGCTGGACTGATTGAGAGCGTGTGAATCGGCGCACGGGAGATCCCGGCCAAAATTCTTGTAAGCATGAGGAGAAGATTCGATTGAACTTACGAGCCTTGTGCGCCTACTCTCATCCTGCAGCGAGAAGCAATCCTGGAAAGGAAGATAAGTCGCATGCCGAAGGCGAAGGAGTTTACCGTAACGATTGCAGATAAACCTGGCGCCCTGGGGAAGTGTTTCCTCGCTCTGGCAGAGAGCGGGGTGAACGTGCTTGCGTTTCAATCGTATGTCGAGGAGGGCGAGAGCCTGGCCCGGTTTGTGGCGGATGATACGGCCAGCGCGAAGAAGGTGCTTGGCAGTCTGCACATGATCTTCGAGGAGACAGAGGTCGCAATAGTCAGGCTAGCGCACCGTCCGGGTCAATTGGGTCGAGCAGCCGCGCGGTTGGGCGAGAACAAGATCAACATTGACTACAGCTACTGCGGACTGGAGCCAGACTCGACCCTAGGGTTGCTGGTCTTCGGGGTCGACAACCTGACCAAAGCGGTGCCCGTGCTCGACGAGTTAGCCACCCAAAACCCATAACCTGAAGAATATGGGTCGGTGCGTCGCATTATTTCGCCAACTTACATTCGGCAACCGAAACCTGCTGGACAGTAAAATAAAACACTCGAAGGGCGACCCGTTTTACCTTTTTTTTACGGTAACTTGACGTGGCGCTGACAACTCGCCTAGCCATTCGATCTACGTTTCTTGGCCGAAAGGGCGCTCCCCCTACCGCCTGGAGAGGAGACTGAATGACAAAAACAGATGTCAGTGGATGGCTGTGTCTAATCACGTTATTTCTTGGTGTAAACCTTAGAGCTCAGGCACAGAGCTGGTCCTTCACCGGTGGCATGGGAGCCCAACGCGCTTTTTTCCCGGCAACCGTGCTCAACAATGGCCAAGCCCTGGCCGCAGGCGGGCGAAATCGGGTGCAGTACGGCCTGGCCACGGCGGTCCTGTATAACCCCGCAACGGGAACGTTCGGCGCTACGGGCAACCTGAACACGGGGCGAGCGAACTTCACGGCAACGCTGTTGAGCAACGGACAAGTGTTGGCCGCGGGCGGCGATGCCTACGTTTTTATGGTATCTGGCACGCAACACTTCTGCTTCGCCAGCGCGGAGTTGTACAACCCCTCGAGCGGAACATTCACGGTCACCGGGAGCATGCATGCTCAGCGTTGCGGCTATTTGTCTCCCGGGTTCACGGCGACGCTGCTGCAGAATGGTAAGGTGTTGATTGCAGGCGGCTCGAATACGGGTGGTCTGGTTTCCGCTGCCGAACTGTACGATCCCTCCAGCGGAACCTTCAGCCTGACGGGAAGTCTGAATACACCCCGCGTCGGGCACACGGCGACGCTGTTGCCTAACGGGGAGGTTCTGGTTGCGGGCGGCGTCAACTCTGCGGGGAATTACCTGACCAATGCAGAGTTGTATAACCCCTCGACTGGCACTTTCACTCCGACTGGGAGCATGCGGACGTCACGCGAATTTTTCACGGCAACCCTACTGGCGAACGGACAAGTCCTGGCGGCAGGCGGTGAGAACAGCAATTTGGTCTTTCCCTTCCTTTCCAGCGCCGAACTGTATAACCCCGCGACGGGAAAATGGAGCGCGACCGGGAGCTTGAACACCGGGCGATATAACCACACCGCTACCCTCCTGAGCACCGGACAGGTACTCATTGTCGGGGGCGGCGCCCATCTCGCGAGTACAGAGCTTTATAACCCCGCGAGCGGAACTTTCAACGTTGCGGCGAACTTGAACACTGGACGCACCGACCATTCGACCGTCTTGCTGACCAATGGAGAAGCGCTGACGATGGGAGGCTACGACGGGAGTGGCGGCAACATCGGGTACCTCTCGAGCGCCGAACTCTTCCACTGAACCTCGCCAACGCGCGAAAACTTTTCCGCGGGGAATGGGACCGGGCGGTCCTGGCGAAGACTCGCCCGGCTCGAGCACTTATCTCCCTGTCAGATATGCCTCACAGCGAAGCGACGATCTTGCGGTATTCCGCTTCGGTGAAGGCTTTCAGGGTTTGAGTGCTCACGTTCCCCAACGCACCCGTGGCCAGCATGAATTTCGCGCTCGCCTCATCATCCGGGAATTCTGAGATGATCACGGCATCGTACTTCCCCATGGTCAGGTACCAGGCGTGAATCTTTCCGCCCGCCTTCTCTGCAGCCTTCTTGGCGGCGTCGAGCCGCGTCGGACTTTCCTTGATCTTTGCCGCTCCTTGCTGGGTGTAGCGGATCAGCGTAATGTAGTGCGACATACGAATGTCCCTCCTGGTTCAAGACTCAGGCCTCAGCGGCAAGCTCTTTCTTTGGTCTCGAAACGGGCGCGATTGTACACCCATTCCCCGGTCGCTCTTGCTCGAACTGGCAACGCCTCTTTGACTCTGCGCCCCCTGTGGCCTAGACTTTAGCCAGGGGAATTTGCGACCGGGAAGACGCTGCCGCCAGACGCCCCGGGCGAGCTCCCGCCGGAGAAATCAAATGCCTGGAAAATTGGGTTTGCCTGAAATCCTGCTGATTCTTGCGGTTGCCCTGTTAATTTTTGGCCCCAGCAAACTGGCCGATCTCGGCAAGGGCTTGGGTGAGGGGATCAAGAACTTCAAGTCGGCCGTCAAAGAGGGCGAGGACCAGGGAACTGACAAGAAGTCCTGACGACGCTACGGCGAGCCACATGCACCCCGCCCATTCTCACACCACCTTGTGCTCCCGAAGCATCTTGTACACCAGCGCCACCGGCAGCCCCACGACATTCGAGTAATCCCCTTCGATGCGCGGAATCCAACGCGAGGCCATGCCTTGAATCGCGTATGCCCCTGCTTTGTCCATGGGTTCCCCCGTGGCAATGTATGCCTGGATTTCCTCATCGCTGAACGTGCTCATCGTGACCCGCGTCGTCTCCGAGCGTGTGTCCCCGAGAGCCGACTCATGCTTTGAGGTCCCGCTGGTCGCGCTCTCGGGCGGTGCTGCCGGGCGCGGACCCATCAGACAAACTCCGGTCGTCACATCGTGGGTGCGTCCTAAGAGCAGGCGCAGCATTCGGGTCGCGTCAGCGGCGTTCACAGGCTTCCCGAGAATCTGCCCATCCACCACAACAATCGTGTCCGCTCCCAGTACAAACTCGTTGGGCCGCTGCTTGAAAATTGCCCAGGCTTTCTCGCGCGCCAACCGCTCCGCAAATGCTTTGGGATTCTCTCCGTCGAGTAGAGTCTCGGGAATATTGGTCGGCTGCACCGTAATGGCGATGCCCGCGGAGCGCAGCAATTCCTGTCGGCGCGGCGAGGCGGAGGCGAGCACGAGAGCCATCTGCGGAATTCTAGCGGAAACTGGAGCCTTCAGTCCGCTATCAGTTCGATCCGATTCCCGAAAGGATCGTAGATGTGACTGCGGCGCACGTCTGGGATATCGCTGGCTTCGACGACCGTTACGCCGTTTTCGGCGAACCGGGTGAACAGATGCGAGTAGTTGGAGCAGCGCAAAGCCGGGTGGGCCTTCTTTGCCGGGTGGAAGTCGTCTTCCACCCCCAGGTGTATTTGCACATCTCCACTCGCAAACCCGCAACCTCCTCGCTTGGCTAACTCGGGCGCCTTCGGAATCTCCGCCATTCCAAGCACATTCACAAGAAAGTGGCGTGCCCGTTCCTCCTCGCCACTCGGCATCGGGAGCTGAACGTGATCAATCTGAAGAAAAGGGAAATCAGGCATGCCTCCATCATAAGACGTCGATGCCAAGGTCACAGAACGTAAGAAAGCCATCGGGAAAGGTCCCGGCCCTCGCAAACAAGTCCGGCTACGCAAGGCCCCCAAGACCCAAGACCTAACACCCAACACCTGCCACGTGAGGCCTGACCCCTGACACCCAAGGCCTGCCACCTAATCCCCCTGTTAGAATCAAACTTCAGCCGTATCTCCATGGACGCAGCCTACATCCGCAACTTCGCCATCATTGCCCACATCGACCACGGCAAATCGACCCTGGCCGACCGTTTGCTCGAGCTGACCGGCTCGCTGGCGATGCGCGAAATGCAGGAGCAAGTGCTTGATTCCATGGACCTCGAGCGCGAACGCGGCATCACCATCAAAGCCCACGCCGTCCGCATGCTTTACCCCGCCCAGAACGGCAAAACCTACCAGCTCAACCTCATCGATACCCCCGGCCACGTCGATTTTTCCTACGAAGTCTCGCGTTCCCTGGCCTCGTGTGAAGGCGCCCTCCTCGTTGTCGACGCCTCGCAAGGCGTCGAGGCCCAGACCCTGGCCAACGCTTACCTCGCCATCAATCATGGCCTCGAGATCATTCCCGTCATCAACAAGATCGACTTGCCCAGCGCCGACATTGCCCGCGCCAAGGAAATGATCGAAGGCGCCGTCGGCCTCGACACATCCGACGCCTGTCTCATCAGCGCCAAAACCGGCCAGGGCGTGCCCGATGTTCTCGAAGCAATTGTGAAACGCGTCCCGCCGCCGAAAGGGTCGCCCCAACGCCACCTGCAGGCGCTGATTTTCGATTCGTGGTTCGACCCATATCGCGGAGTGGTGGTTCTAGCCCGCGTATTTGAAGGCACCCTCAAGAAGGGTCAGAAGATCCGCTTGTGGTGGAACGGACGCGTCCTGCAAGTCGAGACTCTCGGCGTGCTCACGCCCAAACCGGTCGAGGTCGAGGAATTGGTCGCCGGCGAAGTCGGCTTCCTCATCGCCAACATCAAGAACGTCGCCGATACCAAAATCGGCGACACCATCACTGACGACGACCGTCCCGCCATCGAGCCTCTCCCCGGCTTCGAAGAAATCAAGCCCATGGTGTTCGCCGGCCTCTACACTGTCGATGCCCACGAGCATACCCAACTGCGCGAAGCACTCGAGAAACTGCGTCTGAACGACTCCTCCTTCTTCTTTGAGCCGGAGAGCTCCGTAGCGCTCGGCTTCGGCTTCCGCTGCGGCTTCCTCGGCCTCCTCCACATGGAGATCATCCAGGAGCGCCTCGAGCGCGAGTACAACCTCGAACTCATCACCACCGCTCCCGGCGTTCGCTACAAAGTCACCAAGACCGACGGCGAACTGATCGAAGTCGACAACCCGTCCCGCTGGCCCGACCAGAGCGAGATCGCCAAGGTCGAAGAGCCAGTCATCCTCGCCGTCATCCTGACCAACGAAGAGTTCGTCGGCGGCATCCTCAAGCTCGTCGAGGAAAAGCGCGGCCGCCAGAAGAGTTTCGAGTACGTCTCTGGTTCGCGGGTCATGCTGCAATACGAGCTGCCGCTGAATGAAATCGTCCTCGACTTCTACGACCGCTTGAAGTCAGTCTCGCGCGGCTACGCGTCCCTGGACTACCACCTGGCTGGCTACTGGGAATCCCCCATGGTGAAGCTCGACATCCTGGTCGCCGGCGATCCCGTCGACGCCCTTTCCCTCATCGTCCATCGCGACTTCGCCTACGAGCGCGGCCGCGCCCTGGTCTCGAAAATGCGCGAACTGATTCCCCGCCAAATGTTCGAGGTCGCGATCCAAGCGGCCGTGGGCGCCAAAATCATTGCCCGCGAAACCGTCGCCGCGATCCGCAAAAACGTCCTGGCCAAGTGTTACGGGGGCGACATCACGCGCAAACGCAAGCTGCTCGAAAAGCAAAAAGAAGGCAAACGCCGCATGAAGCGCATCGGCCGCGTCGATATCCCCCAGGAGGCCTTCCTGGCAGTGCTGAAAGTGGGCGAGAATAACTCCTAAAACCCGACAGTTTTGCCCCGCGGCCGGCTGGACACCCGTAAGTACTGATACTTCTAGATGTGCAAATCTCAAGGGTTGCTTGAAATCCTCGGCGCTCTGCGCGCCCGAGCGCCAAAAAGATCGCCTTCGTCTAAAGCTCTATGAATCAGTTTGTTAGCGCTGGTTCGGGCCTTCGCTCTTTCCGACCACCTGGTCGCTTCCCACCATTATCGAAAAGCGGAGACACCCGTTCCACAAGGTTTTCCACAGAAGCATGGCGCGCTAGCTGAGCCTTTGTAGCCGTGCCCCGGGGACACAATTTGGCTGATCTGGAAGCGATCTAACCGAGGACCAGCCTCAGCTACTCCTCCGACGCCATTCCTCCCTCCGCCAGCGACTCAAAGCGGGTGGAGTTCTTCAGGAATGCGAGATTGATTCGCCCGATGGGGCCGTTGCGTTGTTTAGCGATGATGATCTCAGCCCGTCCCTGCAGGTCGGGGTCATCCTGCTTGTAGACCTCTTCGCGGAAGATGAACATCACCAGGTCGGCGTCCTGCTCAATCGATCCAGACTCGCGCAGGTCGGCGAGTTGCGGCCGATGATCGCCGCCACGGCTCTCCGGTGCGCGGCTCAACTGCGACAACGCAATCACTGGGACATGAAGTTCCTTCGCCAGCGCCTTCAACCCTCGTGAGATCGCCGACACTTCCTGGGTGCGGTTCTCAAAACGCCGGCCGCCGCCCGACATCAGTTGCAGGTAGTCGACAATGATCAGGTCCAGGCCCCCGCAGGATTGTTGCAAGCGCCGCGCTTTGGCGCGCATCTCGCTCAGCGCCACACCCGGAGTGTCGTCGATATAAATGTGCGAACTGGCCAGCTCCTCCATCGCGCGGACAACCTTCTGCATATCGTCGCGCCAGAGAGATCCTGTCCGCATCTTGTGGGAATCGACTCGTGCTCGCGAGCACAGCAGCCGAAGCAGCAGGGCCTCGCGCGACATTTCCAGCGAAAAGATCCCCACAATTTTCTGGTCCAGGATCGCCGCGTTCTCCGCGATGTTCATGACGAACGCGGTCTTGCCCATCGACGGACGCGCCGCCAGAATCACCAGGTCCGACTTCTGTAGCCCGCTCGTCATCTCATCCAGATCGTTGTAGTGGGTGGCCAGCCCCGTGATTCGCTGCCCACGCTGCAGCAGGGCGTCCACCGATCCGAAGGAATCCTTGACGATGTCCTGAATGCCCAGGAACCCGCGCCCAATGCGCTTTTCCGACAGTTGGAAGATAGCGGCTTCCGCGTCGTTGAGGATGTCTTCCGCCGCATCCGATTGTTCCGCGGCCCGCGCAATCGCGGCGTTGGCCGCGTGAATCAGTCCGCGCAGCAGCGCCTTGTCGCGAACAATCTTGACGTAGTGCTCAATGCTCGGGCGGTCCGGCACGCCATCAAGGAGGGACGAAACGTAGGCCATATCCCCGATGGCCTGTAACTCCTTGTTGCGATCGAGTTCCTCGACCAGCGTGATGATATCGATGGGCCGCGACGACTCCGACAAGTCGACCATGCGCGAGTAGATGCGCCGGTGCGAGTCGAGCGAGAAATCCTCCGGCCGCAGGTGCTCGGCGGCCTGGTTATAGGAGAGGTTGTCGAGAAGGATCGCCCCGAGAATCGAGCGTTCGGCTTCGATGTTCGCCGGCAGGGTGCTAATGCTGTAGTCGGTGGTCGCCAATTCTTCGTCTACTCGTGTGGCTTGTACTCGTGCTAGTTGTGATCGAACGAAATCTGGTTGAACGTGAGTCGCGATACTAAATCGTAGTTGCCTTGTGGACGCCAAGTGCGTCGTTGGAAAACCCGGACCTACACAAACTTTTCTGGTCGCAAAGTTGCAGCCCGAGGTGGAAGCATCGCACGTCTGGATTCGTGTGTTTAGTATAGCGAAGAAAATACGAACATACGAGAGGAGAAAAAGTTCTGCCGACGACTAGCGACTTGCGACTAGCGGCTGCTCCAAAAACAAATGCGGTCCGGGCCAGCCACCCGGACCGCATTGTTTGGCGGGATATCCTGCAGCCCATTTCCACGCACGAGGCATGGGGGAGTGATCGCTCACCGCGCACTCCGGAGAGTACCGTGATGATGCACTCGGCAGATTGTCACTCGCGAAGCGAACTCCGCGAATCAACCTGCAGCACTCCGGTGGCCGGCGGCCAGTCCTGCCGTGTGTGGAGGACTCTGTGAGGAGGCCGCAACGCCCGGGCAACCAGTTCACGCGCCGAAGCGCGCTTATGGAGGAACCCTCCCGGCAATTCACCCTCGAGAACTACCAGGAACCGCCGGCTCTGCCGCAATGCTCTGGCAGGGCACGCAGAACATCTCGCTTGAATGATTGACACTCTGCGCTCTTCACCCCGACCCATCAAGAGAAAACCCGGGGCGCGCTGTGCAGAAACTGTGGATGCCTGAGTTTCCTTGTGGAAAGCGCTGGAAAAGCTGGGCAGAAATTCTGTGGGACGCAAGCATTCCCGGCGCGACTCTTGCTCGCCTGCGACTCCCCGAACGCATGCAACTAAGATCCACTGTCATCCCCGCAGTAGGCGCCAGCCGAACGCAGTCGAGGGACCTTGTGATTCGGGCGGTTGAGGGATATTTTGCCCTCGCCCCTGTACGCAAGGCACGTGGCTGCGCGAACCTCACGCTGCCTTCGCCGGATAACTCCCCACCAGCTTCGTCAGGAACCCGTGGGCTCGATGCGGAAACGCCGTCGCCGGCAGGAACATGTAGGGCCAATATTCTTCGACCACGCGAATGCCATTCTTCCGGCAGAACTCGATCGCGTGCGGTCTTACAGCGCCTTGTCCGCCGGCGCGATACATCCACACCTGGCGAACGCCGGCCTCGGCACAATCGCGCACCACGCGTTCCGTCTCCCGCGGTGACGTCATCCGCACTGCCCCCTCGACCGCAGGCTTCACTGTCTGCAAACACTGGAAGCACTCCAGCCCATCGATTACATCCGCGAACAGATTAACTGGCACCACGTCATAGCCGCGATTGCATAACTCTCGCAATAGGCCGCGGCTGAAGTCTTTCGGATCTCTCGACACGCCTACCATCGCAAAGCGCTGCAGGCGCAGGAAATCTTCAATGTCGACTCGGGTCGTCATCGCAATCCTCCCAACTCTCTACGATTGGCACCGCAGAAACAGGATTCTCGCAGTGACTCCCATCACCGGGCGGACGGGTGAGGTTCCCCGCAGATGTCACGCGTTCACGCGTAGATAGTTCGCGGGTTCGCGCACCGAGGCGCCGGCAGTACCGCGAAGCGCACGTCGATGAGAACATGCAGAAGGCTGGGCGCCAGCAGAGAGCCGGTTGCTACGTAGAGGCCGCAGAACAACGCTCCTGCAAGTGTCGTCACCACTACGCCGGTAACTCCCTGATATGCGTGGGCGAGTCCAAAGATGACTGCGGCAACCACGACCAACGCCGTTCCATGCAGCCGTAACGGATCGTGCAGGGTTGACAGCAACCATCCGCGAAACACGATCTCTTCGCAGACTCCTGCGCTTATCGCCACCACCACCCACAGGAATCTTTCCTGCATGGTGGTCGGAATCAAAGCGGAAAAATCGGGCACAAGCTTGCGCCACCAGCGTGGAGGTGCATCAGGTGCGGGCGTAGAGCCTTGCCGATTCAACCGCAGTCGTGCGATGACAATGCCGATCGTCCCCAGCGCGATGCCAAAAAATATTCCCGTCAGCGCGCTTCGATCAAACTCGCCGCTCCGAGACGCCAGCCGCATCAACCGGCTGCCGTCGAGGCCCAGCGATTTTGGGTTCAGCTTGTTCCATTCAAATCCGAGCGCCAGCAGCGCCAGCACGGCACTGACCCATTCGAATACGATCGCGCTCTGGTAGACCCGCATACGTGCGCGCGCATCGCCCTTGGCGATCGCCTGCTTGAGTTGACGGTATTGCGGAAGAAACCGAGCCACCTCGTAGACCACGTACCCTGCGAGAACCGGATCAACTAGGAGCGAAATGATATGCATCTTGGTGAGACCTGCCTTTCCATCGACCTCACGTCCGACTATTCCTTCATGTCGTCGATCAACTTTTTCGTTTCCAATACTTCGCGCTCTTTGCGCTGCCAGTAGTACCTCAGAAAAAACAACTCGATCACCATCGCGGCGACAATTATCCAAATCTCTGACCGCAAGATTTTTCCCGTGCCATCCCGCCAAGGCCGCAAAAAGCAAAGCTGTGATGAGCAGAAAATAAAACGAGAACCGGAGTGTTCGCGCCTTGGCAATGGCGCGCTTGTAGCAGAGTTCCGCGTAGGCCAGGGTCGTTTGCGCGGTGGGCTTCCAGGCTCCCCGCCGGACCCACCAGGCGTACCCGCCCGCGAGTATGCTCGCGATACTGATACCGGTTGCGAGGCCGGCCATGAACGCGCTTCGGTTTCGCAACGCCCATGCAGGGTCGAACTAGAGAATTCGCAGTCGAGCAATCCACCAGCACCATGATTTTCGAGCCTGCTCGGCACACAAACCAAAGGGCGCGATTGCTCGCGCCCTTAAACTTACATCTGTCTTTTCGAGTGATCTGCAGCCTTAGTCCCGCACCCCGTCCATAAACGCCCGCAGCTTCCGCGATCGTGACGGATGCCGCAGCTTGCGCAGCGCCTTGGCCTCGATCTGACGAATACGCTCGCGCGTCACCGCGAACGACTGCCCGACTTCTTCGAGCGTGTGTTCGCTGCCGTCCTCGAGCCCAAACCGCATCTTGATGACCTTCTCCTCGCGCGGTGTCAGCGTACGCAACACCTGCGAAGTCTGGTCTTTCAGGTTGACGTTGATGACAGCCTCGGCAGGAGAAACGACTGCGCGGTCCTCGATGAAGTCGCCCAGGTGCGAATCTTCCTCTTCGCCAATCGGCGTTTCAAGGGAGATCGGTTCCTGCGCGATCTTCAGCACCTTGCGCACTTTGGCCACCGGGATGTCCATGCGCTTGGCGATTTCCTCCGACGTAGGTTCGCGTCCCAGTTCCTGCACCAGCTGCCGCGAGGTGCGGATCAGCTTGTTGATCGTTTCGATCATGTGCACCGGGATACGAATCGTACGTGCCTGGTCCGCGATCGCACGAGTAATCGCCTGCCGGATCCACCACGTGGCGTACGTTGAGAACTTGTAGCCCCGGCGATACTCGAACTTGTCCACCGCCTTCATCAGGCCGATGTTGCCTTCCTGAATCAAATCCAGGAACTGCAACCCGCGGTTGGTGTACTTCTTCGCGATGGACACCACCAGTCGCAGGTTGGCTTCGATCAGCTCCCGCTTGGCGTACTCCGCGTCCATGTCGCCCTGGATGATCTCGCGCTGCGTGCGCTTGAGCTCCAGGAACAACACGCCCGCTTCCTGCTCCAGCTTCTCCATCTCCGCCCGGATCGAACGAGCCTGGCGGCGATATTCTTTTTTCTGCTCTTCGCTGCGAGTGGCGTCGGCTTTCCTCTCCAGGTTCTGAGCCTGGCGGTCGAGCGAACGCATCCCGTCGACGGTCTTGTTGACCCGCTCGATCAGGCGCTTGCGCTCGTTGTTGGTGAAGCCGAGATTCCGTACCGCGAGCGAAACCCGCACGATGCCGCGCCCGAGAGCCATGCGGTACTTGCGATGGTCCTTGGGCCGCTTCTTTTGCGAGACGAGGGCAAACTTCTCTTGCAGTTGTCCGGCCTTCTTGTAGTGCTTGGCGAGTTCGTCGATCTTCCCGGTGAACTCCTTCAGACGGTTCTGCAGGATGTCATCAGTGATCTCTTCCTCGTCGAACGTGACCACTTCCTTGATGGACCGCACGCCCTTTTTCAGGTCGTCGCCCATCGCCAGCAGTTCGTGAATCACAATCGGCGAGCGCGAAAGCGCCTTCAGCACGCGCAATTGCCCCCGCTCGATGCGCTTGGCGATTTCCACTTCGCCCTCGCGCGTAAGCAGCGGCACCGTCCCCATCTCCCTGAGGTACATGCGGACGGGGTCGTTGGTTTTTTCCAGGGCGCCGGGGGTGAGGTCGAGTTCGACGTCTTCGGCACCCTCTTCGGCTTCTTCGAATTTTTTGTCGAGTGCGGACGAAGGCATTTTGGGGCCTTCGAGCACATCGATTCCCTGCGTACCGATGGTGGTCAGCAGATCGTCCAGGTCTTCGGGGCTGTGCACGTCGTGCGGGATCAGGTCATTGACCTGATCGTAGGTCAGGTATCCCTTCTCTTTGCCTGTGTCGATCAGCTTTTTAATATCGTCGTACTTGTCGTCTAGAGCCAAGAAAGATTATCCTCAAAGCGTCCGGCGAGGACGCGTGTTACTTTCCAGTGGTGGGAACGTGGCGCTGCGGGATTGTGCCGGAGCACAAACTTACAGATTATAGCAGACAGGGGAAGTGTCTGCCATCCTGAATCGTTTCTAATGTCCCTGCGCGGCGCCGTCCGCATCTCCAGCCAGCTTAATCAGTTAGATGCCTTTCGAGAGTGTTTCGTTCCACGGTCTTTCACGGCGGATCGCCCGAAAGCCCCGTCTACCGGCGTACGCCAGCGCCTTAAAGGCGCTCCAAAGGCCACCTGCTGCGATGCGCCTGAAGGCGCACCCTGATACGAACCAAACGATTTTACTCTGCGTCTTTAAGTGCGGGTCCTTGATGCGAACGGCCTTCTGACCGAGGCAGTTGGACCGCGGGCCTCCCTACTCCGGCCGCCCGAGTCAGGCTGGGCGTTTCTTTGGCCCTGAACCTTCCTCGGCGAGGCGAGGGTCCATCAGGGCACGCTTAAGGCGAACGCGCTTCTGCAGAAGCTCTGGCAAGCGAGCAGGATCTTTTCTGGTTGACGACTGCAGTTCACGCTGCACTTCGTCGAGTTCTCGCCGGATGCGAATGCGCTTAAGCGCCCGAACTGCACCTTCCAACCGCTCTGCGCATAGTTCCTCGGCGTCTTTGAGAAGTGTCGACGCCAGGCGTGCGCGGTCGGAGTCAGACAGGGGCAGCTCCATCACGTCGGTAATGTCCGGACCTGCGCCGAGTAGCGCCTCGATGAGAGACTCGCAGGCCAATCCTTCATGCAGGCGCTCGCTCTGCAGCGCAAAGCGCGCCTGGCGTGCCGGATCGAATTCCTCTTCCGCGCCATCTCGGGCGGAGAGGTGCTCTTCCGCGATCTGGATTTCGTTGGAGGAGGCGAGGGCACGGATCAGGATGCGCTCGGCGTCGGTGATCTGGCTCTCGGCGGGGGCCTTGATTGCGGTGGCGGAGCGGCTGGCGGCCACGTGCTTCAGTTCCTGGCGCAGGACGGCGGAATCGATCCCGACCTTCTGGGCAATCTCCTGGGCCAACTCATCGCGTACGATCCGGCTGGGCACGCGCTGGATGTGGGGCAGGAGGTAGTTGAGCGCCTTTACCTTGCCCTCGGGAGTGCGCGCGGGAAACTGGCTCCGGGCGCGCTCGATCAGATAGTCGAAGTAGCGCTGCGAATGTCGAAGAGCTTCCGCGTATGCGTCTTTGCCCTTGCGCCGCAGGAACAGGTCTGGGTCGAAGCCATGTTCGAGGGTGAGCACCTTGATCTGGAATTCCTCCTCGACCAGCAGGCCGAGGGTTCGTTCCGTGGCCTTAGTGCCGGCTGTGTCGGGATCGAAGTTGACGACTGCGTTCTTGCTGAAACGGCCGAGCAGGCGGGCCTGCAGTTCGGTGAAGGCGGTGCCGGAGCTGGCAATCACGTTCTGGAATCCGGCGGCGAAGACTGAGATGCAGTCCATCTGGCCCTCGACCAGGATGGCATAGTCGAGCTTGCGGATGGCCTCCTTGGCCTGGTCCAGATTGAACAGAACGCGCGACTTTGAGTAGATGGCCGTTTCGGGCGAGTTCAGGTACTTGGGCCCGGCCTTCTCGTCGGTCGAGAGCGTGCGTCCGGTGAAGGCAATGATTCTTCCCGCGTCGTTGGAGATGGGGAAGGTGACGCGGTTGCGAAATTTGGAATAGAAGGCTACGAGCTTTGAGCTGCGAGCTTCGAGTGAGCCCTCAGATTTTAGCTCTTGGCTGTTCGCGGTCGGCGCACCGTGCGCTGGACTCGCTTCATCCCGAGATACAGCGCGCTGATCACCTTGCTTGCTCGGAGTTCGGGGCTCGGGGCTCGGAGCTTCTTTCCAGGAAAACAGCCCGCTTTCTCTTAGCAACTCCTCGTCGAAATCGCGGCGCAGGGCGTCGCGGAGGAGGAAGCCGGAGTCGGGGGCGTAGCCGATGCGGAAGCGGGCGGTGGTCTCGTCATCGAGGCCGCGTCCGGCAAGGTAGACGCGGGCGGCGGCGCCTTCGGGGCGCTTGAGGTAGTCCTGAAAGAAAGCGCAGGCGCTCTCGTGGACGTCGAGCAGAGCCATGCGGAGCTTGGCCTCGCGGGCCTCCTGCGGGCTACTGAACTCGACCTTGGGCAGGGGCACGCCAAGCTTCTGCGCTACCAGGCGGACGGCTTCCGGGAACGTGATGTTTTCGACCTTCTGCACGAAGGAGAAGACGTCGCCGGAGACGCCGCAGCCGAAGCAATGAAAGAACTGCCGGGCGGCATGCACGGAGAACGACGGCGTTTTTTCGTTGTGGAAGGGGCAGAGGCCGGAGAAGTTTTGCGCGCCCGACTTCTTGAGCCTGACGTAATCGCCGACGATGCGAACGATGTCGGCCTGCTGCTTGAGCGTGTCTTTGAAGTCGGATGAGGGCATGGGGTGAAGCCTCTATTGTGTCATGTTGAGGAAAAAGGGAAATGGCCCGGTTGGCTGTGGAAGGGTGTGGAGGCCTGTGGAGAAGGGGGAACCGTGTGGAGCGCACGCTCTTGTGCGCTGCCTTAGTTTTTTCTGTCCCGGGCTGTCCGCTCCACCATTTCGTTTCGAACCCGCGACTCTGCAGCGGTCGCACGGTTTCGCGCACAGGATTGTGCGCGCCACACAACTATGGTCCCTGCCAGAGCCAGGGATAGTCTTCCAGGACGCGAGCCAGGCCTCTCCGGACGGCGTTCTGCCGGATGTATTCGACCTCCTCCGCGAAACTCTCGTCGGAGCGGAGCACGTGATCGAAAGACTCATCCTGCCAGAGCGGGCCTTTTTTGCCGAGAAGCTGATTGACGCTGTGCGCGGATGCCCCCTTGATGAGTTGCAGAATCTTCGCCAGAGGAATCGGCCAGCCGGCGTAGTCGCGCAGCGGAGTCAGCAGCAGGTGGGCGTGCTCGGGCATGACGACCGCAGCATGCAGCAGCATCCGGCTGCCATGGTCGCGGAGGCGGTGTTTGAGTACAAGAGTACGGGCCTGCGGCGGGAGAGGGTCGCGGACCAGCTTACGGAAAGTCACAAACAGAGGCCGGTCGCTCTTTTGGAAGTGAGGGAGTCGGCGGCGGTATTCATCGGGAGTTTGGCGAAGGGTGATCATGCGGTGCGGACACTCTGCAAAGTTGACTTTGCCAAGTGGGGGATGGAGGCAAGCCAGCAGTCTGTGACGGGGTGAGCAACGACGGGGTGATGGGCCGATCTTGCTCGCAAAAGTGGATAATGGGGCAGGTGTGGGACGGAACACTTCTTGTCTGCCTCTGAAGTTTCTGCAGCTACCCGGCCGTTTCGCGCACAGAAGTGTGCGCGCCAGACGGTGTTTTTTAGCTAATTGAGTGAGAAAATTATTTGCGCAGAGTTGTGATGGTGGTCACAGGGAATTCCTCGCTTTCAATCTAGACTCGGGGGTCAGGATTGAGCGTGAGGCGGGCTGGAAAAGCAGATTTCTCCTTTCTCGCTGCGCTCGCGTGTCGGAATGGCAAGGGTGTGGGGAAAAGGACAGTCTTGGCTTGTTGTGTTCGCGTGTTGGAATGACAAATGTGAGAGAGCGTTGCGCCTGGTTGGAGGGGACAGTAGACACCGGATCGGCGGGGAATCGGTATTTGAGCTCGGTCGTCGCGAAGTATGCGGTGGGGCGGGGCCGGGGTGGCGGCCCGGGCGGCGAGTCAGGTGGTGCCGGTGGTTCGGCAGTGGGCGGCAGCGGAGTTGCTGGGAATCGACTTCTCGGGTTCTTACGGCAAGGGCACGGCGATCTCGCCGGGCACCGATGTCGATCTTTTCGTGTCGCTGGATTCGGCGGCGGGGAGTCTGAAGGACACTTACTGGAGTTTGTTCCGGTGGTGCGCCGATCATCATTTGCCTCCGCAGGCAGGAAATGTTTCGGTTCGGGTGGTGTGCGATGGGGTGCGGGTGGACCTGGTGCCGGGACGGAAGCAGAAGGGAGCGACGACCGACCATACCCTGTACCGAAGGAAAGCCGACTCGTGGACGCAGACCAACGTCGGGCAACACATCCGGTTGGTGGCGACGTCGGGGCGGACGGACGAGATTCGGGCCATCAAGATCTGGCGGGAGTTACATCATCTGGACTTCCCGTCGTTCTATCTGGAACTCAGCGTGATCGAGGCGCTGAAGGGCAGGCGGGCGGAGAGCCTTGCAGCCAACGTTGGGGCAGCTCTGGCGTATCTGGGCGGTGATTTCCTCAAGGCCCGGGTTGTCGACCCCGGCCAACAGCAACAACGTGATTTCGGATGACCTGGGAGCGGAGGAGAAAGGCGCGATTGCTGCTGCCGCGCGCCAGTCGCCGACCATGAGCAACTGGGAGAGTGTGCCGTGGTGAAGACGCTACAGAGAGTAGCTCCGGAGCGGATTGATCTGAAACAGCCTGTTCTTCGCGCTGCAGAAGCAGACGATTAGAAAGATGCAGACCAGCCGCGAGTTTGTTCGGCACAGTCCGACGGAAGGCGCGGCGGTGGAGCAGAACTGGCTGGCGATGCTGAACACATATCTGCCCGCGCGCTACAAAGCGGATTCTGCGTTCGTGGTGGATCACCGGGGCCAAGTTGAGCGCGCAAATCGATGTGGTGATCTACGACCCATCAATATTCGCCACTGATCTTCGAACAGGATGGGGTGCTGTACGTGCCGGCAGAGAGCGTGTACGCGGTGTTTGACGTGAAGCATCACGTGCGGCGACCGGCGATCGAGGACGCGGCGGAGAAGGCGGAGTCGGTGCGGCGGTTGAAGCGCACGTCGGTGCCGGTGCGGTTTGTCGCGGGAACGTACAAGCCGAAGGAGCCATTTGAGATTGTGGCTGGGATTCTGGCGCTGGAGAGTTGGTGGGCGGATGGGATGGGCGAGGCGCTGAAGAAAGTGCTGGGAGAGTGCACGCAGGCGGGGTTCCTGAATCTGGGGTGCTCGATGCGGGACGGGTCGTTTGAGGCGAGGCCTACGAACAGGGGCGTGGAGGTGACGGTGTCGACGCGGGAGACGGCGCTGATCTTTTTCTTCTTGCGGTTGCTGGACCGGTTGCGGAAGGTGGGGACGGTTCCGGCGATGGATTTGATGAAGTACGGGGCGAGGCTGGAGAGGGGTGAAGAAGTAGGCGATCGGGAGTTCCTGACCGATTGCTCCGTGGAGTCGACCGCCTACAGATCTCGCTCTTTCCTTGCCCGGTCC
>Ga0307479_10001494_pt1 | contig 21298 bp, 26 predicted proteins | sample atmos_gasesECM4C_FD_203743 | JGI IMG/M metagenome (GOLD analysis project Ga0307479, IMG submission 203743) | Hardwood forest soil microbial communities from Morgan-Monroe State Forest, Indiana, United States - atmos_gasesECM4C_515 | ecosystem: Environmental > Terrestrial > Soil > Temperate...
TGAAAGAACCCTGATCTCACAGTCGAGAGGAGGGTGATCAAGACTAAGGGCGACGAGGATCAACGAACCCCGATCTTCTCGATTAACCAGAAAGGAATCTTCGAGAAGGAGATCGACCAAGCCGTTCTACAAGGAAAGATCGACGTGGCAGTTCACAGCCTAAAGGACGTGCCAGTGTTCGACCGGGACGCCAAGCTCGTGATAGCGAGCGTACCTCAACGAGGATCTCCTGCGAACGTTCTGGTTAGCAAGAACTCTGAACATCTTAGAGAACTAAAGACCGGGAGCAGAGTCGGAACTAGCAGCCTTCTCCGAGTTGCCCAGCTCAAACGGGCAAGGCCTGATCTGAAAGCCGTTCCAATTAGAGGAAATGTCGACTCTAGGGTCCGGAAGGTCGAGGCTGGAGAATTTGACGCTGTCATCCTAGCCGAAGCAGGTCTAATGAGACTTGGTCTGACTGGACGGATAACGGAGCGCCTGTCACTGGACGATTTCATGCCCGCTCCTGGCCAGGGAACCCTCGCGCTAGTAGCACGAGAGGATAACAGGAAAATCTTGGAACTTCTACAATCTATCGAGGACCCTCAGACCAGGGCCCAGTCTCTGGCAGAGAGAGAACTTGTCAATGTCCTCGAGGGAGGATGCAAGGTCCCCATTGGAGCACTCGCCTCATCAAACAGAGACAGCCTCCGCGTCACTGGTACCATATTGTCGAGTGATGGAAAGACGAGGCTCGAATCGACAAAGTCGGGAAACATCAAGGAAGCAGCAAGCCTTGGAAGGGAAGCAGCCGAAGAACTGATCTCCAAGGGAGCTAAGAAAATAGAAGAGAGCTGGCGCGGCTCATACCGCTAGGAAAGGAAATCGGTTGAAGACCGTCGCGGTGACCAGACCAGTTGGCCAGGGCAAGGATACGACTCAGACTGTCAAAGAAATGGGTTGGAACCCTCTCATCGTTCACACGGTGGAACTAAAGCCGAGAGAGGAATCAGAAATCTTCAAGGAACTGTCCGAGGTCTTGGCCAATGGTCCCGTCGACTGGCTCGTCCTGATGAGCCCCAACGGGGCTAATCTCCTGTTCAACATTCTCAAGACTCATGGCAACCTGCTTCCTAGTGCTCTAGGAGATCTGAACATACTAGCTGTCGGTCCGAAAACTAGGCAGGCTTTAGCGAAACACGGAATACTCGAGGTACACATGCCCAACAACTTCAGCTCCGTGGGCATTGCGGATTTTCTCTCTACCAAGGGGGTCGAAGGAAAGCGGGTAATACTCGCTAGATCGTTCGCAGCAGACAAGAGCTTGGCGACAGAGCTTTCGAAGAACGGTGCGATGGTCGATACGGTCAACCTCTATGATTCTGCGATTCCTTCTGATTTGACTAGCTTCCAACGTTTTGAGGACGGAATCCGGACGAACCAGATCCAAGCAGTACTGTTTACGAGCTCATTGTCCGCCTCGAATCTATTCTCAATGTCAAAGAACTGTGGACAGTTGGGCGATCTCGCCTCACACCTCGGCAAATTGCGAGTGGGCGCCATCGGTCCTGTGACCGCTCAGAGACTCATAGAGCTGGGAATACCCCCGACAGTCGTGCCTGGCACGTTCATAATCGATGATGCCCTTAAGGAATTATTGAGCTGAGCATTTTCGTGACGCATAGTATTGTCTTTCCCAGGAGACTCTCCGAAGACACTCCTGCCTCAATTGCTGTTGTGATCTAGAATTCAGATTGCAGCAATCGGATTATCGACCAGAATCGGTCTAACAGTCGCAGCTAAGGCCTCGATCAAACCCGGATCGTCGTTGAGAGAAGGCGTTCTATCCAGAACGATGCCATGAGATTCTGCGAATTCTTTTGCTTCAACATCCAAGTCATAGAGAATCTCCAAATGGTCTGAAACGAATCCAACGGGGCAGACCAGTATCTGTTTAGTGCCATTTCTTGAGAGTTCAGAAATTTTTTCTTTAAGGCTCGGACCCAGCCACTTGCCCGGCGGTCCGCTAGCACTCTGAAAAGCAAAGTGCCATTTGGTCGCCCCAGCCTCTTCCGCCACTAGCTTGCTCGTCTGGAGCAATTGGACCTGGTACGGGTCATCCTCTGAGACTGTACGGACAGGCAAACTGTGGGCGGTGAAGACAAGAGCGGTTTCCCCGGAGTCACCCATCTCGCGGAGCTTGTTGCTGACTCGCGAGGAGAGTGCCCTGATCAACGAGGGCTGAAGGTGCCAACTCTTCACCATGATGAACCGTGTGTTCGAACTTTTCTTAGCGAGACCTCGTCTCACGCTCTCTTCGTAGCCGCCGATGCTGAGTTTTGAATAGTGTGGCGCTAGAGCGAGACCAATGAGGGCAGGAGGGTTGTCAAGATCTATTTTCTCGACAACGTCTTCGACGAATGGGTGCCAGTGTTTCATCCCATACGAGACTCTTGCAGGGACGCCTTCGCCGACGAGCTTCTTCTCTAGTGCGTCAGATTGAGCTTTTGTAATCTGGAGTAGAGGGGTTCGACCGCCAACTCGCTGGTATCGGTTCTTCAAGTGGTCGATCTCGTTTGTGCTAGAGCTCCGGCCTCCTCTAACCTGCGAGAGGTAATCAGCTACCTCGTCCAGAGAGTTGGGACTGCCGTAGGCCATCACGATGACTGCGGGTATTCTGTTGTCTCGATCCAGAATCCTCATCTCCTTTTCTTAGTCGAGTCATGCACAAATTGAACGAGCTTTTTCGCCTTCTCGGGTCTCGTCTCCGGTAGGACCCCGTGTCCGAGGTTGAATATGTGACCCGGCTTGCCTCCTACTCGGCCGAGAATGTCCTTGGTTCTCTCCTCGATCAGTTTGTCAGATGCAAGTAGAGTTGCGGGGTCGAGGTTTCCCTGTATCGCGGTTTCTCCTAATACTTGCCAAGCGTCGTCTATGGGAAGGCGCCAGTCGACACCGAATACGTCGCTGTCAACTTTCCGCATCTCATTGAGTATTCCTGCGGTTCCGACGCCAAAGAGAATTCGTGGAACGTTGCCTCCGGATAGGTCGGTTATGATCTTCTGGTTGTGGGGAAGGACGAAGTCTCTGTAGTCTGCTGGCGAAAGGCATCCTGACCAGCTGTCGAACAGCATGATCGCGTCAACTCCCGCTCGGATTTGGGCATGCAAGTAGGCGGCAACGATTTGGGAGAGATTGGACAGAAGTTGGTTCCAGAGATCTGGTTGGTCGTACATCAGTTTCTTTGTTCGGGTGAAATCTCGTGAAGGGCTTCCTTCGATCAAGTATGAGGCCAGGGTGAACGGTGCTCCCGAGAAACCTATCAGAGGCAACTTTTCATCGATTTGTTGCTTGATTAGACGGATGGCCTGCAGGACATATGGCACGTGTTGTTCGGGGGAGAATCCGGAAAGGGTCTCAACCTGTTCCTTTGTCTCAACGGGCGTCTCGATGACGGGTCCAACTCCGTCCACAAGTTTGAGCTTGACCCCGACACCTTCTAGGGGCAGCATGATATCTGCGAAGAGAATCCCAGCGTCGACTCCTAGTTCTGAGATGGCGTCGATTGTGATTTTTGCGGACAGCTCGGGCGTTTTGCAGATCGTTAGAACGTCATTTTTTGCCCGGATTCTTTGATAGCTTTCGAGGTACCGTCCAGCTTGACGCATGAACCAGACAGGAGTGTAGTCTGTCTCTTTTCTCCAGCACGCGCGAAGAAAATTGTCATTTTCTAATCCTGCCATGCGGTTTTCACTTTTGCTTTCTAGGGTCCTAGGAGGTCAAGCATCTTTTCAGGGGTTACAGAGACACAGGTGAAGATTGGTGTCTCGATAGCGGTGTATCGGCTCGCCTCGCTCCCGCGCAAGTCCATTACTAGGTTGAGAAAGTCTTCTGGATGATCGGTCTCAAACGATAGAATGAACTCGTAGTCGTCTAGTCCGAAACAGTATGAAGTGTGAATGGTTACTGACGAATACTTGTGTCCTATCTGGATGTGTTCCTTCATTATTCTACGCCGTTCTTCGAAGGGAATACTGTACCATTCTCGCTTCTTGGTGAAAGGATAGACGAAGAGATAGTTGGAACCGACGGGTTCGGGATCGGTTGTCTTGCCGAAATATTCTGAGGGTCTAATCATGGCCAAGTAGGAGTAGGGAGTTGTGAGAAACTTTCCCAAGTCGGTTTTCATTATTTCCGAGTTGAAGGTCTGAAGATCCTCCATTGAGTCAGTGATTAGCCATAACATGAAGTCAGCATCTCCTCGAGTTCCAATCAAGGAGTATGTTCGCGGGATCAGAGCATCGTGTTTGCGAAGTGTCGCTAGGAAGCTATCTTTGGCAGCTTGACGGACTTTGTCGGGTAGACGCCTCCACGCAGGGTCCAGCTGGTAGAAAGTGTACTTGACTACGCGATAGAGCGCTTTAGTCTTCTCAACTGGCTCTGGCGTCTGGAGCGTCAAGATGGTCTGCTCAGGGACACTGTCCGAGTCTTCTATTTGAAAGAAGCTCGATAGGTGTCTAATAGTATGTAGACACTGCATCACACTCCTCGGAGCAGATCTTGCAGATGGTCTCGGAGCGTTGAGGGCTCTATGCGTGGGAGTATCTCTTTGGATTCTTGTCGAATGATGCTTTGCATACGGATGAACAGAAGTAGACTGTTTTCCCTTCGTGACTAGATGTGAATTTAGCCTTCTTCTCGTCTACCATCATTCCACAAACTGGGTCCTTCTGCAACGAGTCACCTCCCTAGATTTTCGGGTTGAACCTTCGGAGCAGTAGCGAGTTGGAGACTACCGTTACGGAGCTTATTGCCATCGCTCCTCCTGCAAGAAGAGGAAGAACCTGGTAGATTCCTGGTCCCAGAAACGGGACCAGAATTCCTGCAGCTATTGGAATCAGGGCAACGTTGTATACAAATGCCCAGAGCAGATTCTGCTTGATCTTTCTTATGGTGGCCTTGCTGAGCTCTAGGGCCTTGGGAACGTCTGTCATGTCGTCTTTGATCAGAACTATGCCACCTGTCTCTTTCGCAACGTCAGTCCCGCTGCCGATCGCTATTCCAACATCAGCGGCCGCCAAGGCAGGAGCGTCGTTAATCCCGTCACCAACCATTGCAACCTTTCCATTTTTCTGAAGCTGCCTTACGACCTCCTCTTTTCCCTCAGGGCGGACGTTTGCGAATACTGTATCGATGCCAAGTGTAGTCGCGATGGATTTTGCAGTCCGCTCATTATCGCCTGTGAGCATGACGACATTCAAACCCATTTTCTTCAGAACCCTTATGGTCGGTGCTGAGGATTCCTTCACGGTGTCGGCGAGTCCGATCAAGGCTACTGGTTGTCTATCCACTGCGAGTAGACTGACGGTTTTTCCTTGATCCTGCAACTCAGTCATTCTTTCAGAATATGCCTCGAAAGGAACGGAAAATTTGCTCATCAGTTCTAGGTTGCCTAGAAGAACGTCTCGTCCATTGACTGTCGCTTTCACGCCGAGACCTGGAAGAGCTTCAAAGCCTGAAGGGTCGCTGAATTCGATTCTCTTGTCATGCGCGGCGTTCATAACGGCTGCGGCGAGTGGATGTTCGCTGCCCTTCTCTACGGCACCCGCATAGCCCAGTATCTGGACATCGTTTAGTTTTCCAATGGGTACAAGGTCAGTTACTGATGGTCGACCCTTTGTGAGGGTTCCCGTCTTGTCGAAGATTATTGTTTTGATCTTACCAGCCTCCTCCAGCTGGTCTCCTCCTTTGATCAGTATGCCGTTCTCAGCACCCTTGCCCGTTCCAACAAGTAGGGCTGCGGGGGTCGCTAGTCCGAGCGCACAAGGACACGCTATGATCACAACGGAAACAAAGGCTAGGAGTGAGAAGGCGAGTCCGATTCCCGCGACGAAGTACCAGAACAAACCGGAAACTGTCGCAATCAGGATGACGGAAGGGACGAAGTACGCAGAGACTCTGTCTGCCAGGCGTTGGAGAGGGGCCTTTCCCACTTGAGCCTCTTCGACAAGCTTTGCGATTTGTGACAGGACGCTGTCCTGCCCGACTTTTGTCGCTTGTATCCTTAGCAATCCCGTCTTGTTTATTGTCGCTCCAATCACTTCGTCACCGCTTCGCTTGTCGCGCGGAAGGCTCTCCCCGGTAATCATGGATTCGTCGATCGTAGAGTTTCCTTCGATGACTCTTCCGTCGACCGGGACCTTCTCTCCTGGACGTACTAGCAGAATATCGCCGACTGTGACCTCCTCAACTGGTACGCTGATTTCGCTTCCGTCCCGGACGATGTGCGCCATTGTGGGTTGAAGGCTGAGTAATCTGTGGACCGCCTCTGAAGCTCGGCCCTTTGTGATGTACTCGAGAAGGTTTCCCGTCTGTATCAATGTGATGATAATCGCTGAGGTCTCGAAGTAGGTTCCGCTGCCGGGAAAGAAGCCTGGGACGAACGTAGCGATTGTACTGTATACCCATGCGGCAGTCGTGCCTAGACCGATGAGCAGGTCCATGTTTCCAATCCGTGACCTTAGGGCGTCGTAGCTTCCTTGGTAGAACCTGTAGCCGACGACAAACTGTACGGGTAGCGATAGGACGAACATTACGAGGTTGTTGACCTGGTGGTCTGAAATTATTGGAAGATAGGTTAGCGCAGCGATCGGGATCGTGAATGCTGCTCCGAGGGCTACTAGTCGTTTCAACCGGGCTTGAGTCTTTTCGGGAGCCTGGAACTCTGCAAGGCAGGCCTCGCTGCAGAAGTAGTACGTGGCTCCGTAACGTGTCGTCTGGAGAGCATGCTCGCCCTCCTCCACGTACATTCCACAGATCGGGTCCTTGGCCATGATTCGGCTCAGCTCACAAAGAATAGGCGGTCTGTGAGACTTAATCCCACGCCTTCACGGTGGTAAAGAACTCAATTTCGAGCGCTTTTTCCCATTCTATGAACCCGTGGATTTCTACAAGACCCCTTTTTCGCTATTCGGAGGAATCTATCCTACTTCGCGTTGTCCGGATTGAAGAGCGAGGTTTTGTAAGGATACAATTCTGCCCGGAATACGTTGTTCTTTACAGCGGGATCGTTGAGCATGACTTGGCGGGCCGCTTGAATCGTTTCCGCCTTGAGGAGAACGATTCCGAAGCTACTGTAGTCCGTGGTCTGGGTCCGGCCTGCAAGAATGACTACGCCATTTTCTGTGAGTCGTTTCAGGTAGTTGAAGTGGTCGGAGATTATGCGCGATTCGAATTCGTTAGCTCCTTTCGTGAGCATGTCGTGGCGTACTGGTTGGATTCGGTAAAGGAATTGCTCCAAGCTCAAGATTATCCAACGCCTAGCAGGTGATAATTATTCCCGCGTTCTCCCATCACTCTTCGGAGCTCTTCTTCTTCGTGGCTAGGGCTCATCAATTCTTATCTGCAGGATCTACGGGAGATTACTCATGGCGCGAGAAGTCCAACGGACCATCTTCCGGCACGGGCTCGCGTTCTACGGAACAGTGGCATTCGTCGCCAGCTTCTTTGGCGCCAGGCTCTTTGCGACCCTTAACCCAACAGTCACTGTGGTCAGGGGCGGAATCCATTTTCACCATTTCTGGTATGGCCTGGCGATGGTCGTCTCCACCGGCTGGCTCGGGATAAGTCTCAACGGCCAGCGATGGCAACGCGACCTAGCGATAATATTCGGGCTTGGGGCGGGCCTGATTGGGGACGAGGTTGGCTTGCTTCTAACATTCGGCGACTATACGAGTAATCTCACGGAGATATTCTTCGTCGGCGCAATCGCGTTCATCATTCTTGTGACGTTGCTATCCAGGGGTAGGGAACACATCGAGAAAGAAGTAATCAACATAAGTCGAAGAGAAAGGTTAACTCAGATTGGAGTCTTCATCGGGGCGTTTTCTGTAATTTTCTTTGCGGTCGATGAATGGGAGATTGGTTTGGCGGCTCTCGGCTTGGGAATACTTGTCTTTCTCTGGGGCTACGAGCGTGAAAGAAGACCCAGAAGTCTGCCTTCCCTAGCCTAACGGGCTTCTCGCCCTCATATTTCCTGCGCCGGAGCTGATTTCTTTGAAGGAAGAGTTTACCGTCAAACCGTGAGGAAAGGGACGCTAAACGTATCTTAGCGTTCCTTCGAGTATCACGTCAAATAGGAGCCGTACTAATGCGGACGAACCTGATTTCGGGCTTCCAGATGTCAGTCAACTACTGGTTCGACCTCGTCTTGCAAGGGATGGGCGGGCCTATCCGGGATTGGGTCTATGATTTCCTAGACAAGAAGGGCATCAAGAGGGAAGACATCCCAAGCAGGTTTCAGGACGTTGTGAAGATCCTGCATGAAAGGTTGGGAACTAGTGCCCGTGTGATTGCTTACCGGACTATGGTTGAGCTGTACAAGGAGTTCTCCTTGAGCGCCAATTTCGACTATGAGGATTCTATTGAGGACAGATTCGTCTTCCTCAAAGAGAGAGTACTAGCCGACAAGCTGCATCCGACAAGGACTCCTAGCCTAAAACTCGGATTTTGAACGGGCTCAAATAGCACAGCGGCCTTGAGCATGTCGAATAGATCTTGAGCACTACTATTTTTGATCCGGAAAAATTCAAGGAATCCATCCGCAAGCAATGGCAGAACGCAGCCAAAGCATGGAATGACTGGGGAGTCTTTCTCCGCCAGTGGCTCGGACCAGCTACGGAACAGATGTTAGACATGGCCGGAGTAGTGGAAGGCAGTAGGGTGCTTGATGTTGCAGCTGGTGCCGGCGATCAGACAATGCTCATTGCCGAAGCAGTCGGACCGAAAGGACATGTCCTTGCGACAGACATTTCGTCAAACATCCTAGAGTTCGCGCGCGAGAACGCACAGCGGGCGGGTCTCAAGAACGTCGAGACAAGGATCCTGGATGGAGAGGATCTGAAGCTACCTGACGACAGCTTCGACGCTGCTGTTTCACGGCTTGGAGTAATGGTCTTCCCGCACCAAGAGAAGGCTGTGGCCGGGTTTCATCGCGTCTTGAAGAAAGGTGGAAGACTGGGGCTAATTGTGTTCTCGGTTCCCGAAAACAATCAGTTCTTCTCTGTTCCATTAGCTATCATTCGTCGCCGCGCGGCGCTCCCGGCTCCACTTCCAGGTCAGCCGGGCATATTCAGTCTCGGCAGCCCGGGTGTCATCGATAGTCTCCTGACCAAATCGGGTTTTAGAGACGTACGGATCAAACGACAACTTGCACCATTGAGAATGAGCTCCGCGGACGAATGCGTCCGGTTCATGAAGGAATCATTCGGCAACCTCCACCAGATGATGTCACGTCTAAGCGAGACAGAGAAGACGGCAGTCTGGGAAGAGATTCGTAGCGAATTGGGGCAGTTCGAGTCTGGCGGTCGGTTTACTGGCCCGTGCGAACTGGTAATCGCTAGCGGCACGAAATAACGTACGGATGGAAGCTGCGAGAGGGACCCCGCAGTTATCGATATTGCAAGATCTGAAAATTGGTCCTAGGCTTTTGTTCGACTAGCTTTGTGACCTGTAGAGAGCCCTTCCCAGTCTGAGCCCTCAAGTCTTTCACCCTTTACGACCAGCACCGATCGAGGACATTTGTGCACTACTCTCTCTGAGACGCTGCCGAGGACAAGGCTTCCAATATTCCCGAGTCCCCGACTGCCGACAAGAACGATGTCTGCATTGACCTCTTCCGCGCAGGCGCATATCTTGTCTACAACGTTGCCCGTGAGAATACGCGACTGGACCCTTACTCCAGCATTACCGTATCGGTATACTCCGCCGGTACCGTTGTGTGGTTCGACTGAGAGACTGTTCTCTGGAAAGTGTTTGAAGATCAGTTCCCGGTGAAAACTTGCAAATCGATTCTGCTCTTCGACGAGGCTAGCCTGTCGCATGGGGTCCGAACCGATGACACTAACAATCACTAGGTCGTTCCGAAGTAGTACGGCCATTTCAGCCGCTCGGCTGATTACATCATGAGCATGATGGGACTGGTCAACAGCGGCGAGAATCGTACGCATAGTTCGAGTGGGCTTCTCATAGAATTGCTCGAAATATGCTTGTCATTACTCGGAAAAGCTGGCTGCAGTGACAGGAGACCTGTGAAAAAGAGGCATAGACGCTCCGTTTCCTCTCGAGAGGTTGAGGGTCGGATTTGTCCGGTCTGGTCATTAGATCGAGCGCGTCGAACGGTCAGACGAAAACGGTTCAGCAAAGCTTGACGGAAGCACGCGTGCTGCGGAATAGCAGCACCATATTGGCGGCGAGGATTGCCTCACTAGCCTTGTCAGCATAGGCAACAGCATCTAGTCCGGTGCCCGTTTGCAACGCGACCGTTGCCCAAACTGTCCAGAGAAACAGAGTGTAAGCGAAGACCGCGAGTTGAGAGAATTTGGGCTCTATGTTGGCAGCGATGACTAATGCTGCGAAGACATAGATTCCTCCAGTGACATACCAGAGATTCTCATAGAATCCCGCGTTCGAGTTGCCGTAGTAGAAATCGATGATACCAGTGAGGAGAAGCAATCCAACAGCAATCCATCGAAGCGACTTCAATCACTAGAACCTCCTGATTCAATTTGCAAGACTGGGGTCCGCAAAAGTCTCATTCCTCTTCCCTATCCTATTACCACTAGGTATCCAGTCATCGTCGGCTGGTGGATCTCACAATAGTAGCGAAATGTCCCTGCCCAGCTCGCAGTGAAAGTGATCGTCGCTGTCTGGCTCTGTCCGAAGATGACACGGTTGACATTGGAGAATGTTCCGGCAACACTGCCTCCCTGAGTTACGTTGTTGTAAACGACTGCGTCAAACGTGTACGGCGGGTCCATGTTGTAAGTGTGTCCCTCAGGAGTACTCTCAGTGTCTAAGAAGTGAATGACCACATGATCTCCCTTGTTGACGGTAATCGTATCAGGCACCCAAGTGTCATGGGGGATCTTAAACACCGTCTCATTGAACGGTAGAGATCTGTCAAACAAGTAGAAGGTCCTCGTCGTGGGGGCATCATAATGTATCACGTATCCCACGCCCAGACCGACCGCTGCACCACTGACTATTGCGACAATTGCTGCCGCGATCAGCAGTTTTGAAGTAGAAAGCTTTCCGAATCCTGATCCGGTCATGAGATGTCCTCGAACAATCTGGCTTTAAGACAGATTCTAAGGACCGTCATACTCGGCCTCTGAGTTTCTGCGAATCTAATAATAGAATAGATCCATCGGCACGGACTCGGTTTATCTAGCCAGACGGGAAGACCGTAAGCGTTTTCTGGATTCGAGGGAGGACCAGTTGACTATGGAGACTTTGAGATCATCAAAGAAGTTACAGCCAGTCCCGCAGCCTGTGGCGACACCACTGACGCGCGCCTCAATCTTTCTTGTCGTCACTGTTAAGCAAGGAACTGTGAATCGAACCGCAATCCGTTCACTCTGCGCAGACTTCGCGGCGCTTGTACGTTCAGTAGGATTTCGCGAGCTTGAGGGCAGCCTTTCATGCGTAGTTGGGTTCGGGTCCGAAGCATGGGATGGCCTTTTTGGTAAGCCGAGACCCAAGGAGCTGCACAAGTTTCGGGAGATCCGAGCGGGAGAGCGCCACGCCGTCTCAACTCCAGGAGATCTGCTGTTTCACATCAGAGCACAGCGGATGGATCTCTGTTTTGAACTAGCGACGCGAATCATGGCTCGGCTGGGATCTGCTGTGTCCCCGGTAGACGAGGTGCATGGCTTCCGTTTCTTCGACAGTAGAGACCTGATCGGCTTCGTTGACGGAACGGAAAATCCCAAAGGCAATGATGCTCTCGCTGCCACCATCATCAGCGACGAGGACCCGGCCTTCGCCGGAGGTAGCTATGTGATTGTACAGAAATATCTTCACAATCTAGCCGACTGGAATAAGCTACCCACAGAGAAACAGGAGCACATTGTGGGTCGGACGAAGCTTACTGATGTAGAGCTGGACGATTCCGTCAAACCCACCTACGCGCATAATGCGCTGACAAAGATTGTCGAGGACGGGAAGGAGGTTCAGATTCTCCGGGACAACATGCCCTTCGGACAGGCGGGCCAAGGTGAGTTTGGAACCTACTTCATAGGCTACAGTCGCTCGCCCAGGACTGTTGAACAGATGCTGCAGAACATGTTCGTTGGAAAGCCTCCCGGAAACTATGATCGACTATTGGATTTCAGCCGCGCTGTCACCGGGAACTTGTTCTTCGTGCCATCCGCGACGTTCCTGGAAAGTGTTGAGGCGAAGTAGCCGCTGCTCATTTCAAGAGCGCCAGATGTTTTGTGCATGCGAAAGCCTTACGACCTCCCTGTACCTGAATATGGGTGAGAGGAATGGAATCAAAGACCCTTAAGCGAATGCCGGAACCCTCCTCGCAGACATCGAAGACCCTGTTCAAGAAGATCCTAGTTGCTCTGGACGGTTCTGAGAGTTCTCAGAGAGCCGCTCAAGCCGCACTCGAACTTGCCGAGAAACTAAAAACAGACCTAGTCGTGGTGCATGCAATTGTACCTCCCACGTCCTACTACCACTCAGGCATCGCATCGCCAGTCGGAATCAGCTTGCCAGCTCCTTCCCAGCATGAGATAGATGCCTACTACGCCTACGCTAGAAAAGTAGCAGTTAGTATCGTGACTGAGACAGAGTCTAAGGCCAAGAAGCTAGGCGTCCATGTCAAAACGGAGACTCCAGAAGCAGTCTCCTCGATTGTCGAGACAATAGTCAGCCACGCAGAGAAGGAGAAGGTTGACCTCATAGTAGTTGGGACCCGCGGCCTAGGAGGATTCAAGAAGCTGCTGCTTGGAAGCGTTTCGAGCGGAATCGTGTCCCACGCCCACTGTCCCGTACTAGTCATCCGGTAAGTACTCAGGGAGAAATCCCAAATGGCTGGACAAGAATTTGCCGACCTGCCTGTTCAGATTGTGGGTCTCCAGAAAGACGACATCGAGTCTCGAAAGGCAGAACTGAAGTTCCAAAAATCCCTACAAGCGTTCGGTCAGATTCATCGCGACATCATTGAAGCGAGGGCAGTGGTCAAGACCTCCCTTCTAGAGAAGGACAGGAGGCGGTACGAGGTTCAGGTCTTCATCAAGCTTCCCAAAGAACAACTAGACTTTGCAGAGGAAGGCTGGTCCATCGAGGAAGTCTTCGAAAGGATAGGTGAGAAGATAAAGAGGCTCATGACCAAGCCACGAGACAAGCCATCCCACAGAAGACACCCATCAAGGATGGAAATGGAAACCGCAAGGTTCGCTGAATAATCACTGAATAGAAAAGCGCCTAGGGGATCAATCAGTCTAACTAGACTCTATGTTGTGCTGAGAAAACAGACATAGGAAACATACTCAGAGTTCTGCATCACGAGACCCACACGCATACCCTAATTTCTCCGTGGGTCTTCTGCTGACCAAATTTTTAACGCAGACCACTCAACACGCCCGTATCACCGATCACGTATCTCTTGCCGACCTAAACATCGTCATGGACCCTCAGCCGTTTCCAAGGCGATTCCTAGGCAATATCAGGTCTCCGACGATCATCTGCAGTCAAAGGGCTCACACCGAAGCGTCGCAGCTGCTCGCTATCAGATTTCTCCCAAACACGAGGTTTACGTCACAAGACTCACATGCGATTGACAATTCTCGACTGGTGACCGTTTGGTAACCGTAAATGGTACCAGAATGCCAAAGGAAAAGAGTCACGATGTTGACGCGATCCTCCGATCATCAAGACTATGCATCCTAGGCAGAACGGAATTCGTGAACATCGGATTCCGGACCCAATTCACGGAACTATCCGCCCTCCGCCTTGGCTGAAGAGCATAGATACTCTTACCCCAGTACGAAGAATGACGTTAATCCGACAACTGGGTCTGAAGGCCTACATCGACTTTCCAGGAGCGATTCATAATCGATATAGTCATGCACTCGGGGTAATGGAGCTTTCAGTTCGACTAACGGATCTTCTAATAGCCAAACTCGAAAAGTTGGGAAGACCAAATTCTGTCTCCAACCTAAAGAGTAATCGAGACACGATAGCCGCCGCGGGTTTTCTACATGATATTGGCCATGGACCCTTCTCGCACGCAGTAGATTATCCGCTTAGAAAATTCTCAGAGAAGACGCACGAAGAGATTTCGACAATGATCATCACACAGGATTTGAGAGATCTTGAGGACCATGGTATTCCCATCGAGTCCGTGAACAAGATAATTACGGGGCAACACAGATTCCGATTTGTTTCGTCGATAGTCAACGGTCCTCTCGATGTGGACAAATTGGACTATTTGCTACGAGACAGTCATCATGTGGGGTTGAAGTACGCTTTAGACATCGAAAATTTCATCGAGAACCTCACCGTCCTTGGAAGCGATCCGGACCCCGATAAGTGCGAACTTGGCTTGGAATCGACGCCTGAAGCTGTTACCAACGCGGAAATCTTTCTCACAATTTGGAAGGGCATGTACGACTTAGTCTATCACGTTGAAAATTCTAGAATCGCCGAAAAAATGCTCGAACATGCCGTCCTAGCAGGCTGTGCTGACGATAGTTCCCTACGCGAACTCTTTGAGAATCCCAGAATGATAGCCGAACTATACGATGAGAAACTCCTAGAGCTGCTTCAAAAAGCCCCTGGCTTCCCTGCAGCGACGGCAAATGCCATCATCAGCAAGCGTGGCTTGTTCGTAAAAATCAACGACAAAGAGCTGAGCCTCGAGAGCTTCTCGAAGATAAGCGAACGTTTTCTAGAATCTCTTCGGGGTCCAGATGCATCCGAAGCTTCATTTGAACTGAGTGAGAAACTTTCGAGGGAACTCAAAGCTGAACCGTTCAAGATAATTTGTGACATCGTTAAGTCAAGGGCTCCCCACTCAATCCACGTGGACGAAATGGACCAACAAGGGGAGCCCTTAGAGTTGAGTTCAAAATCTCCCCTCATTGATTCTATCAAGGCAAAGATTCGACTAAAGACTTACATTCATCCTTCTCTCCAACCGAAATTAGAGGCAGGTCACCTCCAGAGGACTATAGAGGGATTGGTAGCTAGCTGGTAGGAATGTCAACGGACGCGGACTTAGCGCTTCTGCTCTCTACCATCTACTTATCGAAGAAACATGTGAAAGGACGCAAGCGCCTTCAGAAGACGGTTTGTGTGCTGAAATATGAATACGGCGTCCCATTCCAATTTCAATTCAGGCCCTATTTCTATGGTCCTTATTCTGAACAACTTGCAGAAGCGATCAATGTCTTGGAAGCAGTTGGACTTGTAACGGAGGTAGAGGATGAGCTTCCTAGTGGGGTCACACAATACGATTACTATCTGACCAAGAAAGGCGAGGTGGTTGCAGAGGACATGCTAACGAAGAACATTCCCGAGGAAGAAAGCATATCAAAGCTGAAAAAAGCTGTCCCCAAAATCTCCAACCTGGAGACATCCGAACTAGTAGCCATCGCAAAGTCAGTTCTTCATTAGAGATCCTCTCGATCTCAAAATTTTGAACCAGCGTAGCCATTGGCCGCTTATCGTCGCTCTCTTGCTAGGAACTTTACTCTCTTTCTCCTCTTGGACGGCGCTTCAGCTGTAAAACTCACTGACTTTCCCTCGGCCTTGAAAGCGACTTTTCGCTTGACTTTAGTTCGCTTGAGAAAAGTTACTCTCTTCATAGCTCACCATTCCTAATAAGCTCAAATCGGTAGGTGACATGATAATTCTTTATGAAAGATATTTCTCGAACTCAAGAATAAGGTTGCCAAAGTTCGCATACCTAGAATAGCCGCCATTCTTTCCGCTTCTTTCTCGGTGGCACATATTTCATCTGTCTGATTCCGTATTGTCGAGCAACCGATGCGGCTTTGGCTGAAAAACCACTCTTAGAAACCACGACGCCTCCGCTTACTGTTCCATGCTTCTTCTCGAATTCGACTTTCTTGGCAAATTTTTCCATTGCTGCGCCTTGAACGGGAGAGCACAGATTCTTCACTTCGACGGCTACCTTTCGGTTATTAGGGTCTCGCATGATTCTATCAATTTCTCCGCCTTTAGTCCTGAATCGGGCGATCATTGGCGTGAAACCTCGTCTGCTGAGAAAACGTTCCGCCTTTGTCTCGCCGACCTTTCCCTTTCGATACGCTGTGCGTCCTTTTTGCTTTTTTGTTTTCTTCCTGCGACGCGGCTCATCCCAAAGCCAAGACATGATAATCGTATGTGTTCGTACTTCTAATATATTTCACGTTTGCAGGAGAGCGCTCCCAGTTCAGCATTAGGGAATGGGCTCGTGACATTGCATCCTCAAATCAAATATCGCTAACGTTAGGGTCGTGAAGGCACGACCGTGTAGCCAAAGTCCATGCCATACAAGATATTCATTGCCTACATTGGAAATGATTATGGAAAGACTGTTGCCCGTTCCGTTGACAAATGTCTGTGGAAGCACCATTGGATTCCACGTATCGCGTTGTCTGGTGCGAAGGGAGAATTCTTTGCGATCGATGAGCATGAGATAATCGAGGAGGGGGCAAGATGTGACGCTCTTTTGGCAATTAACACTGAGGGAGCAATTAACCGATCACAGCGACTGAAATTTTGGCTCGAGGTGGCAAAACTCATGCTAGATTTCTACAAACCAACAGTTGCTCTCATTCAAAGGGCCCAACCGACTTTGCATTATCTTGACAATCCTGAGGTTCGTCACGTGAAATTCGAACGAGGTCATCATCGCAGAATCTGTACCCAGATCCTCGCCGAACTTCAGAAGACAGTTCAAAACTGGGCCAGGACGCCCGCTTCTACTGTTCCTTTGGGAGCTGATCTTCCGGAGAGGGAAATATGATCGAAATTGATGGAGAAAGAATCAGGATGTTCAAATCGAATACTAGGGCTGAATACGATCGTTACAGTCAGGTTCGCAAAATCGTATCCTCTGGGCTGGTCCAGCTCCAAGAGCCTTTGGAATTCGTCCAAATCGGGAGCCGATTTCATATCCCTATTGAAGTCTTAATCGAATCTCATAGCGGCCCCAACGTCGCGCCGAATATTGTCGGACTGGGGCAGAGCATCGCGATAGGGGAGATGAACTACCTCCTGAAGCAGTTCCAACTATTCGTTTCCAATCGAGACCATATAGAGGAGATTTCATTTGATTCTCTTCTGAAACTTTTGACGACCTACAATCTCGAACCTAGGTCAGTCCTGATACCTCTCGACTTCTATTCGGCCCTTCACCTAGGGAAGTTCGGTAATCTATTCGTAGACTACAGCAATTACGACCCTTTTCTAGCACTCGGATGGTCCAGGATTCCAATTTACTGGTCTAACAATTATGTTCCTTTTGACCAATTCATTTTTGTGGGCAATGAACTTGGTCATTGGATTGTTAAGCCAGATCCTAAAGATGGACATGCCCTGACGATCGATGTTCAAGAAATTCGTGATGGGAGAGTGGATGTCATCATTAAGACGGTGGCTTGCTTCGCACACGGAAGCTCAAAGTCAGGTCTGATAATCGATGTTCATTCTCCGAAGAAAGTGGTAACATCTCCGAGAAACACAGACTAATACTCCTCGCGGGTGTCCAACCGGAGAAGTTCAGCTTCTCCTAGGATCCATTGACAGCTCTCCTGAATTCGCGGCAGTTTCGCCCTCGTGTCTGAGCAATATCCGAACCATAGCTAAGCATTGAAGATCTCTGGTCAGCAGAGCGACTGGTGCGAACGACTACACGCAAACCCCTTTCACACTTTCCAGAGTAATCACCACAGTTCGCCTCTTAGTCGAACAGGGCCCTATGCGGGGGAGGGGTCGACTCTTGACCTCTGTCCCGGGATTTTGTCAAGCGAGGATCGATCGATTTCAATAATTCCTAGATTTTCGAGGCTAAGGGATTACCCAGTATCGACCGCGTTAATCGTGTAGTTGACGTCAATAAATCGCTACCGTTAAGAGAGACATGGGACTGAGACCGATACCTGAGAAGTGGTCTCAATGACGGATCTGACGTTTGGTGGTTACAAGTGGATTATTGTCCCAGGTTTCGAACTCAACAAGCAAGAAGTCGAGATGCTCGGGCTGTCACTGCCGATGATGGAAAAACGAATACACCAGGCATCGGAGTTGCTTGCGAAGTTTAACAGAGAGGAAATGGAAGATTTCAGAGCTGAAATTCTCCTCAGCACCACACGAATGGTTCCTGAAGGAAAGGATGCAGACGGAAACAGGTCTTACTACTCCGCCGGCATGACGGGTGACTATCCCGATCTGAAGGGTTGGCGGGTCCAGGTCTGCGAGGGCGTCGGATCGCGGCCCTTCTATCTGGTGTTGTTGAAGCAGTCGGAAGAGATGGGGGACGCCACCTACTTCCAGCCCGTCGCGTTCACGCCGGTCGACCATGAAGATCTGCCCGCCGCGCGGTCCCGTTAACCGGGGACTCTACATGAGCGAACTTCGTCTCGCCCAGAATGTTCTGACGATGCAGGATCTTGGAAACACTGCTGATGCCCTCTCAAACAATACCTTTGACGCGTTCTACGACAGACAATCTGACACTATCTACCTTAACGTCTCGAGCATGTGGCCAGCTGACTTCGTTAGCTGGAATGCATACGTGGTTCATCACGTGGTTCCACTCCTAGTCCACGAACACCTTCACGGAACACTATACCGCCTGGGCGTCGAAAACATAACGTCGGAAGATCACCACTGGGCAATCACGAAATTAGAGGCGGTAGCACGTTGAGCGGTCAGGAGACGTTAGTTCTCGAAGTGAACACTGACAAAGACACCTCAAAGCTGATCGAGCACAGCCTACAAAACGGGCCTGTCCCTTACACCATTGAGTCACAGGCCCCACTCAAGATCCGGGTTCCTTCTACTCTTCCAGTAGTCGCTATGCTGTTAGCAGTGCTAGAGGAGAAAGTCTCGACGATTACTGGCAAGGCGACCCTGCCAGACGGCACATCGTTTGAGCTGACTCAAGATGGACTAAAGGTCATGAAGCAACGCCTAGTTGAGAGGTTGACCAGCACCCCCGTTTTGAATCCGGCTGCACCTCCTCAAACTACCAATCTCCTCGACTTTCTCAGGGAAGCCCTGAAGAATCCTGAAGCCACTGGAAAACTCGTAAGAGAAGTCGCCGCCGCGCTACGTGGTGACCCTCAGGTCATGCTAGAGGAGACGAGGCAAGTGTCGCGGTTCGCGATTGGAATCATGACATTGATGGCTCTCGTGATCATCGGAGTTAGTGCTCTAGGATATTACGGAAAGGTGAGCGGGGATACGGTAGGCATCGTTTACGGAACAGTAATCGGTAGTGCTTTTGCCTTTCTCTACAAGTACGTAGCTGCGCCTGCAGAATCGGACTAGTGAAAGAAACCTGCTAACGTGTCAAAGTCAAGAAAATAGGTACCAAACGAGTTACGAGAGCTACGACGACCCGCGATGTAATTTCTCCGTGAAGGCGACCAGCACTACGATGATTTTCTGAAAGAGATCGTAAGAGCTGGCGTAGAAGCCGACATAGATGAGCGAGCCTACGAGAAGCGCTGTGAACACAAGTATCGTGGCGATATTCTCAATATCATCCCACTGGAAGCTTTCTCGACCTGCTGCATCCCTACCGTGATCTCTGGCGGCGATTCTTGCGATAAATAGTTACGGTACTCAGAGCACGAGATCGCGTCAGGACCTCCGCAACTCTTAAGCAACCCTCACCAGGGGTTCGAGGATCGCGATGGCGTTCTGCGGGTTCTGTGGGAAGGAGCTTCCTGTCGGAGCTGGCTTCTGCGCTGCATGTGGAAAACCCGTCGCGCCCGTTGCCTCGTCATCGATTCCGGGTCAGGTTCCTCCCTTCTCTGGAGGTGTAAGGCCGAATCTTGCGTCTGAAGTTGAGAGAATAGTGGCGGTTATCATTGACTTGGTTCTGATTTTGGTTGTCTCGGTCTTCATCCTCATTCCGCTTTGGCTTGTGGGGGGATTTCTCAGATTCGCTGGTTCCTTTGGCTTTGTTCTCTTCGGTCCCTTAGCTCTGCTGTCGTGGCTGTTGTGGGTTCTCTACTTCACCTACTTCGAGGCTACTAGTGGACAGACCTTGGGCAAAATGGCCATGAACATTCGAGTCGTTGACGAGATAACGCTACAGCATTTGGATTTCGCGAGATCTCTTGTCCGGAATATTCTGCGAATTATCGACTATCTGCCTTTCCTCTATCTGATAGGATTCATACTCATCGCGACCAATTCGAAGAAGCAGAGAATAGGAGACATGGCAGCTCGCAGCATAGTTGTCAAGGCCTAGCCGGACTGCGCGAACTGATCTCTCAGTTGATGGATCGTCCATGGGACCCCGGAACCTGTTTGTTGGATGACATCTTAGCATGGGTTACGAGTAATGTACTGTCCCAGTAGCGCTAGCGTTTTTTTTTGGTGAAGCCAATTCGATGCTCAAACCAGAGCGGGTATTCGACTAGTTCTTTAGGCGGGCCTACACTATTTCGCTAGAAAATCCAGCCAAAGCCGTAGTCTCTCGGCGCTTGAGAGGATCACAGGCGATAGGTCACAATGGAGTCTGCCTGCGTTATTACGCTACCCAGCCGATCTAGCCATCTGAATAGCGCCAACGCACCTTAGGACCCTCTAGACCCCGGACGAATTCGAGTGGTCAATCGACATAAACGGATTTATTGTAAGACTCTGAGGACAAGTCGACAGCGTCTTGTCCAAGGGGCAACGGAGGCTCGCAGCGATCATGTTCACAGACATGGTCGGCTACACTGCTCTGGGCCAGAAGGACGAGCCTCTCTCACTCGAGCTGGTAGAACGCCAGAGGAAGATTGTCAGGCTTGTTCTCGCCAAATATCATGGTCGAGAAGTCAAGACTATTGGGGATGCGTTCCTGGTCGAGTTTTCTAATGCGCTGGACGCTGTCAATTGCGCCTACTACGTGCAGAAGACCATTCGTGATTCTAACAGGTCGCTTCCCAGCCAACGGACCCTGCATCTTCGTGTCGGGGTCCATCTAGGCGACGTTGTAGATTCTCACGGCGACATTTCAGGCGATGCTGTGAACATCGCCTCCCGAATACAGTCTCTCGCGGAGGACGGTGGGGTCTGCATGACTCGACAGGTCCACGATCAGGTCCAGAACAAGGTCGAATTCCCGATGTCAAACGTCGGCGAAAGGACACTCAAGAACGTGAAGGCCCCAGTGGGAATTTACAAGATCCTAATGCCCTGGGACAATCAAACGCTCCAACGGCATGATCGTCTTGACAAGAGACGCATTGCCGTTCTTCCATTTTCGAACATGAGTCCTGACTCACGGGACGAATATTTT
>Ga0307479_10001495_pt1 | contig 21296 bp, 19 predicted proteins | sample atmos_gasesECM4C_FD_203743 | JGI IMG/M metagenome (GOLD analysis project Ga0307479, IMG submission 203743) | Hardwood forest soil microbial communities from Morgan-Monroe State Forest, Indiana, United States - atmos_gasesECM4C_515 | ecosystem: Environmental > Terrestrial > Soil > Temperate...
ACTCCTTTGCGTGTGCTTGGCGGCTCACGTTTGGGAGTTTCCGCGATGGACTCCTGTATCTGTCAAACTCTTACTGCCTCCCCGGCAGAGCCGGGGGGTCTCCCTTCGTACTAGGACAATCCGGTCTTCGTACATCGCGAGCTTTCGGGGTTGGCTCCTTCCCGAGCAGCGTATTAGTGAGGAGACGAACGGAATGCCAGCCCACGATAAATTCCTTCACACCTGCAGAGTTTGCCTAGTGCCAAGCCCTCGTCCCCCTTCACTTCGCAGTAAATGTCGCCGGGCGTTTCTCCACGTAGGCGGCCAGCCCTTCTTTGGCATCGTCGCTCTGGAAGAGGATCTGCTGATTGTCGCGCTCCACGGCCAGCGCGGACTCCATTGGAATCTCCCACCCCGTTTGGACCGCACGCTTGATCCGGCCGACCGCCTTCGCTGCCTTGTTCGGCGGACAGAATTGCCGCGCGTATTCCATCACGTTCGCCATAAAGCCGTCGCGTTCATAGATATCGTTGACGATGCCCAACTCCTTCGCTTCTTCAAAGGAGAACGTATTGCCCGTGACCATTAACTCAATCGCTTTGCTCTTCCCCACCAGGCGCGACAACCGCTGCGTGCCACCCGTTCCCGGCAACACACCGAGGTTGACTTCCGGGAGGCCGATCTTGCCGGCGTCTTTGCGCGCGATCCGTATGTCGGCCGCCATTGCGATCTCCAGGCCTCCACCCACGCAGTGGCCGTTCAGTGCCGCGATGACCAGCTTGGGTGTATGCTCCAGCCGCAACAGCGTCTCGTTGGCGTGCAGGCAAAAGTAGTACTTGAATGTCGAATCGACGCTGGCCAGCATTTTGATATTTGCGCCCGCCGAAAAAAACTTGTCCCCCGACCCACTCAACACGATTACGTAAACGTTGTTGTCCATGCGAGCTTGTAGAATCGCATCGTCCAGCTGCCGGTTCATCTCGTAGGTATAGGTGTTGGCGGGAGGATCGAACATCTCAATTACTGCCACGCCGGCGTCCTGGCTATAGTTGATCAGCTTCTTGGTCACGTCGGCCGTGGTGGGTTGAGTCGTGGTAGCCATGTCACACTCCTTTGTTTCTCGAATCACAAATCGAAACTAACGTCCGCTCACCGGTTTCTTCTTTGACGCTTTGGTACGTTCTGTACAAATTCCGCGTAGAAAAATGTCGCCCATCTCTCGGGCCAGTTGTTCCGCGTCACCATCCACCCGCGGCTTGTACCAGGTGTAGATCCAGTTCATCATGCCAAACAGGCTCAGCGCGGCGGTCCGGCTGGAGAAGTCGAGGTCATTCTTACGCTTCAACTGCTCCATCAACTCGGCGCAGATGCGTACGTAATCGCGCTTGATCGTCGCAATCTCGGCCCCGTGCCCGTTCTTCAATACCTCGTCTTCATGGGAGAGCACCTTCATCGCTTTCTGATTCGCCAGGAAATACTCGAGGTGATTCAGGATGAACACCCGAATTCGCGCCTCCGGTTCGGCCACACTCTCCAACCGTTTGCGCAATCTCTCCAAAATCGTTGTGAAGGTGTGCCGCTGGATCAGGTACAGCAGCTTCTCCTTGGACTCGAAGTAGTAGTAGAGCCCCGCCAGCGACATGCCGCTGGCCCGCGACAGGTCGCGCATAGACGCGCCTTCGTAACCCTTCTCGTCGAACACATCGGTCGCGTGGGCAAGAATTTCGGAGAGGCGGCGGTCGAAACGGGTTTCCAACTGGACCGCGCGCAGGCGTCGCCGCGTCCGGCTTCCGGCGCGGGTCGGGGATGAAACTTGGGCTGGCATATATATCGAACGTTCGTTCGAATCTTCAGGTACAATTATAGGCCGAAGTGAGCTGTGTCACAAGCGGATGTGACGTCGAGGACCCGCGGGGGCTCGAAGGGCGCCGGGATCACTACCCCGCCGCTTCGTACGCACGCCCCAGCCAGCCGAGCGCGTCTTTCAGATCTCCGTCGGAGGAAAGCTCAAACACAAACCACTGGCTGGCACGCATTGCCGTTGTCTGGATGCGGGATTCTCCGTGAAGGCGGGCTAGCACCCGCGGACCAGCCTCCTCGAGCTTGAACGCCAGCGAATTCGGCGTCTCCATTCCCCTCGTCCGCGGCAAGATCGCGAAAATCCGCTCTCCGCGGTACAGGGCGGTAAACCCGAACATCGGCCGACTGCTTACACTGGGCCAGCCGGCGATTTCGGCTCCTAGCGCCGCCGACCAGGCTTTCATCTCGTCGGAGGCTGCCGGCAGGCGCGCCCGCTTTGCTCCGCGCTGATCAGACCGCATCGTGCCCCCATCACTTCTTCGTATTCCCCTCCACGGGCTGAATCACCGGTTGCTCCGTGGTCACTCGCTCCACCAATGCGCTTTACCTGATTCCGGTCGTATTTCGGATCCTTGCCCTCGATGCGAACAACTGCTTCCGTCATAGAAAGGGAGATCACATCTCCCGTCACCACCGTTCCGTCACGCACCTCAATCGAGTCCTGCGACAAACCACCCAACTCAATGGTCACGCTTGCCCCGGGCATCTCATCAGGTTTGATCTCGACCGTCGTCGTGGCTGTTGCGAAACCGTCTTTGCTGAGTTCAACGGTGTGGGTGCCAACCGTCATATTCGCGAGAGCCGGGGCTATCCCTTCATCGCGTCCGTCGACCTTCAGTTTCGCCCCTGGGGGCACTGAGATGATTTTGAGGGGCACGACTTTGGTGGCATTTGGAATACCTTCGGCGTCATGGTGCGCCAGGAGCGAGAGTCTAACGGGCGTTCCGACGGTTTCACACTGAAATTGAACCTTCGTCGATTCGCCAGGCGTGAGGTCATCGAATAGTAACACGCTGTTCCCGATTCGCACTCTGTCTTTGTCGAACATGTAAACCGTGAACGATGCGCGCGGGATTGGCTTATTCGAAACGTTCTGCACGATGACGTCGGACAATAGTGTGTTTTTCCGGCCATATCCGCCCATTGGGCGGAAACCATTGAAGGTGAGTTTGACGCTGGCGTTTTCCTGGTTCGGCCAGTACAAGACCATTCCGGGTGCGTCTTTGGCGGGAACCGCGTTTGCGGGAGCTAAGAACACCAAGCAAAAACTAGCAAGCCAGTAACGTACAGGCAACCTCATAGTCCGGCGTTTTTAGCACAGGTGAGTCGAGGAGCGCAACGCGGGGCCGCGCCGACTCCGCCCTGCGTCGACCTACGTACCTATAGTTTCTCAATTCTTTATATCCGCCAGGAGTTCCTCCACCTCTGACTTCAGATCCGCCGTCAGCGGCAGCAGCGGCAACCGCACCGGACCGCCGTAGTAGCCGTTGAGGTCCATCGCGTATTTCATCCCCGGGATACTTAAGCCTGCCCCGATCCGCTCTGCGGCCTTTGCGATCCGTTGCTGCTTCAGGCGGGCCAACTCGAAGTCGCCTTCTTTCCAGGCGGCAAAAATCTCGTAGCACGCGGTCGGCGCAGGATTCGCAAACGCCAGCACCGCCCCGGCCGCGCCCGCCTGCAGCGACGGCTCCAGCCGGTGCGCGGCTCCGATCAGCACTTGGAACCCGACCTCCTTCTGCCGCGTCTTCAAACTGCCCACTACGTTCACCGCCGCAGACGAAGGCTTCGCATTTCCTGCTAGCGCCGTCACCGGAACCAGTTCGCTGCCCAACCCCGGTTCCCGGGTGGCCGCCTTGACCATGCGCGGCGTGACCGGGTCAAAGGTCTCGGTCACCGTCGCGCTGCGCCTGATGTGGCGCGTGCCCTCCACCATCTTGCGCACCTTCTCCACGTCACCGCTCGACTCCTTGATGCAGACGATGTTCGGGTGCTCCGCCAGCTCGATCACCAGCTCGGCGGGAATGTCGTAGCCAGTGACCTGGGGGAAGTTGTAGATCATCACCGGCAGCGGCGACCGGTCGGCGACCGTGCGGTAGAAGCCGAGCATGTTGAGCGGATTCATCTGGCTCTTGTAGAAATGCGGCGTGCGCACCATGGCGACGTCATAGCCGAGCTCGGCAGCATATTCGGTCAACCGCAGCGTCTCCACCGCCGACTCGATCCCCGTTCCCGCGATCAGCACCTTGTGGTTCGCGGCTGCCGCCCGCGCCGTCTTGAGTACCTGACGCCGCTCGTCGTCCGACAGCAGAATCGACTCTCCGGTCGAGCCCAGCACAACTAGCCCGGCCACCGGCGTGCGCGAATAGCGCTCCACGTTGGCTTCGAGTTTCTTGTAGTAGACGTTCCCGTCCGGATAGAACGGCGTCGTGATGGGAGGAAAAATTCCGGATAGCAGCATGGGGGCGGCTCTCAGCTCACAGCTTTCAACTCTCAGCCTCACAGATTACCAGCTGGCATTCCCGCGGTGAAGCTGCACGTCGGTATCGCAGGGCATTCTCGCCCGACTCAGGGCTTAACCTTCTCCAAATCGACTCGATACCCCACCAGCTTGGCCTCGTCCCCGCTCATCCGCCATGTGAACTGCTCTTTCGCCGTTCCATGGTCAAACGTCGTGGAATAGGTCAGCACCGCGAACGTTCCGTTCAGGGTACGGTTCACGAAGAACCCCGTCATGTGGCACTGGTGCTCGTTGCCCAGTGAGGTATGCACTCTTTGCAAGAAGCCCAGCGTCTCTTCCCGGCTCCCGTGATTTTGGAACTCCGGGGTTGCCTCCTGGTAAATCTGTTCGTACCCCTCCTGATTCATCAGACCGTGGAAATGAGCTACACCCACGTCCGCAGCTTCGTAAACTTTCTTCGATCCTCGCCCGAAATGCCACAGAAGCACCAGTGCGATGACGATCGCCGGAATGTAGATGTTCGGATTCCACTTCTTTTTAGGAGGAACTGACGGCGGAATCTGCCCGTAGTTTGGAGGGTTGGTGATGGAACCCATGGAAACCGCCTTCTACCTGGGGTACTCAGACACTCGTATGTCACCTTGCCCGGCGAAAGTGGCAGGAAGCATACCACGAGGAGTGATTGATCCCTCAGACTCAACGTCGCCTCCAATCGACGATTCCACCCTATCCGCACGGACTATAGGTCTTCCCCAGCGGGTCAACCGCCAGCCGGAACTGGTCCTCATTCCCGACAAAAAACTTCAGGAACAAAGTCGACTGCTCATCTTTGCCGGTGGCCTCGTCCCAGATCATGCCGCCCTTGCACCAGCCTGCGTTCGAGAGCGGCTGACGCCGGCTCCCCGAGTCGTAGAAGAACTGGTCTTTGCCCCATCCCTCCGGAAGATCGGAAGATGTCTTTGCGCTGCCATCGCGGTCGATGCGCACCAGCAGGTACTTCCCTTCGCGCCCCAACGGCGCCGCGTTCGGAACGCGATATTCGACCCGTATCCAGCCGATGTATGCGGACGGAATCAGAAAACGCCAAGGCGGGCGCCGGTGCACGAACAGATCCAACACGAAGGGCCCATAAACAAAAATGCCCACCAGCACGGGCAGGCTTACCACAAACCATGCAATGGTTCCGGCGCGGACCTGGCTCACTAACTCTTCTCTCATCACCTCTTCATTCGGAGACACAAAACGGCTCTGGCAGTACACCAATGCATTCCAGCACGCAAACCATGGCTCCCTTGCCGTTGCCCGCGGGAACCATGCGGATAACGTGACCTTCGTGCCATAGCCGATCGAGGCGTTGAAGAGACTGCCATTCAGCCAGATCGACAGCAATTGTCAATTGCTGCTTTGGTTTGCTTGGTTGCTTTGCGAGGAAACTCGTAATGCAGTTTGCATCCAGAATTGGAAAGGCCAGAGGTTGCTTTCGATCGGACACAATCTCAATCGCACCTTTCTGAGAAGCACCTCCAGTACAGGAGCGAACCTTTTTCGGTAGCGCAGAGCCTTCAATCCTCTGTGCACACAAAGTATTGCGGCCCAATACGTTCAATGTTGCGAAAATGAGGAGCCTCCTTAAGCGACTGCGCATGAAGGTTTCTCTTTACGCCGACAGCACTCGCTTCCCCGCCACCCGTTCCGCGTGCAGATGCTGCAAGGCCTGCACCCGCACTTCTCCGCGCTGCAGGGCCGCGATCCCCTCCGCTGCGGCCCGCGCTGCCGACAGAGTGGTAATCGTCGTTACCCGAGCTGTCACCGCCGCGCGCCGGATCGCCTTCTCGTCAAACCACGGTTCCGCTCCGTGGGGCGTGTTGATGATCAGGTGAATGCGCTCGCCCTTGATCAGGTCGACGACGTTGGGGCGGCCTTCCTTCACTTTGTACACGCGCTCAACGCTCAGGCCCGCGTTTTCCAGCACGTCTGCCGTCCCCGCCGTTGCCACCAGTTTGAAACCCATATCTATGAAGCGCCGGGCCACGTCGGCCACCTGCGCCTTGTCATGGTCGGTGACGCTGATGAAAATCGAGCCCTGCGTCGGCAACTTCTGGCCGGCCGCAATCTGCGCCTTGGCGAAGGCCTCACCGAAGTTGTCGGCCACGCCCATCACTTCGCCTGTCGATCGCATTTCGGGACCCAGAACCGTATCGACGCCCGGGAATTTGTTCCATGGAAACACAGGAGACTTCACGTAGTAGCAGCGGCCCGTATCGAGGTCGGTGCCTCGTTCCACATTTTCAGGCAGGAACTCCCGCAGCTTGCGCCCGGTCATGAGCCGGGAAGCGATCTTCGCCATCGGCACACCAGTCGCCTTCGACACATACGGCACGGTGCGCGAAGCCCGCGGATTCACTTCGAGGACGTACACCTTGCCGCCCTCGCCGTTTCCTTTCGATCCACCGTTAGGCGCGCGCGGAATCGCAAACTGAATGTTCATCAGACCGACCACCTTCAGCGCCCGCGCCAGTTTGAAGGTGTATTCCCGCATGCGCTGCAGCAGGGCTTCGGGGATATCGACGGCCGGCAGGACGCACGAGGAATCGCCGGAGTGGATGCCAGCCTCTTCGATGTGCTGCATGATTCCGGCGATCACGACGTCTTCGCCATCCGACAGCGCATCTACGTCGACCTCGATCGCGTCCTCCAGGAAGTGGTCGATGAGGACCGGGCGGTCTTGCGAGTACTCGACCGCCTCTTTCATGTAGCGGATGACGGTGTCTTCGTCGTAAGCGATCACCATGGCGCGTCCACCCAGCACGTAGGAAGGCCGTACCAGCACGGGATACCCGACGCGCTGGGCCCCCGCAACGGCTTCTTCGAGAGAAGTCGCCATCGCGCCCGGCGACTGGGGGATCTGCAGTTCATCGAGCAGCTTGCCGAAGCGCTTTCGGTCCTCGGCCAGGTCGATCGATTCGGGCGAGGTCCCAATGATCGGCACTCCCGCAGCCTTCAGTGGCAAGGCCAAGTTCAAGGGTGTTTGTCCACCGAACTGCACGATCACGCCCACCGATGCTCCGCCTGAAGCCTCGTGCTCGTAGACGGCGAACACGTCTTCGAGCGTCAGCGGTTCAAAGTACAGGCGGTCGCTGGTGTCGTAGTCGGTGGAAACCGTCTCGGGGTTGCAGTTGATCATCACCGTCTCGAAGCCGTCTTCGTGCAGCGCGAACGACGCGTGGCAGCAGCAGTAGTCGAACTCAATTCCCTGCCCGATGCGATTGGGCCCGCTCCCCAGGATGATGACTTTTTTCGTCTTGGTGGGCGCGGCTTCGTCTTCTTCTTCGTACGTCGAGTAGAGATACGGCGTATAGCTTTCGAACTCGGCCGAGCAGGTGTCGACCCGCTTGTACACCGGCATGACGCCATGCTTCTTGCGCAGATGCCGGACCTTCTCCTGGCCGCCTTTGTCATTCAGGCGCCACACCGCGGCCAGCCGCCCATCCGAGAAGCCCATGCGCTTGGCATCGCGCAACACCTCGGTGGGGATCGACTCCATCGGGTGCTTTTCCAGCTCCAGCTGCATGTCGTTAATTTCTTTGAGCTGGTAGAGAAACCACGGGTCCATCGAGGTGACTTTGGCCAGTTGCTTGACCGTGTACCCTTGTCGAATCGCATAACGCACGTAGCTGAGCCGCTCGGGATGCGGGGTGACGAGGCGTTGGGTGAGGATTTTCGGCTCGATCTTCTCGGAGCCGACTTTTCTTCCGGTGTCGAGGGCCCGCACCCCTTTTAACAGGGCTTCTTTGAAGGTGCGTCCGATCGCCATCACTTCGCCCACCGACTTCATCTGCGGGCCCAGGCTCTCATCGGCGCCCGGGAATTTCTCGAACTGCCACTTCGGAATCTTCACCACCACATAATCGAGCGTGGGCTCGAACGACGCGGGCGTTTTGCGCGTGATGTCGTTCGGAATCTCATCAAGCGTATACCCCACCGCCAGTTTTGCTGCGATCTTCGCGATCGGGAACCCAGTGGCTTTTGAGGCTAGCGCCGAAGAGCGCGACACGCGCGGGTTCATCTCGATCACCACCATGCGCCCAGTTTCCGGGTTCACACCGAACTGGATGTTCGATCCGCCCGTCTCTACGCCGATCTCGCGGATGACCGCGATCGAGGCGTCACGCATGGCCTGGTATTCGCGGTCGGTCAAGGTCTGCGCCGGGGCCACCGTGATTGAGTCGCCGGTGTGTACGCCCATGGGGTCAAAGTTCTCGATCGAGCAGATGATGATGACGTTGTCTTTGAGGTCGCGCATGACCTCGAGCTCGTATTCCTTCCAGCCCAACACTGATTCTTCGATCAGGGCTTCATGCACCGGGGAGAGATCCAGGCCGCGAGCCAGCACTTCCATCAGTTCTTCGCGGTTGAAGGCGATGCCGCCGCCCGTTCCGCCGAGGGTGAACGAGGGCCGGATGATAACGGGGAACCCGATCTTGCCCGCGAACTCCAGCCCGTCTTTGAGATTGTTGACCAGCGCTGACTTGGGAACGTCAAGGCCGATCTTTTGCATCGCGTCCTTGAAGAACAGCCGATCTTCGGCTTTCTTGATGGCGGCGATGTTGGCGCCGATCAATTGCGCGTTGTACCGGTCGAGTACACCGCCGTCGGAAAGCTCGACCGCGAGGTTCAAGGCGGTCTGACCGCCCACGGTCGGCAGAATCGCGAAGCCGGCAGCGGGAGACATTTCCCGCTCGATGCGGATAATCTCCTCCAGATACTCCCGCGTGAGCGGCTCGATGTAGGTTCGGTCGGCGACTTCCGGGTCGGTCATTATGGTGGCCGGGTTTGAGTTGGCCAGCACCACCTCGAAGCCCTCCGCCTTGAGCGCCTTGCAAGCCTGCGTGCCCGAGTAATCGAACTCGGCCGATTGGCCAATGACGATCGGGCCAGAACCGAGAATCAAGATTTTCGAAATGTCATTCCGACGTGGCATTTGCTATTGAGTACCCCTCAACCTCTTGCCTCTCACTCTATTTCCAGACCCTCCGCTTTCACTAAGGCTGCAATCCGCGCTTCGTCATCGATTTCTTTCTTGTAAATCCACGTGTACCAGGGCTTGTGTTTGATCACCTTCGCCGTCCGCTCTGGCCCGATCAGCGCTCGGTCCGCCTGAATCTCGAGATAGCAGTCCACCCGATGGCCATATGTGCTCTCCTCCGTGTCAGCACCCTCAGGCAACCCCACTGGAACTCGGGGATAGATCTGGCGCAACTGCCGCACGGCATCCTCCATCTGCTGCGGATGGTCGCGCAGCCACCAGTGCAACTGCTCATGTAGAAACGACGACAGCAACTCGTCCGGCGAGTTCGCAAAGAGCACATTCAGCGTCAGCACCGGAAACGCGTGCTTCATTGCCCGTTGCTCAATCCGCACTTCGCGCGTGAATGCGTACTTCCGCACATTCACCGAAGTCAACACCCGCTGAAGCGTCTCTGCCGTCTCACGTTCCCGGGGACTGGCGTGCGCCAACTGCACTCGAATCCCATCCTCGGCGAATGCCGTTACTGAGAGCAAAAACACAGCGGCCGACCCCAACAGAAGCAGCCGAATCCCGGCACTTATCTGCAAGATTAAGTTACCTGCATGATGCTGACGAGCGACGACTTGCGACTAACGACTAGTTCCCCTTCCACTCCTCCATCATTCTCACAAAATCCTTGAACAGGTAATGCGAGTCATGCGGGCCCGGCGCCGCTTCCGGATGATATTGCACGCTGAAGAGCGGCAAGTTCCGATGCCGCAACCCTTCCAGCGTGTTGTCGTTCAAGTCGATGTGGGTCAGTTCCACTTCGCTCTGCGGCAGCGAATCCGGGTCGACTGCGAAGTTGTGGTTATGCGCGGTGATCTCGATCTTCCCGGTCCCCATCTGCTTGACCGGATGATTCCCGCCGTGATGCCCGAATTTCAGCTTGTAGGTCTTGCCGCCCAGAGCGATCCCGGTGAGTTGATGGCCGAGGCAGATTCCGAAGATTGGCTGGCGCCCCATTAACCGCTTTATATTGTCCACCGCATAGGTGCACGGCTCCGGATCGCCTGGACCATTCGAGAGGAACACCCCATCCGGCTTGAGCGCCAGCACATCTTCGGCAGGCGTCTGCGCCGGCACCACCGTCACTTTGCAGGCCTCGCCCCGAAGCTTGCGCAGAATGTTCTGCTTGATACCGTAGTCATACGCCACCACGTGGAACCGCGCGGGTTCGTCTTTCACGCCGACCACCGCGACCGGCTCGTGCGACCGCTCACCTACTTCCCAAACGTAGGGTCGGGTGGTCGAAACCACCTTGGCCAGGTCCGTCCCGTCCATCTTTGGGATCGACCGTGCTTTCGCGACCAGCTTCTCGGCGTCCGGCTCGATCGTCGAAACCACACCGCGCATCACACCGTGGTCGCGCAAATGCCGCACCAGGGCGCGCGTGTCGATGTCCGCCAGAACCGGAATCTTGAATTGTTCCAGGTACTCGTCGGCAACCTGCTGTGAGCGCCAGTTCGAGCTCACTTTCGAGAACTCGCGCACGATCAGCCCCTCGATGTAGGGGTGCGTTGCCTCGTTATCTTCGGGATTGGTTCCGTAGTTGCCGATCTCGGGGTTGGTCAGGACAACAATCTGCCCTGAGTACGACGGATCGGTGAAAATTTCCTGGTAACCGGTGATGGAAGTATTAAAAACGACTTCGCCGTAGCATTCGCCTTTGGCGCCGTAGCCTTTGCCTCGAAAGATGCGGCCATCTTCGAGGGCAAGGATAGCTTGCATTCCTGCTCCCGGGAGTGGATTTTAGAGATTCTAACAGGGATGCCCGATTCGGCCAACGGCTTTGACAACCTAGTTTTCCAGCGCGGGCAGAATGTACTCCGTCAACAACCGCTCCGTCTGCTCGTGCATGCCCTTCGTGTTGTAATTCGTGCTGGTGAGCGCTACAACCATGCCGAGTGCCGGAAAAACCGCGACCTTATTCCCGCCGTTTCCGCTCATGTAGTACGCCGGATAGCTTTTCTGTCCTGACTGGAACGACTTCAGCCACCATAGATACCCGTATTCCGTCTGCTCATCGATCCTGGCGTGCGGATGCGTCGAAGCCTCTACCCACGCCGCATCCACGACCCGCTTTCCCCGCCAGTCGCCGCCGGCGCGATAGAGGTCTGCGATCTTCACCAAGTCGCGGCTGGTCAACCTGAGACCTCCGCCGGTTTGTGGAACATTGATCGGCGAATACACCCAAACCGCGTCCGTGATGCCAAGTGGCCGGAAGAGCTTTTCCTGCGCGTAGCGATCGGTGCGCACGCCGGTCGCCTTCTCCAGCACTTCGCTCAAAGTGAAAACTCCGCCCGTGCAGTAACTGAAAAATCTCCCGTATGGCAGCGGTTCTTCTTTCTCGCCCAGGCGCATCCGGCCGCGCACCGGCAGGTCGAGGATGAACTGCGCCCAGTCTTCCACCAGATACATGCGCTCCTCGTTGCCCCGAGACGCATCATTCCAGTCGTCGCATTCCAAGGGCGAACTCATGGTGAGGAAGTCCTCTACGGTAATGCGGTCCTTGCGCGGATCGGGATTCTGAAGCTTCCGAGCTCGTTCAGGCAATAGCGCCAACACGCGCTCACCCACTCCGCTCAGCTTCTTGTCCCCGATGGCAATGCCCACCAGCACATCCGCAATGCTCTTCGTCGCTGAGCGCGTGTCCCGCAGCGTGGTCGCGTCGCCATCGAAGTAGCGCTCATAGACGAGCTTGCCATCACGGGCGATCACTACGCTGCCGATCTTCTTGAACTCGCCCGCCTGGATCGCTCTCTCCATCCGCGTCAGCACCTCAGCCGACAGGCGCGCAGATTCAAGGCTGGCGGCGATCCAGCCGTCGCCGGGCGCCGAGTTGACGGCGGCTGGGGGCTGATCCCCAGTCTGACCGTGACTCAGTGCACTCAGGACGAGAAGTAACCCCACCATCCGTGTCCAGAGAGTCATGAGAATTCAGATGTGAACGTCAGGAAAAGCAATTCAATGGAAAACACACCTGGCTTAGCGCAGCCGTCCCAGCTTGTCCATCGGCCAATACCCGAACACCGCCTTGCCGAAAATGTAGCCCTCTTTGACGGGCCCAAAATCACGGCTGTCATTGGACATGCTGCGGTGGTCGCCCAACATGAAGTAGGAATGCGGAGGCACAAGGATCTCGGGATACGAGCGCTCGTCGGCATACGCCGGCGGCACGTAGTCCTCGTCCGCGGCCCGCCCGTTCACATAAACCTGGCCACCGTCGATGCGGATCTCGTCTCCCGGCACTCCAATCACGCGCTTGATGTAACTCTTCGACGGGTCCCGCGGGTAGCGGAATACCACGATGTCGCCGCGCTCAATCGGCTCCCAGCGGTACACAAACTTGTTGACGAAGATCCGTTCCTGGTCGTCTAGCGAAGGCATCATGCTGGTGCCTTCCACCTTCACCGGCTGGTAGAGAAAAATGATAATGAACGCCGAGATCGCCAGCGAAATGATCAGGTCTCTGAGCCAAACCGCCAGCACCGGGACGGAGCGTGCAGGCACCCTTGCACCCGGTTCCCTCACCCGCTCCATTTGGGGGGCCCCCAAACCTTGCATGATTCTCCCATTCTATATGCAACCGCCGACCGGGTTGAAGAGAAACCGCGCCCGCCAAGGCCCGAGAAATCGGCGTCAGCGCCCTGGAAGAGTAACAACTTGTCCCCTGCTTGTTTCGTCTAACTGGTTTGCGGTGAATGAACCAGTGGGTGCCTGCCGCGGATGCACCCAACCCCGGTACGGGTTACAATATCGAGATCGAGGATTCGTACCCTTATGTTGAAGCGTGCGCTGATCTTGGCATCCGTTTTTACGGTGATTTTTGTCCTCTCGGCCCAGTGGGCGGTCTCGCAGCAGGAGGAGCAGGGTGTTCCCGCTTATAACGCCGCACCTCCGCCCAAAGGCAAGAAGCTCCCGCCCATATTGCCGAAGGAGAACCTCTGGGCCGAAAATGCGCAATATCCCCATCAGACGCACGCATACGAACTCGCCGCCAAGATTCCCAACGTATTGCACCAGCAGCCCTGTTACTGCTACTGCGACCGAGGCATGGGTCACAACAGTCTGCATAGCTGTTTCGAGAACACACACGGCGCACAGTGTGACGTCTGCCTCAAGGAGCTCTACTACTCTTACGCGCAGACGAAAAAAGGCAAGACCGCGGCCCAGATTCGCAAGGGCATTATCGGCGGCGAATGGAAGCAGGTCGATGTGCAAGCTGCGGCCTCGATGAACTGATTTCAATCAACGCACTCCGTGGACGGGCCGTCCCTGAGCCGTGCTTTGTTTTGTGGCTGCGTGAAAGCCCGGCTCGAAAAGGGCGGAGCGATTTTCGCTGACCCGTCCCGCGGGTGGGCGCGTCAGCGGCATGTCCCGGAGCTTTAGTAAAATAACCGGACTCACCAAAACGGTAAGCCGCAAGCAAGGAGTAGTTACGAAAAGTACAGCAAGTAAACCTACAGGAAGAGTCCTACAGATGACTCAGAAACCTACCGTCAAGAAGTCGATCGCCGACGATCCTCGTATCGCTCAGGCCATCCAGAATTACGAGACCGGCCTCCGTGCCCTGCAGGAGCACAAGTTTGACAAAGCCAAAACCCACCTGCAAAAGGTGATTGGCAGCCCCAGCAAGGAACTCGCCGACCGCGCGGCCGTCCACATCAATACCTGCAACCAGCATCTCGACAAGGTGACCGCCCAGTTCAAGAACCCCGAGGAGCACTTCGATTACGCGGTCTCTCTCATGAACGTGGGCGACTATGTGCAGGCCCGAGAGCATTTGGAGAAATTACAGAAGCAGTCGCCGAAAGCCGACTACGTCATTTACGGTCTGGCCGCGCTCGACTGCATGACCGGCCACGTGGAAGACTCGCTGCGCAATCTGGATGCGGCTATCCGGCTCAACCCGGCGCTCCGCTTTCAGGCGCGTAACGATTCCGACTTCCAGAATCTCGCCGAGGATCCGCGCTTCACCGAACTGCTCTACCCCGATCCCGGAGCCGACTCGGTCTCCGAGGTCGAGAACCCGGACGAGACGTACTAGGGAAATCTCCATGGACCCCCAGCAGCGGCCAGACCCGCTCTCCCGGGACAAGTTCGCTTCAGGCCCGTTGCGGGTCGTTGCCATTGGCGGCGGGACTGGCCTTTCTACGCTGTTGAAAGGTCTGAAAAGCTTCGTGCCTGCGCCGGGCGAACCCTACCGTCTTGCGACGGCGCAGCCGGTCATCGGCGAACTCAGCGCGGTGGTCACGGTCAGCGACGATGGAGGCTCCAGCGGGCGGCTGCGCAAAGAACTCAACATGCTGCCGCCGGGAGATATCCGCAACTGCATCGTGGCGCTCTCCGAGGACGAGGACCTGCTCTCCCAGCTCTTCCGTCATCGCTTTGACAAAGGCTCCGGTCTCGAAGGACATAGCTTCGGCAACCTGTTCCTGGCCGCGCTCACTTCGATCACCAAGGACTTCCCGGAAGCGGTTCGCCTGTCTTCCGAAATCCTGCTGACTCGCGGCCACATTTACCCCGCCACCGCTTCCAACATCGAACTCGAAGCCCTCATGGAAGACGGCACGCGTGTGCGCGGCGAAACCAAGATCACCGCCAGCAAGGGACGAATCAAAGAACTTTTCCTGATCCCGCCCGACGTGTTGCCCCTACCCCAGACCCTCGAAGCCATCGCCCGCGCCGACGTCATCACGATTGGCCCCGGTTCCCTTTTCACCAGCCTGATTCCCAACCTGCTGGTGCGGGGTATCGGGCCGGCCATCGTCAACTCGCCCGCGATCAAGGTTTATGTCTGCAACCTGATGACGCAGGCCAACGAGAGCTTGGGATTAACTGCGGCCGACCACATCCGCGCCCTGAATCGCCACGCCCAGGCCCAGCTTTTCGATTACGCCCTGATCAACCGCCGCCCCGCCAGCGATGCGCTCAAAGCCAAGTATGCCCTCGAAGGGGCGGCCCAGATCGTTGCCGACCTCGACGGGGTTGAGCAACTCGGCTGCTGCCCGGTGCTGGGAGACTACCTCGAAGAAGCCGGCGCAGCCCGCCATGCCACTGACACCGTGGCGCGCGACCTGCTAGAGCTCGCTCTCCAGGCCCCGTCCCTGCCCGTAAAACCACTTTAGAAGCCGCGTCCAACCGCACCGAGTAGTCCCGGCGCCGTGGCGATCTGTCTTTGGCGCCAACCTGTCACTGTGGTACATGCTCCGGCTCCAGCGTCCTTTGTCGCAGTGCCCTTCTTCGCGGCTTTACCCGTCTGACACCCAAGGCCTGACACCTGACACCCGCCTTTACGCGGTATATTTGAAAACGAATGCCCACTCCGAATCCACCCCATATCGCCGTCGCCATCATGGCCGCCGGCAAAGGCACGCGCCTTAAATCGAAGCATCCCAAGGTTCTTCACGAAGTCGGTGGCAAGCCTCTGCTCGCGCACGTCATCGCCGCCGCTACCAAGGTCGTTTCCCCCGGCGACGTCTACGCCATCATTGGGCACGAGGCCCCTCGGGTCCGGCAGGCCGTCGCCTACACTGGCGTCAACTTCGTCCTCCAGGAAGAACAGCGCGGCACCGGCCACGCCCTCATGGTCGCCCGCGACGCGCTCATACCCTACGACCACGTCATCGTCCTCTCGGGCGACGCGCCGTTGATCACTCCTGGAACCATCGCGCGTCTCCGCGACTTCCACCTGCAGAAGAAAGCTGGCATGACCTTGCTCTCGGCCGAACTGGCTAACCCCTCGGGCTATGGCCGCGTTATTCGCAAGTCGTCGAAGAGCGACGAGGTTAAAGCAATCGTTGAAGAAAAAGGCGCCAGCCCGGCACAGAAAAAGCTTCGCGAAATCAATTCCGGTTTCTACGCCTTTGCCGTGAAGCCTCTTTATGCCCACATCGGGGAACTCAAGACTGACAACGCCCACCATGAGTACTACCTGACAGACATGGCAGGAGTCCTGACCAAAGCAAAGGCGAAAGTCGTCGCTATTGAAACCAAGGCTCCCTCCGAGATTCTCGGTAGCAACACGCGCGCCGAGATGGCGGAAATCGACGCTCTCGTCCGCATGGAGAAATGCGGCCAGGTCATGGCCTCCGGCGCGACCATCTTCTTCCCGCAAACTTGCGTCATCGACGCCGACGTTGAAGTCGGCCCCGACACCATCATCGAGCCTTTCGTCCAACTCCTCGGAACGACCCGCATCGGCAGCGACTGCCGCGTTCGCTCCTACAGCGTCATCACGAACTCCGAGATCGGAGACGGCGTCACGATCCGCCCCGGCTCCATCCTCGACGAGGCGCGCGTCGCCAGCGGCGCCGTGATCGGCCCCTACTCCCACCTCCGCCCCGGCAGCGAAATCGGGGAGAGCGCGCATGTGGGCAATTTCGTGGAAACCAAGAAGATCAAGCTGGGCAAGGGATCAAAAGCCAACCACCTCACTTATCTCGGCGACGCCGAAATCGGCGCGGGCGTGAATGTGGGCGCGGGCACCATCACCTGCAACTACGACGGAGTGCACAAGCACAAGACTGAGATCGGCGACGGCGTCTTCGTCGGCAGCGACAGCACGCTGGTCGCCCCGGTGAAAATCGGCAAAGGAGCTTACGTCGCAGCTGCGTCCTGCATCACTGAAAATGTCCCTGAAGATGCGCTCGCCCTCGGCCGTGCCCGGCAGACCACCAAAGAAGGCTGGGCCAAGGCCAAGCGTGAAGCGCGAGCAGCCAAGAAAGGGTGACGGAATCCAAAAAGCAAAAGGCACGAAGTTTCGAGAACTCCGTGCCTCAGTATCTCCGTGGTGAGCTTTATCGTTACTTCGAAACCGCCGCAAACAGGTCCGACTTCAGCAACGCCTGGAACTGCTTGTCGTCGGCCTTGAAATGCAACACCAGCTTCGAGCTATCGGAATCCACGGTAAGCGCGTCGATCGCTACTTTCTCCACCGGGGACGCGCTCATCTTCTTATAGAGCATCCCTGCCTTCACCAGGGACGACATGGTCGCCGCCGTGATCGAATCCGAGGTGATCACATCGAGGTTAAAGTTCACGCCGCTGGAAAAATCCATCGTGTAGCGCGACCCGAGCAGCCGTTTCTTCACGGTGTCATAGTCGGCCACCTTCGAGGCATCGCCCAGTGCCGACCGCATCATGTTCTGTGTGCCTTGCTGGTCGAGCAGGCTCCACACCGGCGAACTGTCCACCGCCGCCATCATGTCCGCCATCTGGGAATTGGAGTCCAGTGTTTGAGCGTAGCCGTCGCGCGCATCCAGCGCACCCTTGATCGCCGAGTCGTCACCGAACAGCAGCGTGTTCTCGTCCAGGAACGTCATCACCATGCCGTTGCCGCCCATGGCGTAGATGGCGGCATCGCGGTACTTCGTCGGCACGATTTTCTTCAACTTCATCCGCTTCAGCACTACGGTGGACGAAAACGACCCCTGCGCCATTCCGACAACCTTCACGCCTTGCTTGCCTTGGCGATAAGCCGCGAAGGTGAGCTGATCCACGTCCCGCTCCGAATCGATCCCGACGCCCTTCAGGGCCTTCTCAAACTGCTTCAGGCTTTCGGGCAGGACCTGTTCCTTCAACGCCATGGCGGTGGGCGAATCGTGCAGCGCCCGGTAATCGACCGAGATCAACTGCTGAATGTCGGCAGGAACCACCGCCCGCGTCGACGTACCTAGCGGCATCGCCCACGCCGCGCCTGCCACTAATAGAAAACTTCCCAACTTCGTCAGATGCTTCATAAAACCTCTGGGGAATACAGCCTTGGATGCAAAATGCTGCCCACGCGTTAAGGTTCTTTTCAATTGTATGCCGCCCCTGCCCTCCCCGGCCAAAACTAAAGTACGATCCGCCCGTGACGACCCGGACACCCATTTTTCCCATACCCTGCATTTCATCCTGAGAGCGGAGCGACGCGCCAGCCGAACGAAGTCGAAGGATCTTAGGTTCTTGTTCGCCAAGAGTCGGATGCACGCTGAAAGCGATAACGTGCTCGTCATCGGGAGCCCGGTGCTGGGCTCTTGCCGACCGGTCTCGCGGTCGCCTTGTCGATAACATCGTTGACGGCCTTCTTGAGTTTCGCCGCGGCCTCAGGATTCAATCCTTGCGTGTACTCGAGCGTCTCCACAGTCCCGTGATCCGCAATGGGAGGCCCTGCAACCTTAGGCAAGTCGATTTCCAGGAATGTTGGTCCCAATACACCGTCAGTCGCGAGCACGGCAGCGGCATTGCGCGGGAGGTCTCGGAAGGTCTTCGTCAGCTCTAACTCGAATTCGACCTCTACCGGGCAGTTCTGATCCCCAGGCTTGGGATGGATGCTCCTGACCCGTCCCATCTCCACACCCGCGACACGAACCGAGGCTCCGCGTTTCAGTTCTTGGATGTTGTGAAAGCATGACCTCAGTACGAACCTCGGCCCCGTCATCTTCCACACTGCGACCGCGAGCACGCATATTGCTGTCCCGATGACGATCACAAGCATGATTTTAGGCAGCCGCAAGAGATTCTCCGGGGACGCGGGCTCGCACCAATCCAGACGTATTGGACATCGTAGTCCCCCAGCGACACAAACAGCCTCCCCATTCGTCTCTGCGATCCCCGCAGTCAGCGGTTTCTCGCATCAACTCGGCCCCCGACTCATTCGCCATTTGCCATTTGTGATTTTTTCACTTGTTATTTGCCGTCCGTCAATTTCCCCACCTTCCCCGCTCTCTCCCGCACCCCCCGCACGAACCCGTCGTCCTTGATCGACGCCAGGTTAATCTCCACATTTGCCAGCGCGCCCTCGATCGCCGCCCGCGCCAAACCCGATGCCGTCGTCAGATCTGACTTCATATTCGGATTCGTCACCGGCCCTAACTTCCCTACCAGGTCCTGCACTTCGCGCGCTCGCTCCGCCACGGCCAGTGGGACGCTGGTCGCCTGCTTCAACGCAGCCTCGACAATTGTCTCCCCATCGGCCGCTTCCCGCGCCTGTTTGTACGCCTTCATCACCGCGTTATACGACTCGGCATCGGCGTCGACCGCCGCCTTCAGTTCTTCGCGCAACTGCGCCAGCCGCCCAATTGCCGCGCTCAATTCGCTCTCATACTGCACGTATGCCTTTTTCCCCCGTGACATGGCCGCCACCATGTGCGCCAGCCCCGCTGCCATCGCACCGGCCGCGGCGGCCGCGCTCCCCCCGCCCGGAGTCGCCGTCGGCGCCGCCAGTTGCTCGACGAACGGCTCCACAGCGGCGCGCAATCCACCCCCCGCGATCTTCCCGCCCATCACCGCGGCCAGCCGGTTCTCGAGAATCAAGGACGAATCGAAGCTCTCCAGCTGCAGGTACCACTCCGCCGCCTGTTCCAGCGCCTTCTTCGGAATCAGCCCCACGATCTCACTCGAAACGGGCGTCACCCCGTGGCGCGCCGCTTCCCGTTTCACGTACTCGAACACTCGATGCACCGGCGTCTGTTCAAAGTCGGTCAGGTTCATCGACACTTGCGCCATCCCGCGCACTAGGAATCCCGCGCCCTTCACAAACCGCAGACCGCCGCTCGAAAACCGCACCGCCTTGGCCACTTTCTTTGCGATGTCGACATCCGGCGTATTCAGGAAGACGTTGTAGGCGATTAGAAACTTCCGCGCGCCTACCACCGTCGCCCCCGCCGTCGGATGCAGGCGTGGCTCCCCGAAGTCCGGCCGCCGCGACGGATTGGTCGCGATCTGGTCTCGAATCCCCTCAAACTGTCCCCGCCGGATGTTCTCCAGGTTCGTCCGCTCCGGCGTCGTCGCGGCCGCCTCGTACAAATACACTGGGATTTGGAAGCGGTTCCAGATCTCCTCCCCCACGCGCCGCGCCATCGCAACGCAATCTTCAATCGTCACACCATCTATCGGGATAAACGGCACCACGTCGGCCGCTCCCATGCGCGGATGAGCCCCCTGGTGTTTGGTGAGGTCGATGAGTTCCGCCGCTTTCCCCACCCCCCGAATCGCCGCCTCCTGGACCGCATCCAGCTCCCCAACGAGCGTAATCACGCAGCGATTGTGATCGGCGTCCATCTCGCGATCGAGCAGGTACACCCCGCTAACCTTCATCGCCTCGACAATGGCATCGACCTTCGCCTTGTCGCGGCCCTCGGAAAAATTCGGAACACATTCGACCAGGGTGGACATAGGGAGGAAGAATATAAGGCGAGGCTAAAGACAAGCAAATCGCAGGATTACGTCACTCTGCCGCAGGAACCCGTTGGACATCTCCGAAAGCGGCCCCCTCTGTCAGTGCGGTCCACTCGTCGAAAACGGCCCCACCCGGCAAGCCATCGCCAGCGCCTTGCCCGTTCCCCGGCGCCGGCATTACAATCCGCCTGCTCTATCCCCCAGAAGGAGACCCTGATGAGTTCGGCTCCGATCACGCCCGCACTTGAGACGACGGCCCTCTCCGAGCCCGCGCGCATCGTCGACACCTTCATCGCACCCAGCAAGACCTTCACCGACATTCGCCGCAGCGCTGCCTGGTGGGGACCGTTCCTGATCACAGTGATCCTCTCCGTGGCGTTCATCTATGCTGTGGACCTCAAAGTCGGCTTCCGCAGGGTCGTCGAAAATCAGGTCGAGCGCTCCCCCAAGGCCGCGCAGCGTCTGGACCAGTTGCCCCGCGAAGATCGCAACAATCAGCTCAACGCTCAAGCCAAGGGAACCCGGTACTTCATGTACGGTCTGCCTATCTTCTTTCTGCTCTGGAACCTGATCATCGCCGCCATCCTTTTCGGCACGTTTAAGCTCGCCCTCGGCGCCGACGATCTCACCTTCTCGGCAACCTACGCCGTCGTCTGGTACGCCGGACTGGTCGTCAGCATCCGCACCATTCTCGCCATCATCATGCTGTTCGCTGGCCTCGATCCCGCCGCGTTCAACCTACAGAACTCCGCGCCCACCAATCCC
>Ga0307479_10001496_pt1 | contig 21291 bp, 14 predicted proteins | sample atmos_gasesECM4C_FD_203743 | JGI IMG/M metagenome (GOLD analysis project Ga0307479, IMG submission 203743) | Hardwood forest soil microbial communities from Morgan-Monroe State Forest, Indiana, United States - atmos_gasesECM4C_515 | ecosystem: Environmental > Terrestrial > Soil > Temperate...
CAGCGGCACTGCCGCGACCGCGGCGGTCCACAGCCCCGCCGCGGCGTAGGGGAGCAGCAGGCTGCGCCGCGCCGCGATCCGCCCCGGCAGGAGGAGCAGCGCCGGGTAGATGCCGGCGAAGTAGCGATTGCCCACCGCGCCCATGCCACCGTGGTAGTTGTTGGGGCGCAGCACCAGCAGCGCCAGGCAGTACAGGGCGATGGCCGCGAGCAGCAGGTGGCGCGACCGGTCCTTCGGCCCGGCCAGGTAGAGCCCGACCGCGAACAGCGCGAAAGGGAAGTACGGCAGCAGGCCGGTGTGGCGGCCGGCGACGAAGTAGCCGAGGTTGTAGAGCAGCTCGCGCGGCGTGGTCTCGATGCCGAGCGCCGACCAGGAGCCGAAGCTGGTGTTGCGGTACATCGCCCAGAAGTCGCGCTGGCTCTCGAGCGGGTAGGCGCTCTCGAAGGATTGGCGCTGCACGTTGCGGTACGGGCTGTAGCTGCCGGTCAGGTGCCACTGCGCCGCGAACAGCAGCGCCAGGCCGGCGAGACCCGGCGCCGCGAGCGCCAGCACGCCGCGGAAGCGGCGCTGCCACAGGAGGTCGATGACGATCGGCGCCGCCAGCACGCCGAGCGGCTCCTTGGAGACGAAGCCGGCGGCGAGCAGCAGCCCGGCCACGCCGAGCAGCGCCGGCTCGCGCCACGTCCACACCTGGCGCCGCCGCACCACCTGCCAGATGAGCAGGGGAAAGAAGGCGCACGCCATGTCGAACACCTCGGGTTGCAGCCAGAACACGTAGCAGAACGCGGCCGAGGCGAAGAAGAAGCCGCCCAAAAAGAGGCCGACGTGGCCGCTCTCGCCGCGCCAGAACCACCAGGCGGCCCACAGCATGGCGAGGAACAGCGCCATGTTGAACACCACCATCCCCTCGACGCCGAAGACGGCGTAGAAGGGCACCGCGGCCAGCGGGTAGACGAAGGGCTTGCCGTAGCGCATCGTCTTGCCGCCGTCGCGGGTGGAGAGGATGAGGCCGTTGGGTCCCTGGTCCCAGATGCGGTAGGCGCGGTCGAGGTCGCGGCGGTCGTAGGACAGGTCGTGATCGTGCCAGAGGCTCTGCGTCATCATCACGTAGGCAGGCTCGTCGGCGATCGGGCCCGGCGGGAAATGGATCTTGTAGACCGTGGCGCCCAAGCCCAGCAGCAACACGGACACACAGATGGAGGTGAGGGATCGGGCGCGCGTCATGGGGGGTTCAGGTGGCGTAAAGATACACTCTTCGTCACGGCCATGGCGACGCCCGATCCGATCCCAGCGAGCGACTCCGCCGCCGAAGGCCCCGCCGCGCGCGGCTACCGGGCGGTGCGGGACCTGGCGCGGCAGGTCCTGCCGTGGCGCGTCGTGGAGACGATCGCCTTCCTCCGCCGCCTGGCGCGCCAGGTCCGCGCCCGGCGGGCCGAGCCGCGCCTCACCGTGGCGGTGGACATCGACTCGCTCTACGAGACGCTGACCGGCGTCGGCTGGTACCTCTACGAGATCCTCGCGCACCTGGCGCAGCGCGACGACCTGCGCCTGCGCCTCTACGGCCACCGGCTGGCGGCGCCGGGCGCCCCGGGAGCACCGGCGCCCGTGGTGCCGCTGCCCGCGGGCCCCGCCATCGAGCACGTCACCTACGCCGCTCCGCAGGGCCTGGTGATCCCGGCCTGGCGCGCCGACCAGCTGCTGCGCCGGGCGGCGCCGCTGCTGGTGGCCGCCGACGGCAACCGCGTCCTCTTCGGCCCCAACTACCTGCTGCCGCCGCTCTTCCGCTTAGCGCGCGGCGCGCGCGTCGCGACCATCCATGACCTGGTCTTCCGCCGGCTCCCCTGGGCGGTGCGGCCGGACACCGGGCGGGCGCTCGCCGAGCGGCTGGAACGGACGCTGCTCGAGGCCGAGCTGCTGCTCACGCCCAGCCAGGCGGTGGCCGCGGAGCTGGTGGCCGCCGGCGTCGCGCCGTCGCGGGTGAGGCCGATCCATCACGGGCCGGGCCAGCAGCCGCCGCCGACCGTGCTCGCCGTCGCCACGCCGCCCGCGGGGGTGCCGGCGCGCTACGGCCTGTTCGTGGGCACGCTCGAGCCGCGCAAGAACGTGGCGACGCTGCTCACCGCCTGGCGCGAGCTCGGGCGCGACGGCGGCGCGCCGCCGCTCGTGCTCTGCGGTCCGCAGGGCTGGCGCGCGCGGGAGCTGCGCCAGCGGCTCGCCGACGCGGAGCGCGAAGGGTGGCTGCGCTATCTCGGCTACGTCTCGGCGCCCGAGCTGGCCGCCCTCTACCGCGGCGCCACGGTGGTGGCGGTGCCCTCTCTCTACGAGGGCTTCGGCCTGCCCGCCATCGAGGCGCTCGCGGCCGGCGCGCCGCTGGTCGTCTCGGACCTGCCGGTCTTCCACGAGGTGGCCGGCGATGCCGCGCTCTACGCGCCCGCGGGCCGGCCCGACGTCTGGCGCGAGAGGCTGCGCCAGGTGCTGGACGACGACGACCTGCGCCGGGAGCTCGGGCGCCGCGGCCGCACGCGCAGCGCCCGCTTCGACTGGCGGCTGGCCGCCGCCGCCACCGCCGACGCCTGGAGAGACGCGGCGGGAACGGGGAGGGTTTGAGGCTTCCCTCTCCCATGCTCAGAAAGCGAATAGGGCGCCTGTTCGCTTCGCCCGGCGCGGGAAGCGGGGGCGACGACGGGGCTGCGAAGGCCTCGGAACCCTCTTCGGACCGCCCCCTCGTCCGCTCGACATCCTTCCAACCGGCCCCTGATCGGGAGCTTGCTTCTGGCTCGACCCCTGGAGCGTGGCTGGGGGTGGCACTTCTCGTCTTCATCTTCGCCTGGTTCTTCGGCGAGCTGCGCACGCGGACGGGATGGGACGACACCTACTACCTGCTGCAGGCCTCGTCGCTGGCGGAGGACGGCGATCTCGACCTGCGCAACGACGCGCTGCACTCGACGCTCGCGCCGCGCGACCTGCAGCGGTTCCTCACCGCCACGCTGCCGTCCGGCACGCTCAAGAACACCTTCAGCATCGGCCCGGCGGTGCTGTGGCTGCCGGCCTACGCCGCGGGCATGCCGTGGCGCGCCGGAGCGGGCACTCCGGCCGCGCGGCGGTGGAGCCACGGGCAGCTGGTGGCGCTCCACCTGCTGTCGCTGGCGTTCCTCGCCGGGGTCGCATGGAGCGTCCTGCGCCTGCTCGAGCTGGCGGGCACCGAGCAGAAAACCGCGCTGGCGGCCACGCTGGCGGTGCTGGTGGGCACTCCGCTCGCGGTCTACGGCCCGGCCCTCTACACCATGGCGCACCTGCCCAGCGCCGTCGCCACCTGCCTGTTCGTGGCGAGCGTGCTCTGGCTCGAGCGCGACCCGCGGCCGTATCGCGCGCTGCTGGCCGGCCTGGCGCTGGGGCTGGTGTTCCTGGTGCGCTGGCAGGACGCCGTGTTCGGCGTGCTCCTCTGGGTGCCGCTCGCGCCGCTGCTGGGCGGCGCCCTCGGCCCGCGCCGGCCGGCCGGCGTCACCGGGGAGGCGCGGCCGGGCGGCGGCGCGCCGGCGGCGCAGCTTGCCAGCGCCGCGACGGGACCGCGGCCGGCCGGCGAGCGCCGCCGCGACCTGCGCCGGCTGGTGTGGGTCCTGGGGTCTCTCGCCGCCGGCGTCCTGGCGATGGCCTCGCTGCAGCTCCACGCCTGGCGCGTCGAGCTCGGCTCCTGGCTGACCATGCCGCAGGGCGAGGACTACATGCGCTGGTCGCAGCCGCACCTCCGGGAGCTGCTGCTCTCCGGCTACTCGGGGCTGCTCCCCTGGTCGCCGGTCTTCGCGCTCGCCGCCGCCGGCCTGCTGCTGCCGTGGCGCTGCCGGCTGACGCCGCGCTGGCGGGTGGCCGCCCTGGCCGTCCTGGCGGCGCAGGTGTACGTCAATGCCGCGGTGCGCGACTGGTGGGGAGGCGACTCGTTCGGCCCCCGCCGGATGGCGTCGTGCGTGCCGCTGCTCGCCATCGGCCTGGCCAATCTCGCCGCGGCAGCCGCCGGCTCGCGGCTCGCGCGGCGGTCGCTCCTCGCGCTGCTCGCGGCGCTCTGCTTGTGGGGCGGCTTCACCACCTCCCTCTACTGGAGCCAGGTGCGCGACCTGTCGCTGCTGGTGCGCGACGCTCCTTTCCTCGCTCCGCCGGAGGCGCCGCAGGAGGGCGGCGGCGTAACCGATCCGGCGGTGGCGCGCGAGCGGGCGCTGCACCCGAACTTCGACCGGCCGCACGACGACTTCACCGGGTTCCGCGGCCTGCGGCCGGCGGCCGGGACGTGGCTCACCGCCGCCCTGATGGCGGGCGCCGTGGCGGGCACCTGCCTGGCGCTCTCCCGAGCGCCCGGCCGCCAGGCGCTGCAAGCCGCCTTGCTGGCGCTGCTCGGCATCGTCCTCTGCTGTCACCTGCTGCTGGCGCTGGGGCCGCGGCCGGACCGCGGCGAGCGCGCGGTCTGGCATGGCGTGGCCGCGCCGTGGACCGATCCCGGGCACCCGGCGGCGGCGCTCGCGGCCAGCGCGGCCCCGGCGGAGGCCGAGGCGGACCGGCTCGACGCGGCCGCGGCTCCGCCTGTCGCCTGTCGCGGCCGCCGCACGACCTCGGTGGCCGTGCGGCATCTCCCTGAGGAGTCTCCTTGCTGGTCGCGCGGCGCGGCCGCGGTTCGTTCGTCGCCGGCCGACGCCTACCGCTACCTGGCGATGCTGGCGCGCTGGGAAGGAGACGAGCCGCGGCGGGCGCTCCCGCTGCTCGCCGGCCTGGCCGCCCGGGGCTACCCGGTGGCCGCCGGCTTGCGCCAGCGGGCGGCCGCGCTCGCGCCGGGCGGCGAGGTGCTGCGCGTGCTACCGGGCGCCTGCTTCACGCCGCTGCCGGGAGCGGCCTTTCGCGTCCTCTCGGTGCCGGCGGGCGACGGCGGCGGCCCGGTCGCCTGGGAGGCGGTCTTCGACCTGCGGCTGATCGACCTCGAACCGGGTCTCCTCTACGACGTGGCGGCGTTCCAGGACCGCCGCCGCGGCGAGCTCGTGCGCGTCTCGTTGCGGGGCGAAGGTGCGGTCGAGCTGGCGACGCCGCTGGCGACCGCCGCCGCCCGGCTCGACCTCGGCCACCGGCTCCTCTACCACCTACGCCTGCGCTACGACCTGCTCGCCGGCAAGGCCGGCCTGGAGGTGTCTGGAGAAACGGTCCCGCCGGCGCGCCTGGTCGCCCCCCTGGCCGCCGGCAGCCCGCCGCCAGACCGCCTGCTGCTCGGCCGCAGCCGCAAGGGGCACGCCTCCTTCCCGCTCTGGTCCGCCACCTTCTCGGAGCTCTGGCTGACGGCCGTGAACCGGTAAGATGCACCGCCATGCCGACGGTAGCGCCGGGGGTCGCCACTCCTGAGTCTTCCCCGCCTGACGCCGCCGCGGCCGCGGCGCGCCCCCGGGTGGCCATTGATCTGCGTGCGCTGGTGCCGGCGCCGACCGGCATCGGGGTCCACACCCGGTCCCTGGCGGTCGCCCTGGCGCGCCGCGGCGGCATGCGGTACGTCGGGATGGCCCACCGCCCGCCGCAAGGCGCCGAGGAGCTGGCGGCGGCGGGCGTCGAGATCGAGCGCCCTGCCGCGCCGAGGGTGCCGCTGGGGGTCGTCTGGCAGCAGCTGGTGCTGCCCTGGCGCCTGCGGCGCGGCGACGTCGACCTGCTCTGGTCGCCGCTGATGACGCTGCCGCTCGCTTGCCCGGTGCCGGGGGTGGTCACGGTGCACGACCTCACCGTGCTGCTGATGCCCGAGGCGCACCGCGCCAAGGTGCGGGCCAGCCTGCTGCCGTTCCTCGCCGCCTCGCTGCGCCGCGCCCGGCGCGTCGTCGCCGTGTCGCGGGCCACCGCCGGCGACCTCGCCGCTCAGTTCCCCGGCGTTGCCGCCAAGCTGCGGGTGGTCTACAACGGCGTGGACGATGAGTTCCGGCCGGGGACCGCCGAGGAGATCGCGGCGACCCGCGAGGCGCTCGGCGCGCCGCACGGCTACCTCCTCTACGCCGGCACGCTCGAGCCGCGCAAGAACGTCGGCGCGCTGCTCGACGCCTGGGAGAGCCTGGCGGCGGACGACCCTCACTTCCCGCCGCTGGTCCTCGCCGGTCCCTACGGCTGGGGGAGCCGGGGCCTCGCACGCCGCATCGCCCGGCTGGCGGCGGCGGGCGGCGGCGGCGCCGGCGGGGGGAGCACCGGCGCCGGCCTGGCGGCGGGCGACGACGGCGACAATGGCGGCGACGCCGGGGCGGGGACAGGCGCCGGCCTGGTCCGGGGGGCGGCGCCGCGGGCAGACGCGCGGGAGGCCGCGGGGGCAGCCGGTCCGCGGCTTCTCCCGCTCGGCCGCCTCGACCGCGGCCACCTGGTGCGCGTCTTCCAGGCGGCGAGCCTGTTCGTCTACCCGTCGCTCTACGAAGGCTTCGGCCTGCCGCCCGCCGAGGCGCTCGCCTGCGGGGTGCCGGCGGTCGTCCTCGACAGCTCGAGCCTGCCCGAGGTGGTGGGCGACGCCGGCATGCTCGTCGCTCCCGGCGACACGGCGGCGCTCGCCGCGGCGCTCGCCCGCCTGGTCACCGAGCCCGCGTTGGCGGCGGAGCTGGCCGGCCGCGCCGTCGCGCAGGCGAGCCGCTTTCGCTGGGAGCGGGCCGCGGCCGAGATGGAAGAGGTCTTCCGCGAGGCTCTCGCCTAGAAAGAAAGCCGCCTGGCCGGCGATGGCCGTACGGCCGCGCCTGGCCGGCGATGACCACCTGAGGGGGTGGGAGGGGGCGTCAGCTCTCGATCGCAGCGCGGCGGCCGCCTTCCCGCGGGACCTATGCCATGACGCACGGCACAGCCCTTGCCTTCCCGTCAAGAAGGAAAAAAAAGAGGAGCGAATCTCCAGTACCTGTCCTAGAATCACTACGGCTTTGCCCGACAAGACCTACAAGATCGGACTCGACGCCCGCAAGCTCCAGGACTTCGGGATCGGCACCTACGTCCGCAACCTCGTGCGGGCGCTCGCCGAGGTCGACACCGGCGACCTCGCATTGCGCTTCGCGCTGCTGGTGCGGCCGGAGGACCGCGAGCAGCTCGCCGGCCTGCCGGACAACTTCGAGCTGGTGGTGGAGAGCGCCCCGGTCTACTCCGCGCGCGAGCTGGTCACCCTGTCGTGGCGGCTGTGGCGGCAGCGGCTCGACCTCTATCACGCCACGCATTACGTGCTGCCGGCGGCGGTTGCGTCGCGCGTCGTGGTCACCATCCACGACATCATCCACCTGCTCTACCCGGAGTTCCTGCCCAGCCGCCTGGCGTTCCTCTACGCGCGGCGCATGATCCACCGCAGCTTGACCCGCGGCGACCGCATCATCGCCGTGTCGCAGAACACGCGCGCCGACCTGATGCAGCAGTTCGGGCTGGACGGGCGCAAGATCGAGGTGATCTACAACGGCGTCGAGGACGTCTTCCGCCGGCGCCTGCCGGAGGACGAGGTCGAGCACTGGCTGCGCAGCCTGGGGATCACGCGGCCTTACCTGCTCTTCGTCGGCAATCCCAAGCCGCACAAGAACCTCGACACCGTGGTGCAGGCGTACGCCCGCGCCCGCCGCCTGGCGCCGTTCGACGCGCCTCTGGTCTGCGTCGGCAGCCGCGCCGGCTCGGAGTTCAAGATCCGCCAGCGCGCCGAGCACCTCGGCCTGGGCGACCAGGTGCGCCTGCTGGGGCACGTGGCGCAGGAGGCGCTGCCGGCGATCTACCAGGGCGCCACGCTCTTCCTCTATCCCACGCTCTACGAGGGCTTCGGGCTGCCGGTGATCGAGGCGATGGCGTCGGGGGTCGCGGTCATCACCTCCAACACCTCGGCGCTGAAGGAGATCGCGCAGGGGTACGCGCACCTGGTCGATCCGCTCGACATCCCGGGGATCGCCAAGGCGATCGCCCAGTGCATGGCCGACGTCGAGCATCGCGCCGCGCTCGCCCGCCTCGGGCTGCGGCGGGCGCAGGACTTTCGCTGGGACCAGGCGGCGCGCAAGACGCTGCGCGTCTACCTCTCGGTGCTCGGGCTGCCGGTGCCGCCCGGCGCGCAGGACTCGGCGCGGCGGGGCACCGCCGAGCTGCTCGCCATCTCGCCGCCGCCGCCACGCCCGGCGCCGCCGGCATCGACTGGCACCGCCGCCGGCACTGCCACCGGCTCGCCGACGGTCCCGGCGCCGCCGGCATCGGCGCCCGCGGTCCCGACGCCGGCGCCCGCGGCGCGGGCCACCGGCGAGGGCGAGAAGGAGGGCGACTCTTGAAGGTGGCGCTGGTGCACGACTGGCTGACCGGCATGCGCGGCGGCGAGAAGGTGCTCGAGGCGCTCGGCGGGCTGTTCCCCGGCGCTCCCATCTTCACCCTCTTCCATTTCCCCGGCAGCGTCAGCGCCGCGCTCGAGAGCCACCCGATCCACACCAGCTTCCTGCAGCGGGCGCCTGGAATCCGCCGGCACTACCGCCGCTACCTGCCGCTGTTCCCGGCGGCCATCGAGGAGCTCGACCTCGCGGGCTTCGACCTGGTGATCTCGTCGAGCCACTGCGTGGCCAAGGGCGTCATCCCGCCGCCCGACGGGCTCCACGTCTGCTACTGCCACACGCCCATGCGCTATGCCTGGGACCAGGAGCATGCCTACTTCCCGCGGCGCCGCGGCCTCGTGGCGCACCTGCGGTCGGTCACCCTGGCGGCGCTGCGCGCCTGGGACGCCGCGGCCGCGGCGCGCGTCGACCTATTCGTCGCCAACTCGAGCTTCGTCGCGCGGCGCATCGGCGCCTTCTACGGCCGCGACGCCGAGGTGGTGCACCCGCCGGTGGCTGTCGACTACTTCACCCCGGGCGGCCGCGCCGGCCGCGGCGGCTACGCGCTGGTGGTGTCGGCGCTCGCGCCCTACAAGCGCATCGAGCTCGCCATCGCCGCCTGCGAGCGCGCCGGCATCGAGCTGCGCATCGCCGGCGACGGCCCGGAGCGGCGGCGCCTGGCGCGGCTCGCCGGCCCTCGCACGCGCCTGCTCGGGCGGGTCGACGACGCGGCGCTGCTCGACCTCTACCGCGGCGCGCTGCTGCTGCTGCAACCCGGCGTCGAGGACTTCGGCATCGCCTCGGTCGAGGCGCTGGCCTGCGGCACGCCGGTGGTGGCGGCGGCGCGCGGCGGCGTGCTCGACGTGGTCGAGGACGGCCGCCACGGCGTGCTCGTCGAGGTCCAGGAAGGGCCCGGGGCCGTGGAGGCGCTGGCCGGGGCGATTGACAAAGCGGCGCGGATCGGCTGGAATCCCTTGGACCTGCGCAACCGGGCGGAGTCGTTCGCTGCCGGTCACTTCGTCGACCGTATCCGGTCGATCGTGGCCCGTGACGAGAGCCGGGCACTGATGTCGCGTCGAGTGTCGAGGGCACACCGCCGTTGATCCGCCAACGCCACCGCATCACCGCCGGGGTTTACCTCGCCAGCGACCTGGCGGCGACGCTCGCCGCGTTCGGCGCCGCGTGGCTGCTGCGCTTCGAGCTGGCGGTCATCCCGCTGACCAAGAGCGTTCCCAGCTTCAGCCCCTACCTCTTCCTCCTGCCGGTCGTCCTCGTCCTCTGGCCCGTGGTGTTCTACTTCCATGGGCTGTACCAGAGCCGGCGCGGCCGCAGCCAGGTCGACGAGATCGTCACCATCCTGCTGGCGGTGCTGCTGGCGACGGTGCTGCTGTCGGTGGTGATCGCGTGGTACCGCCCGCCGGCGGCGCCGGGCAGCCACGAGTACTTCACCTACAGCCGCGCGTTCCTCGGCCTCTTCGCCCTGGTCGACCTCGTCTTCGTCTCCGGCACCCGCATGGTGGCGCGGTGGGCGATGCGGCGGGTGCGCCTTTCGGGTCACAACCTGCAGCGCATCCTGGTCGTCGGCGCCGGCTCGCTGGGGCGCGAGATCACGCAGAAGATCCTGGCGCACCGCGAGATGGGATTCGCGGTGGTGGGCTTCCTCGACGACGATCCGGGCAAGCTCGGCACGCTGGTCTGCGGCGTGCCGGTGCTGGGCACGCTGCGCCAGGCGGAAGAGGTGCTGCAGGCGCACACGGTCGACCAGGTGTTCCTGGCGCTGCCACTCGAGGCGCACAAGAAGCTGCTGCAGCTGCTCGAGCTGATGGCGCGCGAGTGCGTCGAGATCAGGCTGGTGCCGGACATCCTGCAGTACGCGACCCTCAACGCCACGCTCGAGGACGTCGACGGCACGCCGGTCATCAACCTCTCCCAGGTGCCGCTGCAGGGCTGGAACAGCATGGTCAAGCGCGGCATGGACCTGGCGATCGCCGTGGCGTCGCTGGTCTTCGTGGTGCCGGTCGCGCCGCTGCTGGCGCTGGCCATCTGGCTCGAGGACCGCGGCCCGATCTTCTACCGCCAGGAGCGCATGGGGCTGGACGGCAAGCCGTTCATGATCCTCAAGTTCCGCTCGATGCGCGTCGACGCGGAGGCGAGCAGCGGGCCGGTGTGGGCGATCCGCGACGATCCGCGCCGCACGCACGTCGGCAGCTTCCTCCGCCACTGGTCGCTCGACGAGCTGCCGCAGGTCTGGAACGTGCTGCGCGGCGACATGTCGATCGTCGGCCCGCGCCCGGAGCGGCCCAGCTTCGTGCGCGAGTTCAAGCACAAGATCCCGCGCTACATGCTGCGCCACCGCGTCAAGTCCGGCATCACGGGGTGGGCGCAGGTGCACGGTTGGCGCGGCAACACCTCGATCAAGAAGCGCATCCAGTACGACCTCTACTACATCCAGAACTGGTCGCTCGGCCTCGACTGCAAGATCCTCTGGCTGACGCTGCGGCACGCGCTGCGGCTCAATCCGTACTAGGCGCGGCGAGCGCGCGGCGCCGGCGGCGCGCACGGTGGCGACCGCGATGCGGCGGCGGCGCGGCCGGTCGCGGCGGCGCCGGCGACGAGCGCGCGGCGCCGGCACCCGCGCTGAAACCCTTGCGCCACGGGCCTTTTCGCGACCCTGCCGGGCGACGCCGGCGGCGCGCGGCGGGGCGTCGCCTCGGCGCCTCCGGAGGCGGCGCGGCGGCGGCGCGGGACGCTGCACAACCTGCTGGTCAGCGCTACTAAGGATTGAGGTGAGAAAAATCTTGACACGCTACATGTTGTGGGGGTACCCTACCTGTAACTCTTCCGCCCAGGGTATGTGGGCACCTCTTGAGAAAGGAGACGTGCATGGCAGCGACCAAGAAGGCAGCACCCAAGAAGGCGGCCAAGAAGCCCGCCGCCAAGAAGAAGCCGGCGAAGAAAGCCGCGGCCAAGAAGGTGGTGAGGGCGAAGGCGCCCGCCAAGAAGGCTGCTGCGAAGAAGTAGAAGACCGAGGACCTCACCCGGTGTGTTCGTTCCCCGGGTGAGATCGAAGCAGTTCGGTTCCTTGTCAGGCGACGTTCTGGATCTTTCGGGGCGCTCCCATCTGCCTCCGTTCCAGTGCCGCTGTCCCAGCGTCGCCTTCACACAGCGCCTCAGCCGGCGCGGCTTTCAAGCTCTCCTCGATCCACCGCAACGTCCACCGCCGCTGCAGCCCGCGACCACGGGCATCTCGGGCTCATCGCCGCGACCGCAGCCGCGCCGCGGCGGCGCGGTCCACCAGCCACAACAGCCTGCCGTCGACCGGCGCCACCACCCGCGCGGGATAGAGCGCGGGCTGCGCCTCGCCTTCCAGCACCGCGGCGAGCGCCGCCGCCTTGGCCTCGCCGCTGACCAGGAAGATCACCGTGGCGGCGTGGTTGAGCACCGGCGGCGTCAGCGTGATGCGCCAGGTCGCGAGCGGCGCCACCCACACCGCCGCCGCCAGGTGGCGCGTGGCGTGCGCCGCGGCGAGCAGCGGGCTGCCGGGAAACAGCGACGCCGTGTGCCCCTCCTGGCCCAGACCCAGCAGCACGAGATCGAACCGCGGCCAGTCGGGCCGCATGGCCGGCGATGGCGCGCTTGCCGCGCCGTCCTGATCGTCCCGATCGGCGCGCAGGTGGAAGAGATCGATCAGCTCGCGCTCGTAGCGCCGGGCGGCGAGCGCGGCCTCGGGCTCCTCGCCGGCGATGCGGTTCACGTGCGCGGCGGGCACCGGCACGTGGTCGAGCATCGCCTCGCGCGCCATGCGGAAGTTGCTGTCGGGATGGTCGGGCGGCACGTGGCGCTCGTCGCCCCAGAAGAAATGGATGGCCGGCCAATCGATGCGGCCGCGATACGGCGCCGCCGGATCGGCGAGCAGCCGGTACAGGGCGCGCGGCGTGGAGCCGCCCGACAGCGCGACGGTCGGGAACGGCGCGGGCACGGCGGCGGTCGCGGGCGAGCTCAGCGCGGACTGCTCGTCGCCGGCCGGAACGGACTGCTCGCCGCCGGCCGGCGCGGGCCGCTCGCCGCTGGCCGGCGCGGACCGGCGGGCGAGGGCGGCGACGACCTCCTCGGCCGCGGCGCGCGTCAGCTCCGTGGCGTCGGCGACGACGCGGATCTCGCGGTGCTGGGTCAGCTTGGCGCCGTCGCCGGCATCGCCGCTCAGCTGCCGTTCTTCCATCGCCGGCCGTCCGCCTCGATGAGCTCGTCCGCCGCCCGCGGGCCCCAGGTGTTGGGCAGGTAGTTGGGGAAGTTGCGCGGCGCCAGCGCCGACCAGACGTCGAGGATCGGCTGCACGATCGCCCAGCCCACCTCCACCAGGTCGCTGCGCTGAAACAGCGTCGAGTCGCCGGCCATGCAGTCGTAGAGCAGCGTCTCGTAGCCGGTCTCGGGGGTGCTGCCGAAGTAGTCGGAGTACTGGAAGTGCATGCGCACCTGGCCGAGCCGCATCACCGGCCCCGGCACCTTGCCCTCGAAGGAGAGCGAGATGCCCTCGTCGGGCTGGATGTGCAGCACCAGGAGATTGGGCTCCAGCTGCTCGACCGGCGTCTCGCGGAAGAGGATGAACGGCGCGCGCTTGAACTGGATGGCCACCTCGGTGACCCGGCGCCGCAGGCGCTTGCCGGTGCGCAGGTAGAACGGCACGTCGGCCCAGCGCCAGTTGTCGACGAAGAGCTTGAGCGCGACGTAGGTCTCGACGTTGGAGGTGGGCGAGACGTCCTCCTCGGCGCGGTAGGCGGGGGCCTGCTTGCCGTTCACCACGCCGGCGTCGTACTGGCCGCGCACCGTCTCGCGCAGCACGTCCTCGGGGTCCCAGGGGCGGACGGCGCGCAGGATCTTCACCCGTTCGTCACGTACCACGTCCGGCGCGAACGAGATCGGCGGCTCCATGGCGGTGAGCGCCAGCAGCTGGAACATGTGGTTCTGCACCATGTCGCGCAGCGCTCCGGCCTCCTCGTAGTAGGCGCCGCGCGACTCGACCCCGACGGCCTCGGCGACGGTGATCTGCACGTGGTCGATGTAGCGCCGGTTCCAGATGGGCTCGAAGATGCCGTTGGCGAAGCGGAAGGCGAGGATGTTCTGCACCGTCTCCTTGCCCAGGTAGTGGTCGATGCGGTAGATCTGGTGCTCCTCGAGCACCTCGCGGATGTCGTGGTTGAGCCGGCGGGCGCTCTCGAGGTCGTGACCGAAGGGCTTCTCGATCACCACGCGCCGCCACTTGCCGCGCTCCTCGCGGGTCAGCTGCGCCTCGCCGAGCCGGCAGGTGATGGCGGCGAACTGGCTGGGCGGCACCGCCAGGTAGAACAGGTAGCAGGCGGCGGTGCCCCACCGCTCGTCGACCGCGGCCAGCGCCGCGTGCAGACGCTCGTAGGTCTCCGGCTGATCGAAGTCGCCGGCGACGTAGGAGAGCCGGCCCTTCAGCCACTCGACCCGCTGCGGCTCGAGCTTGCCGGTCTCGAAGGTGTGGAGCTCCTCGATCATCTTCTGGCGGAACTCGTCGTCGTCGAGCGGCGAGCGGCTGACGCCGACGACCGCGAACTCCTCCGGCAGGTAGTTGGCGGCCGCCAGGTTGTAGAGCGCCGGGATGAGCTTGCGCTTGGTGAGGTCGCCGGAGGCGCCGAAGAGCACCAGCACGCACGGCGGCGCCGGCTGGCGCTCGGCGTTGGCCTCGGCCTGGGGCTGCGAAGGGGCTGGCTCCGACATGGGCTCTCCTCTTGCTGGCTTCGCGGTGGGGGTGCGCGGCGGCGGCAAGCGACGCGGCCGCGACTCAGCCGCCCGCCGGCCGTTCGACGTGGCCGCCGAACTTCTGGCGCATGGCGGAGAGCATCTTCTCGCCGAAGGTGTGCTCCTGGCGGGAGCGGAAGCGCGCGAAGAGCGACGCCGAGAGCACGTCGGCCGGCACCGCCTCCTCGAGCGCGGCGGTGATCGTCCAGCGCCCTTCGCCCGAGTCCTGCACGAAGCCGGTGTAACCGCCGAGGTCCGGGCTCTCGGCGAGCGCCATCGCCGACAGGTCGAGCAGCCAGGACGAGACGACGCTGCCGCGGCGCCAGAGCTCGGCGACGTCGGCCAGGTCGAGGGCGAAGCGGTGACCTTCGGGAAGATCTGGCGCGGCGGCGTTCTTGAGGATGTCGAATCCTTCGGCGTACGCCTGCATCAGGCCGTACTCGATGCCGTTGTGCACCATCTTCACGAAGTGCCCGGCGCCGGCCGGACCGCAGTGCAGATAGCCCTGGGCGGCGGTGCTGCGCTTGCCTTCGCGCCCCGGCGAGGGCGCGATCGCCCCCTGGCCCGGCGCCAGCGTCTGCCAGATCGGGTCGAGGCGTTGGACCGTGTCGCGCGGGCCGCCGATCATCAGGCAGTAGCCGCGATCGACGCCCCAGATGCCGCCGCTGGTGCCGGCGTCCAAGTAGTGGACGCCCTTGCCCGCCAGCTCCGCGGCGCGGCGCACGTCGTCCTTGTAGTAGGAGTTGCCGCCGTCGATGATGGCGTCGCCGGCCTCCAGGTACCCGGCGAGGGCGCCGATCGTCCCCTCGGTGATCTCGCCGGCGGGCAGCATCAGCCACACGGTGCGCGGCGCCTCGAGCTTGCCGACGAGCTCGGCGAGCGACGTTGCCCCGACCGCGCCCTGCTTTACCAACTCCGCCACCGCCTGGGGATTGCGGTCGAACACCACGCAATGGTGCCCGCCCCGGAGCAGCCGCCGCACCATGTTGCCGCCCATCCTGCCCAACCCGATCATCGCTATCTGCATCGCATCCGCCCTTTCCGGACCTCCCAGGGTCTCTCCTCGGCCTGGGTCTTGGCTCGATTGGACCGCCGGGTCCCAACCTGGCCTCAGGGACATGCCGCATGGCCATCACCGGCCATGCGGTCTTGGCCTCAGGGACATGCCGCATGGCCATCACCGGCCATGCGGTCTCGGCGGCGCCGGGTCTGCCGCGCACGCCGCCGCCCGGGCGCCCGGCGCCGGCGGCGGTGGCGGTCGCGGCGATAGTCTACTACCGCTCTACGACGGGTCTCCGGCTTCCGGTTTGCAGGAGAGGAGCGGGCGACCAGGGCCGGCACCCGAGAACCGAGAGAGGAGAACGCGATGCAAGGACCCGAAACCGCTGGCTCACGACGCGCTTGGCGGACCGCCGCGGCGGCGAGGGCGGCGAGGGCGACGATGACCGCGATGATCGCGATGGTCGCAGCCATGGCAGTCGCCGGCGCCATCCCGGCGGCGGCCCAGGTCACGGCCGACGTCCAGGCCGGCACGCCCGGGATCGGCGCGGGCGTGGCGTGGTCGTTCGTGCCCGAGCTCGCCCTGCGGCTGGAAGGCAGCTACTTCTCCGGCATCAACCGCAGCGAGCAGGCGGGCGGCAACCGCTACCAGGCGCGCCTGCGCCTGGGCAGCGCCGGGGCGCTGCTCGACTGGCATCCGCTCGGCGGCGGCTTTCGCGTGAGCGCGGGCGCGCTGTACGACGCCAACCGCGTCGAGGGCGACAGCCTGCCGTCGAGCGACGGCACCTACGCCATCGGCACCCTGAGGCTGCCGGCGGCGGCGGTCGGCACGCTCCATGGCAAGGTCGACTACCCGAGCTTCGCGCCCTACGCGGGATTCGGCTGGAGCGCCGCGCCGCGCGCCGGGCCCGGCTTCGGCGTGTTCGCCGATCTCGGCGTCGCCTTCGTCGGGCGCCCCCGCGTCACCCTCACTCCCGAGCCGCCGCCGGGCAGCCCGCTCGCGACCCCCGCGGGCCAGGCGCTGCTCGCGCCGGAGGTGAGCCTCGAGGAGGCGAGGGTCGAGCAAAAGATCGACGGCTACCGCTACTTTCCGGTGCTCGCCGTGGGAATTTCTTACCGCTTCTGAGGCCCTTGCTCCTCCACCCGGAGTGCTAGAATCGGGAGGCATGAAACCGGAGCAGCGCGGCCGCAAGGTGAGTATCGCCGAGGTTCTCCACGACGCTTGGGCTTTCGACCCCAAGGAATGGCGTGGAAACCAGATGGGCGTTGCGGAGGATCTCACTCCGGCGGTTGCCCTCCTGTTCGATCTGCTCGAGCAACGGCGCATCAAGTACGCGCTGGTAGGCGGTCTGGCGGTCCTGCACTATCTCCCGGGGCGCAACACCAAGGACATCGACTTGATCATGGCGCCGTCTGGCTTGCGGGCGCTTCCTGAAATCATCGTGGAGGCTCGCCATGACACCTTCGCCAAGACGCGCTTTGCAGGAGTCAGGCTCGATGTGCTACTGACGACCAACCCTATCTTCAAGGAGGTACTGCGCTCCTACACCGCCATCGAGGTCGTCGACGACCGGCCGATCCCCTGTGCGACCGTGGAGGGCCTGCTGCTCTTGAAGCTCTATGCTCTACCGTCACTCTATCGAAGAGGCGACTTCGTGCGTGTCGGCTTGTACGAGAACGACATCGCCACTTTGCTCCACGCCTACCAGCCAACGCTCGAGCCGCTCTTCGATGAACTTCGTAAGCATCTGAGCAGCTCGGACCTGGCCGCGGTGCGCACCGTTCTGCCAGATCTCCTGCGCCGCTTCAAGAACCTGCGGCCGGACGAGGTCTCCGAGGACCTCTCTCCTCATCCTGAGGGCCTTAGTCGGCTCTGAGCGCGAGCGCCGGGTGACTGATCTCGGGGCGTCGCCGTGAGCTCGCGGAGTCGACCATGCCCGGACCGTCGAGACCGTTGGCCGCCTTGCCGTTCGGCGGCGCCATCCTCATCGCCATCGCCTGCGCCGTAGCCGGCGCGCTGGCCGAGGCGGCCGGCCGGACGGCGCCCCCGCCGAGCGCCACCCCGGAGGATGCCACGCGGATGAACAGCGTCGCCGAGTCCTACGTGAAGCTCGTGCTGGCGGTCGGCCAGCACGACGCCAACTACGTCGATGCGTTCTATGGCCCGGCCGCGTGGAAGCAGGCGGCGGATGCCGCGGGCAAGCGGCCTCTGCCCGAGCTGCGGGCCGAGGCGCAGGCTCTGCTCGCGGCGCTCGCCGCGCTCGCGCCGGCCGGCACGGCGGCGCCGGCTCTGAGCGGCGCGGCAGCCCCGGCGCCGGCCGGCCGGCACCTCGACCGGTCCGCGTCGGCGGCGGCGCCCACCAAGCCGGCTGCCGGCGCCGCGCCGGCTGGCGGCCGGGACGGCGAGGATTCCGAGGCCGAGCTGCTGCGCCTGCGCCGCCGCTATCTCGAGCGCCAGCTGAGCGCGCTGGCCGCGCACGTCGAGGCGCTGATGGGCGCCCGCAAGAGCTTCGACGAGGAGTCGCGGGCGCTCTACGACGCGGTCGCGCCGACGTACGACGCCGCCCACTTCCAGGCCATCCTGGACCGCGTCGAGCGCCTGGTGCCCGGCGCGGGCCCGCTCGCCACCCGCATCGAGGCCTACCGCCGTCGCTTCGTCATCCCGCCCGAGCGCGTCGACGGCGTCTTCCGCGCCGCCATCGCCGAGTGCCGACGCCGCACCGCCGACCACGTCGCCCTGCCTCCTGGCGAGAGCTTCGAGGTCGAGTACGTCAAGGACAAGCCGTGGAGCGCCTACAACTGGTACCAGGGCGACTATCACAGCCTGATCCAGGTCAACACCGACCTGCCGATCTACATCGACCGCGCGCTGGACCTCGCCGGCCACGAGGGCTATCCCGGCCACCACGTCTACAACGCGCTGCTCGAGCAGCACCTGGTGCGCGGGCACGGCTGGGTCGAGCTCACCGTCTATCCCCTGTTCAGCCCGCAGTCGCTGATCGCCGAAGGCACCGCCAACTTCGGCGTCGAGGTGGTGTTTCCGGGAGCCGAGCGCGTGGCCTTCGAGCGCCGGGTGCTCTACCCCGAGGCGGGCCTCGATCCCGCCCGTGCGGCCACCTACGACCGGCTGCAGGAGCTGCTGCGCGAGCTGAGCTATGCCGGCAACGAGGCGGCGCGCGGGTATCTCGACGGCAAGCTCGCCCGTGAGGCGGCGCAGGCCTGGCTGGTGCGCTACGCCCTGATGTCGCCCGAGCGCGCGGCGCAGCGCATGCGGTTCATCGACACCTACCGCAGCTACGTGATCAATTACAACTACGGCCTGGACCTGGTGCGCCGCTACATCGAGGCGCGCGGCGGCACCGCCCGCCATCCCGAGCGGCGCTGGCGCGAGTTCGCGCGCCTCATCTCCTCCCCGCGACTGCCCTCCGATCTGCGCTGAGGCGCGCCGCAGCGGACGGCGCGCGAGCGCGCCGAGAAGCAATGCCTCCACGCTCGCGGTTACGCCGCGAAAGGCGTATGATTGGTGCATGGCCGCGCAGAATAAAGGAGCGGGAAAGCCGAAGGATATTGCCGCGGTCGATGCGCTCTACCGGCCCTTCCCGGATTTTGTCAGCTGGCCCCGCCTCGGACCCATCCAGCGCGATCTCTGGGAGCGCTTCTCCACCGAGCTGAGCGAGCGGAAGCGTACGGTAACAGCGGATCAGCTCGCGCGCGCTGTGAACGTCGCGGTACGAGCCGCCGCCATCGATACCGGGGCAATCGAGGGACTGTACCAGGTGGATCGCGGCTTTACCATGAGCGTGGCTCTCCAGGCCTTCGCCTGGGAATACGCCCTCGGCGAGCGTGGCGAGGGAGTGCGGGAACTGTTCGAGGCTCAGCTCGCAGGATACGAGCTGGCGATTGACGCGGTAAAAGGAGCAACGCCGCTGAGTGAAGCCTGGCTGAGATCGCTGCACGAGCAGATCTGCGCTCCACAGAAGACGTACCGCGTGTACACGGCGATGGGCCTACAAGATCAACCTTTACCGAAAGGGCGCTATAAAAAGCTACCAAACCACGTTCGATTACCAGACGGCTCGTACCATCCCTATGCGCCGATCGTGGAGGTCGCACCGGAAATGCATCGCCTGTTCGAGCAACTGCACACCACGGCTTTCGAGGAAGCCCATCCGGTCGAGCAGACTGCCTACGCGCACTATGCCTTGACCAGCGTTCATCCATTCGCTGATGGTAACGGAAGGGTGGCCCGGGCACTCGCTTCGGTGTACCTGTACAAGAATATATCGATTCCCTTGGTGGTGTACGCCAACCAGCGGCCCCAATACTTCGACGTTCTCAGCAAGGCCGACGAGGGGGATCCTGAGCCGTGGTTGACCTTCGTAGCTGACCGCGGCCTCGACACCATGCAGCTCGTCGAGGAGAGGTTGCGCAGAGCGGCAGGGACGCAGCCTGACGAAATCGCCGAGCGCGTCGCCTCGTACATGTCGCCACCCGAAGCGCGGCTCGACAACCTTGCTCTGCGGCTGTTGCGCGAGCTTCAGGCGCGATGGAAGCGAGCCACGGCTCCGGTACGTACGGCTGTCGGTGGGGCTGAAGTCTACGATTTGGTGAGCAAGGAGCCAACGCCTCATGGGTACCGCCGTACCACGACACCGGCGATCAGAGTCAGCCTCGGATCTCGCCCGCCAGAGGCAGCGGTGACGTTCAGAGTCAACGTGGCGTGCGATGATGAAAACCCGTTTCGTTTCCAACTCGAGGCACTGGCGAGCGACGACCTCCTCGACATCAGGGAAGCGGACGTGACGCCAGAGCTGACTGCAAGCCTGAGCCTACGCCTGGATCACTGGATCAAGCGGCAGCTCGCGGCGGTGCTCGTCAGGCTCGAGCGCGAGGTTCAGAAGCAGCCAGGCGACTCTTATCGCCGTTGAGCCTCTCACCGCCGCTCGTTGGTACGACGCACCCGGCCCGCGCAAGAAACACGGATCGCGTCAGATTTCGCCCCGCGAGGGCCGGCGGCAGCGCGGTCAGCTGGCGCGCGCCAGGGAGCGCGCCGGCCTCCGTTCGCTCCTCGTCCGCCGCAGCTGGGACTCCGCCTCGGCGAGGGCCTGGCGCAGGGCCGCCCGCTCCGTCTCGGCCAGCTCGCGGCCGCCGAAGCTCTCGCGCACGTAGAGGCCGACGACCTGCCCCGTGGCCGCCGCCGCCGCCGGGAAGCGGTCCGCGGCCAGGGACTGCAGGGCGAGCGGCGCCAGGGCGGGCGACACCCGCACGCCGGCCTGCGCCAGGCGCCGGCGGATGCGGCGATAGGCGAGCGTGGCGTCGAGGGGCGAGCGCAGCCGCCGCCAGAGGAGCGACGCGGCCGCCGCCAGCAGGGCCAGCGCCGCCGCCGTCCAGGGCGAGCGCAGCAGGCGGCGGGCGAGCGGGTCCGCCGCCGGGCGCGGCCCGCGCGCCGCGCCGGCGTCCCGGGCGGCGCCGGCGGGCCCGGCCTGCCACACCGCCGCCGCGGGCCGCTCGAAGAAGCCGAGCAGCCCGCGCCACAGGCTGCGCAGCTCGCCGAAGAACGCCAGCTGATCGTAGAAACCGTAAGTGAGGACGTAGCGGTCCCAGCGGAACTGCACGAAGTCCCACGCCTGGCGGGCCAGCAGCCAGAGACCGGCGCCGCTCGCTGCCGGCCGGCCGGACGGCGGCGTCGGGTCGAAGACCTGCCATCCCTGCCCGTCGCCCAGGTATGCCTCGACCCAGGCGTGCGCATTGCTGTCACGCAGGATGAGGTAGCCCTCGAAGGGGTTGAACTCGCCGCCCAAGAAGCCGGTGATGAGGCGCGCCGGGATCCCCTGGGCGCGCAGCATGAACACCATCGCCGAGGCGAAGAACTCGCACTGGCCGCTCTTGTAGCGAAAGAGGAAGCCCTCGATCGGGTTCTCGTCGGCCGCCCGGCCGGAGAGGTCGAGAGTGTAGGCGTAGCCCTCGCTCAGGTGCCGCTCGAGCCGCGCCGCGCGGTCGGCGGCGCTGCCGCGGCCGGCGACCCTGGCGGCGAGCGCGGCGATGCGCGGGGTGACGCCGCCCGGATCGAGGCTCGGGTCCAAGGCGCCCGCGGGCGTCACGCCGAGCAGCACGGGAAGCTTGCCGATGCCGACGCGGTACTCGCGCTGGGCGAAGGGCACGAACGGCAGCGACACCGCGCCCCCCTGGTCGATCTCGATGCTGGTCACCTCCGGCTCGAGCTGCAACGCCTCGA
>Ga0307479_10001497_pt1 | contig 21285 bp, 19 predicted proteins | sample atmos_gasesECM4C_FD_203743 | JGI IMG/M metagenome (GOLD analysis project Ga0307479, IMG submission 203743) | Hardwood forest soil microbial communities from Morgan-Monroe State Forest, Indiana, United States - atmos_gasesECM4C_515 | ecosystem: Environmental > Terrestrial > Soil > Temperate...
CAGCATGGCCGTTTTTCTTCTTGGGCTGGTTACTGCTTGGGTCGAAGGCCTTCCCATCCTGGGTTTTCTGCAAGGTGGCCGTACGAACTGGCTGCTGGAATCTCTCGTGCTCTTTCTCGGAATCCTGGTTGCGGTTCCTACCGTGTTCCTCCCCCGAGGCAAGGTGTTTGGGGAGGCATTCGCCGACGCGGTCGCAACCGGAGGCGTCACGGATCGGCTGGCGAGCGCCTTGCGTGACCCCGTGGTGCGCCTTGCCCATATCTACGAAGTTGTCGCGATTCTCGCGATCATCTGGCTGATGGTGGCCAAGCCGTTTTGATGCGACTTCTGGGCTGAGCCGGCACCGGAGAATCGGTATAGCAATTGTGGCCTCGAATCCCGCCGGGGCTACCAAGCGCTTGCCTGCATTTCCCCGAGCCAGCACCACCGAGATAAGCTCTCGCCGATGACTGAATCCGCCATCAGTCGCATCGGTGCCGCTACCGGAATCGCATCCGTGGTCGTCACCTTCATAGGCTTCGGTGTGCACGGCGCTCTTCCCACGGATACCACGGCCGACGCCGTCGAAACCTACGTCAAGAGCGTGAGCGCGAGCCAGGCCGGAATCGGCAATTACCTCGAGCTTCTGGGGTACCTGCTCTTTCTTGCTTTTGCGGCATACCTCTACGCCGTGGGTCGAGCCGGCGGGGCAAATTCGTCGCACTGGTTGAACGTGCTTGGCCTGGCCGCCGCAATCACCTACATCTCGGTTAGCGCGTTCGCGATAGCGGGACAGGTGGTCATGGTCAACTGGGCTAAGGCTGGCGCCGACCCAAAGACCGTGCTTGGCGCTTACATGTTGGACAGCGCGGCTTTCACGCTGAGCTTCGAAATTGCGGCTCTTTTCCTGTTGGCGGTTGGAGTCGTCTTGTGGTCAAGACACGTTGCTCTGCGCCTGATCGGGGTCTCGGGGGTGTTCGTCGGTTTGGTGCTATTTGTCACGGGCCTCATAAGTACCGCATCGATTCAGAGTTCGAGCAGCCAAATCGGCTATACGGTATTCAGCCTATGGACCGTCATCGCGGGGATTTACCTCGTGATCCGTCCAGCGCCCACCGCTCGAGCTGCCTGACTGGTCACTTTCCCGTCGCCAGTGGACCTTCGGTGGCCCGGGAGCTGGACGACGCCACCGAGGGGCGGTAATTTCCTCATCGACCAGTTGGGGTTTCGCAGGTGTCGCCCTCGGGTCTCCTGTTGACAGAAGCGCTCGCGCGGCGAATATTGGGGATTGACGGGATCCAATTAGTTGAGGTGAGGGTCATGGAACGTTCGCTGTACGACCGACTCGGAGGGCTCGACGCGATAACGGCCGTGGTCGGAAGCTTCAGGGACCGGGTCGCAGCCGACGACCGGATCAACTTGAAGTTTGCGCGGACTGACCTGGGCCGGCTGACGAAGATGCTGATCGACCAGGTGTGCGAGGCCACCGGAGGACCGTGTCAGTACAACGGCCGGAGCATGAAAGAAGCACACGCGAGCATGAGAGTGACCACGGGCGAGTTCAATGCGCTCGTGGAAGACCTCGTTGCCACGCTGAATCAGTTCAAGGTGGGCAAGGCTGAGCAGGATGGGCTGCTCGGAATCCTCGGCCCGCTGAAGTCCGAAATTGTGGAAGTCGACTCCAACGAGGTGGGGACGCCGCTTCCCGACGCCTTCCAGGCTGCGCCGGCGATTTGAATCTAATCGGAGCTCCGTTCGGTCCGTAAGCCAGCAGGTAACGGCCGTCCGTCAAGTCGTCGGTGTTGTACCGAATCCCGCCGGGCTATTTCGATGCATAAGGATTTGTCGCGACGCTCCCAGCCCGGAGGAATCAACGGTGGCGCCTTAGAAATGTCCAGATCAGCTCGCTGGCGTCGAATTGCTCAGTTGTGATGCCGAACTCCTCGACGCCTCCGAGGGGCTCGCCGCCGGGCCACGCGTGGCCCCCTCCGTTCACGGCGTAGCCGGTGACCTCAGCACGGGAGGCGCATCCGGTCCAGCTAGAAGTCGACACGGTGGTCTGGTCGTGGGCTGTGTCAGGCAGCGCGCCGGAGGCGGCTGTTCCTGGGCACTTATCGGCTAGGGCCCAGAACGCAAGCGTGTCCGCGAAAGACAGCGTGTTCTGGTCGCCCCCGTATAGCGCATCCGCGGTTCCATAGATCTCGAGCACAGAAATGGGTCGTGACGGCGTGCAGTGAGCTGCCAGGTTGCGGCTCATCAGACCGGCGACGGGCACGATACCAGCGAGATGATCAACGAGCCGGCAGCCCAGCACCTGAACGAAGAAGGCGCCGTTGGAGATCCCGGTCGCTATTGCACTTGAGGAATCGATGTCGTACCGAGGCCCGAGAGAATCGAGGAGGGAGCGTATGAATGCGACGTCATCGATCCCAGCTTGTTGCGCCGGTGTTTCGCTGCCCGGCACAGCCCAGCTTTGCTTGTAGCCGTCCGGAAACAGAACAGCGAAGCCGTGCGCGTCGGCGACTGCGGAGAGATGGGTTATTCGGCCCATTTGCCCGCCGGTCATTGGCCAGCCGTGAAACGCGACGACAAGCGGCGTTGGCTTGAGCCGTGAACCGGCCGGCGGCAGATGCAGCAGATAGGACCTTGTCACACCGCCAGAATCGAAGGTGCCCGGGATGTCAGAGCCGCGCGAAGGCGAAGAAGAGAGTGGCACAGGGCTCCGATTCACTGAAGAGGCGGACGGCCCGCCACACGCAATCATTACCGCTGTCGCGGTTAGCGCCGCCACGGCTTCCCAACGACTGGTCTTTATCGCTTGAATACCCCGGCGATCATGCGCGGTCTCGTGGGCGTCGGCGTGTATCCCTGACGGGCCGATTCCTACTTCTGCCCTTTGATGCAGGACGGTCGGGGAGAAAAATGCGCCGCCAGGCGTACGCGAGCCAGGTCTCAAATCGCTCACCCGACCAACCTCTGACCGTCACCAGAAGCCTGTAGAACTCGGGCGAGTTCATCGCCCAAAGGACGTCGGCAGCCGCCTCCTTTGAAATTTCGGGGCGGAGCTGTCCTGCGCCGGCGAGATCATCGATGACTGATCGCATGCTGCCGACGTGGCGCTCCTTCAGCTCAATGACTAGTGAGCGTAGCTCTGCATCCTCTGGTGCAGCTTCCAGCATGACCTGCCAGATCGGCGCAACGCGTTCAAGCAGGAGGCGAACCATGTGGGCGAACATCTGCACCTTGCGGTGCGTATCGGGCTCGGCTCGAATTTCCCGCACGCCTTCCCGCTCTAACGGCGGGACGGGCTCGTCAGCCCCGGACAGGGCAGTCTCGACGAGATACCTCACGAGGCTAGGTTTGCCCCCCACGGAGAGGTAGATCGTCTCAATTGAAACTTGCGCCGCCTCGGCGATCATCGCCATCGTGGTCGCGGTGTACCCCTCTTTCAAGAACAGCCGGCCCGCGACGGCCAGGATTCGCCGGCGCGTCTTTTGGGCCGACGCTTGCCTCGCGCTTGCGTCATAGCGACGTCTGGTTGAAGCCTTGACCGAGCCCGCCACCAGTGCTAGTCTCTCAACATTGACTTGAACAGTATTCTAGCGAAATTGGAGGTAGAGCTGAGATGAAACTTGGTCATGTCGGCCTGGCAGCCAGGGATCCGGCCGCGCTTGCCGACTTCTATCAGGGTTTCCTTGGTTTGCAAAGGATTGGCGAGACGGACACCGAGCAGAGCGGCTCAATGGTGTTTCTGAGCGCCGAGTCCGATCGGCCACCAGACCTGCAGCTGATGTCGAACCTCCAGGGAGGCCATATGGCGTTCAAGGTCGACTCCCTGGCAGAGCTCCGTGAGCTTTATGCGATGGCGCCACAGCGGGGCGCTCGCGTGTTCATGAGTCTCGACCACGGACCGACTCTCAGCTTTTATGTGCGCGATCCGGAAGGAAATGTATGCGAGGTGTACTGGGAGACGGGCCGCCGTTCAAGTGGCGCCAATCGCCCGATCGACTTAGCGAAGCCCGAAGTCGACCTGATCGAGCTGAGCGGCTGCTGACGCCGGCTGTTCACAAGAAGGTCACTCGCGCTTTCGTAACCGAGCCAATCCGGCACCGCTACCGGCTGTCCCGGTACCTTCTCATCAGCTCCTGCGATGCAGACCACGCCGGCCCGGGATCTTCTGGCTCCTGAGTCTCGTCGTAACCGCCCCGAAGCCGCACCGCCGCGATGAATCGGTAGGTACCTGCAACCGCGGCGACCAGAAACGCCGCCTCCGCTGCGTAGTACCCAATCAGGAGGTAGGGACGCGGGTTCGAAAAGTAGAAGGTCCCCAGGCTCGCGAAACAGACAAGGGCGCATGCAAGTCTCGCGATCGACGCCGGCCACGTCAGTCTTCGCGGGAGTAGAAGAGCGAGGATCGCCGCCATACCCGGTAGCGAGAAGGCGACAAAGTACGTGAGTGCCTCCGACCGCGGCGCCATTACGAGCGCCAGGGGAGCAAGAAAGCCTCCACCCCGAAAACAGCCGAACGAGCAACGCCGGGGTCGGCATCAAAAAACGGAGCCAGGAAGGCGAAAATGCCCGCTGCGAATCCACCCTTCTCGAGCACCGCGGCCGCGACCCTCAGACGGCGGCTCACGCGCTCACACCGGTCATGGCAACCGCAGAATAGGCCTGGATGGCGCGGCAGTACACGACGATCGTCCTCCACATCGCCGCCGGCAAGACCGGGGACTTCGAGGCCATGTTCGAGCGAGATGAGCTCAGGCGCTGGGACGACTACACCAAGCGTGGTCGTTTCATCGAGGCGCGACTGATTCGGTGCAGCTACAGCGCCCTCCAGTCAGAGGGCGTCCAGGACTACGTACTCCAGGTCGTCACCGCCGACGAACAGGCTCACCACGAGCATGACGAAGACCCGAGCTTCAAGAAATACGACGAGCGCGCCGAGGCCTTTCAGCCCGAAGAGCCGACAGTCACGTTCGGTGACCTGGTGTTCGAGCGCAAGGCACCCGAACGAACCATCAGCTGACGGTCTCGTCCCATGTTTGCGCGTCTGCGCCGTCCGGGTGATCGTTAACCCAGTCGTACGGCTGCACCAGCTCGCGCAGGGCCAGCTCGTAGTGAAACGTCCCGGCGGCCATCGCCACGCCTGAGAAAGAAAAGGTCCTGGAGTCGCTGACGGCGAGGTCACCGCAGTCGAACCCGGACGACTCCGCCGCCACGACACAACCGGAGAGGTCCTTCATGTCGTGTCGGTCGTACCAGTGGTCGGACGTCCGAAACACCAGACCCAGGTGCGGAATCACCGGCCCCGTGTTTGTGACCTTCACGACCAGCTGCGAAACCTCGCCGATCCGATCGGCCGACGACGCGATCACGTTCACCGAAGCCGACATCGGCTGAGGTGGGGCGCAGGGGCCCGCGGCCACCAACACGGCCGCGAGGACAACCATTTTCATCGCCCCAACGAATTCCTTAACTCAGCGCTAAACGGCTACGCGGTATTCTGCGCAGCTTGCACCCCAAACGATCGGCCGTAACGCGGCCATACCTTTGTTCGTTGGGAGAGCCGTGAGGAACGGGGTAGTTCTCCTCCTGACGCTGGCCGCGCTCACCGGCTGCACCGCCAACGGTCCGCTCGCGCCCCAGCATTCGCCGACGGCCAAAAGGCAAACTCCCAGCCCGAGTCCGAGCCCGAGTCCGAGCCCGACCCAGGAGCCAAGCCCGAGCGCGAGCCCGACGAGCCAGCCCGCTCCGACCGAGGTGCCCGCCTGGGCCGCGCTCCACGCCAGCTGCGTCGGGCAGCCCGCGGCCGCCGAAGCGGTCATTCAGCTCCAGGGCGCCGCGAACCCGATTTTGGCCGATGTCACAGACGCCAAGGCGCCGAAGACCATCTGCAGCATCAGCGGCGGCAGCTTCTCGACGCAGCTGGTGACCCAGACGATGATCTCCTGGTACGCAAGCCAGGGCAATCCGGGCGCATCAGGCACGAGCGTCGTCGCCGTCCTCGACCTGTTCACCGGGACGAGCACGGTCGCCGCGAGCTGGTCCGGCGGCGGCTACATGGACGGGCTGCACGCCTGGAGTCCCGACCGCGGCTTCCTCGCTTACATCGCAAGCGACCAGACCGCGGTCAACCTCCACGTGCTGAGCGGCGGCGGTGACCGCGTCGTTGCGACGCTCGGCGCAGTGCCGGGCAGGGGCTTCAACCCCAACGAGGACGACTCCTACCTGGCGTTCTCGCCGGACGGCGCTTACTTCGCCCTTGTCCAGACCTTTACGAGCTCGGGCGATCAGCTCCAGGTCCGACGGACCATCGACGGCAGCCTGGCCTTCAGCCTCGCCCGCGGCACGATGGCCACGTGGGGCAGCGCCGGCAGCCGCCTTTACTTCCGCGTGCCCGGCTCGAGCCAGGTCCAGGTCTGGGATTCGACCGGCGGCGTGACGCAGGCCTTCGGCCAACCCGCGAGCTGGATCCGGCCGAGAGCCGACGCCGGGGACGACAACATCGCCTTCACCGTGCGCGACGCCTCCGGCACCCCGCACGTCTGGCTGTACGGCCATGGCGGTCGCTCCGGTGGCCAGGTGCCGAATGTCCGCTCCAGCCCGGCGTGGCTCAACTCGACATCCATCTTTTATGTCGAGGAGGCGTCATGCGGCACCAACTGCGGCATCGGACCCGCCTGGCAGCCTGACGGTAAAACCTTCACCAACGACGTCGGCGGGGCGGTGGAGAGTCCCTCCAGGATCGCGCAGGTCTTCGGAGCGTGGCCACGAGCGGGACAAACATGACAAGCGACGCCCCGGACGGTGCGATCATGGCGGCGACCCCCGTGGACCAGCTCACCGAGCAGGACACCCTTGCTCCCCCCGAGACCTATGCGCCGCCGACTCCGCCACGGTCGCTTCGGCGGCCCAGCTCCTGGAAGCCGGTGCTCCAGACCTGGGAACGGCGGCGCTGGACGGCCGCCCTGGCCGCCGCCCTTCTCGTCACGGCGATCGGCGTGGGCTTGCTGTACGCCGACGACACCAACAACCAGGCGACCATCCGCGGCCTGCAGACGACGAACGAATCCCTCACCGGCCGCAACCAGATCCTTCTCGATCAGCTCAAGACCACGCAGTCCAACCTCACGGCGACGCTGGGGGAGCTCGCCACGACCAAGGCCGAGCTCGAGCACCCCAAGCTCGTGCTCTGGAACTTCCCGCAGCAGATCAAGGACGCCAGCTGGTACCTGGCCGGCGGAATCCCCGACACCTTCACCTACCACCTGCAGGCGACATCCAGCGGTCCCATGTCGGTGAGCATCCTCACGCTCGAGGACTTCTCGAAAGGGCTGCAGTGCGTCGACTACGGCACCGGCAACACCAACTACTGCATGCACCACTCCGGCGCACCGGCGAACAGCTGGCTGCGGGTGACGAACGTCAATTACGACTTCCACCTGGCCGAGGGGTGCGCCGACTACGTCGTCGTGTTCACCTCCGCCACAGCCATCACCGTGACGCCAAACGTCAGCGTCACCTACAACCCGGCGACGTCGCTGACGGGAGCTTGCGCCTAAGAACGCAATAACCGCGTCGAAGTTAGGGTATCCTATCTTTGATGGTAGGCACACCCGCATCGCCGGTTAGGGAAGCCTTCACCCGATCGCAGGAGGATTACCTCAAGTCCCTGTACCTGCTGGGGGGTGACGCGCACCCGGTTCCGACCCGTGAGCTCGCCCAACGCCTCGGCATCTCGTCGCCCAGCGTCAGCGAGATGGTCACCAGACTTTCCGCGCAGGGCCTTGTCGAGCACGACCGCTACCGCGGCCAGCAGCTCACCAAGGAAGGCCGCAAGGTCGCGCTCGAGCTCGTCCGGCACCACCGCCTCCTGGAGATGTTCCTGGTCCAGGTCCTCGGCTTCGGCTGGGACGAGGTCCACGACGAGGCCGAGCGCCTCGAGCACGTCATCTCAGAGCGCATGGAGCAGCGCATCTTCGACCTCCTCGGCCAGCCCGAGCTCGACCCGCACGGCCACGCCATCCCGACGCTGACCGGCAAGGTCAAGGCGTCGAGCCATCGGCAGCTGAGCGTCAGCCGTGCGGGGGAGAGGGTGACCGTCCAGGACGTCAGCGACGACGACCCCGGCAAGCTGCGTGAGCTGCGAAGGCGGGGCCTGGTGCCTGGAACGAAGCTGACCGTCCTCGCGGCAAGCGAGTTCGAAGGCCCGATCGAGATCAGGCTTCGGGGCAGGCGCGATAGCGTCCCCCTTGGCCTCGCCCGCGCCGTGTTCGTGGCGGAGACGCACTAGTTGGCCGAGGCCGTCAAGTCGGTAATCACCCAGCCGATGGTGCTGGGCGAGGAGCGCGCCCTCCCGGGTGAGCTGCGCGTCCTCAGGGCCGCCGAGCGCTCGCTCAACGGCCAGCGCAAGGGCGTCCGGGCTGTGCTGCCGTTCCTGGGTCCCGCTTTCATCGCGGCCGTCGCCTACGTCGACCCCGGCAACTTCGCCACCAACATGGCGGCCGGGTCCCAGTACGGCTACATGCTGCTGTGGGTCGTCCTTGCCGCGAACCTGATGGCGATGCTCATCCAGTCGATGAGCGCCAAGCTCGGCATCGCCACCGGCAGGAGTCTCCCCGAGGTGTGCCGCGACCGCTTTCCACGACCGGTCGTCATCTTCCTTTGGGTCCAGGCAGAGCTGATCGCGATGGCCACCGACCTCGCCGAGTTCGTCGGCGCTGCGCTCGGAATCTACCTCGTGTTCGGCATCCCGTTGTTCATCGCGGGCCTGCTGACAGGCGTCCTGGCGTTCACGATCCTGGGCCTGCAGGCGTGGGGTTTCCGCCGGTTGGAGGCGGCGATCACGGTGTTCGTGGGCGTGATCGTCATCGCGTTCGGCCTCGAGGTGCTCGGCGCGGGCCCGTCATGGGGATCGGTCGCCCTGAACACCGTGGTCCCGCACCTTGACGGCACCGCCTCGATTCTCCTTGCCGCCGGCATCCTCGGCGCCACCGTGATGCCGCACGTCATCTACCTGCACTCCGCGCTCACGCAGAAGCGAATCGTCGGCGCGAACCCGGAGGCGAAACGGAAGATCTTCCACTTCGAGCTGGTCGACGTGATGATCGCGATGGGGATCGCCGGCGTCATCAACCTGGCCATGTTGACGACGGCGGCCGCCGTGTTTGGCTCACGCGGACTGACCAGCGCGGGCGCCGACCTCGTCCAGGTCTACGGCGGCCTCGACCGCTACATCGGCGACCACAGCGGGCTGGTCTTTGGAATCGCGCTGCTCGCCTCCGGCATCTCTTCGTCTTCAGTCGGAACTCTGTCCGGCCAGGTGGTGATGCAGGGATTCATCCGCCGCCAGATCCCGGTGTTTCTGCGCCGCGCGATCACGATGGTGCCCGCGATGGTGCTCATCGCGAGCCACTTCGACCCCTCACGCGCGCTGGTGTTGAGCCAGGTCGCGCTGTCGTTCGGGATCCCGTTCGCGATGATCCCGCTCGTTCTCTTCACGCGAGACAGGAGCTTGATGGGCAGCCTGGCGAACAGCCGTCTCACCAACTACGCCGCCTACGCGGTGGCGGCGATGATCATCGGCCTCAACGTCTTCCTTCTCTACCAGACGATTTTCCGCACCGCCTAAGCTCAGCCCATGAAATTGGGCGTGAGCATCGGGTACTGGGGCCTCGGGCTCACCGCCGCCGACCAGCTCGAGATCGCCCAGACCGCAGAAGAGCTGGGCTACGACTCGATCTGGACCGCGGAGGCGTACGGCTCCGACGCAGCCACGGTGCTCGCGTGGCTTGCCGCCGGGACTAAGAAGATCAAGCTCGGCTCGGGCATCTTCCAGATCCCCGCGCGCAGCGCTGCGATGACGGCAATGACTGCGGCGACGATCGACAACCTGTCCGGCGGCCGGATGCTGCTCGGCCTCGGCACCTCCGGCCCTCAGGTCAGCGAGGGCTTCCATGGCGTCCGGTTCGGCAAGCAGCTGCAGCGCACGCGCGAGTACGTAGCGGTGGTTCGGCTCGCGCTCGAGCGCAAGAAGATCGAGTTCCACGGCGAGACGCTGGAGCTGCCGCTGCCCGACGGCCCGGGCAAGGCCCTGAAGCTCACGATCAAACCGGTGCAGGAGCGCATCCCGATCTTTCTGGCGGTGCTCGGGCCGAAGAACGTCGCCCTCGCCGGCGAGATCGCGGACGGATGGCTGCCGGTCTTCTTCTCGCCGGAGCACACCAAGGCGCTGCGTGTTCCGCTGGAAGAAGGCGCCGCCCGTGCCGGCCGCTCGCTGGACGACTTTCGGATCTGCCCGTCGGTCAACGTCATGATCGGCGACGACCTCGAGAGCGCGCGCAACGCGATGCGCCCCGTGCTGGCGCTTTACGTCGGCGGCATGGGCTCGCGCGAGCAGAACTTCTACAACCGGCTGGTGTCGTCGTACGGCTTCGAGAGAGCGGCGCGAGAGGTGCAGGACCTGTATCTCGACGGGAAGAAGACCGAGGCGATGTTCGCGCTGCCCGACGAGCTCATCGACCTCGTCTCGATCGTCGGGCCGCGCGAGAAGGCGAAGGAAAAGATCCGTGCGTTTCGCGACGCCGGAGTCGACACGCTGATCGTCTGGCCGGTGATGCCGGATCAGGAGGAGCGGAAGAAGCAGCTGCGGCTGCTCGCCGAATTGAATGAAGAGAGCTAGGTTGAAAAGGCCTTGGCGCGTTTGACGTCAAACGTCCCGAATTGTCGACCGGAATGGGACGTCTGGGTCCAAACGCACCGTTCGTCGTGACAAGACGCGGGTGAGCGCCAACCAGCCGCCGCCGCTCGTCGACTACAACCTTTTCGAGCAGGACGCGCCGCTGCGCGAATCACTGGAGCGCGAGGATGCGTCGTGGGCGCACGACCTTGTCTCCGAGCTCGGAGCCTTGGCGGGAACGCAGAAGGCGATCGACTGGGGCTTCCAGGCCAACGCCAACCCGCCGCAGCTACACACCCACAACCGGTTCGGCGACCGCATCGACGAGGTCGAGTTCCATCCGGCGTGGCACGAGCTCATGGAGGTCGCGATCGGTCACGGGCTGCATGCGCTGCCGTGGCGAGAGAGCCGCGCCGGCGCGCACGCGGCGCGGGCGGCCGCCTTCTACGTCTGGTCCCAGGTCGAGGGCGGCCACGGATGCCCCGTCTCCATGACCTACGCCGCGATCCCGACGCTGCGCAAGACGCCGGCGCTGGCCAGGGAGTGGGAGCCGCTCGCGACCACACTCGCCTACGACCCCGGCCTCAGGCAGCACGGCACGAAGAAAGGCGTGCTGTTCGGCATGGCGATGACCGAGCGCCAGGGCGGCTCCGACGTGCGCGCCAACACCACGAAAGCCCAGCCGGCCGGCTCCGACAGCGAGTACACGCTCAACGGCCAGAAGTGGTTTTGCTCGGCGCCGATGTGCGATGCGTTCCTCGTCCTCGCGCAAACTCCCAACGGACTCTCGTGTTTTCTGCTCCCGCGCGTCCTGCCCGACAGCACGCGCAACGGGTTCCGCATCCAGCGCCTCAAGGACAAGCTCGGCAATCGTTCCAACGCCTCCTCGGAGATCGAGCTCGAAGACGCGTGGGCATTGCTCGTCGGGGAAGAGGGCAACGGCGTGCGCACGATCATCGAGATGGTCAACTACACGCGCCTGGACTGCGTCATCGGATCGGCGAGCCTGATGCGCCAGGCTGTCGCGCAGGCGACGCATCACGCCGCGCACCGCAGCGCGTTCGGCAAGCTGCTGGCCGATCAGCCGCTGATGATCAACGTCCTGGCCGACCTCGCGGTCGAGTCTGAGGCGACCACCATCCTGATGATGAGGCTCGCGGCCGCATTCGACCGGGACGAATCGCAGTTCCGCCGGATCGCGGTCGCGATCGCGAAGTACTGGACGTGCAAGCGCGCGATAGCTGTCGTGGCCGAGGCGCTCGAGTGCCACGGTGGCAATGGTTACGTCGAGGAGTCGATCCTTCCTCGACTCTATCGCGAAGCGCCGCTCAACTCGATCTGGGAAGGCTCGGGCAACGTCAACGCACTGGACGTCCTCCGCGCCATGCGCCGCGAGCCCGAGACCGTGGATGCATTTCTCCAAGAGGTCGAGCTCGCGCGCGGTGCCGATCCTGGATTGGATCAGGCAGTAAATAAATTGAAGGACGAGATCAAGAATTCAGAAAACGTCGAGGTACGAGCAAGAGCAATCGTGGAAAAAATGGCTGTTGTACTTCAGTGTTCACTGCTACTGCGCCACGGTGATTCGAATGTCGCGCAGCTGTACTGCGCTTCGCGCGCCGGCGGGGACTGGGGACATACGTTCGGTACCCTCCCGTACTCGGATCACTTCAGGCGGGTGATCGAGCGGCACCGTCCGCATTTGTAGAGTGGAGGGATGATCAAGGAACTCGACGAGATCACACGCGTCTGGGAACGGTCCCCTGTCGCCCAGGTACCACCAGGCGAGGTGATACTCGTTACGGACTTCGATGGCACTCTGGCCGAGGTGGTCCAGGATCCAGCAGCTGCCCGCGCGCGGCCCGAGGCGGTCGAGGTGCTCGAGGAGATGGCCCTGCTGCTGGCCGACGTGATCGTCCTGAGCAGTCGACCGCCGGCCCAGCTCGAGCAGCTCGTCCAGGTTCCGGGCGTACGCCTCATCGGCGACAGCGGCCTCGCGATGCCGAGACACGCGCAAAGAGAGGCGCTCGATCGCTTCAATGCCGAGGCGGGCCGGCTGCTCGAGCGTGTGCCGGGCGCCTGGCTCGAGGTCAAGCCCGCGAGCACCGCAATCCACTTCCGCAACACGGACATGAGCGGAGAGGAGATGCTTCGCCTGCTGGGGCCGCTGGTCGACGGCGCTCGCCTCGAGGCGGCGCTTGGCCGCAAGGTCGTCGAGGTGCACGCGCCCAAGGCGGGCAAGGGATACGCGCTGGCATCTCTGCTTCCAGGCGAGGACTGTCTCGGCGTCGTCTGCTTCGGCGACGATGAGAACGACCGCTCGATGTTCGACTACATCAGCTCGCTCGAGGAACCGCACATGTGCGTCGGCGTCTGGTCGCCGGAAGCGCCGTCCGGCCTGTTCGACAAGTGCGACCTCGTCGTCCCCGGACCGGCCGGGGCCGCCAAGGTCTTGCGAGAGATTCTGGAGTGGGCTAAGGCTCGGACCTAGAGGCAACCAGGTCGCGGACGTCCTGCACCTGATTGCTGATCCATCGCGCGATGTCGTTGGCGCGGACGACGTCGCGCGCTCGCTCGTTCATCGCGCGCCGGTCCTCGAGCGGCATCGTCAGCGCCGTGTACAGCTGCGAGGCGGTCGCCTCGACGTCGAATGGATTGATGGAGAGCACGTTGCCGCGCAGCTCCTCGTGCGCGCCGGCGTTCTCGGAGAGGACGATCACCCCGTTCTTTTGATTGACCAGCGCGCCCTCTTTGGCGACCAGGTTGAGCCCGTCGTACACGGGATTGACCAGCAGCACGTCGAAGTTCTTGAGGGCGGCGATCGCCTTCCGCTCGCTCTCCGCGACCTCGAGCCGGATCGGCTGCCAGTCGGATGAACCCAGGTCGGCGTTGATGTGCGCGGCCGCCTGCCTGATCTGCCGCAGGTAGCGCACGTAGACGGCGACGTCCTGGCGCGATGGCTGCAGGAACGCCCAGAACTGCACCTTGCCATGCAGCTCGGGGTGATAGCGAAGCAGCTTTTCGTACGCGATGAAGCCGCGGACGATGTTCTTCGACGGGTCGGTGCGGTCGATGCGAACGATGAGCTGCGGCGGCCGCCATCGCGCGATGTCCTCCTCCTGGCGATGCACGCCACGCGATGAGGCGATTCGGGTCGTGACGTCGATGTCGACTGAGATCGGATAGTGGCGCGCGTAAACAACCCGCCCGGCGATGACCACGGCTCGCTCCCGCTCATCGACCTGGAGCCCGAGGTTCTCCTCACAGGTGAGGAGGAAGTTGCGCACGTCGAGGCTCGACTGGAACCCGACGATGTCACAGCCGAGAAGGCCTTCGAGGATCGGGTCGCGCATGTGCTTGGGCAGCACCTTCCAGTACTGCGGCGTGGGCCAGGGGACGTGGATGAAATGCTGGATCACGGCGCCGGGCACCGCGTCTCGCACGATGCGCGGCACTAGGTACAGCTGGTAGTCCTGGACAAGGACGAGGACGGGTTTCGTCGCGGCATTGGCGACCTCGATCACCTTGGTCGCCATCTGCGTGTTGACGCTCACGTAACCATCGGTCCAGGCCCGGTGGATGCGGTCGTCGATGACCGGCTCGTTGCCGAGGTCCCAGAGGTAGTGCTGGATGAACCACAGCACAGGGTTGGCGATGACGGAGTAGTACATCTCGTACTCCTCCCGAGTCGGCGTCGCGTAGAGCAGGCGGCCTGTGCCGCGGGTGAGACGGACCAGCAGCCCGTCGGGGTTGGCCGCCGCGTGCTGGCGCTCGATGTCTGTCCGCGCGCATGCGACCCACGCCGCGTCCGTCGCTTCGGCGAGGGAAAGCAGGGCGGTGACGACCCCGCCTGCGCCTCGACGGAACGATCCGTCCTCGCGCGGGTCCTGCGGGCCGCGGTTGCTGACGATGATCGCCGACCGGCCCGGCAGCGTCCGGGCCACGTAGCCGCGAAGGCTACTGACCGTCTTGGGTGATCCCCGCTAAAAGCGAACGGTCGATCGGCGCCCGGCGCACGCGGACGCCGCTCGCCCGTGAGACGGCATTGGCGAGCGCGGCCGTGCCCGGAATCGCTGGCGGTTCGCCGACGCCCTTCGCGCCAAGCGGTCCGACCGGCGACGGCACCTCCACGAGTCGGACGTCGATGTTCGGGACCTGGTCCGCTGCGGGCAGCTCGTAGTCGATGAACGAGCCGGAGCGCAGCTGGCCGTCGCCGTCGTACGCGAGCTGCTCGCCCAGGGCGCGGCCAAGGGCCTGGGCGGCCCCACCGTGGACCTGGCCTTCCACCTCCGGCGGATTGATCGCGTGGCCGACGTCCTGGATCGCGGCGTAACCAACAAGCCGGTAGGCGCCGGTCTCGCGGTCGAACCGAACGCGGGCGATGTGGACGGTGAACATCGGCGAGGCGGCCTGGACCGCCGAGCGCCCGGTGGCCTGGATCGGCCGGTAGCGGCCCATGAACTCGGTCGTCATCGCGACGAGCTTCGTTATCTCGACCGAGCGCGAAGGCGCGCCCCGGACCGCGATCCGGCCGTCGACGATGTCGAGGTCCTCAGGCGCGGCCTCGAGCTCCTCTGTAGCGATCTCGAGGAGCTGTCGCCGTGCCTCCTTCGCGGCTTCGTAGACCGCCGGCCCGACGCTGTACGTCACCTGACTGCCGCTCGACGTTGTGCTGAACGGTGCGGCGGCTGTGTCGCCGACCTCGACCTGCACCTTGTCCGCCGAAATTCCGAACGCCTCGGCGGCGATCAGCGCGAGCCCGGTCGCGGTGCCGCTGATGTCGGGCGATCCGACCAGTATGGAAAGCGTCCCGTCGGGCTCGACGCGGCAGCCCGCGGCGGAGGGAGTACGTGCGCCGCCCCATGCGCCCAGCGCGACGCCCACCGCCTCGCCTTCGCCGAGGGGCGCGGTGTACACGGGGTGCCTCTTCGCTTCCTCGAGCACCTCCATCGACGCGATGCGCGGCCACGGCCGGCCGTCCGCGGCGAGGTCGCCTTCGCGCGAGACGTTGCGCAGGCGCAGCTCGATCGGATCGATCTCGAGCCTCTGCGCCAGCTCGTCGAGGGCGGACTCGAGCGCGAAGTAAGCCTGTGTCGCGCCAGGAGCGCGGTAGGCGTCGACGGGGGTCTTGTTGGTCGTGACCTCGTAGCCGCGTACATCGAAGTTGGGGATGCGATACGTCCCGCCGAGGAAGCTCGCCGTCAGACCCGCGTGCCAGCCGGCGGTCGCGCCGTTGTCGAAGTGGAACCGCGCCCGAAGGCCGACCAGCGTGCCGTCAAGCTTGGCTCCGAGCTCGAGCTCGAAGGAGGCTGCGGGCGCGGGGCGCCCGACGACGAACTCCTGCGACCGGTCGAGCGCCAGTCGCACAGGCCTGCCGGTGCGGACCGCGAGCAAGGCGAGCAGCGGCTCGAGGAGCTGGACCTTGCCGCCGAATCCACCGCCGACCGCCATCGGCACCACGCGGACGCGGTGGGGCGGAACGCCGAGGAGTTCCGCGACTCCATCGCGCACCACGAACGGCCCCTGCGTCGACGACCAGATCGTCATCCGCCCGTCGGAGTCTGGCTGCGCGATGGCGACGTGGGGCTCCATGAACGCTTGATGGGCGCCGGCGATGCCATAGGTGCCGCTCACGACGACCTCGGCCTCGCGCAGGGCGGCGGCCGCGTCGCCGCGCCTCATGTGCGCGACGCCGCTGACGTTCCGCGGGCGTTCCTCGTCGGCCTCGTCGTCAGCCGCTGAGGCACCGTGGAGGGATGCATCCTCGGCTCCGCCGTCCTCTTCCTCATCCATGACGAGCGAAGCGCCATCACCCATCGCCGCAACGGGATCGACCACCGGCGCCGTCTCGCCGTACTCGACCGACACGAGCGCGGCGGCGTCAGCCGCGAGGGCCTCGCTGTCCGCGACCACGGCCACGACCGGCTGCCCGACGTAGAAGACGCGGTCGACCGCCAGCGGCTTGTCGGGTCCGGAGGCGTCGCTCTCCGGCAGGTCGGACCCGGTGACGGCGTCGACGACCCCGGGCGCGCTGCGGGCGGCCTCTACGTCGATGCGACGAATCGAGCCGCTCGCGATCGGCGAGAGCACGAGGCGCACGTGCAGAAGTCGCGGGATCTCGAGGTCTGCGGCGAAACGGGTCGCGCCCGTGACTTTCTCGCGACCTTCCTGGCGCCGCCTACCCCTGGCGGGTACGCTCATCACCCGAAAATGCTAGAGGCCCGGCCCACGGCACTCGGCGAGAGATTTGGCGATCCAGGTGGCCCAGATCCGGCCGAAGCGACGAGCAGCGCAGCGAACGCATCCGCTCATGCGTGAGCGAGCAGCGCAGGAGCTGAGGCCGGAGATGGGTCGCTTGGGCGCCAAAGATCCGCCGAGGCGCCGCTGGGCCGGGCCTCGCTGCAGCAGGATGACGGTGGCGCTTTGCGCGCTCACGCTCGCTGCGTGCACCAACGGGGCGCCCGCTCTCCCGCAGCCGACCGGCCTCGCGTCCGCCCAGGCGCTCAGATTTCCAATCCAGCACGACGTCAGCACCCTGGATCCGGCGATGATCGACAGCGAGACCGAGGCCGAGGTCGCGCACAACCTGTTCGACGGTCTCTTGAAGTACGACAGCAACCTCAACATCTCGCCGGACATCGCGGCGACGATGCCGTCGATCTCTCCAGACGGCGCGACCTACACCTTCAAGCTCCGCACCGACGTGACGTTCTCCAACGGCGACAAGGTGACGTCCAAGGATGTCCTCTATTCGTGGAACCGCGCGGCCGCGATGCAGGGCCCATACGCGGTCAACCTCTCCGCGATCCTCGGTTACGACAAGGTCTCCGCCAGCCAGGCGACAGGGCCGGCGCTCGAGACGCTGCTGGAGAAGAACGATCCGTCGGTCACGATGTCAGGCCTCACCGCTCCGGACGACGCGACCGTGGTGGTCAAACTGACCGGCGCTGCCGGATGGTTCGACTCAGCGATCGCGCAGCCCGCCGTCGCTGGGATGATCGTGGATGAGAACGTCGTCAAGACGAACTTCGAGGGTTGGTGGAGCAAGCCCGAGACCCTGATCGGCACCGGCGCCTACCGGATGTCGGCGCACACGGCGGACCAGTCGATGGACTTCGCGGCGATCACCAACTGGTGGGGAAGACCGAAGCCGACCCTGACCAGCATCCACGTCGAGGTTGTCTCGGACCCCGCGGTGGCACTCACCAGGTACGGCCGCGGGGACTTCGACCTCTACGGTTACGCCGCCTTTGGCCCGGCCGCTTCCGACGTCGCGCACATCCTCGCCAATCCGTCACAGAAAGCGCAGGTCGTGCTCGAGGTCAAGAACAAGACGTACTTCGCCAGCTTCAACATGGTCGCCGACGCGAGGCGTCCCGCCGGCGGACCTTTCACGCTCGACCAGGGCAAACCTGCACACGACCTGAGGCTGGCGTTCACGCTGTCCGTCGACCTCAACAAGCTGGCCAAGGACCTGTGCGCCGACGTGGTGTGCATTCCCGCCACCGGCGGGGTCATCCCCAAAGGCCTGGCGGGATATCTCGGCGACGGCAACGATCCCCTCGCCGCTTTCGACCCGGCGAAGGCCCGCAGCTTGCTCCGGTCGGCCGACCCCGACGGCAGCAAGACGAAAAACCTCGTCTACACGTACGACCCGGAGAATCCTTTCAACGAACCGACGGCGAAGCTCCTCGCGGCGGAATGGCAGACCAACCTGGGCGTGACCGTGGCGCTGCAGGCGATTCCTCACACGCGGTTCATCACCGAGCGCCTGAAGGGCACGTATGTCCTGTCCCGAGACGGCTGGGCGGCCGACTACGACCACCCGCAGGACTGGTTCGACAACCTGTGGGGCCAAACGGCCGGATGCCCGGACATGAGCTGCTCGAGCGGATACCAGACGCACGCTTACGACGAGCTCCTCGCCAGGGCCGACGCCGAGCCCCTGTCCATGGCGATCACCGACTACAAGACGCTCAGCCGGCAGCTGATCGACGACGTGGCCTACATCCCGCTCTTCTATACCGTCGACCCATTCCTGTTCAAGCCGTACTTGCTGGGGGCGGGCTCGAACAACATGTTCGACTACTACTGGAACCAGATCCAGATCACGGCCCACTAGCTCTGGGCATAGGGCGGCGGCTATAACCGTTGCCGGCTGGACATTCGTATGCCCGCCAGCCCACAATGTTCCCTGGAGTGGTAGTTGGGCGGGTCCAATCGGACCTCCCACCCCCATGCCGGCGCGCTCTCGCCCCGGTCGCCGCGAAGACACCGGGAAGATGGCAAGGGGGAATGCTTCACAGGGGGAATCTATGGCTCCAAGCTCGTTTCGGATCCTCAAGGTCCTTGGCCTGGGTGCGGTTGCAAGCCTGGTCTTGGTCGCCTGCGGAGGAGGCGGAGGCGGTGGAGGCAGCTCTCTTGCTGCCGACCAGACGCTGAAGTTCCCGATCCTCGGTGACTTCGGCACGCTGGACCCGGCTCAGCTCAACGCAGAGACCGACTCCGAGATCGCGCAGAACGTCTTCAACGGCCTGGTCAAGTTCGACAACGACCTCAACATCGTCCCGGACATCGCGTCCGCCATGCCGACCGTGTCCAGCGACGGGCTGACCTACACCTTCAAGCTGCGCAGCGACGTCACGTTCTCCAACGGCGACAAGGTGACCTCAGCCGACGTCCTCTACTCGTGGAACCGCGCGGCGGCGGAGCAAGGCGCCTACGCAGGCAACCTGGCCGCCATCGACGGCTACGCCAAGGTTTCGGCCAACACCGTCACCAGCGGCGCACCGCTCGAGGCCCTGCTGGAGAAGAACGACCCGTCCGTCACGATGTCGGGCCTCAGCGCCCCCGACCCGCAAACGGTCGTGGCCAAGCTGTCGAGCCCTGCCGGCTGGTTTTTGTCGGCCATCGCCCTCGAGGCGACGACCGGCATGATCGTCGACAAGAACGTGGTCAAGACCAACTTCGACAACTGGTGGACGTCGCCGGCGACGATGGTCGGCACGGGCGCCTACAAGATGACGGCCTACGTTCCCAAGCAGTCGGTCGAGTTCAGTTCTGTCGACAACTGGTGGGGAACCCCCAAGCCGACCCTCAAGAAGATTCACATCGACATCCTCGGCAACGCTGCCTCGGCGATCCAGGCGTACGAGCAGGGGAGCTACGACCTCTACGGTTACGGTGGCTACAGCAGTGCCCCAGTCGACCAGATACTCCGCATCCAGGGCACCGCGAACGAGAAGAGCCAGCTGCTCCTCCACCCGAAGGTGCGTACGACCTGGGTGCAGTTCAACCTCGTCCACGACTCGAAGCGCACAGCCGCCGGCCCATTCCTGCTTTCAGGCGGAGACAAGGCCAAGAACCTGCGGCTCGCTTTCGCGCTGGCGATCGACAAGACCAAGCTGGCCACGGTCGTCTGCCACGACATCGTGTGCGCGCCGGCAACTGGCGGCTTGATCACAAAGGGCCTGATCGGCTACGCGGGCGACAACACCGACCCGCTGGCCAAGTTCGACGCAACCCAGGCCAAGCAATTGCTGGACCAGAACGGCGGTGCGGCCGCGGTCTCGGGTCTGTCCTACGTATATGACCCCAACAACCCGCTGAACGGCAGCGTCGCGCAGTTCATCCAGGACCAGTGGCAGACCAACCTGGGTGTCCACGTCGACCTGACTCCCGTCGATCACTCGGCGTTCGTCAAGGGCTACCTCGGCGGCAAATACGTCCTGGCCCGCAACGGCTGGCAGGCGGACTACAACCACCCTCAGGACTGGTACGACAACCTGTGGGGCAGCATCCCGGGATGCCCGGACGCCAACTGCGGAAGCGGCTATGACAACTCGGCCTACGACCAGCTCGTTGCCAAGGCGGACGCGGAGCCGCTCACGCAAGCGGTTCCCGACTACCAGAAGCTGGGCAAGATGCTGGAAGACGACGTCACCTACATCCCGCTCTACTACTCGCAAGGCGCGTTCCTCTTCAAGCCGTACCTGAAGGGCGCCGGCACCAACAACTTCTTCGACTACTACTGGGACCAGATTCAGATCCTGTCCCACTAGGCGACTGAATTGAACAGAGGGCGCTCGTCACTGTGCGAGCGCCCTCTTCTGTCTTGTCGGACAATGTGAAGAGATGTTCACCAAGGGCACGCTGATCTACATCGCGCAGCGTCTGGTCATCATCGGCTTCACCGTGGTGGCCGTGTCTTCGGTCGTCTTTGTCGGCATTCACCGGCTGCCGGGCGACGCCCTCCTGAGCGAGCGGCTCCGCGGTCAGGCCTACCAGCTCCTGGTCCACCACTACGGACTCGATCAGCCGCTCATCGTGCAGTACTGGAACTTTGTCGTCGGGGTCGTCACGCGCGGCGACCTGGGTGAGTCGCTCGTCAATCGGGGCCTGAAGATCACCCCGCTCGTGCTGCACGAGCTCGGCGTTAGCGCGGAGGTCGGGGGACTCGCGCTGGTCTTCACCATTGGGCTTGGTCTTGTCCTCGGCGTGTTCGCCGCGGTGCGGCAGAACACCTGGCTCGACTACGTGCTGACCACGACGTCGGTGGTCGGCTACAGCATGCCGAACTTCGTCATCGCGGCATTCCTGATCCTGGTCTTCGGGGTCTGGCTGCA
>Ga0307479_10001498_pt1 | contig 21281 bp, 19 predicted proteins | sample atmos_gasesECM4C_FD_203743 | JGI IMG/M metagenome (GOLD analysis project Ga0307479, IMG submission 203743) | Hardwood forest soil microbial communities from Morgan-Monroe State Forest, Indiana, United States - atmos_gasesECM4C_515 | ecosystem: Environmental > Terrestrial > Soil > Temperate...
GTCCTTGGCGCAGCCCATGATCACGGTCGGGATGCCGTTGGCCTCCAGATGCCGGGCGACCAGACCCACGGTCTGGTGGCAGACCGGTCAGCTGGGGACGAGCACCGCCGCGTCGGCGCCGTCCTCGCGGCAGCGGCGCAGCAGCTCGGGCGCGTCGGTCTCCATGGTCACCCGGTGGCTGCGATTGGTCGGTGCCCCGTGGAAGCGCGGGGTGAGGCCCCCGAGGCGGCCGGCCGCGACCGCGTCGTGCAGGCGGGCGAGCGGGAAGTAGGCGTCGAGGTCCTCCGGCACCGTGTTGGCCCGGTCGTAGCCCACATGCGAGATGCGGAGGTCGGGCTTGGCGTCGACCGGGGCGGAGTAGACCTGGTAGAACTTGGCCGCCGCATTGTAGGGCGCGCGCGGCCCCTGGTCGCCGGCCTCGGGCTGGAAGGGCGCCGCGGTCGTGATCAGGGCGATGCGGGCCCGCGCGAGCGGGCCCGCGAGCGGCGTGAACGGGGCGTCGGTGAAGTGGGCCCATCGGTACGGGGCGAAGCCGAGCGCCTGGTAGTACTCGCGCGTGCGATCCATGTAGCGGATCGCCACGTCGTCCGCGGGGGCGAACTCGATCCGCGCGCCGAGGGCGCCCGTCGCCGCGCCGTCGCTCATGAGCCGCTCCTTATGATCCAAAAGTCTTGATGACGAGCCCGCGGGCCCGCTCGGGATCCACGCCGTTGGCGGCCATGCACGGCGTCGCGTCCTCGAGGATCCGGTCGGGGTCGCCCATGAGCATGTACTTCTTGTAGGTGTCCTCGAACTCGATGCCGAGGGCGCGCGCAAACAGCGTGAGATAGTGCTCGACCACGATCGGCTGCTCCCGCTCGAAGCGACACTGGTCGCGATGGCAGCCGTGATAGATGCCGGCGAGGTGCGTGGCGCCCGCCGCGCGCGCCCGGTCGATGTCGTCGAGCGCCATCTGTTGCCACACCGCGGCCCCGAGCTGCTCCTGCAGCGCCGGCGTGCAGGTGCGCCCCCACCGGGCGTCCGGCTCGAAGTCGACCACGGTGATGCCGGGCACCGCCTCGAGCAGCCGCCGCGCGGCCCGTCCCTCGCGCGCCCGGGCCTCGGTCGCGTAGTGGTAGTGCAGCGCCACGGTGGCCTCCACACGCCGGGTGAACGTGAAGAGCCCGCGGTCGAGACAGTCGGCGAGGAACTCGGCGGTGTGGCGCTTCGGGAACGGCAGGTCGGCCTGCAGCACCTCGTCGTAGAACTGGATGCAGGACGGGCACCACATGACGACCTCGCGCGGGGCCATCGACTGCAGCAGCTCCACCGTGTGGTTGGCGTAGCGCTCGCCCGAGGCCTCCTGCCCGCGGCGGTGGTGCTGGATGCCGCAGCAGTAGGTCGGCCCGCCCGCGGCCACGTAGTCGAGGCCCAGGCGGTCGAACACCGCCGCCACCGTCTCCACCAGGTGCGAGGTCCGCAGCACGTTGCAGCCGAGGTAGAGGACCACGTCGTGGCGCTCGCCGTCCCGCGGCGGCTTGAGCAGCCAGGTCCGCTCCTCCTTCTTCGAGAGGAGGTCGTGGGTCAGCCGGATCTCGCCGAAGTACTTGCCGTAGTCGAAGCCCATCGTGTTCGAGAGTTTACCACCGCGGGGCGGCAAACGGACGGGGGCTCAGGCGGAGGCCACGCGCGCCAGATCCACCGTGTCGTCGGCCAGGCGTGCGGGGTCGACGCGGGCACGCCGACGGATCAGGCCGGCCACGATCTTGAGCTCGCTGTCCGCCTTCGGGTCCTCGGGGTCCCCGCCCCGGTCGAGGCCGACCGCGGCGAGCAGCACGCCCTCCTTCAGGTAGAAGCCCAGGAACTGTCGGCTCTCCGGCTTGCCCCGGAACACCAGCCGGTCCCACGTCGCGGCGAAGCCCACGTACTCGATGAGGTGCTCGTACTGATCCGACCAGAACGAGTGGAGGTAGTCGTAGGGCTCCGGCCCGCCGAGCATGGCCCGCGCCGCGGCCTGGCCGTGGTGGAGCCCGTTGTTCCAGTGCTCCACGCGCAGGCGCCCGAAGAGCGGGTGCTGGTGGTTCGCCACGTCGCCCGCCGCGTACACGTCCGGCAGCGAGGTGCGGCACTGCGCGTCGACGAGCACGCCGTTGTCCACCTGGGCCCCGGCCTCGGCGAGCAATTCCTGGTTGGGCGCGATCCCGATACCCGCCACCACGAAGTCGCAGGGAAGCACCCGGCCCTTGCCCGTGCGCACCCGCTCGACGCGGCCCGCACCCTCGAACCCGGCGACCGAGTCGCCGAGCACCAGCTCGACCCCGTGGTCGCGGTGGATGGCGGCCAGCACCGCGCCGACCTCGGGACCCAGCACCCGGGCGAGCGGGACCGGATGGCCCTCGACGACCGACACCGCCACGCCCATCTGGCGAAGCGACGCGCTCACCTCGGAGCCGATGAAGCCCATGCCCACGACCACCGCGCGGGCGCCGGCCCGGGCGGCGGCCCGGATGCGGTCGCACTCCTCCACGGTGCGGAGCTGGAAGATGCCGGGCAGGTCCGCGCCCGGCTTGCGAAGGCCGCGATTGCGGCCGCCGGTGGTCACCAGCAGCCGGTCGTAGGCGACCGTGTCGCCCCCCGCCAGCTCGACCACGCGGCGCGCGGGATCCACCCGGGTCGCGTGAGCCCCGACGCGCACCGTGATGCGCCGGCGCTCGTAGTCGGCGGCCGGGTTGACCAGCTGGGCCTCGAAGCTTTCCTGGCCGCGGAGATAGCCCTTGGACAGTGCGGGCCGGCTGTAGGGCAGCCGCGCCTCCTCGCCGATCAGGGTCAGCTCACCCTCGAAGCCGCCGTCCCGCAGCGCGGTGGCCGCGCTGGCTCCCGCCAGCGAGGCGCCGACGATCACGAACCGACCGGTCGCCATGGTTCCGGGCCCTCCCGGGCTCATTGAACGCCCGATCGGACCCGATGTCCAAGACTCGGTCAGTTGACCCGGGGCGCGCGCCGCGGCGCCGCGACCACCGCGGCCGGGTCGTCACCGTCGAGCACGCGCAGGCCCTCGACGCTCGTGCCGATGACTCGCGCGGTCCGCGGATCGTCCCCCTTCACCTGCTGGGCGATCCGGGTCACCTGGCGCTCGCCCGGCCGGGCCTCACCGGCGAGCTCGTGCTTGGACACGCGGAACCCCGCGTAGCGCGTCGAGACCCGGGCGGTGAACGGACCCGCTCCCACTCCGGTCAGGATCAGCGTGTAGTCACCCTCGGTTCCGGCCGGGACCTCGACGATGAAGCGCTGGGCGCCGCGGCTCGCGGTGAGCGAGCCGAACACGTGGTTGACCTCGACGTCCTCGGCCAGGAAGCCGGCCGAGACGCGGCCGTCGGGCATCTGCAGAAACGGGACGACCGGGCCGGACGATTCGACCGTGAGCGTGCTCGTCCCGGCCACGAAGGGCTCGGGAGTGACCGGCCATCCGGGTCGCGCCCACGCCCGCTGCGCCGCCATCAGCACCGCCTCGCGCTGGCCCACGCGGTTGTCGATCGTCATCACCCCGCGCCGCGTCCAGCAGACGAAGCCCTCCGCGCCGCGCTCGGCCCCGATGAGCCCGTCGCGCGCCGTCGCGCTGTAGTCGTTCGACTCGAGCGTGAGGACCGAGCGGCTGCCCGCCGCCTGGACCACGCGCGCCCACACGCGGCCCGCGTGGATGAAGAGGCGCATCCCGCTGGTGCCGCGCTCCAGCGAGGTCTGCTTCACGGTGACCTGGGACTCCGGCAGCACGGTCACGGTGCTGCCGTTGAGGAAGGTGATCAGCGCGATGCTTCCCGCGCCGGTCCGGATCCGGCCGCCCTCCAGCAGGTTCATGCCGCTCACCCCGGGCTCCGGGGCGTTGACGCCCGCGGGAACCCGCGCGACCGGCCCCGCCAGCACGGTGAGCGTCGCCGCCACCTCGGTCTGCGCGCTCGCCACGCGGGCCAGCGTCAGCGTGCCCGCCAGGATCGGCACCACCCGCCGTGCTCGCCACGCCATGATCGGCCTCCGTCGCCCGTCGATTGAAACCCGGAAGGTCACTGAGCAATCACTGCGCCATCGCCGCATCGCGGCGTAAATGGCCGTCGAGGTGAGCATCGGTTGCACGCATCCGGGCAGGACGCCCGCCGGGCCGGGCAACCCGCTCGCGGCGGGCGCCGAGCTTGGGCCGGCCCGCTGGCCGTGGTAGCGTGACGCACGTGAACGCCCTCGGTCGTGCGATCGCGCTCCTCGGCCTCCTGCTCGCGAGCGCGGCGTGCTCGAAGACGGTGCTGGATCCGCGGGACTACGCGGCGGGGACGATGGGCACGACGCCGGTCGAAACCCCGGGCGGTGGACGGGGCGCGACCGTTGCGCGGATTGCCACCGCGTACCTGGGCGCGCCGTACGTCTGGTCGGGCGCGAGCCCGTCCGGCTTCGACTGCTCGGGCCTGGTCACGTACGTCTACTCGCGCGTCGGGATCACCATCCCCCACAACGCGGCCCAGCAGTTCGGCTACGGCTCGCCGGTGCCCCGGGACGCGCTGGCCCCGGGCGACCTCGTCTTCTTCGACCGCTTGCGACACAACGGCATCTACCTGGGCGACGGCCGCTTCGTCCACGCCACCACGCCGGGCGGCGTCAAGATCGCCCGCCTCGACGATGAGTGGTTTCGCAAGCGGTGGGTAGGCGCCCGCCGCTTGTAGGTTTCCGCCTTGCGGACGCCGGCCGCAAATCGTGCGGGCCGCTTTTATTAGCGGCCCGCGGCCTGGTGGGGGTCGAGCCAGTCGCGGAGACCGTCGGCCACCATGTTGAAGCCTAGTACTGCGGCCATGATCGCGAGGCCTGGGAAGATCACCATCCAGGGGGCCTGCAGCATGAAGCCGCGCCCGTCGGCCAGCATGAGGCCGAGCGAGGGCGTGGGCGGCCGCACCCCGACGCCGAGGAACGACAGCGAGGCCTCGACGAGAATGGCGATCGCCATCAGCACCGAGGCCTGCACCAGGATCGGCGTGGCCGCGTTCGGCAGGATGTGGCGCAGCACCAGGCGCGGCACCGCCGCGCCCAGCGCGCGGGCGCCGTCCACGTAGACCTCGACCTTCACCGCGAGGACGGCGGCCCGCACCACGCGGGCCACGATCGGGGTGTAGACCACCGCGAGCGACACCGCCACCAGCACGACCCCGGTGCCGAAGACGCTCATCAGCGCGATGGCGAGCAGGATGGCGGGGAACGACATCAACACGTCGAGCGGGCGCATGATGAGCTGGTCGAGCACGCCCTCCGCGTAGCCCGCGACCAGGCCGAGGGGGACGCCGGTCAGGAGGGCCAGTCCCACCGAGCCGAGCGCGACGCCGAGGGAGACCCGGTAGGCGTGCACGACCCGGCTCAGCATGCTGCGCCCGAGGTCGTCCATGCCGAAGGGCTGCGCCCAGGAGGGCGGGCGCAGGGCCAGGTCCCGGGCAATCTCGGTCGGGCTACCGGGCACGACGGTCGACGCGAGCGCGGCGGCGAGCGCGAGCGCGCCCACCACGAGCAGGCCGGCCAGGGTGACGCCGCGATGCCGCGCGGGTATGGTGCGGCGCAGCGCGCGCCACATCAGCGGCGCCGCATGCGGGGGTCGATGGCGCCGTAGAGCACGTCGGTGACCAGGTTCACCAGCATGAACATCGCGCCGATCACCAGGACCGCGCTCTGCACCACCGGGTAGTTGCGCTCGAGCACCGCGTCGAGGGTCATGCGGCCGAGCCCGGGCAGCGTGAAGATCATCTCGACCACGATGGCGCCGCCCAGCATGTAGCCCACCTGCAGCCCCAGCACGGTGACGATCGGGATCGCTGCGTTCGGCAGCACGTGGCGGAAGAGAATCGCGCGCTCGCCCAGCCCCTTGGCCCGCGCGTACTGCACGAAGCCGCGATGCATGGTGTCGAGCACCGCGGCGCGGGTGAGCCGCCCCAGCACCGCGGCGCGGCTCAGCGCCAGGGTCAGCGCCGGGAGCGTCAGGTGCACGAGGTTCTCCACCGGGCTCTCCGCGAACGGGACCCAGCCGCCCGACGGCAGGAGCCCCGCCCCCAGCGAGAGCCCGAGAATCAGCATGATGCCGAGCCAGAAGTCGGGGATGGAGACCCCGATCAGCCCCACCGCCAGGGCGGCGCGGTCCGTCCCGCCGCCGCGCCGGCCGCCGGCCAGCAGGCCCAGCGGGACGCCGATCAGCGCGGTGCAGAGTGCGGCCAGGCCGGTCAGCTCGAGGGTCACCGGCAGGCGGTCGAGGATCATCCGGCCGATCGGCTCGTTCTGCCGGAAGTCGTGGCCGAGGTCGCCGCGGGCCGCCGCGCCGAGCCAGCGGAGGTACTGCTCCGGGATCGGGTCGTCGAGGTGGAAGGCCTCGCGCAGGGCCGCGATGCCCTCGGGGGTGGCCTTGTAGCCGAGCACCGCCACCGCGGGATCGCCCGGCACCAGGCGCATGAGCCCGAAGATCAGCACGCTCATGCCGAGCAGCAGCGGCACCGCCAGCGCCACCCGCCGCACTCCGTACAGAATCAATCTCGCGCTCGTCCTAAAGCGGTGGGGGGGCCTGGGGGAGGAGCGGCGCTCGCTCCCCCCCAGTCAGAACAATCAAACCAGCCAGGTGTCCTCGAAGCGCAGCTCGAGCGAGGACAGCGGCGTCGAGCCCTGCACGTTCGGCTTCATCCAGTAGCGCTGCAGCTCGTTGCTGAAGACCACGAGCGAGCCCTCTTCCTGGAACCAGCGCACCAGCTCCGGGTACATCTTCTTGCGCCCGGCCGGGCTCGCGGTGAAGCGGAAGGCGTCGAGCCGCTTGTCGGCTTCCTCCGACTTGAAGCCGCAGAAGTTCCACGCGGAGGAGGAGTGCTGCATCGGGTAGTAGAACATGTCGGGATCGACGGTGACGCTCCAGTACCCGCCCGCGATGTCGAACTTCTTGCCGACCAGCTCCTCGAAGTACTGCCCGGACTCGAGCGGCCGGACGTCGAGCGTGATGCCGACCTTCTTGAGCTGCTCGCGCAGGATCTCGCCGGTCTTCACCAGCACCGGCACCTGCGACTTCACCAGATAGGTCAGGCTGAGGCCGCTCCCCTTGCCCGCGTCGGCCAGGAGCTGCTTGGCCCGCGCCAGGTCGGGACCGCCCTTGTGGACGTTCACCCCGGTAGCCCACGGGCTCGGCTCCGGGGTGGGCTCCGCGGTCACCACGTGGGCGTCGTAGTAGACCAGCTTCACGATCTCGGCGCGGTCGATGGTCCACGCGATGGCCTGGCGCAGGCGCTTGTCGTTGAACGGCGGGCGGCTCGCGTTGAGCATCAGGTAGAACGGGAAATAGGGCCGGCCGGGCGAGGACTTCATCTCCCGGGTCTGCCGCTCGAGCTCCGGGATGCGCTGCGGCGGGACGGTCTGGATCCAGTTGTAGCGCCCGGTCTGCAGCCCGGTGAGGCGCACGGTGTCGTCGGCGGGCGACTGGAAGATGATCCGGTCGAGGTACGGCTTGCCCGGCCGGAAGTACTTGTCCCAGCGCTCGAGCGTGATGTGGTCGTCCTTCACCCACTCCACGAACTTGTACGGCCCGGTGCCGATCGGGAAGAGCTTGGGGTCCTTCTCGGCGAGCGCCTTCTCGTTCACGATCTCGGTGGCCTGCGCCAGCATCGCGAAGAGCGGGCCGAACGGCCGGCTCATGCTGAAGCGTACCTGGTGCGGGCCGATCGCCTCCACGCCCTCCACCGGCGAGAAGAAGACCCGCATCGGCAGCTTGTTCTTGGCATCGAGCAGCCGGTTGAAGGTGAAGGCCACGTCCTTGGCGGTGAAGGCCTCGCCGTTGTGGAAGACCGCGTTGTCGACCAGGTCGAAGACCCAGGCGCGGTCGCCGTCGGCCTTCCAGGACTTGGCGAGGCCGGGCACGAACTGGCCGCTCTCGTCGACGTAGACCAGCTTGTTGTAGACGTTCTGGTAGACCTGGAGCGAGGAGTAGAGCTGTGCGTAGCCGGGATCCATGTTCACCGGCTTGTCCACGGTGGCAACCTTGAGCACGCCGCCGCGCTTGGGCGCCCCTTGCGCCCACGCGGGTCGGGGCGCGACGCCGCCGAGCGAGGCGAGGCCGGCGCCCGCCGCGAGCCCGCCCATGCGCGACAGCCACTGCCGCCGCGTGCTCCGGTTCCAGTCCGCCGTCCGCTCGCGCTCGGTCATCGCCCGTTCCTCCCCCCATTCTTCCCGTGGGTGTTCGCCATGACGTCCTGGACCTCCCCGTCCTTCATCACCGTCCGCACCTGGCGCAGCGCCCGGATGTCCGCGAGCGGATCGCCCTCGACCGCGAGTAGGTCGGCGCGCTTGCCCACCGCCACCGTGCCGACCTGGCCCTCGACCCGGCAGGCCTCCGCGCCCCAGCGGGTGCCGGAGAGGAGCGCGTCCCGCGGGGAGACCCCGAACCGCACGAGGCACTCGAGCTCGAAGGGCATGCAGCCGTGGACGCCGTCGGTCCCCGAGGCGAAGCGGACGCCCGAGGCCAGGTGCGCCGGGAAGCGCTCGGTCATCACCCGCCGGGCCGCCCGGAGCTTGTCCATGATCGCGACGTGGCGGCCGTCGCCGCCTTCGATGCCGCGCTCGTGCATGAAGATCGAGAAGGTGCAGATGAGCCAGGCCCCGTGCTCCTTCATCAGGGCGATGTCCTCGTCGGTGGCGAGGCCGGCATGCTCGATGGTGGAGACGCCCTCCTCCACGCAGAGGCGGAGGCCCGGGCCCCCGTGGGCGTGCGCCGCCGCGTACTTGCCGGCGCGCTCCGCCTCCTCCACCGCGGCCCGGATCTCCTCGCGCGAGTAGACGCTCGCGTTGAGGGTCGTGCCGGGAGAGCTCACCCCGCCGGTGGCGAAGATCTTCACGTGGTCGGCGCCGCCCTGGAAGTTCTCGCGCACCCCACGGCGGATCGCGTCGACCCCGTCGAACGAGGAGTGGGCGCGGCCGTGCCCGTTGCTCGCAGTAATGCCGCGGGTGCCGCACAGCAGGCGCGGGCCGGGGATCACCCCGGCCTCGATGGCCTCACGGACCTGGACGTCGAGGAAGCGCTCCTCGGTCATGACCCGGAGCGTGGTGGTGCCGGAGGCCAGGTCGCGGCGCAGGTTCGAGGTGGCCCGCAGGGCCTGGGGCACAACTCCCTGTCGCAGCTGGCCGATCTGATCGCCATCGGACGGCACGATCGAGATGTGGCTGTGCGCGTCCACGAGGCCCGGCATCACGAAGCGGTCGCTCCAGTCGAGCACCTCGGCCCCGGCGGGAACCGTGGTCGACGCGGCCGGCCCGACTGCGGTGATCTGGCCGCCGTCGGCCACGATCACAGCCTGGCGGACCGGCGGCGCCCCGGTGGCGTCGAAGAGCGTGCCGCAGCGGATGGCCCGCAGCGCCACCGGGGCGCGCCCTAGGCCCCGGCCGCCGCGTCGGCGCCGTAGTCCCGCCGCGCGGCCTCGCCGCTCACGTAGCCCTCGCGGACGTCCCGGCGCACCGCCTCCGGGTCGCGCTCGGCGGGCGGCCCGTAGCCCCCGCCCCCGCCGGTCATGATGCGCACCCGCTCCCCCGCCGCGATCGGATGCTGGGTCGCCTTGCGCACGTGCCGCACCGCCCCGTCGGGCGCGGTGATCTCGACCCCGTTGACCGCGCCGTCGCGGCCGCCGCGCAGGCCCCACGGCGGCGTCACCTTGCGCTCGAGGCTGAAGGTGATGAACGCGGGGGCGAGGAACTCGTAGAGCCGCTCGATGCCCAAGCCGCCGCGAAAGCGACCGGCCCCGCCCGAGTCCGGGCGCAGGCCGTAGCGCAGGATGCGGATGGACGGCGTGCGGGACTCCACCACCTCGACCGGGTTGTTCCGCGCGGTCGACCCCGCGAAGATGATCATGGCCGACTCGCCGTCGTAGGCCGGCCGCCCCCCGGTGCCCCCCGCGTTCAGGTCGCCCTGGATGAAGAGCCGCCCGGTCTCCGGATGGGTGCCGAAGGCGATCGTCGGCATCTGGTCGCCGTAGGAGCCGGCCGGGATTCGGTCCGGCATCGCCTCCGAGAGCGCGCGCAGGCCCAGGTCGATTAGAAGATTTATCGGCACGTAGTAGCGCGCGGTCGGCGCCGGCTCCTGGCAGTTCAGCACCGAGCGCTCCGGGATGATCACCTGGAGCGGGCGGAAGCAGCCCTCATCCACCGGGGTGAGCGGGGTGGAGAGACACTTGATCAGGAGGCGGCACGCGCTGATCGTGATGGCGTCGCCGCAGTTGAACGGGCCCACCACCTGCGGGCTCGAGCCGGTGAAGTCGACGGTCATCGTAGGCCGCCCGGGCGGAAAGCCGGCGCCGTCGTCGAGGGTGATGGCCATCTCGATGCGCACCGGCTGGTCGAGCGTGATGCCGTCGTTGTCGAAGTGGGCGACCGCGCGATACGTGCCGGCCGGGATGCGGGCCAGCTCGGCGCGGGTGCGGCGCTCCGACTGCTCGAGGTAGACGCGGGTGGACTCGAGCACCGTGTCGCGGCCGTACTTGGCGAGGATCTCGCGGAAGTAGGCCTCCCCCGCCCGGCACACCGCGATCATCGCCTGAATGTCCTTGAGGGTGCCGCTCTCGGTGCGGATGTTGCCGCGGATCATCCGCATCACCTCTTCGTTGCACTCGCCCCGGTCGAAGAGGCGCACCGACTGGAAGCGGAGGCCTTCCTGCCGGAACTCGCGCGAGCCGATCTGCATCGAGCTCGGGACCGGGCCGCCCACGTCGCTCCAGTGGGCCTTCACCGAGACGAAGCCGGTGAGCTGGCCCTCCCAGAACACGGGGGCGTACATCGCCACGTCGTTCAGGTGGTTGCCGTTGCCCGCGTAGGGATCGTTGTGCATGAACACGTCACCCTCGCGGAAGGCCGCGAGCCCGCGGTCGGCCAGGGTCGCCTGGATCGGGAAGCCCAGGTGGCCCTGGAAGACGGGCAGCCCGATCCCCTGGGCGATCATCTGCACGTCGGGGTCGAAGATGGCGCACCCGAAGTCGAGGCTCTCGCTGATGATGTGGTTGTAGGCGGTCTTGATCATGGTGATCCGCATGCGCTCGGCGGCGGCGTTGAGCGCGGCGCGGACCACCTCGACGGTCACCGCGTCGAGCGGCTGGTTTCCCATGTCAGACCCCTTTCGCCACGTCGATCACCAGGCAGGCGTTGGCCTCGACCTGGAGCCGATCGCCCGGCTCCAGCATGGTGGTGGTGCCCGCCTCCTCGACCGCGGCCGGCCCCTCGATCACGTCGCCGGCCCGCAGCCGGTCGCGCCCGTAGATGCGGTACTCGAGCAGGTCGCGGAGCAGGGTCGAGTAGATCTTGCGCGTCTCGAAGGCGGCCGCGGGCCCGGCACCACGCGCGAGCGCGGGCAGCGGCGCCCGCTCGAGCGGGTAGACAACCGCGAGGCGCAGGTTCAGGAGCTGCACCTCCACGTCGGGCGCGGCGTAGCCGTAGGCGCGCTGGTGGGCCGCGTCGAAGCGGCTGCGCAGCGAGGCCCAGACCGCGAGGCTTTCCACCTCCACGGTGACGGTGTGCTCCTGCCCGAGGTAGCGGAGATCGGCCGCGCGGTGGCGGACCGGCTCGCCGACCGGCGGCAGGATGGCCTCGATCTCCCGCTCCATCTCCCGGTAGCGCGCCTCGGCCCAGGCCCCGTCGGTCCGCTCGAGCGGCTCGAGCACGGTGCGGACCAGATCGTGGCGCAGATCGGTGGCGAGCATGCCCCACGCCGAGAACGTGGAGGGCGACGGCGGGATGATGACGCGCGGGATGCCGAGCTCACGCGCGATCGCCACCGCGTGCAGGGGCCCGCCTCCGCCGTAGGCCACCAGCGCGTAGTCGCGCGGGTCGAGCCCGCGCTCGGTGGTGATGCTGCGCACCGCGAGGGCCATCTTCACGTCGGCGAGGCGCACCACCCCGGCCGCCGCGCTGTCGCGGGCGAGGCCGAGCGGCAGCGCGAGCCGCTCCTCGATCGCGCGCGCCGCCGCGGCCGAATCGAGCGGCATGGCCCCGCCCAGGAAGCGGCCGGCCGCGATGCGTCCGAGCACGAGGTTGGCGTCGGTGACGGTGGGCTCGACGCCGCCACGCCCGTAGCACACCGGGCCCGGATCGGCCCCCGCGCTCTGCGGCCCGAGGGCCAGCGCCCCGCCCGCGTCGATCCACGCGATGGTGCCGCCGCCCGCGCTCACCTCGGTGATGTCGATCACCGGGATGCGGAGCGGGTGGCCGTCCACGTGGTACTCGTCGGTGGTCTGCACGAGGCCGCCCGCCACGATCGCGCACTTGGCGGTAGTCCCGCCCATGTCGAAGGAGATGAGCCGGTCCGCCCCCAGGACCCGGGCCAGGCTCGCGCAGCCGATCGCGCCCGCGGCCGGCCCCGACTCGATCGTGTGCACCGGCTTCGAGGCCGCCGCTTCCAGCGAGAAGGCCCCGCCGTTCGACTGGGTGATCAGGAGCTGCCCGCGGAAGCCGCGGCCCGCGAGGCCGCGCTCGAAGGCGCCCAGGTAGCGGTCCATGATCGGCCGGACGTAGGCGTTGACCACGGTGGTGCTGGTGCGCTCGTACTCGCGCCACTCCTGGGTGATGCGGTGCGAGACCGAGATCGAGACCCCGGGCAGCATCTCGGCGAGGATCTCGGCCGCGCGCCGCTCGTGCTCCGGGTTGCGGAACGAGAACAGGAACGACAGCGCGATCGACTCCACCCCGTCGGCGGCGAGCTGGCGGGCCGCCGCGCGCACCGCGGCCTCGTCGAGCGGGGTCAGGACCTCGCCCCGCGCGGTCACCCGCTCGGGCACCTCCAGGCGCCGGCCGCGCGGCACCAGCGGGGTCGGCCGCCGGTACAGCACGTCGTACATGCGCAGGAAGTTGCCGCGCCCGATCTCGAGCACGTCCCGGAAGCCGTCGGTGGTGATGAGCCCGGTGCGGGCGCCCTTGTGCTCGATCAGCGCGTTGATCCCGATGGTGGTGCCGTGGATGGCGAGCGTGCAGTCGTCGAGCCGGGCGCCGGCCTGGTCCACGCAGCGGAGGATGCCCTGTAGCAGGTCGTGGGGGGTCGAGAGCGCCTTGGTGTCCACCACGGCGCCCGTCGCCTCGTCCAGCGCGACCAGGTCCGTGAAGGTGCCGCCGATATCGATGCCGATCCGTAGAGCCACGTTTTCGCAGGAGTATAGGGCCCGCCGCCCCGAGCCGCAAGCGAATCGCCCGCTCGTGATACCCTCCCGGCGTGACCGCGATCGGCTTCGAGATCCCGGCGGAGATCACCCGCATCGTGGCGGGCCTCGAGCGCTTCGTCCAGGCCGAGGTGGTGACGCGGCACGAGAAGCACGCGGGCCTGCTCGACGATCCCCGCCAGCGCTACGCGCCCGACGGCCGCTACGTGCCCGCGGTGGTCGACCTCATCCGCGAGGTGCGCATGGCCTCCGCCGCGGCCGGCTACTTCAACCTGTGCGTCCCGGTCTCGATGGGCGGCCTCGGCCAGGGCCACCTCGCCTACTACGTGGCGTGGGAGGCGATCAACCGGCTCTGCGGCCCGCACCACTGGCTCGGCACCTTCGCGCTGAGCCACTGGGCCTTCGGCCCGAGCGTGGTGCTCGAGCAGCTCACCGCCGAGGCCCGCGAGCGCGCGCTGCCCGATCTGGTCTCGGGCCGCCGGTCGATGTGCTTCGGCCTCTCGGAGCCGGGCGCCGGGTCGGACGCCACCATGATCGCCACCCGCGCGGTGGCCGAGGGCGACGGCTGGCGCATCTCCGGCCGCAAGATGTGGACGTCGAACATCACGTTCGCGGACTGGATCGTGGTCTTCGCGGTGACCGACGCGGCCCGCGCGGCGGCCAAGCGCGGCGGGATCAGCGCGTTCCTGGTGCCGACCGCCTCGCCCGGCTTCACGCTCCAGCGGGTGACCCTGCTCCAGGGCGACATCGGCGGGGCGGAGGGCGAGTCGACGCTCGACGCGGTGCGGGTCGAGCCCTGGCAGCTGGTCGGCCCGCTCCACGAGGGCTTCCGCATCGCGCTCCTCGGCGTCTCGCTCGGGCGCGTCTACAACGCGGCCCGCGCGGTCGGCCTCGCCCGCTGGGCGCTCGAGAAGGCGGTGGCCTACGCGGGTCAGCGGGTGGCCTTCGGGGTGCCGATCGCCGAGCACCAGGGCGTCGCGTTCCCGCTCGCCGAGTCCGCCATGGAGGTGCACGCGGCCCACCTGGCCGGGCTCAACGCGGCCCTGCTCCTCGACCGCGGCGAGCGCGCGATCAAGGAGCTCTCGATCGCCAAGGCCTACTCGGTCGAGGTGTGCCTGCGCGCGGTGGACCGGGCCATCCAGACCCACGGCGGCATGGGCCTCACCAACGAGGTGGGGCTCGTGCACGCCTACAACACGCTCCGCATCATCAACATCGCGGACGGCACCAACGAGATCCTGCGGCGCACCATCTTCCAGCAGCTCGCCCGCGGCGATCTCGACCTCTGAGCTGGAGACCTCCATGCGATTCGACGGCAAGGTGGCGCTGATCTCGGGCGCGGGCTCGGGCATCGGCCGGGCGACCGCGCTCGGCTTCGCGGGACGCGGCGCGAAGGTGGCGGTGGCGGACCTCGACGGCGGGCGCGCGGAGGCGGTGACCGCGGAGATCCGCGCCGCGGGCGGCACCGCGATCGCGATCACCGCCGACGCGGGCACTCCGGCCGGCATCGACCTGATGGTGGGCGGCGCGGTGCGGGCCTTCGGCGGCCTCGACATCCTGCACAACAACGCGTTCGGCAACCCGCCCCTGCCTCCGGGCAAGAGCCGCCTCGCCTTCACCGGCGATCTCGACGACGCGATCTGGAGCCACATCGTCGACCTGGCCCTCACCGGCGTCTTCCGGGCGACCAAGCGGGCCATCCCGGAGCTGCTCGCCCGCGGCGGCGGCGCCATCGTCAACACCGCGTCGATCTCGGGCCTCTTCGCCGACTTCGCGATCGGCGCCTACAACGCGGCCAAGGCGGGGGTGATCAACCTCACGCGGGTGACCGCCATCGAGTACGCGGGGCGCGGCATCCGGGTCAACTGCGTCTGCCCGGGCGCGATCGACACCCCGCTCCTGCGCCCCTCGCTCGCCATCCCCGGTTTCGCGGAGGCCACCACCGCGATGATCCCGATGCGCCGGCTCGGCCGCCCGGAGGAGATGGCCGGCGTGGTCATGTTCCTCGCCTCCGACCTGGCGTCCTACGTCACCGGCGCCGCGGTGGTGGCCGACGGCGGCCTCACCGCGCAGACCGGCCTGCCGCCGCGCCTCCCCCTGCCCTGACCGCTCGCCCGGCGCGCCCGCCTTGCCGCGCGAAGATCAGGCCTCGTACTCGGGCACGACCTCGATGCCGACCTCCCCGTCGGCGTCGATGGTGAGGGTGATCAGGTTGGGGCGGCAGCAGACGGTGCAGTCCTCGGTGAACGTCTGGCGACGGCCCCCGCTCGGGTCGACGAGGACGTCGTTCTCCTCGCCGCAGAAGACGCAATCGTAGGTCACGGAGGCCATCATCCCATGAGCACGAGATTCCAGGGGAAGGTCGGGCTGATCTCGGCGGCGGGCGCGGGCATCGGCCGGGCGACCGCGATGATCATCGCCCGCGAGGGCGGCACGGTGGTCGGCGTCGACGTGGAGCAGGCCGCGCTCGATCGCCTCGCCGCCGATGTGACCTCGGCGGGCGGCCGGGCCCTCGCCCTGCGGGCCGACGCCCTCGACGCGGCCGCGGTGGAGGGCGTGGTGAAGCGGACGGTCGACGCCTACGGGCGCATCGACATCCTGGTCAACGCGGTGGGCGGCAGCACGATCGTGAGCCGGCCCGCCGCGCCGCTCGACGAGCTGACCCTCGAGGAATGGCAGAAGCTCCTCCACTTCAACCTCACCGGGACCTTCCTGTTCTGCCATGCGGTCGTGCCGGTGATGAAGCGGCAGGGGGCGGGCAAGATCGTGAACCTCTCGTCGATCGCCGGGCGCGGGGTCAGCCAGTCCAGCTCGAGCGCCTACGCCACCGCCAAGGGGGGCATCATCGCGCTCACCCGGAAGCTCGCCTTCGAGCTCGGACCCCACGGGGTCACCGTCAACGCCATCGCCCCCAGCCTCACCCTTTCCGAGCGGATCCGCCCGCACTGGGACCGGCGCTCGGCGGAGGGGCAGGCCGCCGAGATCCGGCGCACGCCGCTCGGGCGGGTGGCCACCCCCGAGGACCAGGCCCGGGTCATCTGCTTCCTGGCCTCTGCGGACGCCGACTTCGTCACCGGGGTCACCATCGACGTGACCGGGGGCCAGTAGCGGGACCTTTCCCCACCCCCCGACGACCCCCGCGGGCGGGTTGGTTGACAAGGCCGGGACCGGGGGACTAGGGTGGCCGCAAGCGCTTTCCCCGGACGGCGAGGAGCCACCTCAATGGGCGAGATTCTCGGGCTGGGCCTGACGCACTACCCGCCACTCACCGGTCTGGACCAGAACATGGCCAGCATTCTCCGGAGGGTCCTGCAGGACCCCGGCCTGCCGGAGCGCTACCGCGACCCCGCGAGCTGGCCCGCCCCCATGCGCGCCGAGTACGGCTCCGACGGCGGCACCGCGAGCGCGGCGGCCCACCGCGATTCGCTGGTCCATTACTTCCGCAAGGCCCGCAAGATCCTCGACGACTTCAATCCCGACGTGATCGTCATCTGGGGCGACGACCAGCACGAGAACTTCGTCGCGGACATCATTCCCCCGTTCTGCGTGCTCGCCTACGACCGCGTCGAGGCGCGCCCGTGGAACCGCTCAGGCGGCGGGCCCAACGTCTGGGGCGAGCCGTCCGAGACCATGATCCAGATTACCGGCCACCGCCAGGCGGGCAAGTACCTGGCCGCCGGCCTGCTCGACCAGGGCGTGGACATGGCCTACGCCTACAAGCCGCTCCACTACCCGGGGCTCGCGCACGCCTTCCTGAACACGATCATGTTCCTCGACTACGATCGAGTCGGCTTCCCCTACCCGGTCATCGCGTTCCAGGTGAACTGCTACGGGCGCCGGGTGATCGCCCAGCGGGGCGGGCGCGCGAGCCTGGCCCACCCGCTCGGCGAGGCGGACCTCGATCCGCCGTCGCCCTCGCCCCGGCGCTGCATGGAGGTGGGCGCGGCCACCGCCCGGGTCATGCAGGAGAGCCCCTGGCGCACCGCCCTGATCGCGTCGTCGAGCTGGTCGCACGCCTTCCTCACCGACAAGAACTACCAGCTCTATCCCGACATCGAGGCGGACCGGCGGCTCTACGAGGCCCTCCGCGTCGGCGACTACGAGACGTGGCGAAAGACACCGCTCGAGGCCATCGAGTCGTCGGGCCAGCAGGAGATGCTGAACTGGTACATGCTGGCGGGGGCCATGGAGGCGCTCGGACGCAAGCCCGACGAGTGCCACTTCCTCGAGACCTGGTCGTTCAACTCGAACAAGTGCTTCGCCACCTTCATGCCCTGAAGAGGAGATCGGCGTGCCGACACCTACTCCCCAGCCGACCCCGCGCCTGCACGTCGCCGACGCGCGCCCGGGCGGCGGCGTCCCGAAGCTCAGCGGCGACATCCGGCACCTGATCCCGAAGCTCGGCCTGCGGAACTACTGGTACCCCGCCATCGAGGCGCGCCGGGTCGGCCGCCGCAAGCCGCTGAAGGTGTCGCTGCTCGGCGAGGAGATCTGCCTGTTCCGCGGGACCGGCGGCGACGTGGTGGCGATCCAGGACATCTGCCCGCATCGCGGCGCGCGGCTCAGCGAGGGCGACTGCCACTACCAGGGGACGGTGGCGTGCCCGTACCACGGCTGGGTGTACGACGAGTCGGGCAAGAACGTGATGGTGCTCTCCGAGGGGCCGGGCTCGGGCGTCTGCGGCAAGGCCGGCACCGAGGCGAAGGCGTATCCCACCCGCACCGTCAAGGGCCTCGCCTTCGTGTGGATCGGCGACGGCCCGCCCGCCCCCATCGAGGAGGACGTGCCGGAGGAGTTCTTCGACGAGGAGACCCTCATCCTCGTCGGCCAGGTGGACTGGCGGTGCAACTGGGAGGTCGCGCTCGAGAACTCGATGGACTCGCACGTCAACTACGTGCACCGCAACGCGGTGGTGGTGGCCCGCAGCGGCTTCATCGCGCGGGGTGCGCAGGGCGAGCATCCGATCTTCGTGGGCAACGGCTTCGGCGGCGACGTGGCCGAATCCAACTACATGCGCCAGAACCCGCTCCAGGACATCTATCCGGACGGCCGCGCGTGGCCCAAGACCACCTACCGCCGCTTCTGGACCTGGCTCACCCGGCCGCTCGCCGACCGGGCGCGGCGCCACATTCCCCCGCCCCGGTCCGCGAGGTGGTGCGGCGGCCACCACCTGCCCGGCATGTTCCGGGCCGAGTTCGGCTGGGACCTCTATACCCGCATGTGCGTGCCGGTGGAGGAGCATCTCACCCGCGTCTGGTACTACCACTGCCTGCGGCCCAAGACCGCGCTCGGGCGGCTGGGCGAGCGCCTGGCCTACGCCCTGCTCCACCGGTGGATCATCGAGTACAACTTCTCGCGCCAGGACGAGCGGGTGATGATCAACCAGCGCTACGACACCCCCGAGAAGCTCTCCTCGACCGACGCCGAGGTGATCCAGTGGCGCCGCCTCGTGGTGACCAAGCACTTCGGCGGACGCGACGCGCCCTTCGAGTACCGCAACCCCGACGATCTCTCGCCGGACGCGGTGCCGCTCGACCGGGTCTCGGTGCGCTACCTGCAGGAGCAGCGGCGCAGGGCCGCCCGGTGAGCGTCAGCCGCCGCGCCCTGCTGCGGACGATCGCCCTCGGCGGCGCGGCGGCGGCGCTCGGCCGGGCCCGGCCCGCGCGCGCGGCGGTGACGCCCGCCGAGTGGCAGCAGGTGGTGGCCGCGGCGAAGAAGGAAGGCAAGGTCGTGGTCAACACCTTCCCCGGCGACGGCTACAAGCGAGCGCTGAAGGTCTTCAACCAGGCGTATCCCGACATCAAGCTCGAGCACACCGGGCTGCACTCCCAGGACTTCGCCCCCCGCGTCCTGCAGGAGCGGCAGGCGAGCCTCTACACCTGGGACGTGACAACCATCCCGACCAGCACCGCGCTGCAGGTGCTCCGTCCCGCCGGGGCGTGGGATCCGGTGCGGCCGGTCATCGTGCTCCCCGAGGTGCTGGACGACGCGGGCTGGGAGGGCGGCTTCGAGCGCGGCTTCAGCGCGGTGAAGGACCACGCGCTCGCCTACGCCTTCTGCGCGGTGCGCGGGGCGGGCGTCACGATCAACACCGACCAGGTGAAGGACGATCAGGTGCGGGGCCTCACCGATCTCCTGAATCCTCGCTGGAAAGGCAAGCTCCTCCTGCCCGACGTGCGCACGATGGGCGACTCGTTCTGGTCCATGACCAGCGCGCGCCTGAACCTGGGCGACGACATCATCAAGAAGCTGTTCGTGGACCAGGAGCCGGCGCTCAGCCGGGACACCCGCCAGATCGCCGAGTTCATGGTGCGCGGCCGCTACCCGATCGCGCTCGGGGTGAACCCGCTGCTCCTGAGCCAGTTCCAGAAGCAGGGCCTCGGCAAGAACCTCAAGACCCTGCACTTCCCCGAGATGGACACGTGCAACTCCAGCAGCAGCGTGGTCTGGCTGCTGAACCGGGCGCCCCACCCGAACGCGGCCAAGGTCTTCATCAACTGGCTGCTCACCAAGGACGCCCAGGTGGCGTGGGCCCGCGAGGTCGAGACCAACAGCCGCCGCCTCGGCGTCGAGCCGGGCAACCCGCAGTTCGCGGTGCCCCGGGCCGCCAAGCTCCTGCAGGTGGACGCGGAGGAGAACTTGGCCGAGGTGGTCAAGACCCAGGACATCGGCAAGGCGGTCATCAAGTAGCGGTGCACGTGGAGTCCGGCCTCGGCGAGACGGTCCTCGCGCTCGACCGCATCAGCAAGCGCTTCGGCGAGGCGGCCGCGGTGGATTCCGTGTCCCTCACCGTCCGCCGCGGGGAGATCTTCACCCTGCTGGGGCCGAGCGGCTGCGGCAAGACCACCACCCTTCGCCTGGTGGCCGGCCTCGAGCAGCCCGACGCGGGCGAGATCACCCTGCGCGACCGGGTGGTGGCCTCCGCCGCGCGCCGCCTCTTCGTCGCCCCCAACCGCCGCAACCTCGGCATGGTCTTCCAGTCCTACGCGGTGTGGCCGCACATGACCGTGTTCGACAACGTGGCCTATCCGCTCCAGCTGCGGCGCCTCCCGCGCCCGCTCGTGCGCGAGAAGGTCGCGCGGGTGCTGGAGCTGGTGGGCCTGGGCGGGATGGAGGAGCGTCCCGGCACCCTGCTGAGCGGCGGGCAGATGCAGCGGCTCGCTCTCTGCCGCGCGCTGGTCTACGAGCCCGACCTCCTGCTGCTCGACGAGCCCTTCAGCAATCTCGACGCCAAGCTGCGCGAGCAGATGCGGGCGGAGGTGAAGCTGCTGCAGCGCCGGCTCGGCATCACGGTGCTCTTCGTCACCCACGACCAGGTCGAGGCGCTGAGCCTCTCCGACCGCATCGCGGTGATGCACCGGGGGCGCGTGGAGCAGGTCGGCGCCCCGCGCGCCCTCTACGAGCGGCCGACCTCCGCCTTCGTGCGCGACTTCCTGGGCCAGACGGTCGTGCTCGCGGGCCGCGTGGCCGCCGCCGGCGCGCGGAGCGACGGCTGCGTCACGGTGGCCATGAACGGATCGCTCGCCGGCTGCACGCTCGCGGGCCGGAGCACCACGGTCGCCCCCCTCGCGGCGGGGACCGCCGCGACGATCGCGATTCGCCCCGAGGACATCCGCGTGGCGCCGGACGACGCGGGGGCCGGCGACGCCGGCCACCTGGTCGGCACCATCGAGGCCCTCGCCTTCGTGGGCGACCGTTACGAGGCGCGAGTCGCCCTCGGGACGGAGCACTGCATCGTGCTGCTCCTGAGCCGCGCGCGCGACTGGCGCGAGGGCGAGCGGGTGCGCCTCGGTTTCCCCCCCGAGCTGGTCAGCGTGTGGCCGGCGTGAGCTCCGTCCTGGCCGCGCCGCGACCGCGGCGCCTCGAGCTGTCGACGGTGCTGTGCTCGCTCGTGCTCGCCGCGGTCGCCCTCTGCGTGGTCTTCCCGCTGGTCCTCGTCGCGTTCCAGAGCCTGCAGGTCGCGCCCCCGGGCCAGCCCGCCCGCTACGGGCTCGACGGCTGGCGGGCCGCCCTCGGCGAGCCCGGGCTGCGGGCCGCTCTGGTCAACACCCTCACCGTCACCTTCGTCCGCCAGCTCCTGTCGCTGCCGCTCGCGGTGCTGGTGGCCTGGCTCATCGCCCGCACCGA